>Ga0307517_10000855_pt1 | contig 52014 bp, 36 predicted proteins | sample 23_EM_MG_FD_194515 | JGI IMG/M metagenome (GOLD analysis project Ga0307517, IMG submission 194515) | Populus trichocarpa ectomycorrhiza microbial communities from riparian zone in the Pacific Northwest, United States - 23_EM | ecosystem: Host-associated > Plants > Roots > Unclassified | place... | reverse complement strand
CCTCAAATATCGTGGTTTACCGATTTGTTAGAAGGGGTTCTATCTTATAACCCCCCGGTTCGAAAAAGCGCCTTCCTAGCCTTCGATCATTTTTTGATCAAACCCCCCCCTTCATTGCAACATTGCCAAGAACGGCAGCAGAGAGTTGTTTTGGACGAGTGAGATCGATAGAGTGGGGTGCTGTGTATGAGCAGTGTCTGCGCTTGTCCAGTCCGTCCCAGTCTCATGTTTGGGTGGGGTGGAATGCCTTGGCGCCGCCTGAGGCGGGGAGCCAGAATTAATCAATACACCTACCCCACTGACACTATCTCTTAAGCTGCCAACCGCTAACGGACCCAAACGGCCCCCCAACAACAACAACTCTAGAGAGCATGAGTATAGTTTAAAATTTAAAGATACCGGTATCTGTAAAAGGGCAGAGGAATAAAAGAAAAGGCTTATTTAGAATGAAAACTAATAAACAACTTCTCCCATGTCATTGTTGAATTATTGAGAACAGAATCCGGCCGGAGCGGATTAAGGCCAAACGGGCCCCTTGACAGTCTAAGGGATACCTGAGCATAATACCGTACTCAAGTTCCCGTAGTCCAACGCGCACCCATCTTAGTGCAGTACGATGAAATCTAGTAATATCCACTATCTCCGCCAGACCTCTAACCTCCGCTAATCCCCGCACCAGGTTTGGTTTGATAGTTAGCAGAACCGAGCATACCAATTAATGATATCAAACACACTCGACACGCTCAGGCCTACAGTCTGAAGAAACGCTAGTCTTAGGGGTCTTCGTCTCTAAGTACCGTACGGAGATTAGAGGCGTGGCGGAGAGGATTTTACGGCACTGTGTAAACTCCTCCAGTGCCCGTAAGGTGAGGGGTTCAATCTCCTTCCACCATTATTAACAATGGGAGCATCTTCCAATCCAGGCATAGTTTACCTCGGCTGGTGGCTCGAAAAACATTTCGGTGCTCGAAAAATACAGCCTTGGGTTGTCAGTGTGACAACTTTGTACCCCCCGGCCGTACTTCTACTAATATGTGCGGTGTTATCGATTGTGGGGTGGTCGTTAGTTCGTTAGCTCTTTAACTTTCCCATTTTTACCCTTTTTCACCCGGCGGCACCACAGCAGAGACCCGGATTAGCCCCCTTACTACTCGGCCATTTAAAAAGCCTCCGGATGCCGTTGTGCCAAGATACATGCTAATAAATGCAGGGTGTCCGGTGGCTTTTAAAATGGCCGTGTAGGAGAGGTAAAGTTCAGAGGTAAAGGGTAGGAAAGTAGGCTGTGGGAACTTGCATTCGAGGTATGATATGATAATTATTATGATAAATATATATATATTATTTGAGAAATTCCAGCGCTGGCGTTTCCGAAATCGACAACACCAGATCCTAACCCCTCGTGGATACAGTATGATACCCGTATGCTCCAGAAAAACTGGTTGCTGTATGATATCTTATTATTGCGGCGCTCGAGGGCTGTGCTAACCCCGCACGAGGCTCGGAGAAACACCAAAGTGACATGGATATCCCGCAAGCCGAGTGTGTGCGATACAAAATTACGGCAAGTACGAGTATCACACCTGCGGACCCATTAGTCATACCGCACCCACATCTCCTACTTCTTCTCCATTGCAATAGAGTGACGGCGCCCCGCGCAGGAGCGAAAGTTCGAAGTTGGAACTCTTAGCGAATATTTGAGAGGAAGAAAACTCCTTCAGCAAGAAGTTTGTGTCATTGCGTACCGTATTTCCCGTCTTTCTCCGGCGTTGCCTCGGGCATGGCAGCCAAGTCTTCAGACTTCTGACTTCTAACTTTGATTTATGCACGGGGGCGTCACTCTAATACAGCATCGAACCAAGTTCAACCCACAGGCACAGCACCGACATCCTTCAAGCTTGTGTGTGGCTCTTTATGACGTTCAGAGGGCGTCTGGATGCATATCGTTTGAGTTCAGCCCATTCTGCTCTCGTGCCCCGTCTTCGGCATACCACTACCTCTCAACGACCTCATCTTTTCAGCTATGAGCGAGCTAGAAAGCACCGCCTTTCTCGCAGGGTGGGTTTCTCAGCGGCTTGGGGTTGTCGAAAGGTCCGCTAAATCCCACTCACACCCCCACATCGCAAGGCTTTCAAAGCCCCGCGTTCTAGTTGCCAAAACCAAGTTCGAATTTGAGTTCAGAGCCTCCCCCGCCAGAACTAACCGGAGGAAATTTTTGCCAATCCTTTATGAGCCTGGTAATATCAAGGGCGATCTGCTGGAGGCTGATATCAAAGTTAAGCTTGGTCAATATTATACCCGATTTCGAGCCTCTCTGCAAGATGCAGAGAGGTCGTTAGATCGTATCCATGTAGTTTTGGCGGAGCTAGGAAGGGACAATAGGGTATGTTGGTTATTTTTATAGTTAACTTCGCTCTTTGACTTGCACTCCCCTTAGCGATTGGTATGAAAATAATAGACACTTACAAATGCGGCACTAGGACCAGACGGATGCTAGGGTGGATCCAATCCCGATGGGCAAGCTCAAGCGATTACTTCTTGACTTACAGGAGCATATCGATGATGCAATTATGTTCCAGAAATTAACACCTCACTATCGTGAATGGCAAAAGGGTAATTTGTGGATTAACTGGCTCCACGGCCTCGTCGTTATACCAGTGGCAAACCTTCTCACCTCCATCGTAGCCAGATGCTGCGGTAGGCAGTCTGGGTCACAACCCTCAACCCTTCGTTTGAGGGTACCAAGCCCTGAGGCTTGCCCTACTACCTTAGCCGACCTTTACACTGTACTTTCACGCGAGCTAAAGTGCCGATGCCACCTCGTCCATCTGGGTTTGTGCAGTGCTCCGGTGAGCCCCTCAATATCTGGCTCCTCTTCCCATGTGCCCGGGGATCAAGGATCAATCTGTTCTCTGTTCATCACTCTCGACCTCAGCACCTGCATGGATAGATACGCTTCCGAAGACCCACTTTATTTAATGGTTTCGAGACAGATATCTGGTAGTGGAAGTTCTACGCCCACCCTACCATCCATAGGACACTCCACCACTTGCTCAAGAATCATAACCTCACCCATCGGTTCCAAGCATTGCCTCCGATGTGAGACTCCCGCTAGGCCCGAATTTGTGCTTGAGTCCACCCGCCATCCAGTGTGCCCTCCATCCACCGATCCCTCCTCAAACCCTCCACCCCGCAACCCGATTCTAACCCTCCACGACATCTTGGAGTCTCACTCCCAAAAACAAAAACCAGAGTGTACCATTGAACTGCGAAATGAGGACAGGCTCCGTCTCGCTGGCACATTGACGCGCTGGGCTCTCCAGTACTATGATACCCCTTGGCCTCGTGTCCTGGATACCCGAGAGATTCGTTTCTTTACACGGCACGAGAATGATCCCAACTACGCAAATTGGACTCCTTATATATCGACCTCCTTCACGAGAACTTCGCCAGAACTCCCGAAGTATAATAGCGAATTATGCGCACTCGGATTGGTACTTTTACAGCTAGGGCTCAAAAAGCGGCCCGATTATTTCCCCGACAACGACTGGGAACAAATCATCAAAATTGCTTCTCAGTCCCTGCCGAGTACCCTTGGAATCAAGTACACACGTATCGTCGAGAAATTGTTGATTGAGGGGGCAAAGGGAGATAGGATGGAGGAGGAACAGATAGATGGCTTGGAGCGCGATATCAGATCTAAGATCGATTGGATTTTGGATTTTTTATCCGAATAACATTGCGGGCTTGGGCGCAGCATCGGGCACCACATCCTCGGGATACCCCTTGGTTTGTAAGGGGGATCCGTGTTATACTCGCCCTGGGCAGGAAGTATTCGATCTCAGGGGTCGTGAATTTCTATGGGCGCTTAGGCACAGATTTTTTGCCATATATTTTGTAAATCCCTGTTATCGAATACTGGTACGGTACCTCCTGCCTGGGACGAGTATGTGGGATATCTAAGCGTCGGGGCATTTTTTTTGTTTCACAATTAAATCGTGGGGATTCGATTAGATGGAGAGAGAAAGAGACTCGCAAAAGGTATCAAGGCTTTTGTAGTATTTTCCGATACGTACTTTACGGTACTGGGGCGGGAGTTGTTCTAGCTTGTCTCAAAGGTGTGGTGTTGAGCGCGGACACAATTAAAGAAAATGACTGAAGGATGAAGCTGTAGGGGTCAGATCACGCCGGCGGCAGAGCGTAGCCGAACGTGAGGGAACAATGAACGATCAATAGAGATCCCAGATAAGGACGGACGAAAAGATATAGACTATGTCTCCATCCACTACCAGCTCTGGAAACCGAATCAAGCGAAATTCTACAGCTTCTGGAGAAGGGGCCGGGCGCGGAGAGGAAAAAACGCGGTCGCGATGGCGGGAACCAGAACCACGAAGGAAGCAAACGAAGGATCTCCCATTAGCCGAGACACTCCACAACGATTGTAGAAGCCATCGTATTCTGGCAAAAGTCCGATTGACGCTAGCGAGGATTTTCTTAAACACGCCTACTTGTCGCTCTTCTGTATTATTAAGCCCCAATGCTCGATACTGGACGGTGCAGAATGGGGGGGAACAACAAACTGAAAGCAAATGCGCGACGGCTAATACCCGATTGTAGCAGGTATGCTACGAAGGAAACAAGGTGCCCATCCGTGGTGGCAGAGGTGATGAAATCACTCCTCAAAAAACACTCCAAAACCGGATGCCCCGCAGATATGACATTCTAAAGCTAGCCACGCCTTACAGAACCTGGAATGAGTAGCATTGTAGGAGTGGGAAACGGGTGGCGGGCAAACAAGAGCCGGTGGGTTATAGCGGTGTGGGCGGGCTTTGGTGGGGGAGTGTTCCGTCGGGAAGGTTGGTGTTTACTTGGGGGAAGACGGGTACTGTAGTCTACGTGCTCGGAGGTGGGTGTAAATCCTGCAATTAGCACAGGGGCCAGGTTACCCGGACCAAAAACAACTTATCCTCACCCCCGAGTACTAGTATATCATACTGCCAAAGAGCTTAGACTACATCGTGTCAGGACATTGCCAGTAGCCATAGTTTGTCACTTTGGTATGCTCAACTGGAATCTTGTTTGATCCCGGCAAAATTTTCGGCGTTTACAGGAAGAAAAATTGGAAAGCAAAAACGTGAAGAGCGCTACCTAAGGGCAAACCATCAAATGAAAAAACATCGAACCCGCCGAATCTAAAAGTAAAAACTTGAGAGGTAACGAAATGACACCCAGGAACCCCACGAGGAAACTACGCCCGCTTCCGAGGACACTCAAAGACATAAGGCCCAGAAGGCGATCAAACACAGAAAAAAATGGAATATATGCGAGAGTGAGCGGGCTGAAAGACGCCGTAGTAGAGAAACGAAAGTATGCGTGGGAGGGCCAGAGCTAACTTTCTGGGCATCAAAATCCGCCGCATCCGGTTCAAGGTTGCTTCTGCTTCGTAGTAGCTTGATCACTGCCTCCCGCCCGTTTTTAGTAGCCCATGCCAGTGGAGTTCGCCCAGCGCCATCTGCCACGTTCGGCTCGATGTCGTCTCGGCTTAGTAGCAGCTTTGCTACTGCCTCCCGCCCGTTTCCAGCAGCCCATGATAGCGGCGTCCGTCCGCTCTCGTCTGCCAAGTTGGAGTTTACATCTGGCCAGCCCAACAAAAGGTCCACTACCTTTTCGTGTCCCCCACCAGCAGCCCATGAGAGTGGCGTACGGCCGTCGGCGCCTCCTGAGTTGGGTCTTGAGTTTCCCTCCTTCGACAATAGTTGTACAACTCGTCCGTCTCCATTCCTAGCAGCCCACAAGAGTGGTGTCCGACCATCTTCGTCCGCCAACCCGGTATCGATTCTCCCACTATTCAGCAGCAGCTCTACCACCTTGTCGTGCCAGCTACCAGCGGCCCAGGAGAGTGGGGTTCTACCAGAACTGTCAGCTAAGTTATGGTTGACACGTTCGGATTTCAGCAACCGCTCCACGACTTGCTCATGCCCATGCATAGCGGCCCGCAACAATGGCGTTTCCCTATACCCTCTAAAAATATTTGGGTCAACACCTTTACATCCTAATAAAAGCTCCACTACTCCTGCATGACCACTTCCAGCGGCCCACCAGAGGGACACCGAGCCATCCTTGCCCAGCGAGCCAATCCCGGTCTTCCCTTTCGCCATGAATAGCTCCACTACTGCCTCATTACCCTTACTAGCAGCCCATGAGAGCGGCGTGGTACCAGCTTTATCCATCATGTTTGATACAATGCCAATTTGGCCCAGTAATAGCTTTACTACTGAGCAGTTCCCACTTTCGGCGGCCCTCGAGAGCAGCGTTCGCCTGTTATCGTCCAGCAAGTTTGGGTCGACACCATACCGATGCAAAAAAAGGTCGATCACTTCCTCATTCCCTGCCTCGGCGGCCCAGGAGACAGGCTCGCGGCCTTCGTTGTCGGTAAGGTTGGGGTGGGCCTCCCCTGTCTCCAACAATAGCTCTACGACATCTCTGTGTCCGCCTCCGCAGGCCCACGAGAGCGGTGTTCGGCCAAAATGGTCTTTTGTTTTAAGGTTGACAATGCTCCCCTCTAGCAATAATTCTACCACTCCTTTATGCCCATTCCTAGCCGCCCACAAGAGTGATGTGCACCCATCGGCATCTTTTGTTTCTGGATCAAAAATACCTTTTCGTTCCAAAAACAGCCGTGCTAGTCTCTCATGCCCATTTCTCGCAGCCCACATTAATGGGGTGCTTCCTGTTATGTCTTTTTGGCTTGAGTTGGAGACTTCCGTACCCAAAGGGGCAATTGCCATTTCCTGGAGGCCAAAGAATGCAGCGCAATGTAGTCCACTAAAACCATGGGGAAGACTATCCAGACCGTGCCGCCAGGGCCAAGATTTCTCCAGTAAAAGCAACTTAGCAGAGATATGTCCAGGATATAGATCCAAGAGGTCTTTAGCAAGCGATATCGCGTGGTCCGTGGTTTCCTCCCGGGTATGCTCCCCCCAGTAATAGGAAGCATACTGGAGAAAGGGGTTTTCTGTGGGGGCAATGCAGAGAGAAGGTGATAGGGATTTGATATCCTTGGTGTTGAGGTACGTAAGGCATGTTTCCGCGATCGTCGAGTTGGTTTTTCGGAAACGCTTACGTTCATCGTGTAGATAATCTTTTAATGTGGTGTGTATGAAGTGGACGGTCGATGCTCTCTCGTCAACAGTAACAAGTCCTAAACAGCAGCCCAATAACGTCTGGGTCGAAGAAACATTATCGGGATTCAACTTTGTTGACCCTTTTTCGACCGCTAAGGCATGGCCCAGTTCGTCGGCGCGCAATGGCCGCTTTGAATAATACAGCCACATTAAAACCTCAAGGGCGAGCTCTGACTTGTCGGTATCTTGCTCGGCTATTCGGCGCAGCGTTTTGTTGTATTCATCCCACAGCTTTGGGCTATCTTCCATCGCCCGGAGTCTTTCCCTCCTCTTGTGTATGGTCACCGCTGCCAATATCGCGTTCATTTTTAAGTATACTAGCAGAAATCTGGGCATGATTGTTAGCGAGTGACACGTCTCGGCATAAGATATCACTACTCCTACATACATCCCTGAGACTTTGTGAGGAAGATCTTTCATGATCTCGGTTTTTAACTCGGTGTTCATCTCATCTGAATTTTCGTCTTGGTCTAGCCTGTGGGCGATGTATGCCTCGATTTCCTCATCTCTAGTTGTGATAGATATAGTTTTTGCACCTTTGCCGAGATACTTATCACATTGAATCTGCGGCCGGCCAGTGAGGAAGAATCGGGTTTCCGACAGTCGGGTAAGCTCCACTAAGGAACGAAGGAGGGCTGGCCTTTGTAGTGGCGGAAACTCGTCTAATGCGTCGATGCAGATAAATACCCGCTCAAAGGATGCAAGAACCGTACCTAACATATCGACAACATCCCGAAGAAGAGGGCGCATCCGATCACCTCCAGGCACTTCGGACCCCTCAAACTTTCGGCCCACTTTTTCGGGGATCTCGCCTAATCCAGCGAGAGCCTGCTTTAGAAGCCGGGCGATCAGATCTGCGGCAGATTGCCCTTTAAACGTGAGGTAGTCGCAGTACAGGTAAAACACGCGGAATTTTCGTTTACGCAAGGTGTCGATAACTAAAGAGCTGAAAATCCTGCTGGTTAGCAATGTATATGAATTGACCAGAACTTCTCCTTTTGTACCTGATGAAAGTCTTCCCAACTCCAGGGTCACCACCACAGAAGAGAATAGGATGAGCGGACCCCTCTTCCCAGCCCTTAAACTCGGGAGTTTCGAGAATCCAATCCCCTACACCTTCGATCCGAAGTTCCCGCACACTATGGTGCCTGTCCGGAAGCTCCAGTGAAGATATCCATTTCAGGACTTCACTCTTTGCCTTGCCGGGCTCTTGTTTGGGGTTTGTGTCGGCATGGATGGTAATATGATTGTTGGTAGTGTTACCAACGTTATTGTTATCATTCCCGTAGGTAGTGTTATTGTTATCATTCCCGTAGGTAGTATTATTGCTATCATTCCCGTAGGAAATGTCAGAGCAAGTCGGACCCATAGCACCGCTAAGATGGTAAAGTCTGGCGCTGCGAAGGTTGAGGGGATCAAATAGGCTGAGGAAGGGCAGCGATCAACATGTTTAGTTGTTGTTGTCGTTCCATTGGTGTCTCACTTGGACCAATCACGCTCACTTGAAAGGAGAAACCCTTTTCAGCCCCATGCACTCGGCAAGCTAACTTTCTGGAGACTCTCGATGGGAAATTCCAGTATGCCATCCAAAAAGTTAAAAAGCAAAACTCCACACAGTGCCCGCAATTTCCCCATTCTTCAAATGACCCAAATATTAGCATTATTATTATTGAAAATAGCTCTTGTAGCTTCTGGATATTCCCCCACATTTTTTGAACATGAACTGAGACCCAGGGTGAGGATTTTGGCAATTTTCCCTCGCTTCTTAGCACAAATTACTAGATATCATATCCAAAGCACACTACTTTTAAGATGACAGACCCACAGAAATCATTTCTCACTGTAAGAAAACCAAAAACCAAACAGCTCATTAGGTTAGTTTTTCCTTTCTCCTTTTTTTTTTAAATTCATTTCCCGAATTTTTCTTTGCCATTTTATGATAAGCCAAAGGTGAAGCAATTCTTTGCGAAGGTTTTCGATGGTATGATATTATATATTTCCGGGTTGATGGCATCTGGAAGGGTTATTGCCAAGTCCATGGGATTGAAAAGGTTCACCCAACTGGAAAAAGAACTATAATACGATGTTCAGAAATTTAAGCTTAGCTTAGCGTTCACCAGCCTCATTGATTCAATAGGAAGAATGAGGTTAAGAAAGAAAAATCTAAAAACAATCTTAACTCTTGAAAAATACTGCTAGAAGTTTCAGCGCTTCTTTTACTTGCTCTCTGTTCCAGGTAGGAACGCAATACAGGTAATATCATGCTGGTAGTGGCGTAGTTTGTGTTGCTAAGCCATTCGCTGGATATCAGTGCAGCATATTTAGTTGGGCTGGTCACGGGTGACCACTCATACTGTACAAACTCACCCAATCCGCCGGAGGTGTTACTTCAATGTGGTGGAGAGAGCGACCGGCTACTCACCGTGCTACTCGGTGCATCAGGATTCGGGAAATGATCAGAGTCGTATCGATGTGTATAGATACCGCGTCTTGGTATGAGCGGGACGGATACCGGTGTATCGAATGAGAAAGCAATCAAGCAAGTAACGCTCTCCACTTTCCATCTATCGTCTTACATATCTTTCCACATTACGTTGTCTTCAATCTCTGGCTCCCTCCGACATGTTCTACTCCTATAGGAGCGTTATTTGTGATTTAAACTTATGGGGCGGTAACCCCATTTTCTAAGTTAATGGTTTAACAGGAACAATTTAAAGAATAAGGGGAACTAGTGAACAGCTTCGCTCTGGAAGTGGAAGAAGCTTTTCACGATGGCCCTAGATGCCACTATTATCACACAATCCGCTTAGAAGAACATAGACCATTATACAAAACTTTCATTCGTCCTCCATTTCCTCATCTTCATACTCTCCCTCCTCCTCATCTTCGCTCTCCTTTCCACTTTCCTCTTCACCATATTCATCATCCCATATTTCATCTTCATCTTCATCACCTCCCTGGCTTTCCTTGCCCTCGCCTTTCTTCCCCCCTGCTGCAGCTCTCTCGGCGTTCTTTTTTTTGATGTTTTCCATCTGTTCCCTCCGTCTCCTGTCTCTCTCCTCTTTCTTCCGCTTGTGCCTGGTCTCTAGCTCCCGCTCCTCCGCTTTGGTCTTCTTCTCCCATGCATGCCAAAGGACCTTGCCTTCTGCTAATCCCTCCTCGATCTTGATCATCTCCAGCTTCATCCTAGGCCCAATCTCTGATAACTTTATCGCGCGCTTTTCCGGCCCCTTGGGAGTGCGTTTCTTCCTTGGAGCCTGGCTATTAGATGTGGATGGTAGAACCTCAACCTCCGCATCCTCTTCAACTTCGCTTTCTGATGTGTATCCTCCAGCGGCGGCAGGGTCAAGCATGTAGTCCGCAATGTCTTCTAGTTTACCTAAATTCGGTAGAGCACTCCTTCGGGAGGCCTTAGATTGGCGAGCGGCTCTCTGCGCAGCGTCGAGACGGCGGATTGGCTTTGATAGTCCGATAGCCTTAGAGGAGATTATGTAATGTCGGGCTTCTATAACATATTCTGAAGAGGCTTCGCTAGAATCTGATGGTATCGGCTGACGGTCGAGGAGGAGGACACGACGGATCGAGGAGAGAGGTGTTCGCTGGGCGGAGATTTGCGGGAAAAGCGATTGGAACATGCTTGTTAGGAGTACTTCATGTGGGGGTGGGTGTCCGGGTGTTCCGTCTGCGTTTGGAGGTTGAGGTGTAGCAAAGTTGTTCATCACTAACTGTTCTAAATTAGCATACTACCGTAACAAATGGAGCTGAAAGAACAAACCAAAGGCGGAGAGGCGAACTCCTTCCCAGGAGTTTTCGGATTTCTCATGCTCTTCCTAACATCTCTGCACAGCGAGTAGTTCTTCACACGGAAATGAATAGTAGGTCCCCGCGGACAGCGCGCAATTCGTAGAGTAGTAGACCCCGATCCAGGATTACGGGAGAAGAGGAGAAGTTGAGTGACGCCAAGGGGGCCGGCCATTGTGGTATAATCCTTCAGCTTGTTGGACTTGCGTTCCCGCAGCCGTGAGGCGGTATGTGGTTCCATCATTGTCCGTACGTCCTGAACTAGTTCGCTAACGCTTGGGCCGACCTCGCTTGCACCCATCCTTATGACCATCGTCTTGGGTGTACGTGAAGCGGAAGCATTGAGAGGCTGACCCCCAACCGTTGCACTCTTGGTGGGACCTGCTGGGGGGGCATGCGTTCTTTTCTTTGTGCGACGGCGAGCCTATAGTATTCAATTAGTTACCTGATTTCCGCTGTCTTCAATGCTATTGCTGTGTATCTTACCATTCTGTGTTTAGTGGGTAGGTGGTTGTGGAAGAGGCAGAGTTGCGAAAAACTGGGTTCTGGATTCAATTAATTTTTTTCTAAGTCGGAAGTGGTTGGTGGCGGTGACTAGAGCTACACAGTGATAAGATCTACGCGTGGGCGCACAGTACTAGTGAAACTCAGGTCAGTACCTCGACCCACTATCCCTAACCTGCCCGGTCTACGACTATACCCTCCACAGCTCCGGCAACACCCCCCATCTCCTAAACCGCCAAATAAAAGTCCTCCCATCAAACCCTTTCCATCCATCTCCATCTCGATACCAATCTTATCGCCCTCTGATCCGCCGACATAAAAACAAACCAACCTTACCACAATCAACCACCCCACCACCACCGAACCACCCTTCTAATAAACAATCATGGCATCCCTAGAAGACCTCGAAGACCTCGAGAGAGAGAGAGACCAGGACAAGAAGGCAGCAAAGGATAAAGGGGGCTCTGAGGGTGATGCAAAGATGGCGATCGATGGCGATAAGGATGATGATGAAATCGACCCGGAGGTCTTGAATGGGTCTACCACAGACATTATTTATCGAAAACGCCTCCTAGAGAATGACCTCAGGGTTATGAGACAGGAGTTCCAGAGGCTCACGCACGAGAAGAGTAGTACCAAGGAGAAGATAAAGGATAACTTGGACAAGATTGAGAATAACCGGTTTGCTTCACCCCATTTTACTCCTCATCGATCGAGCGTTTATTAAGCGTTACTAACCATATATGTATCTGATTTGCCAGACAATTACCGTACCTAGTAGGCAATGTCGTCGAGCTCTTGGATATGGACCCAACTGCGGAGGCGGCTGAGGATGGGGCAAACGTGGACCTTGATGCAACGCGGGCGGGCAAGTCTGCTGTTATCAAGACCTCTACCCGGCAAACCATCTTCTTACCTCTGATCGGTCTTGTGGATCCTGAGAAGCTCAGTCCGGGTGATCTGATTGGGGTTAATAAGGACAGCTACCTAGTTCTAGACACCCTGCCAGCTGAATACGATTCGAGAGTGAAGGCAATGGAAGTTGACGAAAAGCCTACAGAAACGTACGGTGACATTGGTGGATTAGACAAGCAGATTGGAGAATTAGTGGAAGCTGTGGTCATGCCGATGGAGGAGGCAGAGCGGTTCAAGAGGATTGGAATCAAACCACCCAAAGGTACATCGCCCCTTCTTCAAGCGCCCCTCAATACTGATATAGAGTTGTGGTATAGGAGCATTGATGTACGGCCCCCCTGGAACCGGCAAAACCCTTCTCGCCCGGGCCTGTGCCGCCCAATCCAAAGCCACCTTTCTGAAAATTGCTGGCCCACAATTAGTCCAGATGTTTATCGGCGATGGTGCGAAGCTCGTCCGGGATGCCTTCGCCCTAGCTAAAGAAAAAGCTCCTACAATAATATTCATCGACGAGCTGGATGCGGTGGGCACCAAGCGCTTCGACAGCGAAAAGTCCGGCGACCGCGAAGTCCAGCGGACAATGTTGGAGCTGCTCAACCAGCTAGACGGCTTCTCTTCCGATGACCGCGTCAAGGTCCTCGCTGCCACCAATCGTGTGGACGTACTCGACCCGGCACTTCTTAGATCTGGTCGTCTCGATCGTAAGATTGAGTTCCCACTCCCGAACGAGGAGGCCCGCGCCGGCATTCTTCAAATCCATAGCAGGAAAATGACGGTCGAGGAGGGTGTCAATTGGACGGAACTTGCTCGTAGTACCGACGAGTTTGGCGGTGCTCAATTAAAGGCCGTATGTGTTGAGGCAGGTATGATCGCGCTCAGGAGCGGGAAGACCAAGGTCTCGCATGAGCATTATGTAGATGCGATTGCGGAGGTGCAGGCTAAGAAGAAGGATACTGTAAGTTCTTTGGATCGCATTGTTAAGCATTGCCCGGTGTGTGCTAATCGTTATTATCGTAGGTTAACTTCTACGCTTAGAGACAGTGCATTGGACAGCGAATGGATGGATGGGTTGGTGGGAAAACTTCTTTTTCGTTATTTTACCTACATTGTGTCACTACCTTGTAACCTCTCACCGGCACCGCACTTGTTGTAGACAAATGATGTTCTTCCATTGTGCGTGTCCCTCGCATGAATTGGAACAGTGTCACCGAAAACCCAGAAAACCAAGTACGGTAATTAGCCCCACCAGCCTCAATCCTACTTCTCTCGGGCAAGAAGTCTGGTACCCGAGAATAGATTAAAAAAGTATGCTATATGGTAGGGAACTTATGCATGCCTGAGTGCCAACACAAAACATACCTCCCCTATTCTTGAACGCCATACTTAGGATAAATAACTCTTACAATGCCAGATGCAACATCTTGATGTTGGTTATGTGATGCCCCCAGAATCCACTCCGGCTTCTCCCTGTCTACCAGACTGAACCTCGTTTTCTCTTTCTCCCTGAAATTATTTGTCCACTTACTATCCCGCAGGGTCTTGCTGTTTCTTTGGCGTATAAAATGGGTAGGTCCTGGTGAATCCTGGCTGATGAGATCGTACCTTACCCTTATGGTCTTCTCGATAGGTATATTGATACGGAAGATGAACACAACAGGGTAACCGCTGCCCCACTTGAACGAGTGATATCCTATTTCTAAACCAACATCCCAGGAAACACTCATACTCTACTCTAACATCTCATTCATATGGAATTTGAGGGACATGGTGTCGATGTTGGTACTGTGTGATAGGTAAGTTAAGTGAGTAGTGGCTAAATAAGTAAATGCCTAACCAAAGCCTAACCAAGAGTATATATAAAGCCAAAAAAAAACGCCGTGAACCTAACAAATAGAAAGGAAGGGAAGGAAGGAAAACAAAAAGCGAAAGACTCCGGCCACCAGACTATCAGGAAAAAAGAAAAAAGTAACTAATAACTAACCATCAAACACAGTACTAGAAAATGGAGGAAAAAAGACGGGCGTGACCGAAACATGTCCAAGCAATCCCAAAGCACAGCAAAATAGGAGGGAGGAAGAGAAGTTATATTCATCGCCCCCTCGCCCCCCCATTCCCGTTTCATCCCATCCCACCCCACACCGAGTCCGAACCCAAGCCAAGCGCAAACCAAACCCCGTAGAAGAAAAACCCCGAAATTTCAAAGAAAAAGAGAGAAAAAAGAGTATGCAAGAAACGCCCGACAGCTCAGCGAGATTGATTACTTGGGTAGCGAGCTAATGCTGCACGGTATAATATCCTCTGAAAACCGGTTCTTGCCAGAAGCCCGAATCGCGGACTACCTCGCAGGTGTGTAGTAGCAGGCCCGGGAAGCGTCGGGAGAAGTAACTCAAGTAGCCATCTGGCAGGTCGCCGACAGCTTCTTTTACGGGCTGTTTCATGTCTTGGTAATGATGTTTCTGTTACCCTTTGTCAGCACCTTTATTTTCTACCGGTCTACCCAGGGGGAGACAGAATATACTTTGTTTCGTATAGCCCTCAGCAGATCCAGCACCTTCTCGCCATCATATCCTCTTCGCTTATTGCTCACTAGCTCTGCGAGGAATAGCCTATCAAGCCTCTTCATCCAGTCCCCGGCGCCGCCACCACAAACTTGCCGGGCATTTCGCTCCAACAGCGGGATAAATGGGGATTTATACGATCCCTCAGGGCCAGTGACTTTCTCTTTATCCTTCTCAACTTCAAACCTATCACTCACGTCTAGCAGGAAGGTCAATTGCTTCTCCGGCGACCAAAAGAACGGGTGAACAAGAACTTTCGTAGCATCTGGACGTTTTCGCGGGTTATGGTTTATCATGCTAGAGATTAGGTCCTTGGCCTCGTGCTCTGCTAGTCCCAGTAGGGCAAGGTGGGAGAGGTCAGGGTTATTGTTTATGATGTTGAATTCTCGGTGCCAGCGTGTGCCAAAGGGATGTTCGCCACGGGAGAGGATGTAGTAGAATACACACCCTAGTGAGAAGACATCTATTGCACGGGTGGCGCGACGGTTGGTCAGTGGGTCAATTACAGCGGTTTCGGAGGATGAGTTTGTGGAGGAGGCTTCAGTCGTTGGTTGAGGAGGGGGTTGCGAGGGGAAGACAGGTTTTGAAGCGGAGTCCTCGTCGACGAGGAGTTCGGGCGCGCGCCAGCCCGATGTGCCCGCGGCATGAGCGGTTGTGGCGCCAAATGAGCTTTTATCGCCTTCTAATTTCTTGCACAGGCCAAAGTCTGATATCAAGACCCTTGGCCGCTTGGTTGAGGAGTCATGCGGGAGCGGCTTGGGGTGGCTGACGAGGATATTGTGGGGTTTTAAATCCCTATGCACGATTTTTAACGAGTGGAGGTGGCGCACTCCGGAGGCGATCTGACGGAGGACGTCTATGGGGTCCATGAGTCCTAAGAGGTCAGAGTGCTTTACTGGGTCGGAGTGTATGTCAAACAATGACGCTGGGCAGAGCTCTAATGCTATATATAAGAAGCGGGGCCCGTGTTGGGTGCAGTAGTAGCGGATGACGTTGGGGTGGTCGTCGCTTTGCTGCAATAATGAGACTTCGTGCTCTGCTACGTCGATAAAGTCTCGTAGCATCCGCTTGACGGCTACTACCTTTCCCTCGAACGAGCCTCTGTACACTATTGTTCCTTGGCTGCCAACGCCTTGGAGACTGTTAGTTGGAGGAAATCGAAATTGACTGCATCTAATGACCTACCTAAAACTTTATCTTCATGAACCATCAAGTTATTTATCGCAACTAATGATGATGGATCCCACTCTTCCCCCGGAGGATCTATAGCTAGCGTGCTGAGATCAACCTGCATCGGATTCTCCCTAACAATTTCCTTCACCTCACTAACGGCAACCTCCATTTTCTCCTTCTCCGCATTTGCCTTCCCCCGTTTCCTAGCGCCCCCTCTCTGGCCTCTATGCGCCTTCTTTTTCTTGGGAGTAGGAGCTGGTGTCACCGGAACATCCTCCTCAACCATTACCACACCATCTTCAAATCCCACTACCCCCGCTGCTGCCCCCGGCACTATAGCCGGTTTTTGCATCTCCTCCTTTGGCGCTGCCACCTCGATAGCCACAGCCACCGCTTCCTCCACCTGTTGTTGCTGCTGCTGTGCAGCGGGTTCAGGCGGCCTGTGCAACTGCTCCCCAATAATAACCACCCCATCCGGCAACCCATCTAGAATTGGTACCTCATTCGGCCCACCCTCCGAGGCCGCCCTAGTTCTCGCAAATCGCACGGACTCCCCCACATGGCCAGCCATAGTCGCATTACTCACGTTCTCCGATACCTTCTCTCCAACCTTGCTTCCACCTATCTGCCTCATAAACAGCCAAATCAAAGCAGTAAGTATGGGGACCAGAATGCCTATATCCACGAGGTTCTCCATAGCAAAGTTGATCAAACGGCTACTCTTCAAGGAGGGTGAGGACGGCAATGGTGGGGCGGTGTTCCTGGACCTGATGGCTGGCCGTTCTTCACGTGAGATCGGCGTAGGAGCGGGTAGGGATGCGCGGTAGGGCTCATCGGATCCGTAGTGGGCGTGGTGGGTGCCCACTATTGTTTTGTGACGCTCGTCACGGGTGGATGATTGCCATTCTAGGCGTCCGCTAGTGTAGAATGTTGCGTCTGGAGCTCCATCTGTGACATACGGGTAGCTCGTTTCTGACAGAGCGTAGAAACCGTCATTTTCGGTACAGCCTACAAATGTCAATCCTTCGTACCGGTCCAATTCCCTTGATGCGAGGATTGGCTGTGGGAGAACAACAAAAGCAGTGGCTTTGGATTCTGTGGGGGGGGTTATGGACTTGACGACGTCAAAGACCCTGATAACAGGAGAAGAAAAGGCTTGTTGGTATTTGGGACGGCGTTCACTGTCAGGGCCTAGCATACAGACGGTCAGTGATCGGGCTCGCCAAGAAACACCCACTTGAGTAGGGGACTTAAAACATACCAGCTACATCCCCTTCAAACCCATAAATCTTACCATCATGACCGCTATAGATATATCTATTATCCATAGACCTTTCATACTGCATGGCAAGATCCCTGTCCCCATTATTGGGTCCCCACTCAGCATACTTGATGGTCCAAAGCCGCTCACCAGTCGACAGGCTATTGATAGTAACAGTATACTCTATTAACCATTAATGAAAATTAGTGATTGTCGCTCCCCCATTCCCAATTGAGAGCCATACCAGTCCTTCCAATCAAAATAGTCTTAGGAACAGACTCGCACTCATCATCGTCGAGATCCTCTTCAAGTCCATTATTCGGCTTACACTTATCGTTGTTGACCGGATTAACCACACCAGCGGATGAGAAGACCCTCTGGACATTGCCGGTACGGGCATCAATTGCAAAAGTTGTTGTCTTCTTTTCACCGTTGTAAGAACGATCACTACCCTCTGGCGTGAATGGCGACAAGTCGTCTACAATGCCTTTGACAGTGACGTCAAGTTTCTATTTTCCAGTACGCAGTCAGTCCCTGGGCTCCGCTCTCCAATTAGTCAATCAATGGGTTGGTAGGAAAGCACACACCTGTAACCCATTATCCGGCGTAAAAAAGAACAAAGCCCCATCCTGAGTCGGCTCCACAACCCAAAGCACATTGTCATCCTGAATCCAATCCCGCCCCGTATTCGCCGCGCTACCATTCGCGCGATGATAAACCGTCTGAACCACTGGATCCCGCGCGAATATCTCCCACCGCCTAGCACCGCTTTTCCGATCCCGAGCATGTAGCGTCCCATCCACCGTAACCAGCAGAACAAAATCCTCCACCTCCCAATCGTTCAGACTTCTATGGCCCCCAACCGTGGATATCCCCCCTCCCCCTCCAGTAGTTACGCCCAAACTCCTCCTTCGCCTATTGTCCTGGTAGATGCCCTTACGATCCTGAGATAAGGAAGAAGCCGATCCCGCGGAAACGGTAGCGAGAGCTCGAACAGTGGAACTAACGTCGGTGCCGCGGTTGTAGTTCCGACCACTATCGTTTATTCCCATAACAGGATGTGGGGAGTCCGGATCTCGCGTGGGGATTCGTTGTTGCTGCTGGTGGTATTGCTGGTGTTGCTGGCCGAGGGCCAGACCTGCGCCGAAGAGGAAAGTGCAGAGGATGAAAATCATCATTGTTGATGTGGTGGTAGTGGTGAAGGTCGGTTTCTGTTGCCGATTCATAGTGGTTGTGGTGAGAGTGAGTTTGCCGAGTCACGTTCGGCGGCGCCTCATCCAGTACGTTTGCACTCACTACTGCCAGGTCGGGTGGATGGGGTTGTCCTCTGCAGCAATAGCAGGAGCTGAGTAAAGCAGAGAGATGGAATGCCAGGTTCCCCTAGGAAGCCCCTGAGATGGGGGTGAGGTACAAGATTAGTTGGTAACGATGGTGGTGACGAGTAATGAGAATTCAATCCTTCCTTCGTCCCTTTACCGGGTTTTCCGTTTTTCTCCCTCTCTTGCCCCTATGCTATCGTATCTGTACTTGTACACTACCCTTACAGAACCGTAGCAATAGTATGGAAAGAGGGGGTAGGAAAGTTGTAGTGTAGAATTTATATAGAAAAGAAAAAAAGAGAAGAGGAAAGGAAAAGAACAAAAAGAACAGGAAATAGCTCAGCAAGCTCAAATTCCGTCTATCGAAGCCGAGGGGTGACGAACGAACAGATGAACAACGAAGGGGGGGATGTACTGTAGTATAGTAGCGTGTGGGTTGAGCTGGGTGCAGGTGGTGGGTATAGGTGTGGGTGTGAGTGAGGTTAGGTTAAGTTGATTAGGGTGGTGAAGCGGATGGGGTGGACGGTGGGCATGGGCTTTCGTGGTGCGGCTAGGTCAAGTTTGACGGACTGGTGGATGGACAACCAACCAACCGCTGTTAGACCACCGGTAACTCGCGAACCAGCCAGCAAGTGAGCAAAGTACTCGCACTGTAATCCAGCACTCGAGTAGCCAGTCAAAAATGGCAGTTAATGGTGGGGTCACTTTGTGTTTTTTCCCCTTCTTTTCCTTCCATCCGTTCAAGGAGGGAGAGAGGAAAAGAGGAAGAGAAAAAAATGACAAGAAAAAGGTGTGTGTGTGTGGGGGGGGAGGAGGAAAAATCCATGATACCTCTTGAATGCTTACACAGGGTGTGCATAAAAAAATCTCCCATTAGAGCCCAGCCTCGCCATGAATCCAGCGCCAAGAAGGGAGAACCTTGCCCACCCGAGCCGGTACTCGAGTACAGGTAATCCACTGCAAGAAAGAGGAAGAAATGGAAGATGGAAAGAAAAAAGAAAGCAATAACAGACAAGCTGACCCACAAGAGAGGAAAAGAAGCAGACTACCGACCGCACAGCATCCTGCCAGGAACAACCACCAACCTTTCCCTCCCTCCAGTACGATCGTGGAACAGGAAAATATACTGTACACCCCCAGCAAATATACAGTCCCCATTGATTGGCTCGCGGGCCAGAATTACTAAGGTCCGACCAATCAGCAGCGAACTGTATATTTGCTAGGGGTGTATATTTTCCTGTTCCGCGATTGTAAAGCAAGAGGGTACAAAATAAGTTTGGAAAAAATTGAGTAGATCCCCGCCGCGAGCTCCCATCACTATCGATGTAAATTCTTTTAGCGAAACAAGACAAATCCGGGGCAAACCCTCTACGAGCACCCAGGCGAGGTAAAAATGGAAATTGGGTGATGTTCCGGGCCGGATAAATTCTCGGTTGATGGATGGATGGATACCAGGAGAGATGATAGACTATGAATAGTATTCGAGTATGATACTAGAGCACATGCAGTCGCACCCCGCGATCTCAGATCTCGACAACTCGGATACCTCACCGCCCCAAATTTCTTTACACCAGAGCCCAACGTGTTTGACCCGGATCACTCGCTATCCCGGAGGGATCCTTTTGATTTTCGGGATTCCAGGCTGCGAATCTAATGGCTCGGTGTCATATTCTTCGTTCCTGCCGGTACTGGTACTTGTATGTGGGTCCCGGTATCGCTTACGCGGTAGCAGGGAGAGAGTGCTCAAGTAGATAGAAAGCGTCGACACCAATTAGCCAGTGCACTCATAGGCAATTATCATCACACAAAATTAGACCAATCTACCTCAGGGCAAGAGCCAAATGAACGGAGGGAAACTCTACACGATACCATACAGTACTTGGTTAGAGTAAGGTCCCATCGTACAAGTAAATCCTGGAGCAGAGTGCGAGAAGGAAACTGATCGGTACCATAATCCAATGAAGAAGACGGACGGGGGCCCAGCCCCGCCCACCACCATGGTACGATACCGGAGCTTCCAACGGCGCCGTGCTGTATGATAAGGGATATTGCGGTGTGGGGGATGGGTGCGGGCGGGTCGTGCGCGGAGCGGACCGACGAATGCGCAAGTCGAGTCTGGTCCTAGCTCGGTTAGCGTACCGTATTTGGAACCAATGATAGGACCCGGTACCGGTGGTTTGTGCTCTTGTCTTATCAACCTTATTATCAGCAGCCTCCAGCGGAGTGCGGACATCCTACTGGAGAGAACAGCAACAGAGAAGTGAACAAGATAATGTGATATAAGATATCCCCTCACTTTTCTCGCAATATGATACCACACCCCAGTGATGCCGTGCCTAGTCTTCAGTCTCACAGAATGCCACGAGCATTCACACACACACTCAGAAATCAGGACAACTGTCTCTTCGCTCCCTCCCAAACCCCGTGAACTGCCGCAACACAAACCAATCCAACCCACAGTGCAGTACTCGAGCACGGTGTAATACAGAATAAAACAAGGTGGTCGGAGTTCTGCGAACATACATACTAGTGGTCTGTCCCATAACTATGGCTGGGTTTTTCTTTTCTTTTTCGGCGGCTTAATTGCCTTAACTCATACTCTTCGCTTGTTGGCTTAGCGGGCAGGCGGGCAGGTAATTTTGGAAGAGATGCAGGTAGAGATGGAGGCGGCGCGGGGTGGGCATCCCAGTTTTCTCTCATCCCCGGTTTCATTTGCGGGGTACAGTGTGCGGAGATACGTTATACCGGCGCACACCAGGTATTGGGTCCCTAATTACCTGGTCATGGTATATCACTCGGATTCGAGTATCGTTCGGACAGCGAACTTACATAAATCTACTAGTAGCGTCTTGTGGGGCAGATGGACTCATAGTCAATTGTGCTGATGAGACTGAATTTGGTGGTTTGGGGAGAGGGGAAAAAAGGTATTTAAGAGAGAGGAAGGGGCAGGATCATCGGGAACTTCAGCAACCATCAATCCTCACCTCCGTCTTTCCCTCAATTCATCCCTTTCTACAAACTCCCGTAGAATAGTGATTGGCAGATAAAATTTCTTTTAGACCTCAACGGCGGAGTAAGAGAGGGGCGGGCTTGCACCTTTTGGCTAGCTACCGGTATCTGAAATCCACCCGTTGTGAAGAGGGTTAATTCATCAGCCCCTTCTGCGACAAGAGGCGCCATTACCCTGCATCAATTTTATACATAGTGCGAAATATATTTTCCCGGCACATACCGTACTGTACCTTACAGCTGTAATCTAGGGCACTATGTCGGTTATTTACAGCAGGGTAATGTACAGTATATTGTTTGCGGGCTAATGCTCAAGGATGTGGCGAGGTCTTTGCTGCACGGCTGAGGAGGTTGTGTGGAGCACTTGACAGAATTCCTTGAGGATGGAAAAATTGTAGTGGGCAAAAAGAGACTTAGGGAGGATGGAATATTCACTCCAATCGCTCACAAGCCGATGTTGCACGGCGCTGTGGGCTGCTCACTCACTCTTAGCTGGGATAGAATACTGGTACCGGCACTCGTAGAAGGGGAGTTATCCTTGGAGTTGAAAGACTCTCTAATGTGTCAGTTTTCCTTGATGAGTAGGACTAAAAAGTGTGGGTAGCCTCCCAGTCTCACCTTCAAGCTCACGTATGGAATATTGGCATAAACACAATCTTCACTGAGCTATGCTCATAGTGGAACCTAGACGCCCCATCATACCTTGATTAATAGCTAAGTTTTGCACCGCATTTCACTAGTGTCAGAGATGTTTGCACTTTGTATTTTTATCTATGTCTAAATAACTCTTGGGTCTATACTTTAGAGGAGAGGAAAGGGGAAAAAGGGAATTGTAGAAAATATAGATGAACGACAAATGTGTAAAGGGGATTCATGATTGGAAAAATCAAAAGGGAGAATGTAATGGAAATTCCGAGCCACATCAGCTTATCTCAACACGATACAATAGAGATAGCCACCTACCAACGCCTAACTCCGCACTAAAAGCAGAAACTGGCAAATCCTGACTCGGTTACACGAGCCAATGTGCAGATATTTGGTTGGAGATGTGACGGATGGGCGTATCCTTGCCGCGTATGACTTCCTTCAACCAATGGAAGGTATTTGAGCTGGTTTTTTCGATGGCAAGACGGCGTTTTAAGTAGTGGGGATGGGGGGCAATGACGGCCATAGACATGTTAATGGAGACGTTGCGGTCAGTTCGGGGATGGCACATAGGTCATCCGTGCTCGAAGGCGGCACGGTAATGAGAGCAGTGCCTCCGGGGCTTTAGGATGCGCTGGAGGTAGTAGATGTTAGGGGCCGTAATAGCGCCACCACCCCCGCATGGCCAGACAGAGAAGCCCACCAGAGCGGTGTTCGACTTAATTTGTCCAGCTTGTTGGGGTTGACGTCGTCATATCCGAGTAGTATTTTCACCACTCCCTCGTGCCCAGCCCAAGCAGCGCCAAAGAGTGGTGTTTGACCGTCATTATTTGGTTTGTTAGGGTCGACGTCGTCCCGCCCGAGTAGCACTTCTACCACTCTTTCATGCCCATTCTCAGCAGCACCAAAGAGTGGTGTTTGGTCGTACGCATCTGGTTTATCGGGGTTGACATCGTCATGTCCTAGTAGTATTTTCACTACTCCCTCGTGCCCATTCCGAGAAGCACCAAAGAGTGGTGTCCGGCTGCGGCTATCTGGTTTGTTGGGGTTGACGTCTGCTCGTCCGAGTAGTAGTTTCACCACTCTTTCATGCCCATTCTCAGCAGCACCAAAGAGTGGTGTTTGGTCGTACGCATCTGGTTTATCGGGGTTGACGTCGTCATGTCCTAGTAGTATTTTCACCACTCTCTCGTGTCCAGTCCGAGCAGCACAGTAAAGTGGTGTTTGGCCGCGGTTATCTGGTCCGTTGGGGTTGGCGTCTGCTCGCCCGAGCAGTGTTTTCACCACTCCCTCGTGCCCATTCCAAGAGGCTCCAAACAGTGGTGTTTGGCCGTACACATCTGGTTTATCGGGGTTGACGTTGTCATGTCCGAGTAGTATTTTCACCACTCCCTCGTGTCCAGTACGAGCAGCACAGTGAAGTGGCGTTTGACCGCGGTTATCTGGTTTGTTGGGGTCGACGTCTGCTCGCCCGAGCAGTAATTTCACCACTCCCTCGTGTCCAGTCCGAGCAGCACAGTAAAGTGGTGTTTGACCGCGGTTATCTGGTTTGTTGGGGTCGACGTCTGCTCGCCCGAGCAGTAATTTCACCACTCCCTCGTGTCCGTTCCAAGACTCACCAAAGAGCGATGTCTGATCGAACTTATCTGGTTTGTTGGGGTCGACGTCTGCGCGTCCGAGTAGTAGTTCCACCACTCCCTCATGCGGGGAGCTAGCGGCATACGAGAGCGGTGTTCGGCCCCTGTTATCTGGTTTGTTGGGATTAACCTCTTCCGACCGGAGTAGAATTTTCACCGCTTCCTCATGTCCATTACAAGCAGCCCATGAAAGTGGTGTACAACCAGAAAAATCCTCCCCATTGATATCATGACGTCTCTCCTTTATCAAAGTAGCTACAAGCCCAGCAATTCCGAAGAACGATGCGCAGTGTAGTCCACTGAACGGAGACCAAGTATCAAGAGGCAAGGATTGGAAACGCTTTACTTGCTTTAAAAGCAATATGGTCGGTATCAGGCTATAATTCCCGTTCAATAGCTCTAGCGCAAGTGATTGCGCGCAGTCCGAGAACTCCCCCCGCGCGTGGACCCCCCAATATACCGAGCAATACTCTAGAAAGGGTGCGTTCTGTGTGCTAGCCAGAAGAGCGGTCGAAGGGGCTTTGACCTGTCGGGAATTCAGATAGGTTAAGCAGATTTCTGCCATTGCTGAATGAGGCCCACTGAATATATCTGGACGAGTGTAAAAATGCTTCTGGAGAGTAGGGTGAACCAATCGCACAGTTGATGCCCCCTTATCTTCAGTAATAAGCCCTTGGCAGCTGCTAACCAATGTCGATATCGAAGGGATGTTGTCAATACTGAAATTAGTGGAGCCTGATTCGACTGCTAGGGCGTGGCGGAGTTCATCTACCCTCAATAGCCGCTTCGCATGACTAATCCACATCAACGCTGCAATCGCGAGTTTCGGTTTATCCCCGTCTTGCTCCTTTATCCGTTCTACCATCCGATTGTAAATATCTCCTAACTTCAATCCGGCCGTCATCTCACTGAGCCTTTCTCGCCTCCGATAGATTGTCGATTCAAGTAAAATTTCATCCATAGTTAATGAAACCAGTAGAAACCTAGATGTATGTCTATTAGCAAATATTGTGAGGTAAAGGTTAATGGTACTATTGCGCCTACGTACATTTCCGACAAATTTTCGGGGATCTTCTCAAGAATTTCTTTCTTCAGACTCTCGTTCATCGCCGTTGGAGTTTGGTCCTGGGCCAGTCTAACCCGAATGTATCCGATGATATCGTCTCTTTTAGGGCGTATAAGCAAACTTATCACTCGTCCGGCAAGATGCGCTTTAATCTCTGCTTGAATATGAGCCCTTCCAGTGATGAATATCCGTGTGTGCGGAGACTTCTCGAGGATTGTTTTTAGCGAATCAAGGAGTTTGACTCGTTGCTCCATCAGGCATTCGTCAAGAGCGTCTATGCAGACAAATGTGCGCTGTGGGGATGTGGTAGCGTCCTGTAGCATCATCTCAATATCAATGAGTTGCAGTTCCCGTCCACCAATGGCCTTTTTCTGCTCTCGAAAGGTCCGTGATATATCCTCCGGAATCACTTCCATTCCGCTAACTATCTGCTTGAGCAAGGAGCCCAGCATGGCTGTCGCAGACTGCTCCTTCCGGGCCGCAAAGTCAAGGTAAAAACACGTAACAGTAGTATTTTTTTGTTCTCCAGCTTGATCACACAACTTGTCCACTACCAGCGAACTAACGTCGTGGCATGTTAGTACTAACTCTCTTTCTTCCTTCGCTAGGGATGGTCTTCATTACCTGATGAATGTCTTCCCGGCCCCCGGATCTCCATAGCCAAACAAGACCGCCTTATTACCTTCACCCTTCCCACTCCAGTCATGCCAACTTCTGAATTCTTCGGTTTGCATGAGCCATTCCCCAATGTTGCCGACACGGCGCTCCCGGATATCCTGATGCCGTTTCTTAGGTTCCAGGGACGATAGCCAGGCTAGGAGTGGAGACCGATCAGCAACAGCATAGTGATGGTTATGCGCGATGTTATTATTAAAAGAGTTTGTATTATTAAAAGAGTTTGTATTATTAGAGAGGTTGGTGCTATTACTGGCGGTATGTTGAGACATCTTCGGGTCATTGATTCCCGCACTGTTGTAGAGGAGTTATTGATTATGGTCAGTTAATGGTATTCCTAGGAGCAGAGGGAGAGAGAGCGGGGTGTTGCAGAAGGGGGGCGGGGTGTCTCTTGGCGCAAAACCCGCATTGCAGATATCGCACCGGTGTGCCCTGAGACGTTTGAAAGGGTGTAATACGTTACAATACTTGTATGATATGCTCAACTTGTATGATACGACCTTGGCGACAAAAGAAACGAGCCCCCATTGTTTACACCAAAAATGGGCCTTTTCACCTCGTAAAATCATGGCTATTAAAACATAACCACCATTCACAGAGAATTACATGGGATAAGCAGAAATAGTTTTCCTAGTCCTCGTAAGTATAGCGCAAGCCTATCGGAGCCATCCCCTTAAAATAAGATGGACACTTGGGGCAAACTAACGATCCGGACGGTGTGGCAAACGAAATGCATGATCGTAACATAGATATCAACATAGATATCAACGCCACCCTGTCCAAAGCTTTAATTTACGCCCAAGTATTCACAAACTCCAAACTCTACTGACACCGAGTCGAACAAATAAAGCTTGAATCTAAACAATATCCGAGGGAGTGCAGTCTAAAGGCAGACAAACAAGATATGAGTAACATAGGTTAAAAAACGAAACGTCTACATTATCAAACAATCTTTAGCCAAACCAAGCACACCTTAAGCCTTCAGGCAACATCCGGAACCGTCCAGCATGACCTACTATTATACCGGAGAAAGGAGCATAAAATCGACAAGGAGAAAGAGAAAGCCAAGCAATAACGGAACATAGCCGACACCTGTTGGAGTGTCCTCCGGAAGGTTCTCGAGAATGTCGACCAGTGATGGTGAAAGGTTAAACAAGGAGTCTATAATGGTTTCGATCTCATCCTCTTCACCGCTACTGTCGGAGTCAGTGCCGAGGGGTAGCTGGTTGATTCCCGGATATACCGCGCGGGCATATCCAAGCACGAGGCAGCATTCCTCGTGCAGGGCGCCTGTGGAGAAAAGGGCTATATTAGTACCGAAGAATGCAGATTTTGGGCAGAAAGATTGAATAGTTACCATCAGGGTGTGAGGTCTGGGTAGCAAGGATGTTGCAAAGATCTGCCAGTAGGGTAATTGTGGCCTCCCTTGTGGTTGGTGAATCCTCGAGGATTTTGTCTAGCTGACCATGGGGCGTGCCATACTCGTCGGCCCACAATCTGAACCTGTTAAGATGCTGGGAATGACTCCGATGAAGAGCATCAAGAGACAATTTAATGAGGCAAGCAGCTAACGTCCCTGAGCGGGCTATGTGTCTGAACTTCGAGAGCGTCTTTTTGTCGACAAGCTTTCCTTGGGTCAGGAGCGGGTTGCTGTTAGGCTTCTTTGCGGAAGGGATGAGACCAATATCCACGAGATGTATTGGAGCTGTTGGCCTACCCTCATAGCTCTTCCGAGGGCTCTGCCTACCGGCGGCGCCGATAACGATGTCCGGTAGCTCACGAACACCAATCTCGGGGAAAGGGCGGATGCAAACACCCCGGTCTTGGAATAGCTTGGCTATCCCAGCATGATCGTTTCCTTCGGCCCATTGAGCTGGTGAGCGCATATCGATGTCTACCAAGTAAGGGTTCATTCTGTGGTGATCAAGGAGGAACCCAACTGCTCCCACGTGCCCGTTCAGACAGGCCCAAAAGAACGGTGTTCGGTTGTGGCTGTCTTCCGAGTTGGGCTCGATGTCTTCCCGGTCCAAGAGCAACCTGACAATCTCCTCACTCCCGTTTTTAGAAGCCAAAGCAAGTGGACTGTGGCCCTGATTGTCTTGTAGATTAGGTTTGACATCTCCGCGCTGAAGCAATAATTTTACAATTCCCTCGTGCTGGTTTAAAGTTGCCCAAAGAATGGGTGTCCTACCACTGCTATCTTGCACATTAGGAAGCACGTCATTACGGTTAAGCAGTAGTGCCAGAATTGCGACGTGTCCATTCCCGGCAGCGTACGATAGTGGCGAGCGTTTATCATCATCAACTAGATCAGGTTTTATATCTTCCCGGGAAAGCAGTAGGTCTGTAATCCCTTCAAACCCCTTCGCAGCTGCCCACGAAAGGGGTGTTCGTTGGTCGTGGTCGGCTGTATTGGGATGAATGTCCTTTTGGCCTAGTACCAACTTCACTGCCCCCTCGTGCCCCTGGAGAGAGGCTAAAAGCAGTGGTGTTAGGCCGTAGACGTCTGCTAGGTTGAGGTCGATGTCGGTCCGAGCTAGTAAAAGCTTCAATATTTCTTCATTCCCACTCTCGGCAGCGCACAAAAGTGGTGTACGGTCATGGTTTTCTTGGAGGTTGGGGTCAGTATCCTGTTGGCCTAGCAATAGTTCCACCATTCTTTTATGCTTGTGCTCGACGGCCCAGAAAAGCGGTGTACGTTCTTGGTTATCTCCTATGTTAGGGTTGACTGATGGACCTGACTGTAACAACAGGTTTACAATCCCTTCCCGCCCGTTCCGAACTGCCCAGAATAGTGGTGTTTGCTCGTCGTTGTCCAATGAGTCCAGAGAAGTACCCTCACAAGTTAGTAATAGCTTCACCACCTCCTCATGTCCATTCCCGGCCGCCCAAGAAAGTGGGACCCGGCCAGAACCATCAGGCTCATTATGATCAATGTCTTTCCTGTTTAATAACAGTCCAACTACTGCACCATAACCATGCTCAGCAGCCAAAGAGAGCGGTGTTCGCCGCTTTTTGTTTCTGAAGTTCGGATGGACACCCACACAATCCAGGAGCACCCTGACAGTCGCCTCCCGCCCCCCTAGAGAAGCCCAAAAGAGCGGAGTTTGATCTTCGTGATCTCCTTGATCAGGATCAACGCCTGGCTGAGAGAGAAGGATCTCCGCCGCCGTCTTATGTCCATTCCCAGCAGCCCAAGATAGTGGTGTTCTACCATGATCATCGAGTGCCTTGGGGTCGATATTCTCGCACTCCAACAACAGTTTCATCGCCGCCTCACGTCCATTACCCGCGGCCCATGACAATGGTGTACGGTTATCACTGTCTGCTTCACTAGCAGTGACAGCATCCTGGCATAGCAGGCGTTTCATCACTCCCTCGTGTCCATTGCCAGCAGCCCAAGAGAGCGGCGTTCGGCTATCATAGTCTGCCAGGCTGGGATCAATATCTTGGCGGGCCAGCAGGACTTCCACCATTCCTTCTCGCCCGTTGTAGGATGCCCATGAAAGCGATGTTCGACCGATATTGTCTGAATGGTTGGGGTTGACATCATCGCGTGCTAAAAGAAGTTTTACTGCCCCCTCATGCCCTCCGTGGACGGCCCATGCGAGCGGTGTTCGGCCGACGTTATCGGGATTGTCGGGATTGACATCACCACGTTCCAACAATAGCTTTACTACTCTTTCGTTCCCTTCGTAGGCGGCCCACGAGAGCGGCGTTCGGCTATCATTGTCCGCCAGGTTAGGATCAGTATCTTGGCGGGCTAGCAGAGCTTCCACCATTCCTTCTCGCCCGTTGTAGGATGCCCACGAAAGCAACGTTCGACCGACACCATCTGAACGGTTGGGGTTGACATCACTGCGTTCTAACAGTAGCTTTACTACCCCCTCATGCCCTCCGTGGGTGGCCCATGAGAGCGGTGTTCGGCCGACGTTGTCGGGATTGTCGGGATTGACATCAAGACGTTCCAACAATAGCTTTACTATTCTTTCGTTCCCTTCGTAGGCGGCCCACGAGAGCGGCGTTCGGCCAACGTTGTCTGGGTGGCCCGGCTTGACATCGGCATGCCCCAACAATAGCTTTACCACACCCTCATGCGCTTCGTGGGCAGCCCACGAGAGCGGCGTTCGGCTATCATTGTCCGCCAGGTTAGGATCAGTATCTTGGCGGGCTAGCAGAGCTTCCACTATCCCCTCTCGTCCACCTCGCGATGCCCAGGACAATGGTGTCCGGCGGAAACGATCAAATGAATTAGGGTCGATACCCCCATGGCCCAGCAACAATTTTACTATTCCTTCATATCTTCCCGCGGCAGCACACAATAGTGGCGTCAGGCCACCAGCTCCCTTAACTTCAGGATTAACATCCCCCCGCTTGAGAAATAGCTTTACTACACTTTCGTGCCCTCCTACGACGGCACAAAATAACGGTGTTCGGCCATCAATTGCTGGGGAATCGGGGTTGACCTTATTACGCTCCAGCAAGAGATTCACTATTTCCTCATATCCATTCGCAGCAGCCCAATGAAGTGGTGTTCGGTAGTCGCTCCCCATGGAGTTAACATCAGCATCCGGCGAATCCAGTAACAACTGTACCACCTCCTCATGCCCCCTGCGAGCAGCCCAAACTAGAGGTGTGTAACCCATACCGTCTCTCAAGTTTACAGAGGTACTCCCCATCCCAAGCAGTGCAACAGCAATCTCACCGAGTCCGAAGTATGCGGCACAATGGAGTCCAGTAACCACTCCAGCAAAAGCTTGAGCCTCCTCGTTGGGATAGTATCCACTATTACGTAGGAAAAGACTGGCGGAGATATGATTTGGGTATAGGCCGAGTAGCCGAAGTGCAAGTGACTTCACACCTTCTGTGGTCTCCATTTTCGCATGGGTTCCCCAGTAACTAGAAGCGTACTGAAGGAATGGGGCCGTCGATGGGAGGGTAGAGAGGGTAAGTGATAAATCCTTAATTTGTCGAAAGTTGAGATAAGTGAGGCATGTCTCTGCGATTCTTGAGTGGGCTTTCTCAAAAAGCTCGGGGCGTTTGGACAGGTATTCCTTCAATGTGCCGTGTGTCATGCGGATAATAGAGGTTTCCTGATCGACAGTGACAAGACCAAGACAGCAGTCTAATAAGGTCTGTATCGAGGGAACATTGTCGGGGTTAAGACTAGTGGCTCCTATTTCTACAGATAGGGCATCACACAGCTCATCAACAAGCAATGGTCTCTCCGTGAAGGAGATCCACATCAATACCGCAATCCCGAGCTGTGCTTTGCCCCCTCCCTGCTTGCTAATTCTTTCCAGAGCAAGGCTATAAGCATCGTCCAACCCAGCTGGCATACGATCTAGCATTTTCCTTCGCTCGAGCACTGTTTTCTTTCCCAAAATTGCGTCGAGATGGAGAGCTGCAAGAAGAACGCTTCGGATTATCAGCCAGCCGCTTAAACGTGAGTGTCATACTGGCACCATACTCACATCTTCGGAAGCTTATGGATTTGCGCCGTAACCTCCAACCTCAAGTCATCATCCATGTGGTCTAGCGCCAGATCCTGGTCTAGCTTCCACCTAGAAAGCATCTCAATATCGTCCGGGGTGGGTTGTATGGTTACAGAAACCGTAGGTTTTGCAAGATATTCATCTAGCTCAGGCCGGATATGGGATCGTCCTGTCAGGAATAATCGCGTCTTTGGTGAATCTTGCGTAACTCGGAGTAGCGAGCGGAACAACTTAAACCTAGTATCTGCCGAGAACTCATCCAAGGCATCAATGAACATGAAAACTTGGCCAAAAGATGCTATAACACTGGGAAATAAGTTGAGAATGATTGGAAGCAGCGAATCCTGCCCTTTGAGATACTCCCTTGCTTCCTGGAAGGCATGTGTGACTTCTTCCGGTATATCTGGCAACCTGGCAAGCAATTGCTTCAGTAGGCCACCCATTATATCCGTCGGGTCTTGGTATTTTTGATTCAGATAATTGCTATAGATGTAGCTGACTCCAATATTTGCCCTAGCAGGATCACTGATATCGCTCAAGTTGTCGATAGCCAAGGAGCTAATTTTACCGGTTAGAGGCGATAATATATTTACTTGACATCTTGGAATATTCGAAATGATACCTAATAAAAGTCTTTCCTGCGCCTGGGACACCCTGGCAGAACAAGATCTGAGGAGCAAGCCCACCACCATCATCGCGCCATGATCGGAATTCAGGTGTTTCCAAAAACCTGCCTCCCATACCTTCAAGCCGTGAGCGGGACACATGGGAATGCTGCTTCTGGGGTTCAAGTGTGGAGAGCCACAAAAAGATATCCTTTCTCTCATCCGTGATAGTTTTTCTATGTTCATTCGGCACGCGGGACGAGTCATGATCGCTTAGGTCGGATTGGCTGCCCGCGTCCATACTGGCTGCTGTGTAGGGAAATAAATAAGATGAGTCTTTCGTATCTTAAGTGAGGTGAAGAACTAAAGTGGGAGAAATATGCGGTCACCGAGAACGGCGATGAAGAGTTGTTTTGGATGAGTGGGATCGATACGGAGGTGAGTGCCAGCAGTCGTCCAGTCCATGAGACTTTATATTTGGGCGGAGTGGAAAGCCTTGGCGCCGCCTGAGGCGGGGAGGATTGCACTTGCCACAGCCGTCTCAGTCGTGTAGTCGGAGGGGCGTCGACGGGCGTCGACGGTAGTCCGACTGCGACCCCTGGTAGGCCGCTCGGGCACCACCTCTTCTTTGCTTCTTTTTTTATCTCTTTCTCCATTTTCATTTTCATTTTTAACCTTAACTTATTTGAGTACGGTACTAGTATTTGCCTCATTGACCAATTTTGCGCGTCTGTAGTCGACGGCCGTCCACCCCGTCTAGGACGGCGCCAAGGCAGTCCGTTTTGTCCACTATCTCGTCCTTTGTCGTCCTCACCCCGTCTTGGACGGACGGGACGACTGGATTCGCTGCTTGAAGTTGAAGTTGCTCGCAACCATGGGCAATCCCAAGGGAAGTGCCTGACACCCCAACGCAATATGACAGCCCAACACAACCTTCAAGCGTAAAGTCCGACCAGACAAAAATAAAAGTGGTAAAAGAGAGGAAAGAAAATGGAAGATTTATATTTAAAGACTTAAAACAATGTATAAGAAAGCCAGAAGGACTTTTAGAGCATCAGAGAATGATTGGTAGTGGTTGGTAATTTCAAATTCACATACTGTAGAGTACAAATTGAAAGTTGTGTTGGGCTGTCATGTTGCATTGCGGCAATGTTGCAATGAAGGGGGGGGTTCGATCAAAAAATGATCGAAGGCTAGGAACGCGCTCTTTCGAACCGGGGGGTTGGTTATAAGATAGAACCCCTTCTAACAAATCGGTAAACCATGATATCTGAAGGCAGTTGGAAACAAAGAAACAAATGAAATGATAGGAAAAAGGGCAAAATGTAGCAGAAAAAGCAAATTCCCCGGCTTCTGAGCAATAAATACAAGTACCGGTACTCGCATATCTGGGTTAAAGGTAGAAATTCCCATCAGAGTCCCGGCTATTTTTGCTTACTAAGACATTAAAGAACCCCCCCCTTCAATCCCCATTTTCAGAAGCCCCGATTCAAACCCCCCCCCTTCTAACCCCCCGGGTTCGATCATCAAAGGCCTTCTTTGCAACACTGCATTGCGGTGTCAGGCACGCTCATGGTTGCGAGCAATCATGGGTTGTGGCTCCGCCACAACCTTGGCACGGTTAATAAGTCTTTGTAGCCAATCCTACAGTAATCCTCTCAGGGCTCTTACTCGTATTTGACGCAGCAGTAAGTTTCACCTCAGCCGCTTCTTATCGATTCCATGGACTGAAGAGACATGTGGCACCTTCCGCATATGGTAACATTTTAAATTGGCCTGAATGTTCCAGCAGTTTAGGGGATCATTTTTTGTCAGGCACAGCCATTCAATCACTGCATATAGTTACCATATGCGGAAGGTGTTGAATCTGCATCGCCATAATGGAACTTTTATACAGGAACTTCCCTATTTGCGAATAAGCCCTCTAGGAATTTATGCCCCCGCTCCTATTCAAGCATTCAAGCGGGCCTCGCTATAAGAAGTTTCTTTCAAAACCTCGATAACGAACGAAAACCCGAACTCTTGGCCTTTCATAGCGAGGTGCGACTGTGGTGAGGCACTCTTCTCAAGCGCTACGCATTGGGCTGGTTTATTTCATGCGTGGGGAATGCCAAAGCCTTGTCACCCTTTAGCCTATGAATTCCACCGAGCCCCACTTTGATGGGAAAGCTTCCATCATTACACTACCTACCGAAAACATTTCAGGTAATATGGCCCGGGAATCACTACGGAGACTGGAGGGCTTTGAGGGTGGCGACTCCTTCCGTGTATCCCCAACGATGGACGTGGGGGGTCCATCTTTTCAATGTCTTTCACCATTGGAACCTCGACAGCGACACAAAGAGCTGCAGAGTAGCCGACTAGATGGTGTGGGGAACCGATTTCTAGAAACCGTGGAGTTTCGGAAATGGAGCGGTAGCGAAGGTGGGGATGGTCCTGCCTTTCTATTTTGCTGTGGCGATCTGGGGACGGGGAAGTCACACCTCAAGTAAGCAAGCCAATGTTCGAGAACGAGTGTATGTCAACTACTAACTAGTAACATTAGCTCTCTAGTGGTCGATAGCCTCTGCAATCAAGCTCGGACAGACGATATCGCAGTCGCGGGAGTTTATTGCGACTCCCGGGGCCATATGGAACAGTCCACCCTGGGAATATTAGGTGCCATCTTGAAGCAGCTTATGGGGGAACGAGAAATTCCGGAGGATGTACTTCAGGCTTTTCAGAGAGCCAAAAGGGAGTCTGGTAGTAGAGGTTTACGAGTTCCCAATCTAACGAGGATGCTAAGGGCGACTATTGCATTGATACCACGTGTTTTCATATGCATTGATGCCTTGGATGAAGTCCATCCCAAGCATCTGTCAACCCTTCTTACGTCACTACAAGGCATTGCTCGGGAGTCACCAAACACACGAATATTTCTTACCGGAAGAGCTCATATCATCGCCGAGGTTAAGAAAGAAATCCCCCGAGTGGTTGTAGCACCTGCCAATTCTACTGAGGACGACATTGAAACATATTTGAAGATGAAGCTGGGACAGGACCTGAAACCTGGTGCCATGGACGATGACTTGCGGGCCGATATTTTAAGGCTAATTCCGGAAAAATGTTCCCCAATGTGAGCAGGGAAACCAGGTACTTCCGCAACCAATAGAGGTTATTTGCTAACAATGGTGTGCAGATTGCTCTTGGTTAGCCTCGCTATAAACGCGATTCTGGAGCAAGCAACGATCAGTCAGAGGAGGGAAAAACTTTGTGCGATAATAAAAGGGGAGGGTCTTGACGATGCGTACACACCAACTCTCGAGCGGATAAAGGCCCAGGAGGGAAGTGAATCAAAACTTGGCATGGAGGCTTTAATGTGGATATCCCACTCGGAGCGGCCGTTACACGCCCGCGAGTTATGCCACGCACTAGGAATAGAGCAACGAGCTACAGATCTGGATACTAGGAATGTTCCCACAATAGAAAGAGTGCTAAGGTGCACTCTCGGGTTTATCGCGATAGATGCGCCTACATCCACTGTCCATCTCGTTCATTCTACTCTCCAAGAGCACCTTTCCTATTATAACTCCACCCTATTTCATAGCCCACACTCCATGATTGCCGAGGTTTGCTTGACCTACCTCAATTTTCGGGAAGTCAAGGACCTTTCGCCTACCCTCCCTTCGGCACCACCAACAACCCCTTTCGTCGAATATGCTTCTTATTACTGGGGGGTACACGCTAGAAGGAAAACCACTGAAAGTATGATACCTCTTGCGGTGAGGTTGCTCGATGAGTACGACAAACACATATCCTCTAAGCTACTCCTATTACATGATACAGAAGACAGGTCGGGGCGGCCTTTTAATAGGGAAGATGATCCTACGGGGTTTACAGGGCTCCATGGTGCAGCACGCCTCGGAGTCGCAGAGATCTTGATCGCCTTGTTGGAGCTCAAGGAATGGGATCTCAACGCAACTGACTTTGAGGATCGCACGGCATTAGCCTGGGCCGCCGGAAAGGGGTGTGATGAAGTGCTGGGTGTACTGCTGAAACGGCAGGATGTCAATCCTAACACGGTGGATACATACGGGCAAACGCCACTGTCTTGGGCCGCCAAGAAGGGGCACTTGAGGGTAGTCAAGTTATTGTTGAAACAAGGGGACGTTAACCCCAACTCCTCAGACAGTAGCAGCCGAACACCGCTCTTGTGGGCCGCCCACGAGGGGCATGAGAGTGTAGTAAAACTACTATTAAAGCACGACAATATCGACCATAACACTTCAGATAGTGGTGGCCGGACACCACTCTCGTGGGCCGCCTATGAAGGGCATGAAAGAGTAGTAAACCTACTGCTGAAACGCGATGATGCTAGGCCTGACCATCCAGACAATATCGGCCGAACACCGCTCTCGTGGGCCGCCCACAAAGGGCATGAGGGAGTAGTAAAGCTGCTGCTAGACTGCGACGATGTCAATCCTGTCTTTTCGGACGATGATGGCCAAACGCCGCTCTCGTGGGCCGCCTACGGAGGGCATACGGGAGTAGTAAAGATACTGCTCAAATCTAATCCTGAGGAGCAAAATGATACCACATCAGTTTATCGCGCTGCCGCAGAAGGCCACGAGGATATCGTGCGACTGTTGCTGAACATCCAGGATGATACCCCCGACCCCGGTGGGGATAGTTGTCGCTTTTCACTCTCATGGGCCGCTGCAGAAGGCCATGCGGATCTCGTGCAAAAGCTGCTGGACCAAGACAATGCCAACGCCAACTCACTAGGGATTAACAACCGGACGCCGCTCTCTTTGGCCGCCGCGGGTGGACACGAAATGGTTGTGCAAGTGTTACTGGACTCCGAAAATGTCGATCACAGCCGCTCTGATCACGTTGGCCAAACCCCATTATCATGGGCTGCTCGAAATGGACATGAGGGCGCTCTGCAACTGCTGCTCGACCATGAGGCTGCTACCCCCAATTCCACGGACCACGACGGGCGAACGCCACTTTCCTGGGCCGCCGGTAACGGGCACACAGGGGCGCTGAAACTACTGCTAGACCACGAGGCTGTCACTCCCAACTCCACTGACGGTGACGGTCGAACACCGCTCTCTTGGGCCGCTGGTACTGGGCATGAGCAAGTGTTAAGGCTATTATTGAACCATAAATCCGTCACCCTAAACTCTATGGACAATACCAACCGAACCCCATTCTCCTGGGCTGCTGGTAACGGGCATGGACGAGCACTAAGGCTATTGCTAGGCCATGAGGCTCATAGCTCCGATCAGGTGGACTGTAATAACCGAACCCCGTTGTCCTGGGCCGCCGGCAATGGACATGAGTCAACAACGAAGCTGCTATTGCGGCAACAGAATGTCAACCCGAACTTAGGCGACAACAGTGGCCGAACACCACTATCTTGGGCTGTCGGGAACGGGCACAAGGCACCATCGGGGTTGCTCCTCCGCCAGAAAAATGTGGATCCCAACGCCGTAGATGAAGTTGGTCAAACGCCCTTGTTTTGGGCCACTATCCATAAACAGGACGAGGCTGTTGGCTGGCTCCTGGGTTCGAAGAATGTCAACGCTAACCAAAGAAACCAACACGGGCGAACACCGCTCTCTTGGGCTGCCGAGCATGGCTATGGCGTAGCGGTTAGGCTGCTGTTGGATAGGGAAGACATTAGTCTCAATTCACAGGATGGCGATGACCGAACACCACTTTCTTGGGCTGTCGGGAATGGACACGAGGAAATAGTGGAGCTACTAACGGCCCATGGTGGTATCGACCTGAATTTACCGGATAACAAGAGCCAAACCCCACTACTCTGGGCAGTTAGGGAGAAGCGAGAGGGGATAATAAAGCTGTTGCTAAGCCACCCTGCTACGAACCCCAACACTCGGGATAAACAAAGCCGTACACCCCTTTTGTGCGCCGCCGAGACTGGGAATGAAGAAATATTGAAACTATTGCTAGCTCGGACCGATATCAACCTCAACTCGGCGGACAACCGCGGCCGAACACCACTGTTCCGTGCCGTGCAAAATAAGTATGAAGGAGTGGTGAGGCTGCTGCTGGAAGGACAACATCTCGATCCCAACGCAAGAGACATCGATGGCCGGACGGCTCTCTCGTGGGCTGCACTAAATGGGCACGAAGCAATAGTAGAGCAACTTCTCAAGTGTAAACATGCCACCGCCGACGCACTGGACAAGAACGGTCAGACCCCGATCACGTTAGCTTCCAAGAAGGGGCACCAGCGAACAGTACGAATGCTTTTGGCTCGATACGATGTTAATCCTAACTCACAAGACCACTACCAACGAACACCTCTCTTTTGGGCCAGCCTCAATGGGCAAAGCGAAGTAGTCGAACTTCTCCTTGATCGCCCCGATGTCGACTCCAACTTGGTGGATGTTGATGGACGATCGCCAGCTGACTGGGCTGATACCAATGGCCACACTGCGATCGCCGAGGCACTGAAACAGAGGGTCTCTGCTAACCCCTTGCCTGAGAACAGCCCCACACCAGGCCAACCGTCACTCTATCCCCGTTCGGAGCATACACCCGGGCTAACAAACTGGCCAACCCAGCCACCCATTCTCGTTTCTAGTGTAGCAGGCCGACTGGGCCTTAACGGTCTCGGACCAACCCTGTCCGATCTTGCAGAGGGCGGGGATGCAATTTTCCCGCCATCCTTACCCCTTTCCGACTATTTGGCCACCCACCTTGTTGACTGTTGTCTCCGTGTATTCTCAGTCGACCGTCGCCCAACTCAATGTCAGTGCCTTAGCAGATTCAGATTGTGGGCTGACGAGTATGGCACGCCCCATAGCCAGCTAGACAAAATCCTCAAGGAATCACCAATCATAAAGGAGGCCACAATCACCATTCTGGCAGATCTTTGCAACATTCTTACCACCCAGACCTCACACTCTGACGGTAATTATTCAATCTTACTCTCCAAAATCTGCATTCCCCGGTACTAATATATGACCCCCCCCCCCCGCCACAGACACACTCCATGAAGAATGCCGCCTGGTGCTCGAATATGCTCGCACGATATACCCGGGAATCAGCCAGAGCTCCCTCAACACTGACTCCGACAGTAGTGGCGAAGAGGATGAGATCGAAACTATTGTCGACTCCTTGTTTAACCTTTCGCCATTACTACTCGACATTCTTGAGAATCTTCCCAGGGATACCCCTACAAATGCCGACAGTAATGGGAAGGTAACTGCGGCCTCGGAAGTGGCTCACAAGTTCGATGCCTCGGCTTATGCTAGCCGCTTGCGGATTTCTCGCTTTTTGGTTCTCGGTTGCTTATTACTCGTTCATCTGAGGGCGGGTCACGCTGCATGGCTTCCGGTGGTCCTCGAAAACTTGAGACGAGATTGGTTCGGCTAAAGATTGTTTCATAATGTAGATATGCTTCATATTTTTTGACCTATGTTACCCATACCTTATATTTCTGCTTGTACAGTATCCTTAGACTACATTCCCCCGCATATTATTTAGATTCAAGCTTCCCCGATCCCTGACCCCTTTCGTGACTCCTTTTCACTTCTTTTTTTTTTTTTTTGCTGTATTCTCTTTACTCGATATCTCCAACATACCAGCCCCAAATTCACTCCCCCCCATTACCTCTATGTCTCTTTTAGACGGAAGATACTCAAGTTGCTGGATTGGAGTTGCGGCATCTAGCGCGTTACTACCAAAAAAGAAATGCTACTCCAATCCGGCGACTTGGGTACAGTAATTCATTACAGAATACAGCCAAGAGCCGGTATTCGAGCAGAAGCCACGCAAATTCTATGGTGGCACGCATCTATAGTCCCAAGAAAGCAAATTCACTAGCCTTGAATTTTCGTTCCAAGTCTGTATTTTGCTCATAAATTACCCATCTGTGCCCCGGCTCATGCCGTGACACAGCCTATAGGATGCAAAAAAAGAAGTTGGGCGTACCGAAAGCTCAAGACTAGGCCTGATGAAAAGGATGTTCCCGAATACTGGGCATCTGATATGCGATAGCTCGTAGTGGAAGAACCGCAGCAGGACCCGATGATAACTATTGGGTAACTACCCTGGTGGGGAAATCCAAAGTAAAGAAATAGGCTATCCGTTTATCAACATAACATGCCCGAACTCTCTCCAAGCTCGCCACCCATTGGCCCGCCCGAACACTATTAACAAACCCCCAAGCAAAGGTTAATAAACAAGCCTCTAGCGATGCGTTAGGAAGTATGGCTCCTATCTCAGAGGAGGATGATTTCCACTGCCAACCTGTTCAGACACCGTTATGTTCGGGGGTCCTCTCTAAATATCTGTCTTACGGCTGCCATCTCTTTGTTTATCCATCAAACCACCTTGGTATTGTCCCTCTCATCGCGCAACAACAGCCTCGTCCGCCGTGCTCGCATGCCCTCCCAAATGCCTTCAGCCCTTGGAAACGCTTTGCTAGCCCTCTCTTTCCACTATTTAGCAAAACAAATTGTGGTATCATAAAGTTTGCAATATCCCTAGAGGCATCCGAGAACGGTTATATGAAAGGCTCTTGGTGTTTATTCGTTGGCGGGTATTGCTCTTGGGGCACAGGGAAGGGTGTGAGAACTCGGCGGATGTGGATGTATCCGATAGGCGGGATTGTGAGGTGCCACGAGCGACCATTCATGATACACCGGCATTCCGCCATGCGACAATTACGGGGGGATAAAAACGCGGAGATCCTAAGAGCAGCTGCTCACCTCCGCCCCGATAGAACACGTTTGGCCGCTAAGGCGCAAAAGACAAGGCAAATGAGAAGTGTTGAGAATTATACGACTAACGTATTAGGCCCGGAAGTGGACCAGACGGGAAAGTGCATCAGTCGGAATGCACCGGGAGAGTAGGAATCTGGAAATCTCAATTGACGCACAGCGCTACGGAGGTACAAGTGCCATGGGTGATGTTTTCGTACAACAGCACGACGACCGGTATTTAACTCATTTTTGAAATAACGACTACGAAGAATCATCGCGATCGGAAATTCAACGAATAGCGTGGATCCAAAGCGCTACACCTACGGCTACGTTTTTGTCTTTAAGGTTCTGTGCTTACCTTGGACGGCATGGGTGTGAAAGGATTGAAGAGTGGGAAGGGAGCTGGATGTGGAAAATTGGGGGTTAGGGTTGGGAAGGGGGGTGTTGTCAAGAGGAGATTGGAGGAGAAAGATGTGAGATGGGTGATGAATGGAATGGTGGGAGTGGTTAGAAAGAATGGGGAGGAGGAGTTCATTACGGGATTGGTGGAAGGGGAGAATGGTTGGAGCAATCAGGAAGTGGAGGTAGTGAAAGAGGGTGTGGGGGAGGTGGATATGATTGGTGAAGAGGAGGATGTGGGAGTGTTGTCGATAGAGGATATGATGAGGAAAAGTGACGAATTTTTGGGATTGGTGGAAAAAGAGAGGGAGGTTGTGAGCGAGAAGGGAAAAGGGGTGGAGGGTTTGGGAGAGTCGGTGCACGCTGGGGAGATGAGGGGTTTGAGAGAGATTGAGAGGATGTTTGAGAATGGAAATGTGTGGGAGGAGGAGGGTATGAAGAAGAGAGCGTTGGTGGGAGAAAAGTTGTTTGAAATGGAGGAGGACGATGAGGTGGTGGATAGTATGGAGGCTTGGAAGTTGAAACAGGTGGTGAAGGAAAAGAGGTTGAAGGAGGAGAGAAAGAAGAGGGAGAAGGAGGGTATGGTGGCGAGGGGAAAGGAGTTGGGGAGGAGCAGGGAGGAGGTTAAGAAGTTGAGGAGTGAATTTAGGGATTGGAGGGAAGAGGTTGAGGAGGTGTGTTATATTTTGGGAGAGAAAGAGGAAAGGGTGAGGGCGTTTGGTTTGGATATGGAGATTAGGAGGTGGGGCAAGGAAATAAGGGAATTAGTGAGTAAGGTGGGTTTGAAGAATTTGGGTGAAGAGGTTGAGAAAGTGGTGGTTAGGAGTGAGGTGGTAGTACCGGAGTTGGTAGAGAGAATGGAGAAATTGAAGGAGAAGGTGGTGGTGGAGAAGGGTAGGAGTTATGGTGAGGTATTGAGGGGTGTAAGTCCGGGTATGAGGAATGAGGAGGTAGAGGAGGTAAGGGAGAAGAAGGGAGAGGAAAAGAAGGTGGTGGAGGAGAGTTTGATGGAGAGGGAGGAGAGATTAGGAAGGAGGGTGGAGGTTATATTGGATTCGCAGGGTGATGAGAGTATGGAGGAAAGTGGAGTGAGTTCGTGGAGTAGTGAGAAGGTTGAGGGTATTTTGGGTTTGGTAAAAGGGGATATAAAGAAGGTGGAAAAGAGGAAGGGTAGACTGGTGGTGGAAATGAAGGAGGAAAAGTTGGCGAATGTGGTCGGGAATATGGAGAAAGAGAAATGGGAAGAGGCGGTTGGAGGAGTTGTTGAAGAGGTGAAAATGATGGATACGTGGGCAGGGTTGGTTATACCTGCAATAAGTGTGGATAGGTGGATGGGGAAGATGAATGAGTTGAAGGAGGAGTTAGAGGGAAATGCGGGTATAAAGTTGATGAAGGAGCCGGTTTGGTTGGCGAAAGAGGAGAAGATTAGGGAGTGGAGGTTGAGGGAGGTGGGTGTTTTAATACATGTGGCGAGGGAGAGTGAAAGAGTAAAGTGGTTGAGTGAAGGCTTGGTTTGGAGGGGAGCTTTGGTGAAGCTGAACAGGTATGTGAGCAAGAATGAGGTGGAATGGTGCACGAAGTGTGCAGAATTTGGGCATAGTTGGTGGAAGTGTGGATTGAAGGGTAAGAGGTGCAGTGTTTGTGGAGGAAAGGGGCATACGGGTTGGGAGCACAGATGTGGGAGGTGTCAGGTTTGGAGGGCGCCTTGTGTTCATGCGAGGAAGTGTGCGGGTTGTGGAAAAGAACACACGATGAAGGAAGCTAATGAGTTGAATTGTGTGGCTTGGAGGATGGAGTTTAACAGATTGAAGAGTCTTTACTAAGGGAGTTAGGATAGTTTCGGCGAATGTGAGAATGGGCATAGGCGGTATGTATAGTGTGGGGAGTAGGGATGAAGGGGTGGATGTATATTTGTTCCAGGAAGTGCCGGTTTTGGAGGGTGATAAGACGGTAGTGATGGATGGGTATGATAGTGTGGATGGGGTGGGGGGTTTTTTGGGTAGGGGTGAGGGTGCGGTGGTTTGTACGAAGGTACATGAGAGATGGGAAGGGAAGTGGAGGGTTATTGTCAGAGAGAGGGTGAGGATAGGGTTGTTGTTTGATGTGGGGGGAGGGAGAAAGTTGGAAGTATGGAATATTTACGTGGGGCAGGGAAAGCATAGGGAGTTTGAGTGGGTGGAGGGGGATGGAAATAAGGTGGTGATGGGGGATATAAATGCGAGGCATGAGAGATGGGGTGGTGGAGGGGTGGAAGGAAATGTGGAAGGGAGGAGGGTGGTAGAGTGGATGGATGATTGGGGTTGGAGTTTGGGAACACCGAGAGGTGTATGCACGAGAAGGGATGAAAGAGATGAGAGGAGGGATGGGGTGTTGGATGTGGGTTTGTATACAGGGGGAGTGGAAGTGGTGGGAAAGGTATGGGATTGGGTAGTGGGATTGGATCACAGGCCGTTGGAGATGGAGGTGGAGGTGATAGGAGTGGTAATTATAAAGGAAGAGGATAAGAAAGGAATAGTGGATTGGAAGATGTTTGAGTGTGGTTTAAGACTAAGAGAAGTGGATTGGAGAGAAAGAGGGGGGAATGAGGTAATAAAGACGAGGGAGGAATTGGAATGTTTGGTGGAGGAGTGGGAGGGGTTGTTGGTTGAAGAGGTAGAAAAGAGTAGGGGTAGGAGAAGATGGAGGAGAGGGAAAAAGAAGTGGTGGGATGGGGAAGTGGAGAGGGAGTATAATAGGGTAAAAGAGGTGGAAAAGGAATGGATGAGGGGAGTAAGAGTGGAGGGTTTGGAAAGGGTGAGGGAAGCGAGAAAAGAGTACAAGAGGAAGGTGGAAGAAATAAGGAGAAGGAGTTGGGGTTTATATTTGGAAAGTTTGGGGGAAAAAGAAGGCTATCAGTGGGTGAAGATGGATAGAGATTTTGTGGTGGATGTACCGGGGATTAGATTGGAGGAGGGAGGGATAGTGGAGGATGATGAGGGAAAAGGGGAAGCGATAGTGAGAGGTTTAGGGAAGAGGGAAGAGTTGGATCAGGAAAGAGAAGGTTTTTGGGAGGCGGTTGAAGTGAGTGAAGAGGAGGTGAAAGAGTGTGTATGGAAGCAAAATGATAGGAAGGCGGCAGGGGAGAATGAGTTGGGAGGAAGGGTTTTGAAAGAAGTGTGGAAGGTGGATTGGGGTAGAAGAGTATTGATGAGGATAGTAAGAGGGAGTTTGAGTTTGGGATATGTGTGTAAGAGGTGGAGAAAGAGTGTGGGTATAATTATGAGGAAGCCTAATAAGTTGGATTATGGGCTTCCGAATAGTTATAGGGTAATAAATTTATTGGATGTGGTTGGTAAGGTGATAGAAAGGTTGGTGGCGGGGAGGTTAGAGAGATGGGGACAGGAAGGGATGGGTGATGAACAATTTGGAGGGAGGGTGGGAAGGAGTAGTTTGGATGGGGTGGGAGCGTTATATAAGAGATGGGAGGAGGGAGGGGAGAAAGGGTTGTTGTTGTGCATGGATGTGATGGGTGGATATGAGAATGTTGGGGTGAGGAAGTGTGTGGAAAGGTTGGAGAAGGTGGGGGTGGAAGAGTATTTGGTGAAATGGGCGAGTTCGTTTTTGAGAGAGAGGGAGGTGAAGGTGAGGGTGGGTAAGAGGATTGGAGGAGGGGTCAAGATGAAGGGTGGAACGGTACAGGGTTCTCCTTTGAGTCCTATATTGTTTATGTTTGTATTGGGAGGGGTGTTGGAAGAGGTGAGAAAGGAGAAGGTGGAAGGAGTGGAGATAATAGCGTGTGTGGATGATGTAGATTTTATGGTGGTGGGAAAGGATGAGGGGGAAATGAGGGAGAGGATGGAGGAGATGGGTGTGGCGTTGATGAGAGGTTTGGAGAGGTGGGAGGTGGATGTGCAGAAGATGAAATTGGAGGGGATGTGGATGGAGAAGGGGAGGATGGAAGAAAGGGGTGAAGTGAGGTGGCTGGGGGAGGTAATAAAGATGAAGTTAAGCGTGAGGGTGTTGGGAGTGTGGTTGCAGTGTGATGGAGGTTGGAAGGAGCATGTGTTGAATAGGATGAGGGTGGCGGAGAATAGGTGGAGGTTGATGTTGAAGTTGTTTGGAAGAGGAGGGAGGGGGATGAGGGTGGAAGATATGAAGAGGATATGGAAGATGGTGGTAGGACAATCGTTGATGTATGGGATGGAATTGTATTGGAATGAGCAGGAGGGGATGAGGAATATGTTACAGGTGTGGATGAATAGGCATATAAGGAGGATATTGGGTGGGGTGAGAAGTACACCGGTGGATGCTATGTTAGGAGAATTGGGAGAAAAGAGAGTGGAATATGAATTGGACAGGAGGGTGGAAAGATGGGGTATGAGGTTGTTGAGGAAAGGGAAAGGGAGGGTGTTTGGGAAGAGTTGGAGAGAGAAGGAAGTGGAAGGTGGGGTGTATGTGGGTGGGTGGGTAGGAAGAATGATGAGGGGTGCTAGAAAGCACAAGTTAGAAGGAGAGGTGTGGGAGGTGGAAAAGGAGAGGGAGGGGTGTTTGAGGTGGGAGGTGATAGTAAGTGGAAATAAAGAAAAGGCGAGGGAGAGGTGGGAGTGGAGTAGGAAAGAAAGGGAGAGGGATTATGTAGTGGGCATAAGTGATGCGAGTGGTGAAGGAATGAGCGTGGGCATTGGTGGGGGAGTATGGGATAATGGAATGGAAGTGATGGAGTGGAGGGAGATGGGGGGTTGTGGAATGACGGTAGATATGGGGGAAATGTATGGTTTGAAGAGATTGATGGAGAGGGTAGAGGGGAATTATAAAGGGGAGAAAAGGAGGTTGTTGGTGGGGGTGGATAATGTGGGAGTGTTGAAGAAGTTGAGGAAGGGGAGGGGTTTTTGTGGAGAGGTGGAACAGGGTGTGAGAAGAGTGGGAAAAAGGTTGATGGAAAAAGGATGGGAAATAAAGTTGGTTTGGGTGGCGGGTCATGTAGGGATTGAGGAAAATGAAGTGGTTGATGAAAGGGCGAAGGAAGGTTGTTGGGAAGAGGTGGGGGAGGAGGAAGATATTTTAGGTTGGAGTAAGTGGGAACAAAGGAGGAAAGAACATGAAAGGAGAAGGTGGAAGGAGTGGTGGGTAACGAAGAGAAAAGGGGAGGAATATTTTGGGAATGGGAGTGGAGGAGAATTGGGACATGGAGGGAAGAGGTGGGAAAGTAGATTTTTGTTGTGGATGAGGACGAATCATGGAAGAATGGAGGGAATGAGGTATAAGAGGGAGGAGAAGAGGTGCGAATGCGGAGGAAGGGAGGATAGGGATCATTTGCTGTTATATTGTAGCAAATGGAAAGAGGAAAGGAAGAAAGTGTGGAGGGGTTGGTGGGGTGGTTGGCTGGAAGGAGAAGGATGGATTGACATGGAGAGAATGTTGTTTAGTGAAGAAGGGGTGAAGCGGGTATTGGAATTTGGAAAGGAGATAGGGTGGGATAAGAGAAAGTGGGGTAATTGGAGAAAGAAGGATGATGGAAGTGGAGAAGGTGTGGGTTGGAGATTAAGGCCGAGGAAGGAGGGAGGAGGGGGATGGTTGATGGAGAGGAGTGAGAAAAGGAGGAGGGAAATATTGGAGGGGAGTAGATTGAGGACGAAGAGGTGGAGGGAAGAAAGAAGTAGGAGAGAGGGAAGTAGGGAGAGACGGATGAGAATGGATGAAACGAATAGGAAGAAGAAGATGAAGAGGATTGAAGAGAAGGGAAAGGTAGTGGTTGGTGTGAGAAAGGATATGAGGGAGAGGTTAAGTGTGAGAGATTTGGCGGTAGGGAGAAGTTTGGGTAGGAGTGGGAGGAATGTATTGGGAGAGGTGGTGAATGTAGGAGGGAGGATAGGAAGTGAAATTATTTCAAGAGGTGGTGAGTTAGGAATTTCTGGGACGCCACCCATTGCAAGTGGAGTAACAGAAATGGAAACTCACGAGATTCTTGAGAGAGTTGGGGAAAATGAAAGTGGAAGGGGATGATATGTGGATTGGGATTGTTAAGGATGGAGAGTTGTTTTAGTTTATGGAAAGTCCTACACGCTTTAGAGTAGCATATATAGGCGAAATGGAAAAAGTTTATAAAAAAAAAAAAAAAAAAAATGTTTTCGTACATCCTCCATGGTGCTTACAACCCCAGCGATTGAAATTGAACCTTCGGGTGACGTGTCATATTTGGGTGTTCAGCCATTCAGGGTCCATGATTCTTATCTCACGATAGCTTCATGTCTTCTTCTCGATTACGATCGTTTAGAAATTCATCGTTAGAAGGTTGATTTCATCAGTTTTAGGATTGGTTTTATCTCCTTCCATCGATATTATGACTCTAGGGAGCTTCGGCGATCTAGTTTCATCTCGCTGAGTGTCTTTTACCCTGTTTAGTGTGAAGGTTGCCGCTAATGAGGGGTTTTGGTTGCTTGGTGTGGTGGTGCGGTTCAAGTTCGCTTGAACTGCGGTATAGGTGATAGTGCTCGGACGAAGTTCCCTCGGGAGCAGGTTAAGACTCCTTTTCCATCGGGTTGTTCGCACCGGAAAAAAAGGGAGGGGGACGATATGGGCGGGGGTTGTGGCGGTGGCGTGCACGTGGGATGTGGCGCCAGGTTTAGGGTTAAGAGGTGGGGTGAAGGTGAAGGCGTTGTCATCCATTGCAAGTGGCATCTCCGGATCTGGATCCTAGTGGTTTGTTAATAGATGGGGGATAAAGGTATGTTTATACCTGAGGGGAGCGTGCCCGTGTCCTGCTGTCTGGGGAGTTTGGTGGGGAGGATTTCTTTTGTTGTTTATTTTTAGTTGATTTGGATGGATCCGGGAACTTCGTCCAAGGGATGATGGCCGGGGACAGGGTGTCCAGCGGGCGTGCTGAGGCCAGATTGGGGCCGGTTTGCCGGAAGTATTGCCCTTGATGTGTGCTAACATGTGGAAACCTGGGGCATCGGATAAGGAGGGATTGGCCGGGCGAGGAGAGTGTTCCGTAACGATGATTTTTCCCCCTCCTTTGTGGTCTGCCGGCGAGTCTGTCGGGAAAAGAAAAGGTTAGACATGGTTTGGCGCGCATACTATTGATTTTGTTCGGCTTCTAGGGGACGTATGGTGACCTGCCGGGGGTGCAGTTGGCTACTGGGGGATATGTTTTTTGCCGTTTTGCCGGATGGTTGATGAGATAGGGTTTATATTGTATGGTAGACTGGTGTGGCAGTTGTATAGGTAGACGAGCCTGATGGGGCCAAATTGCTGAAATGAAAATATGTTTAAAAAAAAAAAAAATGTTTTCGTACACCCCAACAAATACAGGGGTAGCCTAAGACATAGATTTGCTTGAGTAGGAGAACACCGAAGAACAAGCAGCAAACAAAATGAATGGTAAGAATACTAAGAAAAAAAATAAAAAATAAGAGAAAGAGTGGGAAGCATAGAAGGATCAGTTATTAATATATATAAATGAAAAAAAAAGGAGGGCTTCTGTCCAGCCTTTAATACCCATATCCATTGTTTTATCTCTAATGTTTTACTGTTCGCTATTTTGTCTTCTCTTGCTCTCATTCAGTTAATTGCTTGGCGTTGGCTGTACGAAAACATTTTATTTTTTTTTATTTTTTATAAATGTATATTCTCTTCGGGTTTTCTGTGGCCTCATCAGGCTCGTCTACCCTACCACTACTTCTCTAACTAAAAACAAAAACAATTACCCATACCACTTTCATTCCCTCTCCTTTCCTTTCCCACTTCTTCCCCTATTACCATGTATTTCCCCCATCACCTTCCTCATTCTTTCTCCACTCCCATCTCTCCCCGTCTTAACTATCCTCCCCCCCTCCACCCTCCTCCATCCATCCTCCTTCATCCTCTTAGTCAGAATCTTGGCCCCAGTTACCACAGTTGCATTGGCTGTGGTCGCTTGAGTCAACAAACCCCTTCTCTTCCTCATCCTTTCTCTCTCCGCCTTCTTCACCGCTTCCCATTCCTCCTTACTCCTTCCCACCCTATATCCCCCACAACCTCTCAACCTTTCCACCACCTCCATTCCTTTCCTCTTCTCCTCTCCCTTCCACTTTCCCCTCTCCCACATCATCTCCTTCCACCCTATTCCCTCCGCAAACATTCTCAACTTCTTCACACCCCTCTCTCCAAACAACATATCCTCCATATCTATCCAACCCTCTCCTACCCAACCCTTATCATAAACACCTCCCCAAGCCTTCCACCTCTCTTCCCACCATTTACCACATCTCAATAAAATATGGTCCCTACTCTCTAACTCCCCACAACACTCCACCCCCTCCTTATACCTCGCCCCACCCATCAACCCATGGTTCGTCCTCATCCAAACCAAAAATCTGCTAAACCACTCCTCCTTATCATGCCCCAATTCCCCTCCCTCTCCCTTTCCAAAATACTCCTCCCCTTTCCTCTCCTTCCTCCAAAATTCCCTCCACCTTATCCTCTCCAACCTCTTCCTCCTGCTCTCCCATTCACCCCAACTCAATATATCCCCCATTTCTCCCCCTTCCTCCTCCCACACCGCTTCCTTCGCTAAACTATCCACCTCCTCATTCTCCATAATCCCCACATGTCCCGGCACCCATTCCAATATCACTTCCCAACCCTCACCCAATAACTTCTTTCCCAATCTCCTCACTTTTTGCTCCCCTTCCCCACAAAATCCCTTCCCTTTCCTCAACCTCCTTAAAACACCCACATTGTCCACACCCACAATCAACCTCCTCATCTCTCCTCTATACCCTTCCACCACCCTCTCCATAGCTTCACCCACCCCCCACAACACCCCAGCCCCAACCCTTAGACCCCAACCCCCTCCTACCCTCCATTCCACACACTCCTCCCCTTTCTCCCACCACTTCCCACCTATACCCATTCTCCCACTCTCCTCCCTACTCGCATCACTCAACACCACCAAAAACTTCTCATCCCTCTCTCTCCTCCCCTTCTCCCATTCCTTCTTCCTCTCCTCTTTACTTTTCCCCTCTACCCTCACCCTCCAATCCAACACCCCTTCCCTCTCCTTCTCCACCTCCCACCTCTCCTCTTCCAACCTATGCTTCTTCGCTCCCCTCATCAATCTACCCACCAAACCTCCCTCATACACCCCACTCCTCTCCCCGCTCCTCTTTCTCCACTTCTCTCCATAACTCTCTCCTTCCCCCCTCTTTAACAATCTCACACACCACCTTTCCACCTTCTTGTCCAGTTCATATTCCACCCTCTTCCATCCCAACTCCCCTAACATAGCATCAACCGGAGTCGACCTCACCGCCCCCAATATCCTCCTCAACCCCTTATTCAACCACTTCTGCAACACCTCCCTCATCTTCTTCTGCCCATCCCAATACAGCTCCATCCCATACATCAAAACCTTCTCCACCACTGTCTTAAAAATCCTCCCCAAACACTTCCTGCTCATTCCCTTTCCCTTATACCCCAACAACTTCAGCATCATTCTCCACCTCACCTCCGCCCTCCTTATCCTCTCTCTAACATGACTCTCCCACCCTCCATCACTCTGAATCCACACCCCCAACACCCTTATATCCCACTTCATCTCTACCACCTTTCCCATCCACTCTATATTTTCCACCTCCTCCCCCGCCCCTTTATCCATCCAAACTCCCTCCAACTTCAACACCTGCACATCCACCTCCCACTCCTTTAAACCTTCTTCCAACACCTCACCCATCTCCTTCACCCTCCTCTTAATCACCTCCCTATCCTTCCCCACCACCATAAAATCCACATCATCCACCACCGCCACCATGCTCACCCCTTCCAAATCCCTCTTCTCCACCTTCTCCAAAACCGCTCCCAACAAAAACATAAACAAAACCGGACTCAAAGGAGATCCCTGCACTGTCCCACCCTTCATCTTTACTTCCTCTCCCATCCTGCTCCCAATCTTCACCCTCACCACTCTCTCCCTCAAAAACGAACTAACCCACTTCCTCAAATACATATCCACCCCCACCTCCTCCAATCTCTTATCCATTTTCCTCACTCCCTCATTCTCATAACCACCCATCACATCCATACACAACAACACCCCTTCCCTTCCCCCCTCCTCCCACTTTCTATACAAACTCCCCACCGCCTCCATACTACTCCTATACCTCCTCGCCCCAAACTGACTATCCCTCGTACCCCTCTGTACCCACCTTTCCATCCTCATTACCACCAGCCTCTCCAACCCTTTCCCAATCACATCCAAAAGATTAATAACCCTATAACTATTCAGCTTCGAATAATCAGGCTTATTAGGCTTCCTCATCACTATACCCACACTCCTCCTCCACCTCTTACACACGTACCCCAACTCCAAACTCCTCCTATAAATACCCATCAACACCTTCTTGCCCCCATCCCACTCCCATAACAACTTCAATACCTTCCCTCCCAAACCATTTTCTCCCGGCGCCTTTCTATCCTTCTGCCTCCTCACCACCTCCTCCACCTCCTCCTCCGTCACATCCTCCCCTATGTCCCAAACTCCCCCTTCCTCCTCCTGCAATAACTCTTCCCTCTTACCCAAACCTCTCACTATCTCTCTCCCCTTATCCCCATCCTCCTCATACCACCTCCCATCCACTCCCTTTATCGGTGGTAAATCCACTATAAAGTCCCTATCCGTCTTTATCCACCTATAACTCTCATTCACATCTAAACCCTCCAAAAACTCACACCAATGATTCCCTTTCACCTCCCTCACTTTCTCCCTCCACTCCCTCCTCTTCTCTCTCACCCTCTCTCTTCCCTCCGATCTATCCCCTCTCTCCCAACTCTTCTCAACCTCCCTTACTGTAACAATCCTATTGTTGAGCACGTATGCAACAGGCAACGACTGTCGTCCCTTGCGTAAGCGAGTCTCGCTTTTCTGCACCAAGGCGTAGGAATCTACTATCTCTTTAGATAGTACGGAACTATTACCCTAGCGGGAATAGCTTGCATAATTATGCGCGAGGTATATGCCACCATAAGGGAGAGCATATATCCGAACCCAAGCTTCCTGAGTAGGGACTTCCCGGAGGCATCTGGGAGACTACTCA
>Ga0307517_10000854_pt1 | contig 52115 bp, 53 predicted proteins | sample 23_EM_MG_FD_194515 | JGI IMG/M metagenome (GOLD analysis project Ga0307517, IMG submission 194515) | Populus trichocarpa ectomycorrhiza microbial communities from riparian zone in the Pacific Northwest, United States - 23_EM | ecosystem: Host-associated > Plants > Roots > Unclassified | place... | reverse complement strand
CATCAACAGATGCTCGACGGTAATGAATTCGTGGCGCTGCTGGCGCGCCTCGACGAACGCCATGTGCAGGCTGACTTCAAGTTCCTGGGCAATCATGCGGCCTCCATAATGCATTGCAACGGGTGGCCACCGCGGCGTGCGGCGGCCAACACCAATTCAACCTTTGTCGCTGCGACGTCCTTCGAGTAGACGCCACAAACGCCTCGCCCGTCATGGTGAATTTTCAGCATGATCTGGGTTGCGGTTTCGAGGTCGTGTTTGAAATACTCCTGCAGCACCATCACGACGAACTCCATCGGCGTGTAGTCGTCGTTGAGCAGCACCACCTGGTACATGCGCGGCGGCTCGGTCTTCTGGGTCTGGCGCTCGACCACGACCGCACCCTGCCCGTCGTCGGGGCGGGGTCGCACCACGGGGGGTGTGGGCGGGGAAGCGGGTTCGTCGGGCATGGAATCATTCTATCGAGTTGATGCACTGACTGCGTTGACCAAAGTCACCGCCAAGTCACGTTAACACCGTTCCCATATTGCGCTCGGCCCGCGTTCTGCAAGCCCTGAAATGCATGGGGCCAGACGCGCCTCTTCAGGCCGCGGCCGGGGGTTCCCGTTCTTGACAGTCGATTTCCGGCGGCAGGAAAATGTGACGCGCGTCACGAATGCTGGCGTGTGCAGGGAGGACGGCATGGCCACCGGCATCGTCAAGTGGTTCAACGACGCGAAGGGATTCGGTTTCATCGAACCCGAAGCCGGCGGCGAGGACATCTTCGCCCATTTCTCGGCCATCCAGATGGATGGCTTTCGCACCCTGAAGCAAGGCGGCCGCGTCCGCTTCGAGATCGTGCAGGGGCCGAAGGGCCAGCTGGCCCAGAACATCGCGGCGATTGACGAATCGGACGGCCCGGAAAGCCAACAGCCGCCTGACACGCAGGCGGCTGCGGTGCGGAGTCCGCCGCTGCCCTGATCAGGACGCGGTCTTGGCGCGCGCGGCGTCGACGCTCCAGGCGCCGCCACCGGCCGCGCTGATGAACAGGAACACGAAGCAGAACATGATCGCCAGCTCGCCCTGGTTCAGGATCGGTGTGAGCACGAAGCCGCGCGACGCGTGCGCCATGAAGTAGGCCACCGCCATGAAGCCCGACAGCACGAACGCGGTCGGGCGGCTGAACAGACCGATCAGCAGCAGCGCGCCGCCGACGAGCTCGAGCACGCCGGCCACCCCCATCAGCGACGCGGCCTGGAAGCCGTCGAACATCGCGACGTGCGGCACGCCGAAGAACTTCGCCGTGCCGTGCTGGATGAACAGGAACGCGCTGACGATGCGCAGCAGCGCGAGGGCGCGCGGGGTGTAGGCGGTGGTGGAGATCATTGACGAGTCCTTGCGAGTGGGTTGGTTGAGCAGCCGAAATGACTAACCGAAGCGGAAGCCCGACACCGTCGCGCCGAGCACCTGGCCTTCGAACACCTTGACGCCGACATCATCGCCGGCGGCGCCGGCCGCCACCATCAGCGGCAGCAGGTGTTCTTCGCGCGGGTGCGAGGCGCGCGCCGAAGGCGCACCTTCCCAGTGAATCAGCGCGTCGTTGCGCGCCTCGGCGCTCGGCGCGGTGACGGCCTCGGTCAGCCAGGCGTCGAAACGCTTCGACGGCTCGGCCGCGCCCGGCCCGAACATGCGCATGTTGTGGAAGCTCATGCCGGTGCCCACCACCAACACGCCCTCGTCGCGCAAGGCGCCGAGCGCGGCGCCGGCTCGAAGGTGCACACCCGGGTCGAGGTCGGCGCGCAGCGAGATCTCGACGACCGGCACGTCGGCGTCCGGCAGCACCAGCATGAACGGCACGAACACGCCGTGATCGAGGCCGCGCTGCGCGTCTTCGGCCGTTGCCAGCCCGGCGGCTTCGAGCAGGCCGCGCACGCGTTGCGCCAGCGCCGGCGAACCCGGCGCCGGGTACTTCAGCTGGTAGGTGTGCGCGGGGAAGCCGTAGTAGTCGAACAGCAGCGGCGGGTTGGCTGCCGTGTTGACGGCGAACGCGCGCTCTTCCCAGTGGCCTGAGACGACGACGACGGCCTTAGGCTTCTCGGGCAAGGTGGCGACGAGGCCGCGCAGGAACGCGGCCATCGGTTCCCACATGTCGGCCGGACCGCGCGTGTTCTCCATGAAGAAGCACGGGCCGCCGCCATGCGGCAGGTAGAAGCTGGGTTGTCGGACGGGAGATTTCATCATCACTGCGGAGATTAAAGGTTTCGCCACGATTCATCTACACCGATACAGTAGATGAATCATTTCTTGACAAGAAATCATCATGGACACCCTGACAAGCTTGCGCGTTTTTCGCGAGGTGGTCGAAAGCGGCAGTTTCGTCGCCGCAGCGAACCGCCTGGGCCTGTCGACCGCGACGGCGAGCAAGCATGTTGCCCACCTCGAGCGGCAGCTCGGCGCGCGCCTGCTGAACCGCACCAGCCGCCACCTCAGCCTGACCGAGGCCGGCACCGTCTATCTCGAACAATGCCGCGAGGCGCTCGACTCGCTGCAGGCCGGCGAGGCCGCAATCGGCCTGAGCCAGGAGGCGCCGCGCGGCGTGTTGAAGGTGACGGCGCCGGTGTGGTGCGCGAACCGCCGTTTCGCCGACGTGCTCGCAGCGTACAAGCTCGAGCATCCCGACGTGATCGTCGACATCCGGCTCGAGAACCGCAAGGTCGATCTGGTCGAGGAAGGCTATGACCTCGCGCTGCGCGTCACACGCGAACCGTCGCCGACCCTGATCGTGCGGCCGCTGTGCACGTTGCAGTTTCACCTCGTCGCGACGCCGGCCTATCTGAAGCGAGTCGGTTGGCCGAAGCGCAGCGTCGACCTCGAACTCCTGGACGCGATCCTGCCGACGTATGTGAACCTGGACGGTCTGGAAGTCACCGGCCCCGCCGGCAAGCTGAAGCTGCGCCTGCACGCCACCATGAAGACCGACGACACGACACTGAGCTACCACGCGGTGCACGCCGGCCTGGGCTGGGCCTACCTGCCCGACTGGCTGGTGGCCGAGGACCTGAAGCGCGGAGACCTCAAGCGCGTGATGCCCGGCTTCGACACGCCCGTGTCGACGCTGTTCGCCGCGTACACCAGCCGCAAGTACCTGACGGCGAAGGTGCGCAGCTTCATCGACTTCTTTTCGGCCGCGCTCGCGACGAACGGGGCCGTGAAATGAAGGTTGATCTTGGGATTGTGCGGCGCAGCATCTGCGCCTATGGTTGCCTGGTACGACCGCACTCGCAGTCGCCCCCAAGGAGTACCCCATGCGAAAGCTCAACCTCGCGCTCGTTGCCGCGGCCATTGGCTTGCTCGGCAGCGTGGCGCAAGTTGCAGGGCTTGTCCGTCTGGCCGATCTGAACGGAGCTGCGAGCGACAGCAAGACCGAAACCAAGTGCTTGGCCAGCACCGGCGTCGTCGGCTTTTTGCTCTGGCACCCCAAGAGCTGACATGCTGCGCGACACCTGACGCACGAACGGCCATCGACGCCCGATAAACGGCGCCGAGCTGCGGCCATGCCGACCTAGAGTCGTGGTCATGGAACCGCCAAAGACACCGGAAGAACTGGCCGAGCTCGAGCAGGCGATCGCCGACATGCTCGAGGGCCGAGAGTCGGCGCCGCGAGGGGTCAGCGTGACGGAGTTCTTCGGCCCGGTCGCTCGTCTGCTGCGGCCTGTGGTCGCGCCGCCAGATCCCAAGAACGACTAGCGGCGCTGCCAGCTGAATCGCGGCTGGACGGCCCCCAGCCGTCGCTACCCGGCGATGGCCGCACCGGCGCCGCGCTTTCGCTTATCGTCTAGGCCAATGTCCCCATCGGAGTTGCCATGGCCGACGACGCACCCAGCGAGCTCCTGTCTCGCCGCCACCAGATGTTCCCCGTGCTCACCGAGGCCGAACTGGCGCGGATGCACCGGTTCGGCACGTTGCAAGCGCATCCGAGCGGCGCCCGCCTGGTCACCGCGGGCGAAGCCAGCCCGGGCCTGTTCGTCGTGCTCCAGGGCGTCCTGGCCGTCAGCCAGCGCGACGGCCTGGGCCGCATCACGCCGATCGTGCGGCACGGCCGCGGCCACTTCATGGGCGAGGTGGGCGCGCTCTCCGGCAAGCCCGCGCTGGTCGACGGCATCGCCCAGGAAGACGTGGAGGTGCTGCTGCTGCTTCCCGGTCAGTTGCGAGCGCTCATCATTGCCGAGGCCGACCTCGGCGAGCGCCTGGTTCGCGCGCTGATCCTCAGACGCGTGGCGCTCATCGAGGCCGGCGCGAGCGGCCCGGTACTGATCGGCCAGCCCGGCTCCGCCGACCTGCTGCGGCTGCAGAACTTCCTGCGCCGCAACGGTGAGCCCTATCACGTGGTGGACGCCAGCCAGGACACCTGCGCCGCAGCGCTGATGGAGCAATACGGCGCCGCCGCCGGCGAACCCCTGGTCGTGTGCCCCGACGGATCGGTGCTCCTCAACCCGGCCGACAACGCGCTGGCCCGCTGCATTGGCATGGTCGACACCGTGGATCACGACGAGCTGTTCGACGTCGCCGTGGTCGGGGCCGGGCCGGCCGGGCTGTCGACGGCGGTGTACGCCGCCTCCGAAGGGCTGCGCGTCGTCGTGCTCGATTGCCGTGCCTACGGCGGTCAGGCCGGCGCCAGTGCGCGCATCGAGAACTACCTCGGCTTCCCGACCGGCATCTCCGGCGGTGCGCTCGCCGGCCGGGCCTATGTGCAGGCGCAGAAATTCGGCGCCGAATTGCTGATCCCGGCCGAGGCGCAGTCGCTCGACTGCGCGCGCACCGGACCCGACCGCGAACTCATCGTCCGGCTTACCGATGGCCGGCGCCTGCGGACCCGCACCGTGGTCATCGCCAGCGGAGCACGCTACCGCCGTCCAGCGGTGCCGCGGTTGAACGAGTTCGAAGGTCGGGGCATCTGGTACTGGGCGTCGGCGCTCGAAGCCACGATGTGTGCGCGGACCGAGGTGGTGCTGGTGGGCGGCGGGAACTCCGCCGGCCAGGCCGCGGTATTCCTGTCACAGCACGCCTCCAAGGTCCACATTCTGGTACGCGGGCCGAGCCTCGCGGCGAGCATGTCGCGCTATCTGATCGACCGCATCGAGGCCACCGCCAACATCGAGCTGAGACCGCACACCGAGATCACCCGGCTGCATGGCGACGCGCCCGGCGGGCTGGCGGCGGTCACATGGCGCGACCACCGTGCCGGGGTCGAGGATGAAAAGGCGCTGCGCAACGTGTTCCTGTTCGTGGGCGCTGACCCCGAGACCCGCTGGCTGGAGGGCTGCAAGGTGGCGGTCGACCCGCACGGCTTCGTGTACACCGGCAGCGCGTTGGCCGCGGGCGATGGTGGAATCCATCCAGCGGCGCTGGAGTCCAGCGTCCCCGGTGTATTCGCGGTCGGCGACGTGCGTTCGGGTTCGGTCAAGCGCGTGGGCGGCGCCATCGGCGAAGGCGCCGCGGCCGTCGCGCAGATCCATCAGTACCTGTCGACGCCGCGCACGGCCGCGTGAGCATTGGGGCGCGCGCTAATACGCCCCGATTCGTTCAGCCCCTCGCTCCCTTGTCCGGTGCACCCGCTCGGCAAGAATGGCTTGTGCCACCGATGAGCGCGTGTAACCCCAGCGCAGCAGCATGCGCTCGTAGATCTGGTGCTCGATCTCCTCCACATGTCCGTCCGCCATGATGATGCAGCTGGCAAGACGGCACAGCAGCAGACGTTTCCTGGTGTCGTGCACCTTGTCCAGGATCTCGCCGATCACTTCCGCGTCGCCCAGGCTCAGCCAGACATGCCTCGACAGTGACTGACACGGGCCGCCGCGGTAGTGGTCGGCCACGCGCAGGAACTCCGCCTCTGAAATGCCGATCGACCTGAACGCGTCGAGGCTTTCCAGCATGCGGAGTTCGCTCAATTCGAGTTCCGAATGGGTGGCCATGATCATCGCCAGGACATGGGCCATCGCCGCGGGACTGTCGATTGTCGAAACCTTGGCGTGCATGGCGTGCCCCTTCGAATTGCAGGCAACAAACATAGTGCATCAGGCGCATCTGGCCAGCGTGAAATTGTGTCGATCTTGACGTCGCCGCAAGCGCCTTGGCGTGGGCGAGGCTACTGGACGAACCCGGCCGCGCACCTGGACTTCCTCTCGAACCAATACGCGACGTTGCCCACGACGACGATGGTTCCGGAAATGACGACCGTCGCCGCGGTGACGATGCCGGCTCCGACAATCAGCGCGACGCATCCCTGGTTTTCGCAGTGCTGGATCGCGGCGACCTGGCCACCCTCGAGGATCATGTGATTCACCATCACCCGACACTCCACGTCGAACACTTGTGTGGTTCGAGGCAGGTACACGCAGCCCTGGAGCGCTGCGCACAGCCCCAGCACGATGAAGGCCAAACGCCTGGACATCCAGGCCCTGTCGGTCGACGATTCGAATGCGGCCTCTTCCATATACTCGACCAGACCCTGTTCTTTCAATTGGGACGCCGCCAGCGTGATGCTCACTGCAGCACGCTTCCGCTACCGTACGTTACAGACGGGTTCGTGAAATATTGCACAGGCTACTCTCCTCGTCGGCGAGACCGTGCCAACACGCGCCAAGCTGGTCGTTTCGACGATGAAAATGGCTCGATCTGAAAGGGACATGCACATGGACAAATCAATGATCAAGGGAATGGCAGTCGGCGGCATCGCGATGGTGGTGCTCGGTGCCGGCGCCGTCACCGGCTACAAGACGATGACGAAGCCGGAGTTTGCGGAGGTCGTCGCGGTGAAGGAGGCCTTCGAGACGGTCGTGACGCCACGCGAGAAATGCGAGGACGTTCAGGTGCAGCACCAGGCGCCCGTGAAGGATGAGCATCGCATTGCCGGCACCGTGGTCGGCGGCCTGGCCGGCGGTCTGCTGGGCAGTACCGTCGGTGGCGGCAAGGGCAAGACGCTGGCCACCGTCGCCGGAGCCGCCGCCGGGGGCTATGCCGGCAACCGGGTCCAGAAGAACATGCAGGAGAAAGACGTCACGACGACGACCGAGCACCGCTGCAAGACGGTGAACGAAAAATCTCAAAAAGTGGTCGGCTACAACGTCACCTATCGCCTCGACGGAAAGGAGGGCACAGTGCGGACGTCCTTCAAGCCGGGCCCGACGCTGCCGGTGAAGGACGGGCAAGTGGTAGCGACGCAGACCTCCGACAACAAGTCGTAGCCGCGCAGCTGCAGCTGCTGCGCGATCGACAGCGCACTGCGGCCAATGCGAGAGCGGACGACCGACGGCCTACCTACCAGCCGTCGAGGCCGTCACGCAAACGTGGGTCGGAGCTGAAGTGACCGGCATCAGCTGGTCACGAGGTAAGGCGCAAAGCTCAGTGCCAAGCCACACAGGCCTGACACGAGAACAACCGGGATGACGCCGACCTTGAAGCGAATCAACGCGATGGCCGCGGCGATGCCGATGATGGCGGCCGGCCACTCGAAGCGCCCCGACATGCCCGACGGCCACAGCACGTGGTAAGCGAAGAACACGGCGAGGTTGACGATGACGCCCACCACGGCGGCGGTGATGCCAGTCAGCGGTGCCGTGAACTTCAGGTTGCCGTGCGTCGATTCGATGAACGGGCCTCCGAGCAAGATGAAGAAGAACGACGGTAAGAACGTGAAGAAGGTGACGACCGTTGCAGCAACCGCGCCAGACAGGAACAGCGACTCCGTTCCGAAGATGGCCCTCGTCCAGCCGCCGACGAACCCGACGAAAGAGACGACCATGATGAGCGGCCCTGGCGTGGTCTCGCCCAGCGCCAGCCCGTCAATCATCTGCGGCCCCGTGAGCCAGTGGTAGTGGTCCACGGCCCCCTGGTAGACGTAGGGCAGCACCGCGTAGGCCCCGCCGAAGGTCAGCAGTGCCGCCTTCGTGAAGAACCATGCCATCTGCGTGAGAACGGCGTTCCAGCCGTATGCAAGAGTCAGTCCTCCAATGCCGATGGCCCACAGCCCGAGTGACACCACAAGGACTTGCGTGAAGCGCTTCCACCTGAAGAGCGCGTGTGCCGGCGTGGGGGTGCTGTCGTCGATGATCGCTGGCCCGAAACCTTTGACTGCCTTGCCATGGCCTCCACCGACCGCGAACTTGTCGGGGACGTAGCGGCCACCGAAGTAGCCAATGACGCCGGCACCGAGAACGATGAGCGGGAACGGCAGGTTCGCGGCGAAGATGGCGATGAAGGCCGCCACGGCAATGCCCCAGAGCCAGCTGTTCTTCAGTGCACGCGAGCCGATGCGGTACGCGGCCGAAACAACGATGGCCGTGACCGCCGGCTTGATGCCGTAGAAGAGGCCCGCCACAGCCGGGACAGTGCCGAAGGCCATGTAGATCCAGGACAGAGCCACCAAGATGAACAGCGACGGCAACACGAACAGGCCACCGGCGACGATGCCGCCCCAGGTCCGGTGCATGAGCCAGCCGATGTAGGTGGCCAGCTGCTGTGCCTCGGGGCCGGGCAGGACCATGCAGTAGTTGAGCGCGTGCAGGAAGCGGTTCTCCGAAATCCAGCGGCGTCGCTCGACCAACTCCTCATGCATGATGGCGATCTGCCCGGCCGGCCCACCGAAGCTGATGAAGCCGAGCTTGAGCCAGTACGCAAACGCCTGACCGAAAGTCACGGGCTCGGGCGCTGCGTCTGCAACGGGGGCGACGGTAGGGGTCATTTGGCGAGCCGCATCGCGGCGTACAGGGTGTCGAAGAAGGTGCGCGACGCAGCGAACAGTGCGTCATCGTTGTCATGTTGGGCCTGCAGGCCGCGCACCATCGTCTCGACACCGGCAGCTTCGTCGACCGGGATGCCCCCGATGTCGATGTAGTGCACCAGCTCGCCGAGGCGCTTGAGCGCGGCGTCGTCTTCCAGGCCGAAGGTGTGGGCGACGACCTCGAAGGTGACCTTGTCCCCCACGTGCGTGAACCGGGCGCCGTCGAAGTCGAAGCCGAGCGCAGACCGCGGGCACTTCTTCGGGTCGTCGAGCCACAGAAAGCGCGGCTCGGCGTCGACGAAGCGCTGAACCAGCCAGGCGGTGGCGAGCCGGTCTACCCAAGGACGCTTGCGTGTCGCCCACGTCCTGCGCTGGAAGGACTCTCTCGCCAGGCGCTCGATCGCGCCGGCACTCGGTGCGGGCTCGCCTGGGGAAAGCTTCTTCTCAATCTCCGCCCGCAGCGTCTCGAGGCCGTCGGCCGCGCCGGCGCTTGACTTGCTTGGAAAGTAGTCAATGGCACGAATCGCCTGCAGTTGCCGGTCAAGGGTGCGCAGCAGCTTGTGCAGCTCCGGTTCGCCCGCGGTCTTGACAGCCTTGCGAGCGCCTTTGAGCGACTGCGCAAAGTCGGCGTATTGCGCGCTGCGGTCAAAGAGCGCACGAAAGGCCCTCTCCTGTGCGGCGTCACGCGCCTGCAGCTCGAGCATGTGCGCGTCTGCGCCGCCCTCGTGGATGGCCTTCTCGATGGCCCACAAGTCATTCGCCGATGAGGCGGTGGCCGGAAGGATGTAGACGCCCTCGCGCAACGTGGCGCAGCCGGTCGTCTTGAGCGAGCGCCAGATGCGCACGCGCAGCCCGCTGGGGGTCGTGGGAAGGGATGCGGTGAGAACCATCCAATCGATCATGAAGCAAATATCTCATGCTGCAATGATTGCTACAAGATCGCGCGAGCACGCGCAGGGGTTTGGAATGTGCCATTCGAGCAGTTCCTCCCTCGGCGACGTCGGCTACAAGCCGCTCGCGTCCGGGTCGGTCGCCTTGGGGTCCGGCTTTCCATCGCGTTTGACATACTCCAACACGTCACCGAATACCTCGGTCTTCAAGACTTGGCTGGCGGTGAGGTAGCCGAGTGCGCGATAGCTTTCCCACTGCGCCTCGTCGAAGAATTGATCCGTCGTGGGCTCTTGCGGAAAGCTCGGATGCCCCGTGGCGTACTGCCGAACATCGGCGGTGGCGTTGTCGTGGTTGGCTGGCTTGAGAAGGACAATCCAGGTGACGGCGCCCGAATCCGACTGCGTTGCCTTCAGCAAGATCGCGAATGGCTTGCGACGACCTTCCGTCGCGGGGGCGTCCGACTTGGCGGGCCTGTCCAAGAAGTCATCGGGTTTGCCGAACACGTTGATCAGCCTCGGCCATCCTGCGAAGTCACTGACGACGCCGATATCGACGCGGAGATCTATGCGTGCCAGCCTGATGAGGTTGGCCAGGTCTGCGAAAGCGTAGGTGGGGTCTGCACCGTTGTCGCTCGCGACGATCAGACCAAGCCTCCTTTCGCCGCGAAGCAGTTCGTAGATGCCCGTGTTTTCGAAGTGCCCGCCATCCGACAGGTACTGCCACTGGCGATGCATGCCGAAGAATCTCGCGCGAAACTCGTAGGAGAGATAGGTCTGCGTCCGGAACACCGCACCGATGCCCGCCGTCACCCACCGCAGACCAGAGGGCGTGGTGCGGGTCCCGTATCCCGACCCCCACCAGATTCCGAGGCGAACGTTGGCAATGCCCATCAACAGTGACATCCCCAGCGTCGTCTCTCGTCCGATGCCAGTCGAGAAGGCGGCACCGGAAGTGCCTATCCATTGGCCTACCCCGAGAACCGAATAGATCTCCGAGGCGGACTTCCTTTCCACAAAAGGTGTCATGACGCCATCGACGGAGAAGCCGAACGGCAGTACCGCCAAGGGCTGACCCTTGCGATCTCGCTGCACCAATTGCTCAGCGGGATCGACGGTCTTGTTCAACGTGACGTTGATGAGGTGCAGCGGCGCCACCGTCGTGAGACGTGCCGCCTTGATTCCTTGCCTGGGTTCAAAAAAATCCTTGAGCGTCAGGTTGTCTTTGGGCAGCGGCTCCGCGACGGTCAGCCGATTGGCATCTCCTGTGAACCGCTCCCCGTTCGATGCGCCGAGGTAGGCTCGGGTCAAGCGCGCGCTGTAGAAGGATTGCAGACTCGAGAGGTTGATGAAGCTGGGGAACTGGCCGACGAGTGTTGCCAGCAGCAGGATGGCCACGGCAAGAATCCACAGGAACTGGACATGCGATGGGTCAGCAAAGTTCGTGGCGTCGGGCCGCTCTCCCATCCAGACAAGTGCGGCGACTGCGAGCTCCCAAAGCGAGGCCACCAGCACGAAGATCACGATGCCGGCGGCACCGCCCAGCGTTGTCAGCGGGATCTTGGCCAACAAGTTGGACTTGGTGGTCTTGGTGAGATGGCCCGCGCCCGTCTTCACCAGCCAGACCAGCCCAGTCACGAGCGCTGCCGGCGTCAATACAGGCCCGTAGCCGGCCCCCTCTTCGGTCAGTTTGAGATACAGCGTCTGGCCAATCGTCTCGACGGTTCCCACCAGAAGCAAGGCCCCGATCGTGATCAGCGCGTTTGAAAGCAAGTGGGTCATCGCGACCCGTTGTTCGACGGCCAGCTTGAACCACAAGGCAATCGCCATGTAGAAGACCACGCCCAGGAAGGCGATGGCGGCCAGCGCCATCCAGAGGATCTGGCGAGCAGCCCACTTGCTCAGAGGCAACCATGCCGCATGCAAATCGATCGGGCCGAATGCGCTACCGGGTTCCATCCATGCCATGAGCACCAACACGGCAGCTCCGGCCAACATGCCGAACACGGGCACGTTCAGCGGTGCACTGTGGCCGTCCTTGGCCTGAAAGGAGAGCCAGTAGCCCACGCCGGCCGGCAGTGCCCAAAGCAGCAACGGCAGGACCGCGATCGGGAACAGTGAACTCCACCAGATCGATTGAACGAATGTTGTTCCGCTCAGGGCCGCGGCGAGAGTGGCCTGCTCCCAATCCGTCAGCATTGGTACCGGCAATCCGTATCGCGCCAGCGCCACCACCGAGAGCAGTGCGATGAGCACCGTGCCAATCACGAAATGCAACGCAATCCACCCCCGGATGCCGAGCGCAGCGGCATAGACCGCATCGCCGACACCGGTAGGTATCAGGTAGCGCCCGTTCTCGCGCAGCCAGGCGAGTGGGGCTTTGAGCTTGTCGGCACCAGTGAATGTGTCGGATGCGTGGATTCTGCCGGGCGGTCCGCCGGAAAGCGTTCTGACGGCGTCGTCGGCGGCCGCGAGAGGAGAAGCGCTTTCGGGCCGGAGTCGGCCGGGTTGGAAGAGGCTGCACAGAAAGGCGCCGATGTAGCCGCCACCACTGACCGTTGACAGGTAGTCGAACTGAGACAGCAGTGACGCCCGAAATTCGTTCCCCGCCAAGCTCTCGTCGCTCGGGGAAGCAGGTCGCCAGGCACGCGCTTCCGCAATGGCCTGAAGCACGCCCAACGAGAACGTAGCACTGCGAATGCCGCCGCCGGAGAGTGCCAGGCCGCAGTTTCCTGCGGGCAACTCGGTCGTGCCTCGAATGGCCTCCCGACGATCAGCGAGCAATTGCGCTTCGTCGGCGGCGACCTCCACGCCATCTGTCGATTCGTTCCCCGACTTGGCGGACAACCCATGCGTTCTGATTTTCTCCATGCTCCCTCCCCGGTGCCGGCGATTCGCTATGGACAGATGCCAGGTGGCCCGCAACCATCGTCACCGGTGCGAGTTTGTAAGGCATATCGCGGCGGGCGTATACCGCAAGGCTTGGCACTTCGGACCCTGGCATCAGTCCCTTTGAGGATGCCCGGCCGGAAGATCTTCCATAAGCGACTCCTATGCAAACACCGGGCGAAGCGCCGTTCCGCCGCGCTCCTGGTTTGCAGATACTCGTTGCACATCGAACCCGGTGAGCGCGTACTCACGACAAGGAGACATTCATGACAAGAACAATAGGCATTGCGGTCGCGACCGGGCTCGCCGCTGCCCTGTCTGCTGGCGCTGCTGGCGCACAGGCCTGGCCGACCAAGGCAATCCGATTGGTGGTGCCGTTCTCGGCTGGCGGCGCCAACGACATCATGGCGCGCCTCGCCGCGGAGAACGCTTCCAAGGCACTGGGCCAGCCGATCGTGGTCGACAACAAGCCTGGTGCTGGCGCCTCGATCGGCGCCGACATCGTGGCCAAGAGCGCACCCGACGGCTACACCTTTCTGGTGAGCGCGGCGGGCGTGATATCCAACGGCATGATCAAGAAGAACCTGCCGTACAAGGACGACGACCTCGTTCCCGTGGCGATGATCGGCGTCGCACCGTCGGTGATCCTGGTGCCCCCCAACTCGCCGTACAAGGATCTGAAAGAATTCATTGCCGCCTCCAAGGTCGGCTCGGGCTTCCACTGGGCGACCGCCGGCACCGGCAGCACGCCGCACTTCGTCCAGGGTGTGCTGCAGACCCGGTACGGTGCCAAGCTCGACGTGGTGCCGTACAAGAGCGGCTCTGAATCCATCACCGCCGTCTTGGGCAACCAGGTCGATGCGACATCCGAGGCCAGCAATGTCGCGCTGCCTTATCTCAAGAGCGGCAAGCTGAAGGCGCTCGCGAACACCTGGACGGTGCACATCGCGGCCTACCCCGATCTCGCCACCGCGACCGAACAAGGCTTCCCGGAACTGCGCATCGCCCACTGGGCCGGCATCCACGCCCCGCGGGGGACGCCCGAAGCCATCCTCGACAAGATGAACGCCGCCATCGATGCAGCGATGAAGACGCAGACGGTCGTGGACCGCCTGCGGAGCACGGGCAGCGAACCAGTGGGTGGCACCCGCGCCTCCTTTGCCGAGTTCGTCAAGGCCGAGCGGGCACGGCTCGGCGCCATCGTCAAGGCCACCGGCATGAAGGAGGACTGATGGCCGCGCAACACCCGGGCACTGTGCTGCGACAGATGGTCGAGGCGCGGCGCGGTCTGCTGGTGCCGGGTGCGGCCAACGCGCTGGCGGCGCGCGTGATCGAGCAGTTGGGCTTCGAGGCCGTGTACCTGAGCGGCGCGGGACTGACCAACACCTTCTACGGCATGCCCGACCTGGGCTTTCTTCATCTGGGCGACGTGGCGCAACACACCGCGGCCCTGCGCGACGCCGTGGGCCTGCCGATCATCGTCGATGCCGACACGGGATTCGGCAACGCCCTCAACGTGCGCCATGCGGTGCGCACGCTGGAGCGTGCGGGTGCCAATGCGATCCAGCTGGAGGATCAAGTCAGCCCGAAGAAGTGCGGGCACTTCGAAGGCAAGGCCGTGGTCCCGCAGGACGAGATGGTCGGCAAGATCAAGGCGGCGGTCGACGCGCGTGTTCATGCCGACTTCCTGGTGATCGCACGCACCGATGCGGCAGCGGTGGAAGGCATCGATGCGGCCATCGAGCGCGCCGCGGCCTATGCCCGGGGGGGCGCGGATCTGACCTTCGTGGAGGCGCCCGAATCGCTGGAGGCGCTGCGCCGCTTGCCTCGCGAACTGCCCTGCCCCCAGGTGGTCAACGTGGTGATCGGCGGGAAGACCCCGACGCTGGATGCCGCTGCGTTCGGCGCCATGGGGTTCGGCATCGTGCTCTATGCCAACGCCGCGCTTCAGGGTGCGGTGCGCGGCATGGCGATGGCGCTGCGGCACCTTAGAGAACATGGCGAGCTGGCCGAAGACCCCGAGCTCGTGGCCACCTTCGCCGAGCGCCAGGCGCTGGTGCAGAAGCCCGAGTTCGATGCGTTCGCTGCCCGCTATGCCTGAAGCGGGCATCAGCGCCATCGACGGCCACGCACACGTGTTCGCGCGCGGCCTGCCACTGGCCGCCCAGCGCCGGCACGCGCCGGACTACGACGCCTTGCCAGACGAGTATCTCGGGCACCTCGATCGGGGCGGCATCTCGCACGGCGTGCTGGTGCAGCCGAGTTTCCTCGGTACCGACAACAGCTATCTCCTCGGCGCGCTAAGGCAGTGGCCGCAGCGTCTGCGTGGCGTGGCGATCGTCTCACTGGACATCACCGACGAGGCGCTCACGCGGTTGGCGGCGCAAGGCGTCGTCGGCATTCGCCTGAACCTGGTCGGGCTCGAGATGCCCGACTTCGTCACGCCACCTTGGCAGTCGCTGCTGGCCCGGGTACGCGCCATCGGATGGCACGTGGAGGTCCACCGAGAGGCACGCGACTTGCCGAGCATCCTCGATGCGCTGTTGTCCAGTGGCTGCGGCGTGGTCGTCGACCATTTCGGCCGTCCCGATCCCGCCGCAGGCGCGAATGATCCGGGCTTTGTGGCGCTGCTGCACGCCGCCGACAGTGGTCGCGTGTGGGTCAAGCTGTCGGCGGCCTACCGAAACGCCCGTGTGTCGCGCTTGCCTCCTCTCGAACGCGCTACAGCGTTGATCGAAGACGACGACGCCGCGGCCACCGAGCTGGCCGCTGCGCTGCTGCGCGCCTTCGGGGCCGATCGGCTGGTCTGGGGCAGCGACTGGCCACACACCCAGCACCAGGACCTGGTCGACTTCGCCGGCAGTCGCGCGTTGCTGGACCAGTGGATCCCCGATGCGGCCCAGCGTCGCCGCATCCTGGTGGACACGCCGGCTGCGCTGTACCGGTTTCGCTAGGTCCGCCGCAGTGCGGTGCATCCGACCAGAAAGATTGGAGACAACAACCATGCATTTCCGTCAGCGCATGAGGCGCATCGGCGCCGTCGCGCTCACCCTTGCCGCGCTTGCAACGGGCCGCGTCGCCCTGTCGGCGAGCGCCCAGGCGCAGCCCGCCTTTCCGTCCAAGCCCGTGCGGCTGGTCGTGACGTATCCGCCCGGTGGCACCGTGGACACCATCGCACGCACGCTGGCTCCCAAACTGTCTCTGCGCTGGGGTCAGCCGGTGTTCGTGGAGAACCGCCCCGGTGGCGGCGGCTTGATCGGTGCCCAGGCCGTGTTGATGGCTCCGGCGGACGGCCACACGCTGCTCTTCGATGCGTCCAACCACGCACAGAACCCGGCGCTCAGGAATCGCATGCCGTTCGACACGCTGCGCGACCTGGCCCCGGTGTCGCTGCTGGTCAAGGTCCCCAATCTGATCGTCGTGAACCCGCAGTTCCAGGCCAAGACGTTGAAGGAGCTCATCGCGCTCGCCAAGGCACAGCCGGATCGGATCAACTACGCCTCGGCAGGAAACGGTTCATCGCCGCACTTGGCGGGGGAGCTCTTCACGTCGGTGACGGCCACCCGAATGACCCATGTGCCCTACAAAGGCGGTGGCCCGGCGATGGTGGATGTGATGGCGGGCCAGGTGCCGCTCTTCTTCAGCAGCCTGGTTTCGGCACTGCCCCACGTGAAGGCCGGCAAGCTGCTGCCGCTTGCCGTGGCTGGGCAGCGCAGGTCCCCTGTGCTGCCGGACGTGCCGACGGCGGCAGAGGCCGGCGTCCCGGGCTACGAGATGTACGAGTGGAATGCGGTTCTTGCACCGGCCGCCACACCGCCGGCCATCGTCGAGCACGTGTCAAAGGACATTGCTGCGGTTCTGGCAGACCGCGAGGTCAATGCGGCGTTGATCGCGATGGGCGCCGAAGTGATCGGCTCGACGCCGGCGGAGCTGGACCGGTTCCGTCGTGCTGAGATCGCCAAGTGGAGCCGCCTGGCAACGCAGGTGAACCTGCATCTCGACTGAGATGGCCGGGAAGATGGCGGGCCGAGCGCCGGGCCGCTACAGACGTGCCGCCAGCTGAGCCGCCAGCGTCGGCTTCGAGCCAGTGAGCCACAGCACGCTGAGTTCGAAGTACGGAAGCGTGTCGCCATCGCGCACTTCGGCGAACTGCACGCCCCGGTGTTGCAGCACGGTCGCCGATTGGGGCAGCAGCGAGCCTCCCAATCCCGCCGCGACGCAAGAGATGACGGTGAGCGTGCGATTCGCTTCCTGAACAACGTGGGGAGCGTATCCGGCGCGGCGAATGGCACCGACGATGGCGGCGCGCAGATGCGGCAATTGCCTCTCGGGGAACCAGATCAGGCCGAGCTCTGCCAGCTCGCCCAATCCGATCTTCCCGTCCCGTCCCAGCCGGTAGCTTGCCGGCACCACCGCCACCAACCGCTCCCGGCGGATCAGCTTCTCGCGCGCGCGGCCGGCCAGCGATACCGGCGTGTGAAGCATCGCCATGTCGATCTTGCCCTTGGCCAGCGCCTCGAGTTGATCAGCGTTGCTCATTTCGCTGAGCACGACCTCGACACCGGGATACTCGTTGCGCAGCAGGCGCAACGCGCTCGGCAGCACTTCGTACACAGCATGCGTCACAAAACCGATGTGCAAGCGCCCTGCTTTGCCACCCGCGATCGCCTTGGCGCGCATCGTGGCCGAGTCGGCGAGCGCCAGGCTCGCGCGGACATCGTCGATGATTGCTCGGCCCGTGTCGGTCAGCGCGGCGCCTCGCCGTGAGCGTTCGAACAGGCGCACGCCCAGTTCCGCCTCCAGCTTGTTCAGCCCCTGCGTCAGCGTCGGCTGCGCGACGCCGAGCAGATCGGCGGCTTTTGTCAGGCTGCCGGCGTCGGCCACGGCGACGAGGTAGCACATGGTTCGGATTTCCATCGGGGATAAGGGTGTGCGTGCCTGTGCGCAAGGCGGTGCATTTGAACTGCAGCGCTGTCACCGCAGTCAAGTGCCCCTCGCATGAGTGTCACTTGTCCAATCGCGACGCGAGAGGGGCTTCTTGGACATCTCTGGACTAAGAAGTGGCCAGCCCGGAGGGACTCGAACCCCCGACATCCGACTTAGAAGGTCGGTGCTCTATCCAGTTGAGCTACGGGCTGTGCGGGCCGGGAGAGGCCGAGAAGAGGATGGATGGTCGGGGCGGCGGGATTCGAACTCGCGACCTACTGGTCCCAAAGCAGCTTGTGGAACTAGTATCTGCGCGGCCTTGAGCCAATTCCCTCTAACCAACCAGGCGGGATTGTGGCACGGTTTGGCGCGGGCTCCAGCGGGGCCGTTAGAGGGTTTTGGTGGTGCCGGCTAGTGGCTCAGGGCGTCGACCTCAACGAGTCGTAGCTGCCTTCGGCGAGCTCGCCGGCGGTGATGGCGGACTCGGCGGCATCCCGATACTGTCGAGCAATCTCGAGTACCCGGCCGAACATGTCGGCTGGCAGATCGGAGGCCGGTGCTGCCGCGCCGCCGGCGACAACGGTGGGATCTCGAGTGGCTTGACGGGCGCTGGCGAAAGCGGCGGCGAAACGCTCGCGCAGCTTGCCAGTAGCAGCGTCAGCGTCGACGCGATCGGCCTGAGCCCTCGCAAGCTGTCGGTCCTTCTCATTGATCTTCTCCTGTTGTTCGCCGCGCACGCGCGTTTCCTCGGCGCGGTTGCGCGCCTCCTCGAGCGCCGTCGCGCGGCTGGCCAGCAGGCGCTCTTCGGCCATGCTGGCGCGGTCCGTCGCCCTGCCCGCCTGCTCTGTGTGCAAGCGCCAGGTCTGTGTGCCGAGACCGGCCAGGAGCGCTGCGCCCACCACGGCCGCCGCCGGCCACAGCCAGCTCGTCGGAATGAGCGACAGCGGGTTCATCACGTGGCCGCCGCTTCCTTGGCGACCAGGCCAGCGCTGACCGAGACGTTGGCGCCGGTGAACGAGGTGAGATCGTTGCCCGACCAGTTGCCAGAAAGGGAACCGCTCATCGATACCGAGACGTCTTTCGAGTCATCGTCATCGAGCAGGTCGACGAAGGCAGTGCCAGCGGCCTCGGCCTGGACACGATCCTTGGAGTGCACGCCTTGCATCGCGACGACCTTGTCGAGTTCGGCCGCGATCTTCGCCTTGGCGTCGGCCTTGTTGGCAGCTTTGAAGCCGAATGAATAGGACATGGGGAATTTCCTTCAGTGGTGAGTGCAGCGTCATTCGCCGCGGTTGAGAAAACTGGAAAGCTCTACGCGATCCCGAGCGCGGCCTTGCCCGCCGTGTACAGCTGCAGGCGCTCGGCATAGCCGTTGCTGTCGCCCTCGCGCTCCGTCTTGTGGCCGCGGTTGATGACGTCGCACACGCCGTCGAAGTCGCCGGCGTCGGCCAGCGCGTTGAGGCCATGCATGAGCCAATAACCACCGGCGGCGTAGGCGCCCCAGCGCGGGAGCTCGAGCAGCTCAGGCGACTGCTCAAAGTCCGGCACGCCGGGCAGGTACTCGCGCAGCTTGTCGCGCATGACGATGTAGTTCGCGTGGCCGGTGATCTGGATGGGGCCGCGGCCGAGGTAGCGCTTGCCATCGCCGGGCCTGAGGTTGCCGAGATCCTTTCGGCCCTCATAGCCACGCTGCGCGTCGGTCGGGCCCCAGATCTCGCGCGGGTAGACCAGGCGGCCGGATTCATGGCCGACGTTGGCGAGGAATGCCGCGATGCGCAGGGGCGTCGTGATCGCGAAGACATCCATCGCGGCGTTGAGCGGGTCCAGCCAAGCCGTCGCAAGCCGCAGCGACGCCCCGGTGCACGCGGCGAGTTGGTCGGCGGAGATCATGGCTCAGGGCTCGAGGAAGTTCGGCCCGGCCCAGGCGGCCGGCACCTCGGTGTTGGTCTCCGGCCCGACGATCACCTTGCCGCCACCCGTCACCGTGTTGCCGCGCGTCGTGATCCTTCGGCCGAGGTAGACCAGGTCCGTCGTGGTGGTCCTGCTGTGCACGAAGCGGTTGCCTTCGACGATCACGTCCTGGATGCCCTCGCCGGTCGTGGAGTTTTGCGGCGCGATCGCGACCGTCCAGACGTTGTTGTCGGCGGCGTTGCCGAAGAGGTTGTTGGCGATGACGACCTGGCTGGTCGCCCAGCCGCCTCGGCCCGAGGTGTCGTTGATGGCGCCATCGGTGTAGTCGTTGAAGCCCATGCTGTGCAGCTTCAGGGCGACGCGGATGCCATCGGCGCTGATGCCCTGGAACTCGTTGTGCGCGAGCACGCTCTTGTGCAGCGCGCTGAAGCGGGCGCTGTGCTGCTGGTACTTGCCGAAGCGGTTGCCCAGCAGCGCCACGCGCGAGCCGTCGCCCCAGAAGCCCATAACGCCGGTCTTCGTGTCGGAGCCGAGCGCGTTGTTCTCGACGAAGAAGATCTCCCGGGCGTTGTAGAACGCACTCTGCGGTACCGTGCGGTCCTTGTCACCGCGGTACCAGTAGTCGAGCTCACCCATGGACAGCGGAATGCCGCCGCTGTTCGGCGTGAGATGCACGTCGTTGCGCAGGATCAGCACACGCGAGCCGAGGCTCTGGCTGATCTGGTTCGAGACGTTCAGGTCCATCACCGTGATGTCGGTCGGAAATGAGGCCGTCAGGGGCCGCCAGTTGCCGATCCCGACCGAAGCCACCACCGGCTTCGCGCCAGCGCCGTACGCGCCGATCTGGACGGCCGCGTTGCCGTCCAGGACGCTGATGTCGCCGAACGCTTCCCCGGTGTGCAGCAGCACGCGCTTGCCGCTCCAGGCGGTGCCGGTGGGCATCGAGGTCCCTTGCGCCGCGCCGGCCGGGCAGCCGGTGTAGTCTTTTGCGGGACTCACGCACACCGTCTTGGCGCCGGCATACACCACGTTCGGGTCGGCCACCGCGATCGTCACGGCCACGCCGTTGACCTTGGGCGCGAAGATGCCTGGCAGGTTGAACACATGCGCAGCGATCGGGCCGCCGACCTCGGTGTTCTTCGGCTTGCCGCTGATCGGCCAGGTGCCGGCGGTCGGGTCGCCGAAGTCGAAGGTGTAGGTGGAGCGGAAGTCGCCCATCGCGGTCGCGTCGAACAACACAGCGCACGGCGCGGTGCAGCTCGTGCGCGTCACCGCAAGCGGCCCGCTCGGAGCTGGGGCAGGAGCCGGCGCAGGTGACGGTGCCGGCGCAGGAGCTGGAGAAGGCGCTGGGGCAGGTGATGGCGCCGGGGCCGGTGCGGGTGCAGGGCTCGGAGCTGGCGCCGGCGCTGGCGCAGGCGCCGCAGCAGCGAGGACATCGCATTCCTTGTAGACGTTGGGGGCCGGGTCGCTCGGGAACGTCGCAGGCTGTGCGCACACGTAGGTTCCGGCCTGGAGGAAGAGCTCGACCCACTTCGTGCCGGCGCCGAAGCGGGCCTGCTGGCCACCGGCAGGGACCGTGAACGACTTGTTCTCGTCGGTGGCCTTCGTCCACGTGCCGGCCGGTCCTGGCGTGTAGTTCGATGCGAAGATCAGGTCGGTCCGGCAGCGGTACTGCGAGCTGGCCTTGCGCATTTCCGTGTCGGCCTGGACCACATCCCAGCAGGCTTGTGCGGTCGGAAAGCCGCTCTTGACCGTCGTCGCGCTGCGAATCAAGGACCACGTGCTGTTGGCCGGCAGGGGCGCAACGGCCGTGGTCGCCTGTGCAGCCGCCGAGGCGAAGAGCGCGCAGAGCGTGAATGAACGTTTCATGAGAATGTCCTCTCGTTGGGGGGATCCAGGGGCGCGGCATTGCTCCTGGCGAAGTCAGGAAGGCCGAACTTCCAGGCGCGCGTGCCGGAAGCCATGTAGACGAGCACCGCGGTCGCCATGGCGATGTCGGCGATGCCTGGCCACTCGCCGAAGCCGGGCCACTCGCGGAAGAAGTACGGCGACCAGCCGCTGAGCGTCGCCGCGCCGAAGATCAGGGTGTAGGCACCGCGTGTGAGCTTTCGGGTCGTGTCCTTCGACATGGCCGAGGCCCGACAGATGCACACCACTCCGATCGCGCAGCAAAGGCAGAGATTGACGAACGCGCACCACGTGCGGAACTCGACCCAGTCCCAGTTCATGCAGAACCTCCCGGCGGCGGCTGGTTGGGAGGGGCCGCGCCGATTCGCCGCTCGATGAAGGCGCGGACCAATGAGACGGCCCAGGGGTAGGCCTTGGGCCAGTCCGGACCGACCCAGGCAATCACGAAGGCCACCGGACCGAAGAAGGGCCTGGCGTCCTCGAACTTGAAGTAGCTGCTGACGAACTGCGATGCCGTGGCCGTGAACAGCAAGGCGACCAGCACGATCAGCACGACGTACGCGAACGTTGCCGTGCGCGTGGTCTGCGGGCGCCGGCTGGCCGACAGGAAGCCGCCGATTGCGGCACCGAAGATGATCGCGGCGTAGGGGCCGACGATCCCCGCCATCTCGCGCCCGAAGAGCACGGAGGCGAGCGTGGTCATCACGGCCACGAACTCGAGCTGGGGCGGTGGTGGGTTCATGGTGGTCCGGGTGAATGGGTTGTGGCCATGTCAGTTGCCGACTTCAGCAGTCCAGCCTTCGAAGACGGTTGAAATGTTGTTGGACGCGAGGCCAACGAACGAGAGCTGGGCAGCCTTGTTGGTGTTGTCGGCCACGGCCGTGAGCGTGGTGGCGTTGAGCGCGGCATCACCCTGGTAGGCGCCGACCACCGACGTGACGAGGGTCACGGTGCCGGCCACGTTCTTCCACAGCCCGAAGACCGAGAAGCGGCCAACCGTCCCGGTGGACGTGTTCCGGATGACCACCTGGCCATTCATGCTCAGGCCGCTGCCGCTGGGCAGCACGAACTGATTCGCGCCGCCGGCGGCCGCTCCATCGGACGTGAGGATGACCGGCGTCGTGCTGGTCGAGCTCGCCTGCAGCGTCGCGTGCCGGGACTGGCGGTCGCCGGCAACGCCGGTGGACGGGACTCCGCTGTTGTGTGCGAATGCGCCCATCATTCCGCGCACCAGAACCTTGTTCCCCATTGCCAGCGAGTAGTCGCCGTCTGCGGTGTTGCTGTCGCCGCCGAGCGTCGTCGACCCGGTGCCGGTTGAGACGTTGTTCGTCCCGCCCACGTTGGCGGCAAAGTTGTTCGACCCCAGCGTGTTGAGGTACCCGCCGCCGTTGGCACCATAGGCGCCGCTGATGGCGTTGCCGCGGCCGCCGGCGTGGGTCGAGTACGGCGCGCCTGAACCGATGGTGTTGTTGTAGCCGCCGCCGATCGTGGCTTGCGACGAACTGCCGAGGATCGAGTTGTCGTAGCCGCCGCCGATGACGGTGCCCGTGCTGCCGGCAACCGAGGTGGACACCGAGCGATCCATCTGCCAGTCGACCGCCTTGTCGCCGCGCACGTCGCCGCCCGTGGCGGTCGCATCGGCCAGCTGCGCCGCGATGTAGCCGTTGCCCTTCGGCTGCAGGACCACCGCGGCATGCGTGGACGCGGCCGAGCTGATGAAGCGCGACGCGTTGACCGTGATGTTCGGGCTGGTGTTGTTCAGGCTGGCCGTGAAACCGGTGATGGTCGGGCTGCCGACGACGGTCGCGAGGCCACTCGCCTTGGTGTACTGCAGGCAGCGCCAGTTGCCCGAGCCCAGGCTGACAAAGCTTGCCGTGTCGTTCGCGGCGGTCGTGATGTTGGCCGCACCCGGCAGGATCAGCGATGTCGCGTTGTGGGTGAGCGTACCTGCGCCGGCGAAGCGCACATGCCGGATCGTGCCGGCCTGCACCGTGCCGAGGCCGGTGACGGTGGTCGTGCCCGTGAGCTCGACGTATTTGCCGGTGGCCGCCCCGATGTCGGTCGTCGTGGCCCGCGCGATGTCCGCGCCCTTGAAGTCGTTGACCGCGCCGGCCATGACGATCTTCTCGACCGTCATCGTGTTCGTGCTGGCGTCGTACGTGAACGCTGCCTCGGCGCCGAACGCGCCCGAGTTGTTGTACTGGACGTAGGTGTTCGAGCCGGCCGGCGTGCCGCCTGATGGCGTGGCCCAGGTGCCATCACCGCGCCAGTAGGTGCTGCTCGAGGCGCTGCTGCCACCGTTCAGGTTCGTCACCGGGAGATTGCCCGAGACGTCGGCGCTGAGCGAGACCGCGGCGAAGGTCGGCGCGCCGGCGGCGTTGCCGTGCAACACGGTCGTCGTGGTGCCGAGAGATCCGAGCGCGGCGACGTCGTCGGTTCCCGCGCCGATCACCAGCTGGTTCGCCGTGAGCGCGCCGCCGGTGTGCGTGACGGTGCCGGAGCCGGCCGCACCGAACGGGCCGACCGTGGTGCCGTTGACGCGCGCGAAGACACCGGCCGTCGTGGTCCAGACGTCGCCATTGGTGGGCGACGTGGGCGCGGCGCCGTGCGGCAGCCGCAGCCCGGCGCCGCCGGTGGCGCTGGCCGCGGTGAGCGCCAGGCCGGTGGTCGTGAGATTGGTCGTCGAGATCGACGAGCCCGGCAGGCTCGACAGGATGTAGGTGAGCACCTGGGCCGGCGTCACCTTCACGTTGGCACCCGTCTGGATGCCGGCCAGGTACTCGGTGCCGGCGAGCGTCGTCGCCGACGGCATCGCGCTGATCTTCTGGGGCTGCGCGGCGGCGGGCAGGCCGATCGCGACCGCGGCGGCTGCGACAAGCAGGCGGGACAGAAACTTCGTCATCACATCACTCCAGTTCAATGAAGGAACCACCGCCGCCACCACCACCGGCGCCGCCGAATGCACCACCCGGGCCGGCGCGGTGGTCCTCGATCGCCGTCACTACCCCGCCGGCCGTCGTGACCTTGTAGAGACGCACGTAGTTGGTCGTGTCGTTCCAGTTCGTGGTCGCCGTGTCCACGCTGATGTCGCCGGTCGCGATCTCGACGACGAGGTAGTTGGCGCTGGCGTCGGTGAGCGTCAGCGTCGCCCCGGTGATCGCAAAGCCGCCCCAGCGGCCGCCGAAGTAGCCCCAGGTCAGCGCCGAGGTGCTCCGGTAGTCCATCGCGTAGACCGCGAAACATTCGAGCGCCTTGAGCACCTGGTTGATGACCACCTCGGCGAGTGCCTGCGGCGGGCTGGTGATCTGCGGAAACGTGGCCATGGCGTGCGCTCAGAACTGGATGGTTGCGGGGTAGCCGCGGCCGACCTCGGCCGAGACCTGGTAGACCGTGAGGCTGCAGCCGGCCAGTCCGGCGGGCTGCAGCTCGTAGGCTCGGGTGTCATAGCTGTGGCCCGGATCGCCCACCGTGGCGAGCAACTTGCCGCCGTTCTCGCCAGAGGCCGCCGAGAGGTAGAAATGCCCGACGCTGACGCGGCGCACGAAGTCGCCTGTGGCGGCATCGAGCAGCACGAGAGACGGCGGCGAAGTGGTGTAGTCGGTGATCGCGATGTAGGTGTCGAACCGGCACATGCAGCGCTGCGGCAGGAAGTAGCTCGGGATCAGCGCATGCGTGATGACCTGTGCGCCCGTGGCCTGGTCATAGACGCCGACGCCGGGCGTGCCGATCACGTAGACCAGGCCGCTGTCGATGAGGATGTCGGACGGCGCCGCGACGACGCTGAAGCGCTGCGTCTCGGTGCCGCTGGCGATGTTCCACTGGATGACTTCGTCGGTGTCGCTGCTGACGATCCACAGGTCGCCGCTGAGGTGCAGCAGCGCCGTGATGCCGGCGTTGATCGCATAGGTGCCCAGCGATGCCAGCGTGGTCTTGTCGAGACGCCTCAGGTTGCCGCTGGTGCGCTCGCTGGCCCAGACGTCGGTGCCGTCGCAGGCCACGCCCCACAGGTCGCCGTTGAGCGCGGCGGTGTAGGTCGCCGCCACGCTGCCGATCGCGGTGCGCGTCAGGCGCTGGATCTTGCTCGAGGTGTAGAACACCGGCACCGTGTGGCTGAAGGTGGCCGTGGCCGCGTACAGCTCGTCGCCGTCGTTGTCCCACTGGTAGATCTCGTTGCCGAGCACCGGCGAGCCGTCGATGAAGGTGCCGTCGGCCACGGCCATGCGCACGAGCGACTTGCTGGTGGTGTAGGCGCCGGTCTGGTCATCCCGGGCGGCCACGAGCTCGCCACCGATGACGCGGATGCCCCAGCTGGGAACGACGACGCCGTTGGACTCCAGGGCGCCACCGGTGTCCCACTCGGGCACCGTGACGCGCGTGGTGCCCAGCAGCACGTCGCCGGCGTCGCGCAGCTCGACGTCGTACGCTTCGGCGGTTTCGCCGAGCGGCGGCTGCGTCGGCGCCATGAACCGGCTGGCCAGGCGGCTGCGGCGATGCCAGCTGACGGTGGTCGACGAGGCCGTGTCGACCTTGACCAGGTCGACGGGTGCGAACGGCTTGAGGCCGACACCGGTATCGGTGAACGAGCGCGCCGTCACCAATGCCGAGGCCTTGCCGAGCGTCACGGCCTTCACGTAGTGCAGGATGCCGATGTCGGCCAGCTGATCGCTGACGCGCCGCAGGCCGCCGTTGGTCTGCAGCACGACGAAGCGCTCGGCCGCGGCGTGGCCGCCGATAGCCCACTCGGTACCGCGCAGACCCCGCAGGAAGCCGCTGAGGGTGTAGACGCCAGCGCTCACGAGAGCCGCGGTGCGCGCGTAGACGATCTCGCTGCCGATCAGGTAGGCCGGCGCAATTCCGGAGAGGATCGCATCGGTCGTGACGCTGGACAACGTGCCATCGCCGACGCTCACGGTCACGCTGTTGACCTCGTCGAACACGTTGCCGCCGGCGAAATCGCCGAGCACCGTGGTGCACGCGCCGAGCACGGCCGCGCTGCGCGAATCGAACTCTTTGCTGAAGCTGACGTTGTCGACGCTGTCGTAGTAGGTGTAGCCGCGCCAGGCGCCGCTGCCGCCCTTGGCTGCGACGTAGTAGCCCGGCGCGTTGTCGGCGTCGCGCAGGATCGGGATGTCGAGCGACAGCGACGCGGTGTCGCCGGCGGCGCGCACGATGGTGCTGTTGGTGTATCCGCCGCTGGTGACGGCCTCGCTGTTGATCGCGGTGGCGTCGTCGAGCACGCCCTCGAAGGTGAGCAGGCCTTCGGCGTCGGTGCGCTTGGCCAGGCGGGTGCGGTAGGTGCTGCCGTCGCGGCCGGTGAGGATCACCACATCGGTGGGCTCGAGCTTCGCCCACTTGCGCGTCATCGCCACAGGGCCCACGCGGATGATGCTGGCCAGCGCATCGGTGACGCTGACGTCGGCGAGCTTGCGGGCTTCGGTGGGCGTGAGGCCGAGCGGCACTTCGACCACGGTGACGATGCTGCTGCCGGTGGCGGCGCGCGCGCTGGTCTCCGAGCCGTCCTGGTAGTCGTCGTCGACGTTGGCGAACTTGATGGTGACCTGCGCCGTGGTCTCGAGCTCGTTGCCGCGCGTGCGGGGCAGCGGTTCGGCGGCCTGGTCGCCGGTGTAGGCGCCGAGGTCCTCGAAGGGGATCGTCGCGACCGGCGCGCCGCCGCGCAGCACCATGCGCACGCCGTCGCCGCTTTCGACGGCTTCGAACAGGTAGGCCGCGGCGAGGTTGTCGATGACCGTGCGCGGGCTCGTGACCTGCGAGACCGCCATGGCGCGCACGGTCTTGACGGCGAGCGCGCTGGCATCGAGCAGCGCCAGGTCGAGCCCTGCGCGCGCCCACTGCCGCTCCACCACCTCGTCGAGCGGCACGTCGAGCGCGGCCAGGCGTGGCGTGGTGAACGAGATGGTGGTGTGCTCGGTGTCTTCGACCCCCCACGACTGAGAGAAGAAGACGCCGTTCTCGAAACCCAGGCTGGTGTCGTTGCCGATGGACTTGCCGGCCACGATGCCGATGCCGTTCAGCAGCATGGTCCAGGCCGACCCGTTCCACTCCCACGCCGCGCCGGCAAAGCCAGGGATGCTGGTGCAGGTGGGCGCCAGGAGGCAGAGCGTGCCGTCTGGCTTGCAGAACGCCGACGAGCTGGCGCAGCCGACGGCCGGCATCGGCAGCGTGTCGGTCAGCGTCATCGACGCAATGTCAATCACGTAGATGCCGGTCTCGTCGAACGTGCCGGCGTAGATGACGCCATTGCCGATCGCGACCGAAGTGACGTTCTGCGCGAGGGTGATGTAGGTGCCGCCCAGGCCGTTGACCGGGAAGTGCCAGACGCGCTTGGCCAGGCCGTTGTTCGCGCCGATGGCGACTTCGTTGCCGCGCTTGCAGAACTTGGTGGCATCGTTGCCCTGCTCGCCGCCATCGCTGCAGTCGTACTTGACGAAGTCGCCGGTCGCGCTGAAGTAGTGGTAGACCGCCTGGGTGTTCTCGCTGAGCACGATGCAGCTCACGTCGCTCGAACCCGTGGCAGCGGTGACGAAGAGGCCGGCCGGCAGCAGTGAGGTGCTGAGAAGCGTCGCCGTGCCGTCGCTGGCGATGCGGTAGGACTGGTAGCTCGAGACGTTGGAGCCGTCGAAGACGCCGACCAGCAGGTCGAAGCCGTTGATCGACATGGCAGGGATGCCGCCGATGTAGCTGCGGTCCTGCGGCACGTTGGCCATGGCCGAAGCCGTGACCGAGGTTTCGCTCGAGCTCGACACTTCGAACGTGAGCACCGGCAGCTGGCCGCCGCTGCCGCAGTTCAGCCCGACGATGACGATCGTGCTGCGGCCGCGGTAGGCCGGCGCGTTGCCGACGCCGAGCGCGGCTTCGTAGGTCGGGTCGGGCAGCTGGTCGACGTTGCCATCGTAGAAGCGGATCTCGCGCCAGCTGTCGGTACCGGCCGACGCGGCGAGCGATTGCGCATCGGCGTCGTCGGCGATCGTCCAGACCAGGCCGCCGTTGCTGAAGATCCGGCGCACCTTGGTGCCGGGCTTCTCGTCGATCATGACGATCATGTCCACCTCGTAGGTGAACGTGGTGGTGTCGACGCCGGGACCGCCCTTGCCGTCTTCGCTGGTCTCGTGCGAGACCTCGCGCTTCTCGGTGCACCAGACGATGTTGCCGCCGATGCGCGGGTGGCCCTCGATATAGGCGATCGGCGCGCCGTAGGCGCCACTGGCGATCTTGAGATCGTCCAGGCGCGGGCCCTGGACCTTGGCGTTCGGGTCGAGACTGCCGGTGACGCCATAGACCGCAGCGAAGGTCTGGAAGCCGGCCTGCGGTCCGGCGAAGTACCCGACCACGACGCCGGCGACGGCTGAAACGATGAAGCGCGTGCTCATGCCGGCACTCCAGGCAGCCGGTAGCCGGCGATCAGGCGGCGCAACATGTTGGGATCGAGCCGGTGCTCGATGACCGTGCCCTTGCCGTCCGGCGTGCCGAAGGCATGGATCATGGACAGGCCGCCATGCAGGTAGTCGCCGATGATCCCGAGGTGCTGCGGTTCCTTGGCCCAGCGGACCACGATCACGTCACCCGGAGCCAGCTGGTGCGGCGTGAGCCGTGTCATGTGCTGGTCGCAATGGGCGAGCAGCGACTTGCCGTCCGGCGTGCCCGGGTAGCCCGTCACATCGAACGCGATGTCGACCAGGCCGACCGCGCGAGCGGTGCCGATCACGAGGCCGGCGCAGTCGACGCCGACGCCTTTCATGCGCTGCTGGTGCATGAAGCGCGTGCCGATCCAGGTGCGCGCCTCGGCAACGATGTCTGCGCGCACGGTGGACAGCGCGTTCATCCGCTCAGCCCCGGCAGCTTGGTGAGGATGTCGACGCCAGGCAGGTGCGGCTCGCCCTGGAAGTTCAGGATGTTGTCGAACTTGGTCTTGCAGTCGACGTCGTGGCGCTTGTGGCAGCCGGCGATGACGCTGTAGGTATCGCCGACCTGGATGTCGAACGGGAACGGCAGCATGAAGGTGAAGGCACCAGCAGCGAAGCTCTTGACCTGGCGGCGGTAGCCTTCGTTCAGGCCCGACGTGAAGGTGAGGAAGCCGTCGCCGTACCAATCAGAGGCTTCGGCGCGCCCATCGTCGGACGCGAGTTGGCGCGATGTGACGGAAGTGATGGCACCTACTTCGGTGAAATCGACCGGGTCGAGCCCGCATGGCGCGCTCAGCGCCTGGTCAGGGAAGTCGGCGAAGTGCGCGCGGCAGGTGCGGCTGGTGCTGATGCCGACGGTCTGCTGCAGGGCCTGGCTCAGGCCGCGCAGCTCGAGCGTGTAGCTGTTGTCGCCGACCTTCGCTTCGCCGCCGGTCCCGCGCTTGAGCACGTCGACACCATCACCAGGTGTCTCGTAGTTGCAGGCAAAGATGATGAAGCTGCAGTTGTCCCACAGGCCGGCCAGGATGTCGGCCTCGAGCAGCGCGTCGTCGTCGGGCAGGATGGTGAGGTCGAGGTTGTCGACGCTCAGGCCGGAGCTGGAGACCAGGTTGCTGACCTCGAGGCCGGGCACGTAGAGCTGGCCGTCGACGGTGATCTCGTCGTCGAGCGTCGTCAGGCCGAAGATCTCGCCGTCGCGGCGCGTGATCTTCAGGCACTGGCAGAGCGTGGTGCCGGGCAACGCATAGTGCGCCGCCAGCGCGACCGGGATGACCTTGCTCATGGGTTGCGGAGCTCCTCGATGTCGATGGAGCCCCAGTCGATGAACATGCCGTCGTCGTCGCCGATCTGGCGCGCGTCCATCTTGTCGTTGGAGAACTTGCACGGCACGTCGAACTCGCCGGCCCAGGTGGCCGGCGTGCCGGTCACGGTGGCGATGCCGGTGGTGGCATCGAGCACGGTGGGGAGCGCGGAGCCGCCGACGTCGTAGACGATCACGCTGCCGGCCACAGGCTTCTTGATCGTGCGGGTGACGCCACGCGAACCGTACACGTAGCGCTTGCCGAGCTGCCAGTTGGAGCCGCTCACCAGTGTCAGGATGCTCTCGCTGCGCATGCAGGCGTAGTCGCTGAAATCCTTGAAACGAAAGCCGTCGAAGGCGCCGAAGACGACCCAGAAGAACGAGCGGGCGATCTTGAAGTCGTCGCGCGACTTGATGCCGCTGGCGACGTTGAAGAAGTGCAGCGGCGCCGACCAATCCTTGTTGGCGCTGCGCGCGCCCCCGGACACCTTGACCTCGCTGGTCTTGAAGCTGGGCCCGCCCATCGCGCCTTGCGCGATGTCGTCGGGGAAGCGTTCCTCGAAGAAGGACATGGCGGCCTACCTGTTCCGGCCAGCGGCGCGCTGCGCGCCGGTGAACGCGGCCGCGGCGACCTGGCTCTGCGTTTCCTTGCTGGCCGGGTTGCTCAGCACGAACGTCGGCGAGTAGATGTAGGGCTTTCCGCCGCCGTTCATGCCGCCGTTGTCGCGATGCCGTGGGTCGTCGGCACGCAGCACTTCTTCACCCATGCGCAGGACCGCGGGGCGCTCGTCGGGTGCCAGGCCGGCGATGCCGCCCTGGTGATAGCGAACCGGGCTGGCCCAGGCGGACGGGTCCATCATGCGCACGTTGCCGCCGCCGTCTCCAACGACACCGCCGTTGTGGAAGAAGAGCGCGAGCGCGTCGTCGCTCGCGACAGTGCCGGCGGCCGACGAGCCGCCGGCACTGCTGCCGCTACCGAACAGGCCAGCGAACCAACTCCCGGCGCTTCCGGTCGACACAGCACTGCTCGTCGACGAGCTGGTGAGCAGCGCCTGGATATAGGTGGCGAACTGGCCGAGCACGCCAGGCAGGCTGCCGAAGGCACTGCTCGCGCGATCGGCGTTCGCGACGAGGCTGCTGGTCGCGGTGTCCAGGCTGTCGGCGCCGGAGGCCGCGGCGCTTTCTAGTGCAGCCAGGCCGGCGACATCGGGCGACGACGAGGCGCCGGGCTTGGCGGCCTGGCCGCCGCCGAGCAGCCCCGAGAGCTTGTCGAAAGCGCCTGTGACCAGGGTCTGGAAGCCGCCGCCGGTGCCGCCGCTGCCGAGATCCTTCAGGCCCTTGTTGAGCGCGTCGGAGAGCGGCTTGGTGAACTGATCGTTGATGACCATGCGCACGAGGTTCTTCTCGAGCTGCTTGAAGCCGGCGGAGCTGCCGTCGACGATCGCGTCTTCGATGCTGCTGGCGATCGTGTCGGCGGTGCCGCGGATCTGCTCGTTGAAGCGCGTGAGACCGGGATCTGCCACCGAGAACGCGCGCTCGCGCGCCAGGCGCAGCTGCTCGAGCTTGATGAGCTCGGCCGGGTCCTTCGACAGCGCGACGAGTGCGGCTTGTTTCTCGATCTGCTTGTCGAGATCCTCGAGCGCCTGCTGACGCTGGGCGTGGACCTTGGCCTCGACCTGGGTGCGGCTCAATCCTCCACGCTCGGCCAGCAACAGCAGCGACTCCTCGGCGATCTGCGCGCGCTCGAGCAGCTGATTGGTCTCGGTCTGAACCTTGTTGAGGTTGGCCTGCAGATCGGACAGCCGCTTGATCTCCTCGGCACGCGCGGTGCTGGCTCCGCCCTTCTCAAGCACCTTGCGTGCATCGTCGAAGGCCTGAGCGTTGCGCAGCAGCTCGGCGCCGTACTTGTCGCCGCTGAGCTCGGCGAGCTGGGCGTCGAGGGTCTGGAGGTTGCGCTGGAACTCCTCGATCGCGCGGACCCGTTGCTGCTCGGCTACCTCGGCGGCCTGGCCGGACTCGCGGAGAGCTTTGGCGCGCTGGGCTTCGAGTTCCGTGATCTTGTTACGAGCGTCCTGCTTTTCCTGAGGCTTGGCAGCCTTGGCCTCATAGGCGCGCTGCTCGGCGATGAGCTTGTCGAAGGTTGCCGACTGGGTAACGAGGAAGTCGAGCCCGGCCTTGGCCTTGGCGTCGAAGTAGACGTCGATACTGATGTCGCCGTGCGAGTAGAGCTCGCTCAGCTTCGACTCGTTGAACTGGACGAGGTCTTTCTCGCGTTCCAGACCGTCTTGCAATGCCTTGAGGCGGCCTTCGAGCTGCTTTCGCAGCAGCGCGGAGGCGTCATCACCCGCGCTCTTGTTTGGCAGCGGCGGCGCTTCCGGCAGACCGACCGAGGTGCGGTCCTTGTCGCTGCGCTGGAAGTCGCCAGCGGTGCGTAGCGCCTTCGGTGCCCTGTCCGCGGCACTCACCACTGCCGCCGACAGGGACCGGTTGACTGAGTCCAACTCGTCGGACATGGTCTTCAGACGAGCGATTAGAGGTAGGTTGCCTGGGTCAGCAGCGACCTTTTCGCGAAGTTTGTCGATCGTCTTGCCCAGGTTCTCGGCGCGCGTGGTGAGTTGCGCTACCTCGTCCTGCTTGGGCAGGAAGAGATTGGCAAACCCGATGGACGTCGTCGGAATTTTCGATAACTCGAGCAAGGTGGCCTTCAGAAGGCCGCCGTTCTTTGAGGCTTCGACCAGCCGCTCCGACAGACCCAGAAGACTGTCGATGAGCCCTCCGGCAATCTCTACCTTGAGTACGCCTGACGCGGTGCTGAGCCGCGTGAGGTTGTCATTGAACTGTTGGGACTTCTTTGCGAGGTCCCCGCCAATCACACCACCGTATTTCTCAAGCTCTTCACGAGCCTCAATCAGCCCCTTCTTTCCATCGTCGAGGAGCGGAATGAACTTCTCGAAGCTCTTGCCCCCAACTGCGTTGGCGAGCGCGACCTTCTTCGGGCCGTCCGCGTAGCCTGCGAAACGCTCTGCGATGTCTTCGAACACCTTGTCGGCACTGCGGACCTTGCCGCTGGCGTCTGTGACGGATACACCTATCGCTTTGAACGCTTCTGCCTGCTCAGTCTCGCCGCGCGCTGCAGCAGCAATGTTGAGGTTGAGCTTCTTAAAGCCGGTTGCCAGATCCTCATTGCTGACATCGGCGAGCTTCGCGGCATATTGGTATGCGCTCAGGGTCTCGACAGCAATGCCGGTGCGCTGGCTTAGCTTCCCCAACGCATCGGCCTGGTCGATCACTGGCTTCGGATTGAAGTGCTCGAGCGCGCTGGCAGCAACGGCGACAGCGGCACCGATGCCGGCCAAGCGGAGCGCGATACCCTCCCCTGCGGACTGAAGTGACGCGAAGTTGCGTTGCGCAGTAGCGAACGCCGGGCTGGTCGTGTCCTTCGCGCTGAGAACGATCTCGGCTTTCTCGGCCATGGCTCAATTCCCCTTGCTGCGCAGGCCCTTGACGAAGGCGCGCGCGTCGCGGACGGACGCCGGCCGCTTCTTCGGCGGTGGGGCCCAGCGGCGCGGCATGTAGTCGTCAACGGTGAACATGGCTTTGCTCTTCTTCCGTAGCGGCCCGTTGGCCAGGGCGGCCATCAGCGAGGCCCAGCGCTCGACCTCGCCTCCCGGCCCGATCGTCTCGACCCGCATGAACTCCTGCCACTGCGAGAACTCGCTCGACGACATGCGCCGACCGAGCTCTGCCACGGTGCAGCCGTACCGCCAGGCCAACCAGTGCGCTGCACGCAGCTCTGGCCGGCCGGCTAGTTTTTTGCGGCGTCCTCGCCGCCGATGTCGCTGAGGCGCATGGCGGTGTTGAAGAGGTCGACGGCCGCATCGCGGTTGCGGGAGCCAAAGCTCTGCCACTGCATGCGGTTGAGCAGTGGCTCGCCGTCGGCATCGAGCACGCACGCCGCGAGGACGTGCGGCACGACGGCGTAGACGGCGCCGGGGTCGGCCTTGTCGACGCCGCTGGAGACACGCTCGACGGTGAGACGGGTGGTGAGGTCCATCTCGACGACCGTGACCGAACCACCGAGCGCTTCGACATGTTTCTCCTCGCGCTTGGGGTCCTGCAGAACGAGGGCCGCTCGGTTGATCAACGTCATGGCGCGGGCTGCTCCGGTCAGGCGCCGTAGACGTTCGGCAGGCCCTGGCTCTCCAGGCTGACGTTGGTCTTGACGACTTCCTGCGCGCTGCCGGTGGGCGCGCCGCTGGCGGCCGAGTAGGCGTAGAACACGAACTGCGCGCCGTCGCTGAAGATGAAGACGATGGCCTCAGGGGTCTTGGTCTTGGTCAGCGCGACCAGGCGTTGCATCGCGGCGTCGCCCGGATCGAAGATGCAGCCGAAGGCGTAGCTGGACGGGCTGAAGACCGTCGGCACGCGGCGGCGGATCTTGTTGTGCACGGTGGTCAGGTCGGCGAACTCGGGGTCGCCGCCGCTGGCGTTGATGTCCTGCACGGTGGTCATGCTCTGGAACGTGGCCACGGGCGTCGCGGTGCCGCTGGTGAACGTGCCGTAGCTGGTCGAGTCTTCGTCTTCGAGCTCGAAGGTGTTGGCGGTGCCGTCGACGTTGGCGATGCGGAAGACGCGCTTGGTCAGGTCGACCATGCCGGCGACGTCCATGATCACGAACGCGCCGTTCACGGGGTCGGTGCCTGGCGTGTAGGCCACGACGGCCGGGTTGGCCTTGCTGATGCTGACGATGACAAGCGGCGTGGCGTGCGTGGCGCCAACCTTGATCTGTACGTCGCTCCAGAAGATGGGTTCGGACATGGCGGTTCCTTCGGTGTCAGATGAGGGTGTCGGGGGCGTTGCTGCGGGTCTTGAACTGGGCGCGCAGCGTGATCTGGATGAGGCCGAGGTCGGCCTGGCCTTCGGTCTTCATGACGCGCTCGATGCGGCGCAGGGACAGTTGCACCTTGCCGGCGATCGCGCTCAGCGCATCGGGCGCGGCAGGCGGGTTGAACAGCGCGATGAGCGCCTCGCTGGCCAGCGCGTGCATCGCGTCGTCGATCTCAGCGGTGTCCTGCACGTAGCCCTTCACCTCGACCTGCAGCTTGTGTTCCTGCGGGGTCGGGGTGTGCACGGTCATCGGCTCGATGTCTTCGTCGGGCGAGACGACTTTTCGGGCCGGCAGATCCTTCTCGGCCAGCGGCCACGCACGATCGGTGTAGTTGCGCGTGCCGCACAGACCCGAAGGGATGCCGTTGAGACGGGTGGCGATGGCGTGCATGACCTGGCCGGCCGCGATCATGGTTTCAGATCACCGCGTCGCTGGGCGGCTTGCCATCACCGCCGGGCGCGGCAGGCGGTGCCTTGCCGGCTTTCTCGACCAACTGGGCGGCGTGCTTGGGGAGCTCGTCGTCGCAGTTGATTTCCTCGCCGGCCTTGAACTGCACGTGCGCGTTGGTGATGTAGTGGCCCTTGCCTGCGGGCGTGAGCAGGTGTGCACGCGAGGCGGCTTGCTCTTTGCTCAGCCCGAGCTTGGTGCCCGGGCCGAGCGTGAGGGTCGAGACGACGGTGTACTTCATGGCCGCTGCTCGATCAGACGAGGGTCGTGAGAGCGCCGCGCTGCCAGAAGCCATAGCCGACGTTGCGGATGGCCTTGACACCGTAGTGGTGCTTGTCTTCGTTGAACTCCAGCTCGGAGCCCTCGGCAACAGCCTTGACCGTGACGCCCTCTTCTTCCTGGCGGATGAAGCCCTTAGTCTGGCCATCGGTGCGGAAGCACGCGAACTTGGTCGTCCAGGTCAACCGCGGGTTGACCGCCATGCGCACCTGGAAGCCGCCCAGGCTGCCCATCGTGATGATGGTGTTGCTGCGCGAGGTGGAGGCGTCGACGATGATCTGCGAGCCCAGCGCTGCGGCGGTGGCCGACATGAACGGCACCGGCACCATCACGAGGAACTCTTTCGCGTTCTCGTTCATCGGCTCGCCCTGGTCATCCTTGAACCCGAGCTGTGCCTCGATGTTGCGCAGGATGGCCGTCTCCATCTCGCCCGTGGTGGGCGCGGTGGTGGTCGTGACATCGGACGTGAGGTCGTTCGACTGGGTGCCGCTGTCGCCTTCGGAGTGGTCGGTGTCGAAGAAGAACTGGCCGTCATAGCAGACCGAGCTCTCGGCGTTGATGATCAGCGTGCTGATCAGCTTGGCCCAGTGCGCGTTGGTGCGCTCGGCCAGCTCGCGGACGCGGACCATGACCTGGCCGGTCTTGTCGCGGCGGATCTCGTCGACCAGCACTTCGAGGGTGGCCTCGTAGCGCTTGTTGACGATGGTGAAGCCGTTGTCGCGGAAGCCCTTGGCGTTGCGGCCACCGACCCACTCGCGCATGACCGGCGACATGCCGAGCCACTTGTAGGTTTCCGACTCCTGGTCGGAGTTGAACATGTTCGAGACGGCCTCGATCCATGAGGCCCCGAGGTCTTGCTCGAGGTGGGCGAAGTACGAGCCGATGATGGCCCGGCTGCCGAGTGATGCTGCGCTCATTTCTGGGGCTCCTTAGATCGAGCGAAGCGCGACGGCTTCGAAGTAGACGACGCAGGTGGTGCCGGTGACCCAGCGCACGACCTTGCCAACCGCGGAATTGCTGGTGCTGGTCAGCGTGAAGGTGTCGTCGTCGGAGGCGTAGACGATTTCGCCCTGGTCGGCTGCGCTCGCGGCACCGACCACGGGGATCTCGATGTAGCCGCGCGACTTGACGCGCACGTTGATCGCGCTGGCGGCGCCGAGCGAGTTGTCGGCCTGGCTCTGGGCGAAGCCCAGGAACGGATCGGCGGCGACCAGCGGACGAGCCAGGCCGGAGGCGTTGTCGCCGACGGCCGCGCCCTCGTAGATGATGTCGGCCGCGATCATCGGCAGATCGTTGATGTCGGCCAGCGGCCAGACGCGGGGCTTGTTGACTGCAAGGGTGGTCATGAAACGCTCCTGGGTGTTTGTGCGGATCAGCGGGCCAGCACGCGGGCGCGACCGGAGGCGGAGGCCTTCTCGAACGCGACGAACGCGTTGAAGTTGCCGCTGAACTCGGCTTGCAGATCGGCGCTCTTGGCCCACTGCGCCTTGCAGCGCGCCTCGAGCGGCAAGGCTGCGTCTTCGGCCGCTGCAGCGGCGGCGGCCGCGGCCTTCGGGTCGACGGCCGGCGCGGTCGTGGTCGGCAGCGGCTTCGGCGCCTCGTTGGCCAGCGCGGTGGCGTTGGCCGTGCGCAGGTTGCGCTCGGCGGCGTTGACGGCCAAGGCGGCATCGCCACCGCTGGACTTGCCGTCGAACTTGAGGGCAGCGATGAGCACCTCGTGGCCGGGGATCAGCGCGGCCTCGACCGACTGGATGCGGGCGCGTTCGGCGGCGGCGCCTTCGGCCACGAGCGCGGCTGCGACGGTGGGCGACTCGGCGAGGATCTGTTCACGGGTCTGGGGCATGGTTGCTCCTGCGAATGAAGTGGGGGTACGGGGCGCAACACCGGCGCTGCGATCTCGGTTGAGCATCGCGATCAGGTCGTCGAGGGTGGAAACACCGTCCACCAGCCCGGCGCTGATCGCTTGCTCACCGATGAAGACACGGCCGTCGGCCATGTCGGATAGAACCTTCTCGGCGCTGACACCGCGATGCGCGGCCACGTCAGCGACGAAGACGGAATACAGGTAGTCGACCATCGACTGCAGCGAGGTGCGGCCCTCTTCGGTGAGCGGGCCGTTCTCGCTGGCGATGCGCTTGTATTTGCCGGCGACGATGTCGGTGTGCTTCTCCCCGGCAGCGGCCTGTGCGCCCGACTTGTCAATGTGGCGCGCGACGACACCGATGGAGCCGACCTGCGTGATGCCGTCGGCGATGTAGATGGCCTCTGCGGCGCTGCCGGTCCAGTAGCCGGCGGAGGCCATGAGGCCGCTGGCCAGCGAGACGACGCGCTTGCCGGCGGCGCGCGCGTCGTTGGTGGCGGCGATCATTAGCTGCAGGCCGTCGGCGGCGCCGCCGGGCGTGTCGTACACCTGGATGATCGAGTGCACAGACTGATCGGCCGTGGCAGCGCGCATGTCGCGTGCGGCCATCTGGGTGGAGACGCCGCCGCTGATCTGCGAGAACATGTTCGCGCGCTTGGACATCACGCCTTCGATCGGCAGCACCGCGACGCCGTCGATGATCTCGTAGCTGCGCTGGTCGTTCGCAAGCGGCCGGCCGAGCCGCTGCTCGACGGCGGCGATGTCGATCTTCTCGCCGCGCAGGTGCGTGGCGTAGATGGCCTGCATTTCGACCAGCTTGTCAGGCTGGATCGCCCAGGGAGAGGTGAGCAGGTCGAGGAGTTTCATCGCGGCATCGGTGGGATGCGGCGGACTCTAGGGATCGGTGTGTCTCAAAATAAGGGGGGATTTGAGACGACCCGCTTCGTGCGCTACGCGAGCACGAGGGCCAGCAGCAGAAGGCGGCCGTCTTTGAGAGGGAATGCGGAGCGCAGGACGTAGCCGCGGGTGCCGGTGTCGAGCTCGATCGAGAGGGCGTCACCTTCGGCAGCGGACGGCCATTGCGACGACGGACAGATGGCCGATGGCTCGGTGGTCTGGACGTCGAGCTCGGGGATGATCAGGCCGTTCTCGTCGAAGAGCACGGCGCCGGGGCTCGCGGCACCTCCGGCCGAAGGCGTGAGCGAGGCGGACACGGCGAACTCGTCGGTGTCGAAGAACAGGGTGAAGTCTTCGGTCATGGCCATGGTGGACTCCGGTTCACCGGTAAGCGGTTTGCGCCATCCACGCCATCTCGTCGAGCAGCTGCGCGGGAGTTGGTCGGCGGGTGATGCGCGGGCGGCCGAGCATCGAGGCCGATCCGGCGGATGCCGGGCGTGCGCCGAGCAGAGCTGAGACGGCAGGCCTGCCAAAGGCTTCGGCCGAACGGGCGCCTGCCAGGTAAAGCGCATGCGGGATTGGCGGCTCAGCCTCGATGGGCTCCGGCTCTGTGGTCCCCGCAGGCGGGCGCAGCACGATGACACGTTGCCGCGCCAGACGGGGCGAAACGACGACAGGCCCGGGACGTGTAGTCGACGGCACTGGCACCGCAGTGACAATGCATGCGCCGAATGTCTCTGCACTCTCGATGCCGGCGGCTTCGATCTCCTGCGGAGCGGGTGCGAAGTACGGCGCGTAAGCGGCAGTCGCGTAGTCACCCAGCGTGACGTAGCCAGACGCTGTCGGATGAATCTCGTCCAGCGTCTCGATATCGATCCAGGTGGACGTGTCAATGAAGGCGACGGTTGGATCGGCAAGACCGGCGACGACGGTAGCGATGTCGCCATTTACCGATGATGTGTCGGCACGTGGCGTGACGCCTCGGCAGAGGATCATCGGCACACCCGCCGTCTTCAATGCGTCGATGATCTCGGTGTAGGAGGCCCTGAAGGGCGCGCCGCCGGCGTCGTTCCTGCCGATGGCGATGATTGCGACATCGGGGAGGTGGATCGACGCGAGGATGGCCGCCATGTCGCTCGCGAGGCCTGCAGCGCCCTGCCCTGACTTGCCGCAGGCCTGGCCGACGAAGCCGAGCGCAGCGGCGGCCTTGTAGATGTCCACGGACGCGGTCGATGCTCCTGGTACGACGGCACCTTCGGTGATCGAGTCGCCGAACTGCACGCCGCGCTTCTCAGGCGTAGGCGTGTCGAAGGCTGCACCAGCGCCACCAACCATCACGCCGAACGGCGCTACGGCACCGGAAGTCATGCTCGTGGCGATGAAGTAGTCGTGGAACGATGAGCCGTCCAGACCACTGGCGATCTTGCGCCAGCCCACCTGCGCTGCGTCGAGATCGTGCCGGGTGAGAGTGCCGCGATCGTCGGAGAGCCAGCCTTCGGCATCTGGCGAGTAGATCCAAAGGTCGGAACACTTCGCGCGGATGTAGACACCGCCACCGGTGGCGTATGGCGTCACGCCGGTGGAGGGCTTTGGTTCGCCGGTTGGGTTCGCGTTGGCCCAGCCGTAGGCGTCATACGACCGCGCGTCGATGCACGGCGATGCCGCCAACGCAATGTTGATCGAAGGACCGAGGTCGGCACCGTAGTCGATCGCCGGAGCAGCGCCAGTGACGGTCAGGAACGTGCCGCTTGCGAACGTCCAGCCAAAGATCGGCGTGTAGGCCGGATTGCCGACGATCACGACTTTGTGCGGCGCATCGGAGAGGCCGTTGAAGATCGCCAGATCGGTACCGGCCTTCGTCGGCGCAAAGGGCGCGCCGTCGTCGACGGTGAAATAGAACGGCTCGCCGCCTCCGCCATCGCAGGTCAGGACCGCGTCCGTTCCGGTGATGTAGCCGATCCAGCACGTATCGCCGCCTTGCCAGAAGCGCTTCGTCGGATCGGTGATGTCGTCGACGTAGCCGAACAGGCCGAAGGCGGCATCGGCGACGGAGAAGTTCGTCGTGCTCACGGGAAGCCTGGCCGGATCTTAGAGCTTGAAGATCCGGTTCGCACCGTTGTCCCAAGCGGTCGCAACCTCTTGGCCAGCGGCCGGCGTGAACGGCAGGCCGCTCGCTGGCTCATCGATGTAGGCGACCAATCGAGCTGTCGCGTCCGACCCGGTGTGCAGAAAGATCACGAGAGCATCGGAAGCCACGGCCGCGACTGCGTTCAGGATTGTGTCGGCCGCATCGAAAACGCCCCCGGTGTATGTCTTGCTCTCGAGCGAGGCGCTCCGACCGTTGTCGTTGGCGCCGGTGTCGTCCAAGAATTTGTCAGCGGCATCAAAGACATAGCCTGCCTTCACCAGCATCACGCGCACATCGCCACTGACCATGTCAATGGTGCGATCGAGGATGCCTTCGCGGCCTGGATCGTAGAGAACGTTGGCCATGTCAGTTCGCCTGCGGCGCGGTTGGTTCTGGGATGAAGCGGTCGGTCGAGCTCGTGATCAGCCCGGTCTCCTCGTCGCGGAGAACCGTTCGCTCAACGGTGTAGCGAACGGCTGCCGGCGTGTCGGGCATGGTGAGGTTCATGACCGGAGCGGCGACGTGGATCGCCGGCTGCGCGATGTTGAAGATGGGCGCGGGCTCCGTGCGCTGTGCCTGAGCGGTCAGAGATCGCACGTGCTCGAGCGTCGCATTGGCAAGGTCGTCTGCTCGCTTCTTCTCTTCGTCGCTGGGCTCGGGCGGAGGCTCGGCCGGCTCGGGAGCGGGTGGCTGGGCATCCTGGCCTGGCGGCGGCAGGCCGGCCTCCTCGCGCGCCTGGGTTTCCTTGATGCTCTGGCGGTGCTTGGTCTCCCAGTCGACGCCGTCGTGCAGGATGCTCTCGGCCTGCAGTGTGCTGATGCCGAGTGCGACGCGCTTCTTCGCCGCATCGACTTCCTTGCTGGGGTCGATGGACCCAGGGCCGTCGCCGACCCATTGCGCGGAGCACCAAGCGTGCCGCACGACATCGTCGGCGAAGAACCCCGCGGCGGCAATCGCGCCGTTCGCGACCTCGTCGGCAAGCCAGAGTTCGTAGACCGGCTGGCACATGTTCGAGGCGAGCCAATCGCGCCAGCTCAGGAACAGCCGCCAGGCCATCAGCAGCGCGCCGCGAGCGGCGCTGTAGCTGCTCTGGTAATGCATGACCAGCACTTCGTACGGGATGCCGATGGTCATGCCGATCTGGCGCATGCACGATTGCACGAAGGGATCGAACTGGGCGTTGGGCCGGCCAGGGTTGACAGTGATGGGCTCTTCGCCCGGCAACAGGTTGATGGCCTTTCCGGACTCGAGCGCGCCGCTCCACTTGCCGGCCTTGTCGATGTAGGCGCCCTGCGCGTCGTCGTCGAACAGCTCTTCGAAGGCGTCGGGGTCCATCTTGAAAAAGACGGAGAACAAGCCGGACGTGACGGCAGCGGAGAGCTCGGCGTCGGTGTAGCGCGTGAGCTGCTTGAGCGGCTCGATGACAGGCGCGAGGATCGGCACGCCGCGGCGCAGGCCGGGGCGCAGCTGGCGGAAGAGGTGGAGCACATTGCGGCGGCCGCTCTGGTCGCCTCGGGCGGCGATTCGGGTCCAGGTCCTCTTGGCGTTGCGCAGGTCGCCGGGATGCTGATCGCAGACTTGATACGCGATGGCTTCGCCAGTCGTCGGGCTGTGCTCGATGCCGTCGGTCAGGGTGTCGGTGTCCTGCGTGGCGTTGGGATTGCAGACACGGTCGGCCTCGACCAGCTGCAGCGCGAGCTTGGGCTTCTTGCCGGAGCGCGCGACCCGCGGCGTGACGACGAACACGTCGCCGCTGGACAGCGTGGATCTCAGCGCGAGGTCCTGCAGCCCGTAGAAGTTCAGGTAGCGGCTCAGATCACAGTCTTTGCTTTCGGCCCAGGCTTTGAACTTGCGCCGCGTGTCGAGCTGCCAGACCGTTGCCTGCTCTTCGCTCAGGCCCAGGAACTCCGCGTCGATCTGCGGGTTGCACGACAACCCTGTTCCCACGACATGCGACGTGGTCGTGTTGACGACGCTGGCCGCGACGGGCGCATTGCGCTCGAGGTCGCGGCTGCGCTGACGAAGCATCGGCAGGTCGGCAATGACATCGGAGTCGGGCGAGCCCGCGGACGTACGCCAGGCGGCGAGCGCGGCGCGGTCGATGCGGGCGCCTGTGTAGCCACCGGCCAGGGCCAGCGCGACGCGGGCTTGGGCGCGCTGCGCCGCCATGCGCGGCGCAATGTAGGCAATCGCCTTGTCGAGGATGTTCTGCGGGATCGGAGGGGCAGATCGTTGAGCCATGGTCAGCCCGCCGGGACGATGGTGCGGGCACGACTGCGGCCGGCGCTGGCGGCAGAGAGCGTCACGGCGCGGTCGTTCCAGATCTTGATGCCTTGCTGGATCTCGGCCAGGTTGGCCTTGGTCAGCTTGCGCCCTGCAATCTCATACGACTGCTTGGCGAGCACTGCCTGTTCCGCGGCGAGATAGAGCGCGAGCTGCGCTTCAGCTTGCGCGAGGGTGATACCGGCCATCTGGGGAGCTCCTTGGACGCGGCCGAGTCTAGGAAGGCGTTGGTGCGGAAATAAGGGGGGATTTGAGACGACCGGGGCTGCGCGCCCCGTCAGCGCGGTTCGCCGGGGCCCCGCTTGACCAGGCGGTAGAGCGTGGCGCGGCTGATGCCGTGCTTGCCGAGGATCTCGGTTGTCGTATCGGTGCCGACGCCATCGGCGTAGGCTTTAGCTTGGTCGTACGGTGTGCGCGGTGGTCGCCCCACCCTGCCGGTGGACGTCTTCCAGATCCGCACTTCCTGACCTCCCCACTCCGCACGCGTCTCGCGTTCCACCGTGAGCGTGAGCTCTTCGGTGATGCTCGGATCGTGCGCCAGCAAGCGATCGAGCACCCAGCGGACGATGTCTTTGTCCTTCACCGCCGGCCCCCGAAGCGCGACATCTTGCCCAGCGAGATGCGGCCGCCCCCCATGGAGCGAACTGGCTCTGACCGCGGCGGCACATCGGCAGCAAGCGCTGGCTCTGGGAGTGCATGCGTATGCACTGGCTGAGCTGGATCCTCCTGCCCTGACTCCTCTGTGGCGGCGCGAACGACGGCTGTGGTGGCTTCATCTGCCGCGGCGACGGAGGCCTCGCGCGAGTCCTCACCGAACTCGGTGACGAGCTCCTCGGCGACGAGCAGCGAAGCTTGGCGCAGCTTGAACTCGATCGCCTCCCACTGCGTAGGCTTGAACACGTTGAGGCGCAGCTGGCGACATAGCCAGACGAAGTAGACGGTGCAGTCGAGCACTTCGTTCCGGCGATCGGTGCGCTCTGTCCACTCGCGGATACGCTTGTTGAACAGCCCGGGAATCTTCATCTCGCCGAGCAGCTGCTCGAAGAAGTCGTCGCGCACGCCCTTGTACCAATGCATGCGGGCCGGGCCTTTGCCCACCAGGCGCACGCGGCCACCTTCTTTCGTCGAGCCGAGGATCAGGTCCTTTGCCTTGGCGCTGCCCACGATGCTGACCTTGACGCCGGCGCGATCGGCCTTCGTGCTCTTGCGGTTGGGATCGATGGCCTTAGGCGTGGTCCAGATCTCGACTCGGCCGACGCGGTCGCTCGCGCCCTTGACCGCATACACCGGACGGCGGCGACTGTCGTGCTTGCGCACGAAGTCGTACACGGCGTCGCTGGTCTGGCCATCACCGCAGTCGATCGCGATCGCGGCGATGGACATCTCGGCACCGCTTGCGTGGCGTACGGTGTGTTGCATCAGCTCCTCGAGCTGGCCCCATGCGCCCTGGTGCGAGAGCACAGTGCGGCCGGAGAGTTCGCCCCAGAACGTGAGCCAGCATTCCTCGCCGCGGCCAGCGACCCAGACGGTGACGGCGAGGCGATCGTGCTGGACGTCGACCGTCATCAGCGCGACCAGGCCGCCGGCCGGGCACGTCCACTCAGCGTAGGGCTCGGCGCGCTCGCGCAGCTCGTCTTCCTCGGGCAGCTCGCCGCGGTATTCCCACGGAAGGCCGAGGCTCGAGTTCCAGAAGGTGATCATCTTCTCCGGATCACCCTGATCGAACTCGTGCTTCGCGGTCAGATACTTCATCGCCAGCACCGGCAAGCGCGAGCCCTCGAAGGTGCTGAGCAACTCGCTGAGATAGAAGCCTGGCGTGGTGCTCTCAGCAGTTGGCACCCACCCATACATCGGCGGCACCAGGCTGGCGCGCTTGATGTTGGCAATGCGCTCGTCGTCAGACCAGATCGTGCCGCAATGCGGACAGGTGTAGTACGCGTCTTCCCATCGGGCCCGGCCGTAGACCTCGCGTTGGGGCCACTTCACATCGAGCTCGGCAGCTGGCAGCTCGAGCTCGTCGTCGGAGAGCTTGAGGCCGGGGATGATGACGTTGTCCCACTCGAGCGCATGGGTCTCGCCGCACGAATGGCACGGCACCATGAAGTAACGCTGGTCGGTGCTGCGCATCTCCTTGACGATGAGGCTCGTGGCCTTCGCGGTGGGCGTGCCGCCGATGAGCTGCAGGTCGTCTGGTGCGTACGTCTTGGTGCGTTCGGCCAGCAGCGCGATGGCATTGCCCTGGCCGGCGACGTTGGTGTTGGTGTCGTCAGGCTCTTCGACGATGCCGATGCGGCCGCTTGAGGACTTGACGTCGCTCGGGCTATTGCTGGCCACGAACTTGAGCAGGCCGCCGCGGAACGATCGGCGTGTCGTGCCGTTGCCGGCGGACCGGCTCTTGAGATTGACACGCTCGGCGAGCACGGGCGTCGCGCGCACCATGGGCTCGAACTTCTCGGCGGCGAAGTCCTTGCTGGACTTCTCGCGGGGAAACATCACGACCTGGACGCTCGGCCGCCAGTGGATGTGATATCCGATGACGTTGCATACGATGCCGGCGGTGTAGCCGACCTGGGCGCTCTTCTGCGAGCAGATCTTGCGCACGTTGGGGTTGCCGGTCTCGACCAGGATGCCGCGCAGCGCAGGCGTCTCCTCCATGGAGTACTTGCCGGGCTTGGAGGTCTCCTCTTCGCCCATCTCGCGGAATGTCTCGGCCCATTCGAGCGGCGTCATGTGCGGCGGTGGCGCCAGCTCGGCCCACACCCGATCGAACATCGCATCGAGTGCGGCCTGGGCCCGGACGTCGTCGATGAGAAGGTGATCGGGGACGCGAGCGTTCATGCGTCGGGTGCCTCGAGCTCGGCTGCGGTGTTGCGCCAGTTGGCCAAGCGGCGCAGCAGACCGTCGAATGCGTCGCGCAGCAGCGTCTCCCGCTTGCGGCGATCGCAACCCTCCATCTGCCCGGCGATGGGCGCAGCCTGGCGCATGAGCAGCTCGCGTGCAGCGACCACGGCTGACCGCAGCCGCGGCTCGATGGAGTCGGCGCGCACGAGCACGCCCTTTTTCTCGGCCTGCGAGAGCTCGAGGTCATCGGCCTGCAAGCGGAACAGCCGGTCGCGCGGCGACTCGCCCTGCACCTTCTTGACTTCGCGATTCACAAGCCAGTTGATGCAGGCCTCGGTCTCATACTCGCTCGGCACGCCAGGTCCACCACGCAGCGCCACCGGGAAGCCATCTTCCTGCCACTCCACAATGGTCTTCGGCGCCACGCCGAACACGGCAGCGATGCTTTCCTGGCCGGCGATTCGCGTCACTTACTTACTCCGTAGGAAGCGCCGAAACTGGAGCGAATCTGAGCCGTTTCGCACCCGTGTGTGGTCTGGGCTCCAGGAGGACCCGTTCATTTGGAGGACCGATTGAAGCGCGCCACGTAGTAGCGGGCCTCGCGATCGAAGTTGGTCGGGAACCTGTCCTTCATCGTCGCAACGACCTTGGCATTGATGCGCTTGGTGTTGAACATCTGTGCCACGTCGATGACCTGCACAGGCTTGATGGGCAAGCGCGACTTGCCTTCGCGAATGAAGACGGTGCGCCCCTGATTGCCGATGAAGGCGCCCTTCAATGGCTTCTTAGGTCCGACGCGCTTGACCTTCACGAACAGTTGGTTCTGTGTACCTGCCTTGGCCCGCCTGCGCCCTTCTGCCAGCGTGACCACCCTCTCGACGAAGGCGATGATGTTTGCCGAGCGGCCGCGATTGCTTGAACCACCAATCAATGAGCCCGCGATGGTGAAGCGCCCCTTGGTGCTGGCCCGTCGAATGCGCAATCGCTGTCTCACGTAGGCCGCCTTCACATTGAACTCGGCCGTGATCTCCCGAACCATGGAGGTCTGCGCTTGGTCCAGGGTCTTGTTGATCGTGCTCACCAGGACGATGTCCCGTAGATCGGCCTGAAGCCCGTCGAGCTTGCGTTGCACCTGCGGGAAGTTGGTCTTGATGCTTATCTGCATGGCCGGCTCCAAACAATCTCCGCTCTTCTCTTCGAAGAAGAAGGGAGGGGTGTTACGCGCGTTACGCGCGACGTTTCGCCTGCAGGCCGCGTCGTTACGTGCGTTACGCCGTTACGCGCACTTCTCCCGCATGGAGCAAATGACAGTGGATTGGGGATCGGTGGCCCCGTGCGCGCACATACGCGGAGAAGTGCCGTAACAGGCGAAACGCACGTAACGACGCGGCTTAGCGCTCGAAACACGTTACGCGATGCGCGTAACAGGTGCGGGGTCATCGGGGTGGCTCCTCATCTTCGTGGGCGCTGAGGCGCCCGTAGCGCGACGCGGTGAGCTCGAATGACTCCACCGCCGCGGCCGCCCACTCGCCTTCGCTCACACCGTCAGGCGGCGCCGTGCCACGGGGTATCCAGCAGCGCATGGCCTTGCGCGGCCCGATCTCGTGCTTGAGCATCACCACCTTGTAGGCGAGCTTTGGCGGCAATCGCTCGCCGCTCTCCGGGTGGCGCTGCACGCGCTCGAGCACGTGGCGCGTCGCGGTCTGGGTGAACTGCGCCTGCGACATCGGCCACTTCTCGCCGGTCATGTCGCACCAGCGGCGGAAGACGCGATACAGCTGCTCTGCGGAGCACACATGGATCGGGAGGGCGAGGAGGCCCTGCAGCCATTCGTTGACGAAGCGCTCGGCGGGCTTGAGGCTGAGCTCGATCAGCGCGGCCTTGGCCTCGGTCATGATCGGCTTCGTGTGCTCGCCGAAGCCCGAGGTGTCATAGCACTGCAGGTAATGCATGAACTTGCCGGCGCCGCCATCCTTCAGGAAGTCGGCCACCCGCAGGTACAGATCCTCGTCGCCGGCGACCGGGGTGTAGACGACCAGGTGGCGCCGATCGTCCTTCTCCACCGCGATCGGCTGGTTTTCGTTGCTCAGGAAGACCACCTGCGCGTGGTTGCTCTCCCAGCGCACCGTCTGGTGCATACCGCGAATCGGGATCTCGTCTTCGGTGACGATCCACTTGAGCTTGTTCTTGTTGTGGAACAGCTCCTGCCGGGTGACGACCTCGTTGCCGATGATCAGCAGCTTCGCGCTGAGCCAGTCGTTGAACTTGTCGTCGAGCTCGGTCTGGCCAACCATGCGGCCGTACTTGCCGTACATCGAGCGAATGCAGTCGAAGAAGAGATTCTTGCCGGTGCCCTGCGGGCCGTGGAACACCAGCGCGCTGCGCATCTTGGCGCCGACATTCTGCAGCGGGAAGGCCAGCCACTTCAGCACCCAATCCATCACCTCGTCGGCACTGGTCTTGCCGGTGGCCGTCATGCTGCAGAGGTGGCGCAGCAGGTCGAGCATCACCTTGACCTCGGACTCGTCGCACGGCACCGGCTCCATCGGCAGGCCATCGAACAGGTTGACCTGGTGCTCGGCGACCTCGATGCCGGGCTCGAACACCATGTCGTGCTGCATCACCACGCGTCGGTCACCGCTGGCCAGCCACATCTTTACGGCATCGTTGCCGAACACCAGGCGCAGGTTCTTCACCGCCATCGTGATGCGCTGCTCGCCGTCCCACACCGCATCGGTGCCGTAGATCAGGCGAAAGCCTTGCTCCAGCCGCTTCAGGCCACCCCCCACCCCTTCAGGCGGTGTGTCGGATTTTTTGCGCCGCCGCCCACGAATCGGCACGACTGAAGCGGCGCCGTCTTCATCGGGGGACGGGGGTTCCGGCCGGTCGTCCATGCTGAGCGATCCGGCCGCCGGCAACGGTGCAGACACCAGGCGCAGCGGCCGCGTGCTGAGCTGCACGCCGATGCGGCCGGCGAGCCAGTGCAGCGCATCCTTCGGCGTCGTCGACGAGGACCACCGCATCACCAGGTCGATGGCGGTGTAGCCCTGCTCCTCGCCGAAGTCCATGATGCCTTCGGGCGTGATCGACAGATCCTCCTCGAGCTGGCGGCCCAGGTCCTTCGACGCGACGCGGTAGCCACCGGTCGACGCGCTGCGCCTGGCCTTCGGCAGGATCTCGGGCACCCAGGCGTCGAGCGCCTGCAGTGCCGCATCGTTGACGCGCTTGAAGTCGTCACCACCGGATGGAGCTGCAGACCTGGCCGATGCAGACGGTGGCGAGGACGGCGCCGGCGGAGCGGCGGCTAGCTTCGCCTGCCCTGCCCTCGCCTTGGCCTCGTCGACCAGCTCGCGCATGTAGGCCAGCGTCGTATCGGCCAGCGGCACGACGTCCGCCGATGGTGTGGCCATGCGATCGCCCGAGCAGGTGAAGTACTGCGCACCGCAGAACACCTCGAGGCCGATGTCGTTGCTCTTGAAGATCTTCGTCGAGCCGCGCGTGATGATGTGCACACCCTTGCCGCTGGGGCTTTTCTCGGTGTAGCTGGCGCACTCCTCGATCAGCGTGTTGCACATCGACGAGATCTCGCCGGTCTCGAGGTCGATCGCGCCGTCGATGTCGATGCCGACCAGGCCATCGCCCGGGAGGAAGGCGAAGCCCAGACCGTCGAACTGCATCGCCGTCTGCAACCGCGAGAGCGCCGCGTCGAAGGTGACCAGGCGGTGGCGGTCGGCCTCGTCGCCCTGCGTGCCGACGCGCTTGCGCCCGTTCGTGTAGTACGGCACCTTGAGCGGCTTCGGCCGCTTCGGGTCGACCTCGAAGCGCCAGACCAGCCACTGCGGCAGATCGCGCATTGCGGCCGGCATCGAGCCACGCAGGCGATCGACGAATGCCGTGCGCCGCTCGATCGCAGCTTGCCTCTCGGCAGGGATCATCGGCGAACCCCTGTGCGCCTGGCCAGGCCGAGGCGCCACTCGTGATCGGTGCGGCACCACTCGTCGCAATACACCGCCGTCGGCATGCAGCGCCCGACGCAGTTCGAGCAGACACCGGGCACGCCCTGCGGCAGGCGCATCGCCTTGGATTGCTGGTTGAGCAGCGCGCGCTGCAGGAACTCGGCCTCGCGCTGCGTGGCCTGATCGTCAGCGCTCAGGCGTTCGGTCGGGTCGCGCTCATCGGCGCGAAGCGGTACTGCGGCTGACATTTCGCGCTATTCCCGGGCAGTCCCGGGTTTTCCCGATGACCGGTGCGCACTCCCGGTTAATCCCAGGCGCTGGAGTTTGTTCGCCAGCACCATAGCGTCATGAACCCGCTTCTTGATCACCGGCAACAACTCACGCTCGATGAAGTCGGCCATGTCGATATCCTCGATCTCGCAAATGGCCTTCAGCTTGGCGTGCGCGTCTGCGTCGAGCTTGGCGCGAATGTCTTTTCGTTCAAGTGCCATGGCGGCCTACCGGTAAAGGGAGAAGACACCTCAGGCCCGAAGGCCCGAGGTGTGAAAGCCGCTCAAGAGCAGCGGCGTCGTTGGGACTGGGTTTGCAAGACGGAGTGGGCGCCCTGCGTGGGCTACGCTGCGGGTTCTCAGGACCACAACTTCACCCACGAGAGCACCCATGAAATCGAAACTCAGCCCGAGACCGGGGCCAATAGAACTGGTCGTCGATTTCGAGGTCATGAACCTGGATCTTCCGAAGGGCCTGAAGGCCATCGATCTGCAGTTCCACACTCGCCCAAATCCTGCCGCGCCAAGGCTTTCGGTTGGCATTCGTCATCGCTTGACGCCTGCCGCCGCGCAGGATCTGCTTCGGGCGCTGCACGTCGCCATCGGCCACATGTCCGGTCCAGATGCTGCGAGCGGCGGGTCACCACTCCATTGACGAACCAGGAGCGATCCATCTCAAGCCGCCTCTCTCGAAGCAGTTGCCGGAACCTCGGGCGCGCCCTCGGCGCCGACCAGCTCGGGCCAGATCTCAAACCAGTCGTCGGGACGTTGGTCCCAACGCATACCGCCCCCTGCCTTTTCTATGGCCGCGCCTAGCTCGATGCGTCGTCCGACCGGAATCCCAGCCGTGCGCCATTCGGACACGGAAGCCGGCCGCGTTCGAGTGCGCTTCGCAACGACAGCGGTGCCACCGAGCAAGTCAATCAGATCTGAATCGTTCACCGCGCCGATTGTTAGGCATGCCTATGGTTCAAGTCAAGTACACCTAACAATGGGGGCCGTAGGATTACCTAATGACGACGACGTTCGCGGGCCGATTGAAGGAATGCATAAAGGGGAAGGCCTCCCAAGCTGAGCTGGCGCGCAGAGCCGGAGTGTCCGATGCAACTGTTTCCGATTGGATGAGATCGATCACCAGCCCAGAGAATATGAAGGCGGAGCCCCTGCTGCGCGCCGCCGCGTTCCTGGAAGTCAACCCAATGTGGCTGTTGACCGGCAAAGGCTCTCGAGAGGCGAATTCGCCGACGGTTCTGACAGCTGAAGAACCTAGGCCGCGATATTCCAACTGGCCCTTTGAGCGCGTCGCTCCTGAGAAGTACTACTCACTCCCAGAGCACGTTCGAACAGGCATTCAGCTTATGGTTGACGGAGCGGTGTTGGGAGCAACGTCGCCCGCCAAAAGCACCGGAACAGAAGGCTGAGGTGCGCCTAGCGCGCCTGTACTTCTTTCCTGACAAGCGAATGGCGTCACGAAAATTCGGAGCTACGGAGTGGTGACATGGGCCTGCAATTTCGCAAGAAGATCAAACTCGCGCCGGGCATCAGCCTCAACGTTGGCAAGCGCGGAGCCAGCATCTCTGCCGGCGTGAAGGGTGCCCGCGTCACATTCGGCAAAGACAAGACGAGCACCTCAGTCGGCATACCCGGCACCGGGATATCTCATCGAAACGTTTATTCCAACCGAACCGACCAGGAGCAGCGACCGGCCAGCAGCAGTTCATCATCTGGAACTAGCTGGATCAGCTTCGCGGTGGTGATCGCAATCCTCGTCGCAATCGCAAAGTGGGTCAGTATGCAGCACTGACGACAATCTGTTAGGTGCGCCTATTGACAACTTCTGTAGGCATGCCTAATACTTCGCTCCACGCCCATCCCGGGCGATGGAGCGAAGATGCAATCACCCCTCGCCGCTGACGCCGCCGCCAGCGCAGCCACCACCACCCTCGAAGCACTTGTCATCCCCGCCGTCGGCGCCCCCTGGCCCGACCAGGGCGGCATCTATGCCGGCATCGCCCGCGATGACGACGGCACGCCGCAGCACCACCTGATCCTCTGCCCGGCCGTGCCGGCCAAGAGCCTCACCTGGAACGCCGCAAAAGCCTGGGCGGCCGAGCTGATGCACGAAGGGCACAACGACTTCGCGCTGCCCACTCGCCGCCAGAGCGCGCTGCTCTACGCGACGCTGTACGACCAGGTCGAAACCGGCGATTGGTACTGGACGTCGACCGAGTACTCGGAGCGCGACGCGTGGATCCAGAGCTTCAGC
>Ga0307517_10000853_pt1 | contig 52140 bp, 62 predicted proteins | sample 23_EM_MG_FD_194515 | JGI IMG/M metagenome (GOLD analysis project Ga0307517, IMG submission 194515) | Populus trichocarpa ectomycorrhiza microbial communities from riparian zone in the Pacific Northwest, United States - 23_EM | ecosystem: Host-associated > Plants > Roots > Unclassified | place... | reverse complement strand
GTTGGAACTTGAGATCTAGCTCGCTCTCCGGATAGAGCACCAAACATTCGGAACGGAGATGGGATGAATACCTCACCTTGCCGGAGAGCGGATTGACGAACACCTTCAGCCTCCTGTTCCGCTTGATGTCTGGTGCAGGCGAACTTCATTCCCGCTCCCAAAGACTTGGCGTCAGAATCGCACCTTTGTATGTGATGTTCAACAAGTCTTCTACCTACTCGGCGGCTTCCTCCTTCATGCTCCCCCGTAACTTAGCCTTAATACACACCGTCCGTGTCTTCTTCGTCTTCTCGACGAACGATATTGTTAGCGTGTCCTCCGAGAGTTCAGCCCAAATGACGTGATAGATCGTCGTCGCATGCTTCTGCTTTACCACAACATCACTTCAGCACAAGAGACAAGAGTTCCTAGCATCCGACGGACGGTTCCATCGGGTCCAGTGGATGTGACCGTGAAGGAAATGTCTGAGGAGGTGAGGGTGAGAGGTTCGGGGCCTTGCTGGACGGTCAGCGCTTCAGCACGCGTTTGGTATTCGGTTCCGTTTCCGGGGTGAGGGGAGTGTAGGATGAACCAAAGTTGAAGCAAGCGCAGGCTGCGTCGTGTGCGCCGTCGGTCATCGTAGATTTGGATCCAGAGGGAGTAGTATCGGACCGGCAGCGCTTCAGCGCTTCAGGCGAACTGCGGTGTTCCGACACCGGAAGCAAATGAGCAAAGCCTGTGAAGAGTCGGTAGCTGGATACCTCAAGGCAGGAGATGCACTCCTCTCCCTCGGTATCTTTTTTCTATTTTGTTTTTGTTTTGTTTTTCCACTTGAGATGCCACGCCACAGAACTACAACGCCAACCTCGACCACGGCCGCTGCTGGTAACCACAAAATCCGAAGTACATTTTCCTGATGTATAGTATATTATAGATCCGATAGCAAGATACTACTCTTTGACTACGAGTAAGGGATTATACGAAACAAACAGCACAGGAAACTTGGAGAGATCAGGCACACCAGCGTGATAATTACCAGAGTCTGCACCCATCGTCCAACGTTCAACGTTCAACGGCCAGACCATGCTTCGACCACCTTATCAGGTGAGTTAGCGGACTCGCCGATTGGATTCCCATCCGCGTCGAATTCCGACCTCAGGCGAGACTGGGAAGTTGTGGCGTCGCTCGCAGGAGGTTGAGCACCAGACGGTTGTTCGACCGCAGAACGAGCGATAGACCGAACGTTCGTCGAGGATGAGGTCGAGGTCAGGTGAAGAGGGGGAAATGACGAAACGCGATCTGGAAACAGTGTGTATATGTAGCAAGTAGATGTGAGCAAAGGAGATGGTGGATTACGCCAATAGGCCGAACCAGAGGGATGATTAGGGTGTGAAGGTGTTATCGCCGTGCTGAATAGACCTTCAGCTGCAGCTTTACATGGTCGATAGCGTGTCCCTAAAGGGTTTCCGCTACAGAGTTGTTTCAATTTACGCTGAGATAAAGACCCGTGAATCTAACGTACCAAAGCCTGCACCCAATCCCTTCGCGCACACATCCACATGGACTCTTCATCATTCGTACCACAACGGAACGATCAAAATATTGGGGATCCATCTCGATGACAGCGTCTGTGCCACCAAACCTGGCCATCCAAACACCGCATCGTTTTCGGGGAACCGCAGCCGTGTGGACGATAGCACCGCAACCGTTATATGTTGGGGATGTGCGAGGGGGTGGTCGCCACGGGTATGCAGGTAGTGGGGAGACGAGGTGAGGGGTTGTTTGGGAGGGTACGCAAGGTCCCTCGGCACCGCAATAGAGGACAAAACAGTGTGTGCTCTTTTCGAGGTCCTCTGGGTAGTCGAGGTCGTCGGTCTGGGTGTCCCTCATCTCGGGCCACTCACCGGCGTAAGAGTCGGGGCTGTACTCCTCGTCAGCGGCACCGTCTTGGTCTTGCCCCCAGATAGTGTCGACATTTGGGACGAAATCGGCGGTTTGCATGCCTGGCACTGATGGTCGGTTGCCTGGTGGTTGGAATGGTGGCGGACCCCCGCCTTCCCTGGCGGTGTGATCGATTCGCATCGCACCTCTTCTCCTCAAACGAGAGGCTTCCCCCGTTCGCACGAGATCCGAGAGGACGATTTCGTCGTCTACGTCCGAAGGTTCAGGTGAGGGTTCTTCCTCTATTAGGGGAGGATGGTGGTAAACCTGGGGCATCACGGTAGGGAAGAACAAGTAAACGAGTTTCCCACGAGGTCTCCATCCGACCCAAATCGCCGAAGCCGCGCAGTGGTGTCTCCGTTTCCACCACTACAGCGATATGCCAGGACCCGCGGTCTACGTTATCGCCGTCGTTGGCGCAGCTGCTACTGGCTACGTCATCAAGGAGGTAAGTTCACCCCCCCCCCACTGGTCCCCGTTCCCCCCGCTCACATCCGGGGCCCCATAACGCTAGTTCGTCTATGAACCACACATCGCTCCAAAGATTCGTGATTGGTGGGAGCGGCGGAAGGCGCACCGTAACTCCCAGCGGCGAACCCACAGCCCTGTTCCCGCTACATATGAGTACAGATCTCCCCACCGCTCACCGTCTATCGAACTCGATGCTGTCGTCGCCAGCGAGGTAGATGAGTGGAGGACATCTGCCAACATGAGGCGCAGGCAGGCCAACAGCGTGTTCGATGACGTACGCTTAACCTCCGATGTCCATCCACTCGCGATTGACATTCCTCCAGAGGATTCCTAACGAGGTCGAGTACCCTATCCTATCCCCCAGCACGCCTCTCGCAAGGAGTCCCCCGCACATCCTCAGGTCCCCTCTCAACGTGGCTACTCCCATGCATCTCTCACAGTCCCTTTCCTCCCCAGCGGCATTGCCGATCTCCAACCTCGCGTCCTTTGCAACCGACGTTGATTACACCGCGTCGTCGGTGGATGTGACGCCTTTAGCACAAACCGCGGTGCTTCAGTCTAACCTCACCTCCCCTCAAACCACTTCTATATCCCCCTTCTCGGATGTCTTTGAGCTCACTCAATCTCGGGTATCCGAACTTGAGATCGTGCGTATCGGCTCCGAGTCGGACGATGAGGTTCTCTCAGATCCTTCTTCGATGTCATCAGTCACTGCTGCCGATGACGAGGATGATAGCGATTCTCTCGGAAGCGGGGAGAGTTGGCACGATATTCGCAGCGAAGTCGCCGGGTCCTAGCCGCTATCAGCCCACATCATGACAGTTTTTACTCACGACATTCTTGCTCTGCTGACGTTCCCTCGGATACACGTTCGTAGATTGGGGCTTCTATTGCTGTAAAAATACATATCTGATTTGTACAAATATCTTGACCCTTTTCATAACTTGGCTCTAGCCTGTGCCGATTTGTTTTCGTTGAACGCGCGTTCGATTCTCTCACGCATCCCCGGTTGACTGGGTGACTTGAGAGGGAACTCTGGCCCAAACCCGTAACCGATGCTGGCAACACGGATCATGATAGCCCTGTCTTCGAGCATGAGAGACCATCGACGGATTGCGAGGAAAAGGGACCCACGCTGTCACACCAAAAATTGGTTTCACCCCTCCTGCTTCACGCCCGGTGAGGAAGCGATGAAGACGTATCTTCCTCTGCGACCCCTTATGGAATGGGATGTCCTCGTACGAGTGGTATGGAAATTCTACCGTTGATTGATCTTGAGGAAAAGGTGACTCCGTCGACAGGAACGAGGCGAGCGGATGTGAGAACAGCTGGGTGACTTCAGGGGTATTGAGGACAGGCTAAAGCAGACATAAGCGGACACAATTTGTTTCAAGCATAACACTCGACGCACGCGAAGCGTATTGTCTAGAACCAGAACAACTACCCTAATACTCCGTCAGCATGAATCTTGTGGTTCGAAACTGAAACGGACTCACGGGGTGATCAGGACGCCATTCCCGACAAGAAACGGCTCCAACACGCAGAGAAGGGGGACTTTGCTCCTGTCCGTTGCGAGTCCGATCTGTGGAAGGTATCAACTATGGTTGGTATAACAAGAATGTTTGGAATCTTGCTACCTCCTCGAAAGCTTCTCTCCGCTAGACAAGTAATGAGATCTTGAGATCCTGAGACACAGTCTTGGTGACGCCTGGGAACGCTTACCGCTGTTTCTTCCGTGTTCCTGTCCTTTTCTTCCACCTTACCACCTGGTAAGGCAGTATCACCGGCATAGGTCCGTAATGTAGATGCCCGCCTGAAGGGTTGCTACCGAATGGGAGAGCTTTACTTTAGGAGTGGCGTACCTGCTGAGTAGAACGTGCAAATCACCCTTCCTCCCCACAAACAGCGCCACGAGTACAGCCGCGCACCTTTCACGAGGGTACTTGACATTTTGCCGTCTCGGTGTGTAGTTTGCGAGAGCGCGAATACATCTGTCCGGGAACTGAGCCAAGTTCGAAACAATCTTCGCACTCGTACAGACCGTCGTGACTCCTGTTTCAGAACAGGGATTTGAGAGACATATTTCCCGAGTTGCAGGCGTGGACGGTGGAAGCCCAGGAGGTCGATTGGAAAGTAGCGGGGACTGGACATCGGTGATCGGCTTGAGGGGATCTCCGTGTTTATTCGGCCTCAGAATCAAACTCTACAACGATGACGGAACTACTTTGTCGACGCAAAGCCCCAACCATCGTAAGGTAATCAGCTACTGACCGGGTTTTCGTTCTAATGAATCTATCTAACGCCCGTTTCCCTTCGAGACCGAGGTTCAGACTCTCAATGTACTTCAGGACGGTCTGTTCTTGGATGCCGGTCACACCCGCGATGGCTTTGGCAAACTTTGGGGTGTCCCCTTCCGGGGATTCTGAAAGATTATCGTACACCCCGATGAAGGTTTGGGGACGTCCGTTAAATGTCAGCAGTTCGGGGTATATGATATAGCGGTAGGGTTTGCACACGAATGCAATCCGGGGATCCCAAGGAGAATTGGTGGTTGACCGATGGGACAAGTCCAGGCCGATACGAGGACAGCGGAAGGGGTTAGTGGTTGCAGGGGGTTCCTTTCGGGGGATAATCCTCAGGGAGGGACGTGAGCCTGGAACGGCGGGGGAGAATGCGAAAGTGTCCTCCTTCCACTTTGATTGTACGAGGTCTGAGATCGACTGAGCACCAGATTGGGCCAATATTTCGTCGACCAATCGAGAGGGACCGGAGATAACCTTTTGGTCTTTGACTCGGCGAATTGTACGAAGAAGAATTCCACCACGGGTCGAGTCTGAGTCCGTTTCAAAGACAGAACTAGGGAGGGAAGTGACGGGCGACCCGAAGGTCAGGTCCATGCCTTTTCTGCTACCCCCTCTATAACCCGTTGCAGACACGCCTTTGGCCGTGGGCGTTCGATGGAAATACCTGCTTTGAGGGTTGGAAAAGGTTGGAGAACCGGGTGGAGAAAACGACTTACCATTGGCCACTCCGCCTTTGTTCGGTCGCCCGGTGGGTAAACGGGTCGGTGTGGCAGCCGGGTTTGTGCAAATAAAATTCGAGCTCCAATATCTCGTACTCGATATCATTCGGCGGAAAGCCTGGTGCGTGGAGGTGGATGACATGGGTGAACATAAGTGACCTCGCGAGCTCATCGAATCGAACCAATATCTCTTGCAGCGAGTTGAGGGCGGTGAAGTCGAGAGCTTCGGTCAGTCCAATGGCACCATCCCCGGTGCTTGCCTTGAGCCGTCGTTGCTTCTGAGACTTCTCCATGGAGTCGTCGACTTGAATGTGCCTCTTCATTTTCCCTGAAGGTTAGAGTCAGCCTAGACCAAGCAGCTGAATGTATTCCGCGCACCGACCACAGACCGCGAGGGGAGAGAAGATCCGTGAGTTATTACATAATGTCTTGCATTTCGTCATGGCTCTCAAACGTTCAAAACGGGCGACCGCTCTCATTTTTTTGCCTGTTCTCGGACCACGACCATCGATAACACCATGTCTACCGATGCTCTCAACCCAAAGTCTATCCTCGAGCTTGACTCGTGGCTCGAGCCCTTCCTCGGCGCGATTGATCACAGGTACCAACTCTTCAAGCACTGGAAGGACACCATCGCCAACACCGAGGGTGGTTACGACCAGTTCACCAAGGGTTACCTCAGGTTTGGTCTAAATGTCCGGCCCGACAACTCAGTTGTCTACCGGGAATGGGCTCCGAACGCCATCTCTGCGGCCCTCACTGGTGACTTCAGTCTGTACCCCACTCCGATCGGTGTCAACTCGTTCCCAATACTGACGCATGAATGGTTTTGGCTAGACGACTGGAACAGGATTTCTCACCCGATGACGAAGGGTGACTATGGTGTCTGGGAGCTCACTATCCCTCCCAACCCAGATGGGACCTGTGCCATTCCCCACGATTCCAAAATCAAGGCAAGCTCTGTCCGTCCTTGTGTCTTGAAGCCGGTTTTGACATCATCCAGATTACCATGATCACATCTTCCAGGGAACGCATCGAGAGAATACCCGCTTGGATCAGTCGGGTCACCCAGGATCTCAACGTCTCGCCCGCGTATGACGCCAGATTCTGGAATCCCCCCAAGGAAGAGCGTTACAAGTTCAAAAACTCTTCCCCACCGACCCCAAAGAGCCTTCGGATCTATGAAGCACATGTCGGGATCTCAACGAGCGAATATCGCATTGGAACTTACGTGGAATTCACGCGTGATATCCTCCCTCGTATCAAAAAGTTGGGCTACAACACCATCCAGCTAATGGCGATTATGGAGCATGCGTACTACGCCTGTAATTCATCACCATCACCATCTCAACTGAATGTCTGCTGATTCCTTTCCAGCCTTTGGATATCAGGTCACTAGTTTCTTTGCTGCAAGTTCTCGCTACGGCACCCCCGAAGAACTGAAAGAACTCATTGATACAGCCCACGGCATGGGGATAGTTGTTTTGCTCGATGTCGTTCATTCTCACGCTTGCAAGAACGTTCTCGACGGCCTTAATATGTTCGACGGAACAGATCACCTCTACTTCCACGGTGGACCGAAAGGGCACCACGAACTTTGGGATAGTCGACTGTTCAACTACGGACACCATGAAGTTCTCCGCTTCCTCCTCAGCAATCTTAGGTTCTACATGGAGGAGTTCAAGTTTGACGGCTTCCGCTTCGACGGTGTGACGAGTATGATGTACGTCCACCACGGCATCGGTACTGGTTTCTCGGGGGGATACCATGAATACTTCGGGAGCGGTGTTGACCTGGAAGGCGTCGTCTACCTCATGCTCGCGAACGACGCCATGCACGAATTGTACCCCCATTGCATCACGATCGCCGAGGATGTTTCCGGTATGCCACTTCTCAGCATCCCTACCTCTAAAGGCGGAGTGGGGTTCGACTATCGTTTATCCATGGCTATTCCGGACATGTGGATTAAGCTCCTTAAACACAAGCAAGACGACGAATGGGACATCGGCGCCATCGTTCACACTCTCACAAACCGAAGGCACTTAGAGAAGAGTGTCTCATACGCCGAGAGTCACGACCAGGCTCTTGTCGGCGACAAGACGATCGCATTCTGGTTGATGGACAAAGAAATGTGTATGCACCAAACGTTTCTCTATGTTTTCTACCCTGTTGATCACCCCCAGATACAAACATGTCCGACTTGTCTGAGTTAACGCCTGTTATTTCACGGGGTATTGCACTTCATAAGATGATCAGGTACGTGGGTTCCTCTGGTTTCTGCAGTCATCAGCTGACCTTCGGTCAGACTCCTCGTTCATACTCTGGGTGGAGAAGCTTACCTCAACTTCGAGGGAAATGAATTTGGTCACCCTGAGGTTGCTCCCATAGTCTCCACTGCTTTTAGGAGCGTCTCTCAATTCTGCCATTGCAGTGGCTCGACTTCCCTCGGGCGGGAAACGACGATTCGTACCACTACGCGCGACGGCAGTGGAACGTTGCTGACGACAAGATCCTTCGCTACAAATACCTCAACGAGTTCGACGCAGCGATGAACAATACTGAAGAGAAATACGGATGGCTTTCCGCTCCGCAGGCTTACCTATCCCTCAAGCACGAGGTCGATAAAGTCATCGTCTTTGAGCGTGCCGGGTTGTTGTTTGTTTTCAACTTCCATCCGACCAATTCGTTTTCCGACTATCGCATCGGCGTTGAAGAAGCGGGTGACTACCACGTCATCCTTTCTTCTGACGACAAGCGTTTCGGAGGGTATGAAAACATCGATGTTTCCACCAAATACAAGACAACGTCCATGGAATGGAACAATAGGAAGAATTGGACGCAGGTCTGATCGAGAATTACATTCGTCCATGTGCTATCCCCTGACTGGCGAACCCACAGGTTTACATACCTTCAAGAACTGCCATGATTCTCGCAAGAGGAACGGCCCGAAAGTGATCTGCCCCGCTCAGAGTTTTCTCTATCGAACCTTCAATTCTCTAGATATTATAGAACGGTGAAACTAGACATCGATTCCAAACACCTCCTTCGCCTGTCTGATTGCTTCCTTATTGCCCGTGTTCTGAGGGATCTCATCAATCACTACGTAACATGACGAGCGCAGCCAAATTCGTACCTTTGTCAACTCGTCGCTGATCTTTGCGCAGAACTTCCCGCCCACTTGATATAACTTGATCACCATATTCAACGCCTTATTCTTCTGCTTCCTCTCGCTGGAAATCGACTTGAAGTCATTCGAGAGTGAAGTCCCGATTCCGAAGGACGCTGTGAATTTCAATGATCACCACAGGTCGATTTAGTTCTAGATCCGACGACAACGCACCGGTGAACCCGACTTCGTCGCACTGCTTGTTGAGCGCCAATGCCTTGTCCACAGTTAACGCGTCGGAGTAAACAATCATCTTTGTAGTGTGATCTATGTTCATTGACTGGTAGATTTCCCGTGCTCGTGCCGCATACACGAAAGGGTCGCCCGAGTCTTGTCTCAACCCAGTCCACCTTTTGGCTCTCTCCGGGTCCTTGACGAAGTCCTGCCGCGAGGGGCCTGAGTTCCGGCTAGCGGAGTACATTGCGATTAGTGTGGTTAATCATACCTGGTAGAATGCCTCTGTGGAAAAGGTATCCGTTAGCGCCACGAGGAGGTCGCTCGGATATACTGCCTCCCAAAGGTCCATCGCCCTCCCGTTCGCATTCTCATACCCTCCAATAGCGGCAACCCCCATGAACCATTCGCTGAGAGGTGCTTGTTAGGATCGTGGTGGGTCTGAATGAGGAATCCGCATACTGGGCGATCGTTCCGACGGGGACGATCTTGTATTGTCGTGCCAAGTGAACCTGCGCTAGGGTTAGGACTTGTGTTGAGAGGGTGAAATCGTCGTTGGTATACGTTACTTGTCCCGGCCAACCGACCGCGACTGGAAGGAGTACTCTTGTATGCCTTGATGAGCTCGTCTACCACGAGATCCTGTGTCCTGTAAGATCTTCTGCGTCTGGTTCCGAACTCGCTAATAATACAGTCCGATTCGGCTAAGATCTTCCCTTTGGAATAGGCTTCCTCTACATGCCCGCGCATTAGATTGTGTGGCATTGTCTGTATAGGGGGACTCACCTGGCTGGCGCTCATAATCCCAATCGATATTGACCACAGTAAAGTAGAGTTCACTCAAGCAGGCCATGAGCGGCACTTCCCACATAATCGTCTCCACCCAAAGGCCTTCCGCCACAATGCCGATGTGGCCACGGTTGGCATCTTCAGGTAGCGGTTCGAAAGTGATGATGACTTGGTCAGGCCGGAAATGGTAGCTTTGGAGATAATCTAGATAACTCTGCTTGAGGTATGGGCAAGTTTGTTCGAGCCAGGAGCGCTCGTCAGGAGATAAGGATAGCTTCGCGAATTCTGCGTGCGATGGTATTAGAAGACTCCAACGAGATCTACAAGAAATAACCTCGAACTGATTTCTTGAAGAGCTCGAAACATCTCCGAGTGAACGTATCCTCGGGTGTACGGTTCGTGAAGTGGTAGGAAGCCTCTACATTGGGGAAATGGGTCAAGACTGCCTGTTGCATCGATAGCTGCGGAAAGTTTAAAACGGTGGTTCCCGTACGGAAAGTTCGGGATGGACGTTGGTCAGACCTTGTAGAGATCCGTATCTAATATTGAGGGAGGCACGATGAGTGGACCATTATCGTTGGAGGTCATGACTAAGGTGGTCGATCATATACGCACGATCCGTGACGATATCATGATTATTCTGCGGGTGGTGTTTCGTGACGTTCACGGGCCCATATGCAATATGAAGGACAACTATGGAGCATATTCAATATACAAAGATGCGAGAACCCGCACAGCGGTCGAGGGGCAGCCAATAGATATCATGAACAGGCCACTAACGGCGCATGAGGAGAGCAGAGGTGACGAGCGCCCCAGCCAAAACACCCATCGTTCCAACAACGGTCCAATGCGTGTAATCGGTGAAGGGTTGTTTAATCATACCAGGAGGGGTGACCGTGAAGCCTCGGAACGAGTACAACGTAATTGCGGTGATAAACGCGACGATCCCCCATGCGAGGAAAACCAACGGCAACGCCATCACAATGCTTCGCCTCTTTTGGGTTTCGTTAACGGCAGGTTGGCACGAAGGGTGGAGTGGAACTCACCGAAAGCATAACGAGACCTTCGCCGCCCATATACACCGCAGCTCGTTCGACATCAGCTTTATAACGGAAGAGGGCAATTACCGCCGAGATCATACTAGCAGCCGAGCAGAGAATTGCCACGAACCCTGCGATTCGTCCCAAATTGTCCAGACCGGGCAGAGATACTAGTGTCACGGAGGCGCTAAGAACTATCGCCGCCTAAAAAGGTATAAACAAGGGGAAGATGCACGGCCAGAAATCGACTACGTACCACGAGACAAGAGCAAGCCCCAATGGCAAGTATTGGTCCGGCGGAGCGTGTCACGCTCTCCTCGTCGGTGATACGAAGAGGATTGGCTCGCCTCATGAACAGGTATGGGAGACCAAGGCAGATGGTTGACATGAAGAGGTCTACGAGTCGTGAGGAGAATGTCCTTCCAGCCCTACGAGGTTGGCGGTTGGAGGCATCCTTCGGTAGCGGTCTATCGGGGCGGAAGTAGTGTTGACGCCACTGGGCTATGAAGGGGTTTAGAGCCGAAAACCTTCTGTGAGGCAAATACTCCAAAAGTTACCTAGACGCATAAGGACGCGTGACACGATACGGGTGTGCACCACGTTCTGGGATTCAGAAAGGTTTGGGAGGCCTACGTGTGGGGTTAGAGCGAGTACGATGTCAAGTGGGATGTCCTCACTCAGTGTTTCTAAGAGCTTGATAAGCTCTTGGCATTCATCCTGGCTGAATGGCGGTGGCACAGGTCGGGTGGGTGGCAAGAGACAGTCTGAGAGGATTTAAGTGAACCCAAAACGCGAGCATAGCGCAAACGAGAACTGACCGGTGTACGACCAAGTCAATGCATCCAGAGCGTCGGAGTGTGCACTGGGCGGAAGGGATGCATGAGCGGGGTGAGACTCCATGAAAGCCCAGTAACGGTATTCGAGGTCGAGACCTATGCTGAATTGAGCGCTCAGTCGTGTAAGCGAAACAAGGTGTTAACGTACGGTCATCATCCAACGTCTTCGCGGTGGCCTCGCGAGACTCAGGCAGAGAAGGGGACGCAAAGGTCAGAATTTTCTCTGCGTGGTTGACCCAGCTACTGATTGGTTTGAAGTTGTGTTTCTTTCCGACCTTGGAGTCGACCAACCAGGACTCCCAGCCCTCAGGTGGCAAGAAAGATTCGTCGATGGAGTTCTCCTGGAGGTAGGAGGTGACGGCATCAAGCTTGCTCGGGGTTCGTAGGTCGATATCTGTGGTAACACGTAGAGCCGGGTGGTAGAAGTAAACCGAATTGTCCGGAAGGGTGATGTGTCGCCATCCCATCGATTGCAAAGGTGTCCGGGTCGCCTCCCACGGATTATACGGGTAGTTCCTCAACGCGACTTGACTGTTATCGACATTCTTATTGCTTGCCGAGGCATCAAGATGTGTTGGCTTAGGGAGAAGGGGTCGAGTTTCGCTGATTGGGGATTAATAATTGAAAGCAATACAAGCCAAGACACGACGCACTCTGTTTCCAAAGCGTGGGACACAGTCCTGTTACTCCCCAATGTGTGCGTGGATGGAACGGTGTGCACGGACCTATGTTTTGTAAGCGGACAAACGCGGATGGATCAAGTAGGACCGAGCCAACCCACTTATTCTTAATCACTTCGTGTGCGGAAGGGAGCGGCATCGCAATGTGGACATTGGACGTGGACGGCCCTGCCCGATCTTGCCTTGTGATAAACACCATCAGCATCGGAGTGCGGCAACGGTGTGGTAACATACTCAGGGGGTTCTTCTGTGGAATACAAGTATGGGATCGGTTGAACCCCGGGAGGTGGATCGACAAAGGGATCGTCTGTGGTCAACCTGGTAACGAGCGTGAGGGCAGAGTTCAATCAAACAGGCGGTACAAGAACCGTACCGGGCACTTGAGATGGTCCTCGCATCGCCGTTGGTCCCATGGTCGACAACTTGTGGAGTCAGTTTTGGCTGAGGATCGACCCTCGAGTTCCGGATATAGGACGGAGCTAGCGATGTCTTGCTCGGTTTGTTGGAAACCTGACGTGAAATAGATTGTTGGGATGCATTCACGGATTCGAATACAGTTCCGGAGAAGCTTGCGCGAGATTGTTTTGGGGATAGCGATCGGGCATGATTTGGTGGTGTGCGAGGTTGAGAGGACAGGTTATCGTTCCTGCTGATTACGCTAGCCCAAGGCGAAGTATCCTCTGGAGGGACCCCGACCACAGTTGGACCCAGAAGGGGGAGCTCTCTAACATCAGAAACGACCCGGGTCGGAGGAGGAACCTGCTGTTCGGGGACCTGAATCACAACTGGAGCAGGTTCTGGTACGGGAATCGAAACTGGTTTAGGCTCGGGCTCTTCCACACGAACGACAGGAATCCCGAAACCCTTGTTGATTGACTCAGGGCCGGACTCCTCCGCTTGTGGTCGGATCGGGTCGGGTTCCTCCCGGAATTCTCGTGAAGGCATATCCGGAGTCTTGGCGGGTGTGTGTTGTGGTTCAACGTAATCAGAAAACTCTCCATATGGCTGTTGGACGACGGGAAGTGTGGATTCGTGAGCTTGAGGGGAATCGACGAGGCTAGGCGGGGATTCTACGACCTGCACCTCTGGTTCTGGAAGACGAGGTGCAGGAGACTCGGAGGGGACGACAGGTACCGGAGCAGGGGGCACTTGTGGGTGGGGATCTAGGATTGGACGAAGTGGTGATGGTGCGACGATGGGGGAAGGCCGTGAAGCTTCTGCCTCGCGAGCGGGAGACTCGGCCACAGGGCTGACGACTGTATGTGGCGTGACTTGTGGTTGGATGGTAGTACCAACTTTGAGGTTGCTTCCTTTCGTGCTAGAGTCGGACAGTGAAGTCTTGGATTCTGACTTGTGGAGTGTCCCAAGGCCCAGTCCGGTGGAAGATCGCCGCATAAGTGTCCCTACGCGGGAACGGAAGGATGCTTTGGGGGACGGAGACGGAGAAGGACTAGCCATTGTGGTTCGCCAGCGATACTCGAGGGAGGGAGAAAGTAAGAAACGGTTGAGCACATCGAAGGTGACTTGAACCCTTTATTAACGGTGTACCAGGCGACTTCGACGAGGCAACAACGGCAGACATCGTGCGTCGATGCTGGTGGAGTTTCATGAACACTATTCGGTCAAGAACTGAATGCGACACCAGGAGGTTACACGCGAGGAGAACACGTGTTGGCACAAAAAAGCGACCCGGTTCGGTCTAGGTCTGGTTGAATGGCGTATAAACCCGACGGCTTTACGGCGTGCTGACATCGAGATATGAAAGACGCGTTGCACAGTGTACCGGAGGCAGTGTGCCACGACGACGACATCAGAGCAAGGACCACCCTCAGAACATGCGTTCGTCGCTTAAAGACGTAAGTCCGCACAAGGTTCACCTTGATCCTAGCCATCTTGCGCAGTTTCAACGAAAAACGTGGATCAACAGGACGAGTCAGCCAGCCTCGTGGTCGTTTGAGGGGAGAACGTCGCATGCGCGCGCCGCACCCCCGATCGCGGGGGGCACGTGGTCGGACCCACTCGAGGGCCCCAAGTCGAAGTCGTGCAAGTCGTTGCGCCTTACATAGATATATGTACGTCTAGGCTGCCTACATGCTTGTCGCCAGCAGCAGTGGCACGGACATCAAGACGCCGGCTGGAATGCCAATTAGCGAAACATGAAATACCCGTGAAATCGGCTTGCGATGACGCAAAAAACATGAGGGTGTCTGAAAACGAGACGGGGGAGTAGAACCACCTCGGCCAAACAAACCAACACAATCACCCAAACCGGGAGACGGGATAGAAGGCGAGGTATCTTCGTCCTTGCAAAAAAACCACCGAGTGAAATGAGAGCCAGCGGGACTGCGAGGACGCCGACGAAACTCGTTGCAGTCCAGTCATTTGATCAATTCCTCCTGCCCGTGTAAAACATTCAGTTGCGAACCGGCATCGATTATGAGGGATAAGGGAGGATTTCCACCAGGCTGGCCTAGGAGGGGCCACCAGTGTCACTGATGTCCACAAAGAGAGCTCTGAGAGATTGCACCAGTACAACAACAGGAGAAACGGTCGGATCACAGAGTTATAGGTATGATTATGGCCGCGACGGTTTTGAGGAAGTATTTCCAAGCGGGAGGGTCGGGAGCACTATCGTTGTCGCAGACTTCTGGCCTGGCGGTTTGCAGACTCACGGAAGCTATTGGGGGCTTGCTGAAGGGCGGGTTGAGACCCAGGCAACGCGGATGAGGCAACACGACCCTCTTCGAAATCTCATGTTCTTTTGAACTTCTTATCTCCTGCGGGAGGAATGTTAAACTCTTCCCGCTGTGGGTGCTTTTCAGTGGCCTTGTGTAGTAATGGGGGATTCCTCCTGAACAGGTTCTTGTGAACAAGACTCCCTATGGGTTTCTCCAATGAAGTCTCCGTTCTGCAACCTCGCCCTGGGGAATATCGAGACAAAGGAGACTCTCGTGGTTTCTTATGTTTGACAACCAGGAATGTGTTCAGCTGACGGTCAGTGTCTTTCGATGGGCTTTACTTTGTCCCAGAAATCACCACGGCCGTCGCTGAAAGCCAGCACATCAAAAGCGCCTCTCATGGGACGACAAGGTTCTCACAGAGGTTCACTTGGCTGCTCACTGCGATCACAACCACGATCCCTTGCCAGAAATTCCAAGGTACGTGGCACGCCTCACGTATGACAAACCCAAACACGAGACTGGCCATGGTGTATACGAACGCCAATAACCAGGGAGGTCCAAGCGCAGAGATGTCGTCAGATGTGAATGCTGGAACGACATTTGCAAAGACGAGAGAGGGAAACCAAAAGCTCATGGTTATCGGGGACGCAGCTCTGGTCGCTCCCTGAGAACGGACATCCACCGTCACGTCCCTGGACAGACCGCGTTGAGCCGCAAACAGGAGTTGCGTGGATACAGATGATCAAATACCTACCTTCCGGCGAGGGGAATAACTCCAGAGTATATGAGAAACCCCCGCTTGGAGAGGAAATGGGTCTCACCCACAAACAGCGGTGTTTTCCTTAAGACAAAAGTTTCGACCCTCGAGGCCCGAAGATCCAGTCATCGTTGTGCACTGTGGTGAGACCGCACCGCTCCACGCCTGACATATGCTCTCTGTGCGGTAGGTCCATGGCGGGGAGTCCGCGGTGGTACCGATATGTGGGGGTACGGCCAATCATGACAATCACTCCGGGGCCGTGCACCGGGCCGATCGGGAACTCAGTATTATTATCAGGTAAGGGGATACAAGGTCCACGAGATGATAAGACAACAATCAATGGGGAGATACATCGGCGGACGTGAAGTAAGGTGTGCCACGGGATCGTAGGATACCATAGACCGCCTAGAAAACGATAATTTAGACCTACAGACGCGAAGGATTGAAAGCGTGGGGAAAACTGTCGGCGGTCATCATGAAGATAAGAATTCGATGAGAGCCTTTGTGACCTCTATCGAATGCCCGAGTGTTTCTTCTAAAATCAAGCTATGAGTCCCGCCCTCGATGACATGCACATGAGCTCTGGGCAACAGGGATATCACGGTGGAAGTACTTCGTGGCGGTATCGTGTTGTCGGCAGTGCCCTGAACGGCAAGGGATAAGGTGAGGTTCGAGGCGGATGGCTTTGGTGGAGACGCACATATACCATAAGGATACTCTTGTTTGATTGATGCAAGAGTTGAAAAGAGGATTGTTGCCCCCTAACAGGCCCTTGGCGTATGGAAGACCCAACTGCGGCGTTATACCCAGGCAGGTAAGCTGCTTGCAATCGTGCCAGCTTCACGCAATGAGCCAAGTACGGCGATCAACAGTGTAGGGACACATGTATACCTCTACGGGATCGGTGGAGTTGGACTCCGCCATACTCTTCAGATACATCTGGAGTGGGAAGGTTAGTGTTTGTCTGTACGTATGGGCTATGGATGCGAACCCGCCCAAGGAAAGATGAGCTAAGCATTTGACCCAGCGCAGATGACATGAACTTGGAGGTTCTTGAAAGGTCAGTGGCTTCGAGTGCTCCTGCGGGTGATATGAGAGCAACCTTCCGGTCTACCAAATAGGGGAAGTCTGCGTGAAAAGCTGAGGCGATAGCTCCACCCTATTAGAATGTTAAACAGCTGTAAGTGGGGGAGAGCTGAGAGGGCTTGCCATGGACACTCCAGCCACATTCGTGCTCCGCCACCCCAGATATTGCAGGAGCAACGCGAGCTGAGTGGTGTACAGCATAGAATCGTACGTTGTAGATGGTGCATCGGAGAATCCCCGGCCGTAGAGATCTGGGAAAAGCCGCTTTATTTCTGGGAGAGACGCGGCGGCCAAGCTGGATTTACATACCGTATAACAGGACGCGGAATCCGTGAGAGGCCAGCTGCGGGGCGACGTTCTTCCAAATGATCGCAGGAAGGAGCAACCCGGGTATCAAGACAACCTGAGGGAATGGAATGAGAGAACGGTCACAGTTCAATCTCGGCAGTTCACCTTCTCCCCGTCCTCTGGACCCATGAGCCAGTATCGGACCTGCCAATGGTCTGCATGAGTCTATGACGCATGACGCGGACAGACCAGAGTGTGGGCTCACCCGACCGGATGGTAAGACCGCATAACCACCACCGGGAAAATAGTCTTCGTCGTAGATTTCCCAAACACGGTTGGATCGAGGCACGCTAGCGAGTGACGGGTAAACGTGTAATGACTCCTGGGGTGTTGGGAACTGGGTGACCAGATAGATCAAGAGCAGGAGCGGCGGAATAGGGAAGAGGGCGTATCCCACGAGGCGTAGAACAGCAGTCGGACGACCCATCCCAATCGAGAGCCGTGGTGGGAGACGACTCAGACGCCCACCCCAACTCTCGAATCTCGAAGCGGTTCACTGCCGGCCTCGCTTCCGGACACGTGCCTGTGTATTCTTCTCGCGTATGCTCATGATCTTCGCCACCACACCAGTGACTGAGGCCGCACGCACGTGTATATCGCGGGTAAACAAGAGCAATGTAAGTAGCTGGTCAGTAGAAACGAAACATTTTTAGAAGTCATGCGTCAGGATTGGTTGTGAACCAATCTCGTGCCGGCCATTAGCCACCTATATGATGTCAATGGCCTAGCCAAATCTCGGAGAACGGTCTTCCATGACATGAAGCCCCCTTGTCAATGCCATGATGACCACCATCATGCGTCACTGTTGATCGCGGCGGCCAGTTGCAACTCCCGAACCCGAAGATTGCAGGCTGTGGAGATCATCCAAAACTGGGCGTAAGTTGAAACAAGCTATGGGGTCGGGGCAAGCCGACGGCGATACCACATGAGGGTAAATACCGCCAAAAAGAGAAGAGTTTCTAAAGGAATGGAGGAAAGCTTTGTTCTGGAGGTTAGAAGATCGTTCGAGGAAATGAATGGGTGGGTAAGCTACTACAGATTGTCCGTGATGTAGGGAAGGAGATGATGAAATGTTTGTGTATTGTCCATAGGGCTGCGAATGATATATGACTATAGAAACGCAAAGACGAAAACAGTCCTTTCACAAATGATGAATGTGTCGTGGGGCGCGCGGGGGGAACGGGAGGGGGTTTAAAATCAGGATTCAGAGAGGATCTTGTCAATTGACTGATTCAAGAAGTCCCGCCTTGCGGACAAGTCGGCCTTGGGGAACCGAGCTTGGATTGCCTCTCTGGCAGTCCTGGTGGGAGTGTCAATCAAATGAACGGAGAGAAGGTAACCTAGACACCCACTTCTTCGTTACTGCCATCAGGTCTTGGGTGCTAAGGTAGTTGCGCAAGGCACTGAAAAGGTCGTCGTCTGTGGGATCTGGGTTCATGCTCGGACCAGCGAACGGGTTGACCGAGGTTGCAATGGAGAAGGTTGACATCGGGCGAGTGCCCCCAGCCCCGGTGAATTGCGGCGTGATTCCGTCTCCGCCAAACATGTTCATATTCGTCATCACCGTATTCCGTGGGGCGTTTGGCATCATGCCATAGGCGCTCCCAGTGTTCTGGTAGGGAAGCTGTGGCATGCCAGCGTGGAGTCCACCGTATTCCGAACCAGCAGTAGACCCCGGGGCACCCCCAAAAGGCATGAACGGAAGCTGAGGGAGGCCTGGAGTACCTCCATGTTGCGACATCTGGCTTTGGGACGCAACAGCCGGGAACTGTGAGTACGATGCCTTTTGTGAGACAGCGTTCGTGTTACGGTAAAAGTCTCCTGCCATAGACGGGTGGATACTCCGTGAGTCAGCAACAGAACCGGGGCCACGGGATCTTGGTCCTTGATTGGTATGTCCCGTCTTACGAGTATCGTCAGACATACGAGAAGTCGTGTCCCATGTTTCTGCCTCGTATTCTGGTTGGCATGATGTTAGAATGGCTCAGCGGAGAGTTAAATCAATGTACCGCTGAATTTCTTGAGAGGGATCATCGATTCGTCCCACTTCTCCTCATCATTCATGATAACCTTTTTATTGCTACCTTCACCAATGACGAGGCGTGTGTTACCCCAACTGAAGTCGTCCATACACCAGAAGGAATAGACCGGAAGGAAGAAGCTGTATACAGGATATCTGGAGTGGGGTGAGACAAGCCTTTACAGTTATCAAGTTAGATCTGACTTACGATAAGATGTAGACAACCATCCAGCCAACGAGCATAAATTCCCGTTTGATGATGAAAACGAGTGCCTTGGCTCGAGTCAGCGTGGTGCTGTCGGTAGATAGATACGCTTGGTGCTCACCTGGAGACCGTATACTGCTGCTATCATGACGATTGATATCAAGGGAAATGCCCCCGAGCCGGTCGCGACAGCAATGATGAGGTATACGAGCTACGGAAATACGTCAATTAGATGGACTCCATTGGATGCAGGAGGACATACGTAAACGACTGTTGCAGGAAGAATCTGGGAGCAGGTGAGGACGTATTTATAACAACAGAGAAAATACATACCAAAGTACCAAGGAGGTCAATGAAGACGAAGAAACGCATCGAGAAAAGACAGAACCCGCAAAGTTCGGGAAGGAAAATCAACTCGCATAGGTTGTGGACAGTCGAATTGATCCAACGACGCCGCTGGGAGAACAAGACGCGTGTAGACTCAGGTGCCATAGTATGTGCGATTGCGTCGGGCGTGAACTTCGTCCTGAACGTGGGGAAATGCTTGAGGAGCAGAGTTGTCAGGTAACGATCCTCGCCGAGAGAGAATAGGTTCTTCTTATGGAGGGTATCAACATTGGGCTCTGCATACTCCTCGATGACGCGGTTTGAGATGATGATCGGCCGACCCTTATCCGCGGTTCGAATCCTATATAGAGAGAAGCAGCCCGGAAGACAGGTAACAGACCCGAATAGGCTCTCAAAAGCCTTGGAGAGGTGGTGAGAAATGTAGTACTCGTACACCTGAACCAAATCAGCTATTGTCACCCAACCCCAACCTTGTGCCACTCAGTCCCTCACCTGAATCATTGTCCACCAGGACCCTTCCTCGTTTTCCAGTTTAGTTTCACCGCAGATACCGATGACAGAAGAGTCGTCCGCGGTCGAAGCGACAAGCCGGTTCAGCGATTCAGGTGTGACAGTCTGGACGCCTGTTAAAGCGAAGAAATTGCAGCGACGGGATGTGTTCGACTCACCGTGTCTGCATCCACAGTAAAGATATACTCGTAGAACGCAGGGTCAATACCGATTACATTCCGCATCTGATGGTAGATTTCCAACTCCAGTGGAGACATAGGAGCATCGAAGTGAACGCGGTTCAGGTAGTGCATCAACAATATCTGACTGTCACGTTTTCCACGATTGCCTGGCTTAGATCGTTCCGTGGGCTTCCCAACCTTGACCACGACCACATACCTACATTGAAGCGGTCAGCCCGAAGAGGTGTAAACCACCGAAATGCAAACTCACGGAACGACGTGCCCCTCAAACTCGTAGAGACCGGAATACACCTTTCCATAATTGATCGCACGAGAACCTTCCCCGACGGACTTGAAAAGCAAGGGCTCTGGATCGAGTTTGGGATCCACACCAAGGATATCAAGGACGATTCGGGACGTTGGCTTTTCGTTACCACTACCGATGATCAAACCGTCGCAGATTATGAAAAGAAGTTTCCTCTTGTCGTCATAGTGGAGAGCGGAGAGGGAGTCGATGGTACGCCGCAAGGAATCTTCACCTTCCGTATAGCAAGGAACCTGACAGATGACAAACTTGTCCAACATCTCGGGGTTCCTCTTGGGAGTAAGTTGCAATGCAGCAAGGACTGTCGGGCATCAAATCAGGAACTTGAGTTCGGAGAAGAGATGGAAACATACATTTCAACAGCATAGTTGTCGCAATGATGCCTGAAGCGACTAGCATCAGGTAACTTTGGACCTGGCATCTGGGGGTGTTACGGAAGTCCGTCATTCCGGCGTAGAAAAGATTCTTGATACAGTAAGTGTTTTGCTGAACGGTTGCTGCATCCTTCTTGGCGAAGACCTTCTCGAGAGCATCGGTAACATCTTTACCGCTTCGCTCTTGGAATACGGTCGCGATATCCCTGTCCAAGAACTGGAATTCAGTAACTCCCTGACGAACGTTGATAGTGTTGAAGTAGTCTGTCAGGTCATAAACTTCCCCGTCCCAGACACCCCAGATCCTTGGTAATATTATATGTGATTTGGACGAGCAGGAAGGAAACAAAAGAGGCTCACTTTGCGATGTTTTCATCAGCAGCCTGTTTGCTTAACTCCTTGTTCGACCAGACGACCGGCCCTTTGTAATACTGAACTATCTTCGGCTGGAAGACAGCAGTATACCAATCATCCTGAGCCAGCTTTGAGGTGGGCGAAGCGGCAAGGCTACCGGACCTGTGGACCGCGTTTTGGATGTCGAGGGTGAAGTTCTTGTAGGTTAGCTCGAGGACTGGGTTTGAGACGAGGCCAGGGCAGCCGAGGGTGAGGGGCACCGGGAAATAGTAGGTCAAGTCCTTTCCGGGAAGGACTTCCAAAGTTGTCTGTCCATTGCTGGGTTGGCCACTGATGTCACTGTGATCGCCGTTGATAAAGTCCGTCACGTCGTAAACGCTACCCTGAATCGCGACATAGCGGTCGGTCTCTCCTGTGTGCGTCGCGACTTGCTGTAGGTTCCACGCTTTGTCGTAGTTAGGACAAAGGAGGCGACCAAAGAAGACAATATAGAAGATGATGGTGGCGTTGAGAAGGAAGATGAGCCAGAATATCGTAAACTTCTCGCGCCACGCCAATCGAATGTCTGGCCGCTTCATCCGCCCCACCCCCCGCAAACAGAAGCCGGGAATCCAGAAGGTGCATGCCATGACCACCCATAACCAAATCCTACGGCTGCGACTTGTGGGTACTTCCTCGACGGCATTCGTGGCCTCTTTTACAATCATCCCGCCGTCCACGTTTCCAGATGCGTCAGGGGTTGGAGGGGGAGCTTCCTTATCGTAGTCTGATTCCCATCCACCATGGCTCAAAGCAGGATTATCAGCAAATGGACTTCGGATGTTGTTTGAGGAATTTTCGCCCTGGTCCAAGATGTGGGGGTTTTGGTGTCCTGCGGAACGGCTTAGCAATCCCCTATCCTCCCCATCGCCATAGTAGGTTATCGGAAGCGGCAGGTGTCCAGAATCAGGGTGTGAGTACTCCGTTACATCATCAGGCACGACACTCTCGGCGTCGTCGCCCTTCAGTGTCTTCCTCGCCTCCCGTTCGGCCTCTCGAAGGACGTCCTCCACCACCTTCCAAGCACCATAAGTCAACCAGATGGACCGATGGCCAAGAACGTAATCGGATCCCTCCGCCCATCCATTTGCCTGGGCCCACTGTCGGATTCGATCAGCTTCCGTCCCCCGCATTGTCGGAACGTATCGCTCGCAGAACTCAGTTTGTTGAAAGTCGACCGTGAACTCCTTCTGTCGCCTGGCAACGACGTCCGGTAGGAGTAAGGAGCGAATCTGCGCTTTGACCCGTCGCTTGTCAAAGGAATTCGCGGAGCCGGAGTCGTTTGGTCGAATGCACGACACAAACCAATGATGTGTGTTATCCATCGTCGCGAAGATTTGCGAGAGAGTATAGTTGATCTGAGTCGTCACAGGGTAGGTTTTGGAGGGGTCCAACTCTGCATGAGGGTCGGAGGACGTGGCACTTCTGGGAGAAGTGATGGAGGTGGGTTGCCGGATGGGTCGAGAGAATACTTGGGCTTGGACCACGATGGTCTCGTCCTTCGGGTGTTTCTCCAAGGCCATACCGACACCTGACATGAGTTTGGAAATGAATGGATCTGCAGAGTGGCGGAGGAGAGTGATGAGGGCGGGGTCGATCAGGCTGGCATCCTTCTCAACAAAGCCCGTAACATCGTATGAGCACGGGCCAGAGTAATGGTTGACCCCGAACAGATTCCGATCATTGGGGCCGGCGACACTGGGACTGGCGATGAAAGAAACGTGGGTACCGAACTTCGAGATCAAGTCCTGTAACATGTCCTCGTCCTTGCTCTCGCCGCCCTTACCCGACTTGAACGATGAGGCTGCCTTGTTCGTAACTCCTATGACCCCGTTGGGCTTCCTGTGAGCCCGCTCGTTCAACTGCTCTCCACGAACCAACTCCACGCATGCGGCATTGTCCATGGTAGTGATAGCAGGGAGCGCGAGACCATCGCCGATGAGCTCGCTATTCCACCCGACGGAATCTTCGAATATGTTCCTGATGACATAAGATTGGAGGAGTTCGTCGGAGAAGTTGATGCAGAATTCGTCAAACCCGTTGTGACCGTAGGCGGATATCAGGGGCGCACCGCCAGAGAAGGCCATCGAAGCGGCACCGGTGGGACCCCGGGTTTGGAATCCGGCTTGATCGAATATTGTGATTTGGCTCTGGGAAGTGGGCTCTTCCGGTGATGGAGCGAGGCGATGGTTGATACTCTCGACAACATATGCGAAGAGTATGGCGTACAGATCCCTAACAAACTTGTTTCGCTGCTCAGAGCTCTGCTCGGCGCTCAACAAGACGGTGTACAGTTCCTTTCGGACATAACTAGTCTTGTTCGTCAACGCCTGGGTCAGATCCTCCGCAGGGACGCCAAGGAGTCGAGCGGCGTGCTCCAAAACCGGCACGTTTGCGATGAAAGCGGAAACATCCTTAGCGTCGGCCTCCAGGAACTCCAAATTTCCCAGAACCAAGATGGCCACAAGAAGGGAGAACATGGAGGAGATGTTCTTGGGTTTGAAACCGAGAACCCGGAGTGCGGCTCGAAGGTCTCCGTAGGCGATGGAGTCGTCACTAAATGGCCCAGCCGGTAATCGATAGCAGCCGCTGGAGGCGAGAAGAGCGTAATCGGAAATATCTTCAAGGCCCCAGAAATCTCGCTCCTGGGGGGTGGCTCCTGCGAGAAGCTGGTAGAAAACGTGGTATGTCCGTTCCTCGTGTGAAAGACGATTGAGGCGGGATTTATCGAGGCCATAAGTGAGGACCTTTGTAGCAGCGATGCGCCCTCGGTTGTTGAAAAAGAGCTGGAGATAACGTCCGTGACGAGAAGCGTTGGGGTTTGTGATGGTTTTGGCGTTGCCGAACGAGTCGAGGAGGGGACCAAGTGCGCGGATCTGATCAGCGATCCTCGACTCCCGTTTGGAGTGGGTAGAGAACCTTAGGAGTTGGTTTACGAGGAGATTTGTGCTGAAACTCTTCCCAGAACCTGTGATCCCCCTTGTGTGTGCAATGTGTCAGCCAAAAACGAGGTGCACATTCACCCGAAGGCCAGAGAACGGACGCACCTGAAGATGACCGACTGCGACTGGTTCCTACGCCTCATGACGAGGTACACTTTTGCGGCTAACTCATAAAGATGGGGAGATGGCGGAGCCGGACCGCCAGGCAGGAGCATGCTGGTATCCCTGTAACACTTTTCCTCGTAATCCTTCGCGGAGACTTCGTTAATGTTGGCAAGGGTCTTGTAAGGGTTGACCACGACGAGGTTAGAGGTGGATATCCTCGTGTACGGATTGTCAGAGCGGAAACGAGCGTTGAGGACGGCGAGGATGGCGTCATCAGTAGGGTATACCGTGGTGGATGCGGAAGTGTAAACAAGGTCGACGAGGTCGCCGGACGAGACGGCGTTGGATGAGGACGCCATCGAGTAGCGACCGCTGCCTTGGTTGCGGTAGAGTCGGTGGTGGTTACAGGTGGACTTCTCTCTTGCAGTTGTCACCCGCGTTAGAAAACCCGGTCGGCAAAATCCGAACAGCCGGCTTGCTCTGCCGCACGTCAAAAAATACACTCCGGAATATTCCTTCACAAAACATCCGTCGCACTGCTTGCTGAGCTCTCTCAAAATGGGTCTGTCAGGAAGAAAAACTAAGCAACGAATCCCTCAAGACCCAAGGAACCTCTCTTGGGCTGACGGTAGTGTTGACACCCACTTCGCATTATGTCCTTTCATTGCTCAGTCCTCCGACATAGATGCATCTCGCTTTGGTTCTACATATCTATCCAACCTTGGCTTCGACCACACGGACAAAAATGCCACCCTAGGCATCTCAGGAGTAGGCCTGACCCAACACCTCAAGGTAAGGTGCGCTCCGTTCTTTGTGAGTGGTCTCTCATGCCCATGTTGTACAGGTGCATCACAAACTCGACGCACTCGGCATCGGAGCGCAACACACGAAAGACCCCAACGGGATCGCATGGAAACAAAATCGAGACTTTGAAAACCTACTCAAGAGGCTCAACGCAAACTCGGAAGATTCTACAGAGGACGAAGTCAACTCTGCTCCCATTGATGGCTTCCAGCCAGCCCACGTCGACGAGCCGGTCGCCGATGCGGCTACCTTCGGATTGGGGCCGGAGGGAAGGAACGAGGAAAGGAAGGCGGAGAAGGAGAAGAAACGAAAGAAGACAAAACGGCAACGGGGTGATGGTAAAACTGCTAACGCGGAGGAGAGGAAGTCGAAAAAACGGAAGAAAGTTGAGCCAACAACTGCCGCATCTACCAGTGAACCTGTGGAAGCCGTCCCATCGAACTCAAACTTCCCCACATTGGAAACCATCGCGTTCGTCGTACTCGATCGTTCCCATTCAAAAGCATCCCTTAACACTTGAATTCCAGCGCCGCCAACAAACACTACCGCCATGGTCGCGCCCACCGGGCCCGGTTCATCGCTTCCAAACGTCTCGCCGTAACTTCATCGGTAGCCGTCGCGGAAATCCTTGGCATACCTTCCTCTTCTGTTACACCTCCATCCGTTTCGGGAACTCCCGAGGCCACACCCCAGGTAGAAGATGACGAATATGGACACCTCACAGTCTCATCGAAGAGCGTCGCTGACTATTTCAAACAAAAGATGCGACTTGTCGTTTCGAAACCTTCGGGTTCCGGGATGGAGACCGATGAAGCACCCCGAGGCGGGATTGGATCCCGGCCGAAAGTCTGCAATCACGACGAAGTCGAGGAGGGTGGAGGATTGCACGGTGGTCTCGGTATGGGTTTACTTGCAAAGATGTCCGCGGCTGAGGGTGTGACGGAAATCTTTGCGCGAGAAGAGGCACCCGAAGGGAAGGGAAAGACGAAGGATAGGAAGCGCTGGAGTGAAGATGGCGAAGGTGAGGTGAGCCACAAACCAAAGAAGAAAGGTAAAAAGAAGGCACAAATGGCCAGCAGCTAGACGTGCGTACTGTTTGTTTCCGCAGGCAATCACGGCGAGAGTTACCGCCTGCTGGTTGCCTATTCGGTTGACAAGGACAATCACTGCTTTCGCACGCTGGTTCGAACAGGCAGTTTGTAGGTGCGGATTGCACCATGCGCATGCAGTCCAAGCAAATCTGCGTTTCGCCAGGGGACCGAATACCACTGGGCGAATGATCGATCCAGGCGAGCGGAACATGTCTTGAAGCCAACAGGACGTAGATCCACCATAGTGACATGAAGGGGATGAACCTTCCTAACAGTGAAACTCCGGCCATCGGGATTCTCCTCGGCCCAGGAGCGAAGGTAGCGTACAAGACTTGTGTCAAATGACCTAAGATTGGGCAAATGGTACTGAAAGCAGTACGGTAAAACACTTCGACAGATACAGGAGAGAATGGATACAAATATTGGATAGAAAACATGATTGGAGGCCGCGCTGGCTGAGATCATGGGTTGGAGAGCTTTTACAGGTCTTTTACAAATCGGGACTTTGAGAGACAGACAGAGCGAGAGCTGACGGTGCTTGTGATGACGAACCCCTGGTCTGACGAGGGGGATTTTCCTGGGGTAGCGACATCCACACAACCCTCGACATGGACTTTGATTTGGGCTTTCGGCATACGTACCTCCTCAAAGTTCCAAGTGGACGAGATCGTCATCTGGGAGGAAGGATGCGACCTGCTTCTGGGTCCGGATTGTGAGACGGGTGAGCGGTCAGGTAAAAAAAGTAGGAGCTAGCTGGGAGAGCTCCATCGATCGCTCGGTGTGGTTTCAGATGTTTTGAGGATGGGGTTGTCCTCGCCTTCCTCTTCGGGGCTGGGTTTGTGTGTTGTCTCTGAGGAGGAGATTACCATTGGATGGGGGGCGGAAGGGAGGTAGATATAAGCAAGTAGATTAGCATGGGAGCGGCCAGAGACAGGTCGGAGAGATAAGTATTCCGTACGCCGTCCCTGAAGCTCGATCCGCGACAGTTACCTTGTTACCTTGTTACCTTGTTCGCAAGACCTCTCCACTGCCTCCTCGCCTGAACGAACATCCTGCCTGCCGACTACAGCATCAGGAAAAGTCCCCGCCATTTTGGGCGCTTATTTGACTCCTGTCGACTTACGAAACTGTACTACTGCCCGCTTTCCGTCGCTTTCAGCACTTTGAAAGTGATCGGAGTGTTCCCTGATACCAGTCGGTGCTTCTCTAGTTCTCCGTCCCCGCCCCAAAATATGATCGGAAGAGTCTCCGACCGAGGCTATAGTTTCAGGAAATGAAGTGACAAACCTCTGCGCGATCATCGTGATCGGGCTCATCATGTTGTCCTTCAACAAACAGCCGCCCACGGAGTGTGTCCGTCCGTCAAGGGAGCTATCGACGACGACGGCAATCCGGGAATTTGCCGGGCTCAGGCGAGGGAGGAAAAATATCCTCGAGTCCTTTTCGGGAGCGGTGGGATCGTGTTGCCATGACGTCAGGGTGCCGTCCCATCTTCACACCGGCTTTTCGTTTTCACAGGTATGCGGTCGGGGAACGATGTCCAATTCCCTTTCAACTCAACCATGAAGTCACCTCCCCCTTCCGCTGGCGACTCCTACGCCGTGCTCGAGGCCGCTTCCCTTTCTCTCTCCTCGTCTCCGGACAGGTTACCCCCAGTACCCACTATGATGCTCAGGCAAGCCGCATCCGGGGAAATATCTGTGGTGCGTAGCGTCCACAGTCATAAGTTTTCCCAGCTTCTGAAAACCCGACCCCCAGTCAGACTCCCGCTATTCTTACCTTAGCTCTGGCTCGAGGTCGCCTTTACGCGGGATAGACAGTAAAGTCAGGTCTTATCATCACTCCACACATGCTTTAGCATCTCAAACCCCTCCATAGTTTTACCTTTCACCTGACATCGGCACCTGGGGTACCGACATGCTTGACGATCACGACGATGAATTACATCGACCCGATGACCGCGACCGTCAAGGCATTCAGCATGATGGCAAGTTCATCTCGTGGAGGGGTCTAATAAACCTCGGCTGCATTATTTTCGTCTGTGTCGGGATAGTCACTTTATTGTGGGTTACACCTCACACCCTCTGACCTCTCATTTTCGATCACGTCACCTCTAGTGCTGGATACCCCATGGTCGTGTATTTCACCTCATCCCAATTCACCCATAAAGGTGGTTGGAACGGCGTCACCACCAATGCAACCGGACAGATACCGAACATCGGAAACTTTGGTCTAATCGACAAGGACACACCTATCGACGCGTACAATATACCATCCTATAAAGACGGTCGCGAGATGGTCCTCGTCTTCTCTGATGAATTCAATAGAGATGGTCGTACCTTCTATCCTGGGGATGACCCCTACTGGGAGGCGGCCGATCTTCATTACTGGGTATTTCTCATCATTTCCGCCACCGTTGTACACCTTAACCGGAGCCGATTTATAGGCGACCAACAACCTGGAATGGTATGACCCCTCAGCAGTTACTACGTCCGATGGTTCCCTTGTCATAACCCTTTCTCAAAAGCAAACCCACAATCTAAACTACCAGGGTGGCATGATTCAGACTTGGAATAAGTTCTGCTTCACTGGTGGGTATATTGAAGCCAACGTCAGCCTCCCGGGTCCGGCTGACGTTGCTGGGTTGTGGCCTGCCGTTTGGTAAGTCAATTTCGGTTTACACTGCTAGATTGCGATAATTTTGATCACCCATAAATAGGACTATGGGGAACCTTGGCCGCGCTGGATATGGCGCGAGTCTTGATGGCACATGGCCGTACACCTACGACGCATGCGACGTCGGTACCCTACCGAACCAGACCCTGAACGGCTTGCCAGTGGCCGCAACCGCGGGCGACCACTGGGGCGCTCTTTCTTACCTTCCTGGCCAAAGGCTCTCTCGGTGTACTTGCGAAGGGGAGAGCCACCCCGGTCCGAAACATAGTGATGGCACGTTCGTTGGTCGTGCCGCACCAGAGATTGACATCTTCGAGGCACAGGTACGCCTGCTTACTCGACCCCCGATCAACCCCTCACGCTATTTGCAGGGTCTTGGTGGGCCAATGGGGGGACATGTCTCACAATCCGCGCAATGGGCTGTGAGTACTTTGGAACTCTCACCCTCTGAGCTCACTCACGTTCGTTCAGCCATTCAATCACGAATACGTCTGGGAGAACACGACGGATAACATGCACATTGCCGATCCGGCCTTATCTTATCTTAGCACATTCCGTGGCGCCATGACACAACAGGCTACCTCTGTCATGACGCAAACGAATCAGAATTGCTACGAAGGCGGTACCGGATGTTTCTCGGTGTATGGTTTTGAGTACAAACCTGGGTTCGACGATGCCGTACGTGCACAGATCACCCCGTGGAAAAATCTCAGCCGTTGCTTATATGGTCCTCAGTACATATCTTGGGTATCCGACAGCAAGCTGGCGTGGACTATACTAGCGGCCGGTATGGGACCGGATCCGCTAGTAGAGATTTCTGCTCGGCCCATCTCACAAGAACCGATGGTATGTTCCATTCGGGCGACGCGGCGTGGTTTGGTTATTGACACCCGTTCCAGTATATTATCGTCAACTTGGGAATGTCCAAAAACTTTGGACGCGTTGACACCGAGCACATACCGTTCCCTGTGCACATGAAGGTTGACTACATACGTGTGTATCAACCTAAAGGGAAGGAGAACATCGGTTGCGAACCGCCGGACTTCCCTACTCAGGCCTACATCAACCAGTACATTGAAGTATATACTGACCCCAACCTCACCACGTGGGTGAACGACTATCACCAAACGATGCCGAGGTAGATCCTTCTCTTTGAGGTACCCGCCGGATTACTGAGGGCCTGTTACAGGAATAGCCTCCTCGGAACATGTTAGAACTTCTGATCATTCTCCCACAACTTATCTATTCGCCCAGCAGACTTATAATTTATTTTTTACATTCCCCTGATCATCGCTACGGCACAGACTCTGTTAGGCTGGCCCCGGCGTTACCGCTTCCCAGAAGTTGGGTGATCTCTGCCATCATGGCCACAGGTTTCCTTGGAGACCATAACGAGGATCATTGGTGCTTCATACATACATGCCGAGTACGACCCTATCCCCTGTCACCGCACCATATATCAGTCCTTGCATTCTGTTTCCCGACAGGTACTTCCACGCTCCTATATCATACACTCAATCATCCCACGAACTTTCTTCCTTCGTTCGGATATTACTCGCTTTAGTTAATATTAGGTCTATTTGCCCCGTGTTGTGGGACACTTAGCCTCCACTGCTTTGCGACAACCGATCCCGACGAAGGACCGACCACACAATCTACTTGTAAACAATCCAATCTAACAGACCGTCTCCTTTTTATCCATAGAAGAGATCCGTCAGACATAAAACCCCAAAACCCCTTGCTGAGTTGTTCTTTTGGCTTGGCAGGTAATTTCCGCAACAGGCGTCCAGTCCATTGGCGGGAGACCCCAGCAGGCCGCTCGCCTGCAACCGTACACGGTACTTTACATTACCAGAATATATGCATCTCCGCGCACTCGCCAATGCCCAGAAATGGTCGCCGGCCCAGTTTTGCAAGCGTCTCGCATCACAGTAAGTATCAGGTTTTTCTGTTTGCTGAGGCTTGGGAATGTGATTGCCGGAACATCGAAGGTGCGCCCAAATTTCTCCCGCCGCGCCACCATCCAAACCACCCCCACAACGGCTGCTGTATGTCTCATTCGCGTCACTGTCATCAATATCAACGATGCATCCCCCGCGGCCTTCAAGGGAAACCTCTCAACTCTGAAGTCTTCATGGAAGCCAAACTTTACCCGTTGTAACGGGCAGACTCTGGACGCGTCAGCCACCCAAAAGCACTGCACGCAAATAGCCATGTCCACAAGGGCGCTCCATACTTTGACCGCGGATGGCTCCTGGCTATTCTTTCGTGAGCTACAACGGGATTGCAAACCGGCATCGGCTGTTCCTACCGTTTGGTAGCGTTTTCAAGGACCTCTCTGAGAGTGCTTTGAAGGACCCTAGAAATCTATTCCCTGTTGATCGTGAGGAGCAGTCAGACGAAGACCCCGATAGCCAACGTGGAGGGTGAGGATAACAATGTACCTCCCGTCAATCCCACTTCAACTCGAGTGGCTCGTGAGAACGTTGTTTCGCGCCCGCCCTCCTCTACGAAGGGGGTATCCCCGTGCCCGACATCCCTGTAGGTTGGGCCCCGTCTTCAGCGCCTGTAGTGGGACGGGGCTACTCAGAATCCTTGAACCTAGCGGACGCTTCCGCGTGGGCCAACTTCGAAAGTACGTACAAAGTGCCAGCGCCTTGATCGGATGTCTCCTCTCCTTATCATGTTCCCACCACACACTCTTCAATGCGCTCTGAGCGATTCAGTGACTTCTGGGGTCTTCGTCGACACGAAATTCTACTTGTTTTCTCGTAGGAAATCACCTCGGAGGGTGTCTCGGCCACGGCCACTGTATGCCAACAGTCAGACCCTGAAGTCTGTTCGGTACTTTGATGATCGTGAGTATTTCACTGTCCGCCGCATGGATAGGGTCCGTATACTCACCCGACGAAACGCCCTTTGAGTTTTATCTGGAGGTTTCGCCGAAGGCGTAACAAAAACCCTCAACCATGATCTCTTCGAAGACTCTGACCAGGATGAAGATTATGACTACATCTCCGACAGCGACCTCGAGGACGACGATGGAGTCAAAGAATCTGCTACAATGACCCACGACCTAGCAGCGGAGAAAAACTCGAGCGTACCTGCAGGAAATCGCAAAGAGCTCGCCCACCATGGGAAAGTGGTAACTCTGCAGGGTGTCTCGTACCTAACGTCAGTGAGGGTGAAATTTCCCTCACTGTGTTTGCTTATTAAAAGTTTGGTAGTTTTCAGGCAATGGTGATGTATCTGTATACCGATGAAATTGACTTCGCGCCGTTCGGATCTAAAGCGAACCGTGAACTGCGTATCCCCGAACTCGTGTCTGGGGAGACGGATACCATTCCAAGACCTTCCCCCAAGTCGATTTATCGCATTGCGGATATAAATTCAGGGCCAAAAATTGTGGCGACGATCACCAACTCATCATACCCGTTCGATAGTATGATATACCCAAACTCAAGGGCCTCGCGCTTGAGAGCATCAAACAAGGCATGAAAACATGCGATGTTATCGAGGAAACCTTTTCCAAGTTTATGTCTCGGTTCGTATATAGCACCCCTTCACGAACAATCAATCTCCCAACCATCTATGCCAGATACCCGGAAATAATCAACCTTCACGCAGAAAATCTGGCGTCCGCGTTATTATCATCGAATTCACAAGAAATTCAAGAACGGCTCGATGAGAAGCTTCAATCCTTTACCGCCGGAGAAATTCCACACGCCGCCGATGCATTTTCGGCCTTGTTCGGAATCCTAGCCAGTTATCGCGCCTCCGACACTCCTCCGGGTGTTGATCACGCAAATCTCCAGGCCAAGTCAAAATGTACCTGGGTAGCTGGTGGTATTCGCAAGATCCCTCCTCATCGGAAGTTCATGAATATCGCGTTAATCAGGTCAATGCATCGTGGATCATTCCTCGACATGGTGTGTCGTGTAAGGAGAAAGCGGATTGGAGTCGATCAGTTCACCCCCATATATCTTTCCAGCACCATACTTCGCCGCATCAAGTACAAATTCGACGCCTGTAGGTCGCTCCCTATCCCCGCCCGTCCTGCATTTATCGACCCGTTGTAGTGACACGCGCCAAAAACACCGATGTCAGGGAGGGAGCGCATGCAGTGTATGAAGTGGACAGCGACAGCGATTACGAAGAGGAGGGCCCCGCGGACGCGCGAACTGATGGTTCAGTACAGAGGGGTAACGTTCCGGGCCATAATCTCCTGCCTGGTGCTTTCACGACGTGAGTCCGGGCAATCGTAAATGGACAAATACAACGTGCTCAAGTTTAGGTTCCAGTTGGAAATCGCTCTTCTTATGCCTCTGTTTCAATGAGATAACCTTCGGCCCACTGAAGTCCCTTGGGACTTCCCCGAATAGTTCCCCTGCGGCAAAAAGTGCGGATGAAACACCCGCCTGCTCGCCCAAGTCTCTCTACCGCCTAGCTCAACTGGTAGGTCATGCGTGTCGTCCGTGTGCCCGATGACGAACCCTCAACATTTCCGAGTGCAGCTCGGGCTAAACCTTATTGCCGACCTCGCCTTTCGCGATATCACGGGGAAACTGACCTCGGAGAATATCATTGTAGAGCTGTGCTCCAGGTTCACAGCGCGGTAAGCGTTCCCCATTTTGACCCTTGTGCACTTCCACATTGAAACTTTGCCCGCAACAGGGATGATAGATTGATGGAGAAACAGTGCTTGCTGCTGACATCGACCTTGAAAACGCCAGAGACAACTGTGGCGTTCAAACAACACGTTCAGAAGGCGGCCAGTGGCGCATCGCCTCACTGTTATGGCGCACTCAGGCTGGCATTTGGAAATACCATCGACGCGATAAAGCAAGAGCATTAGAAGATTGCAGACGAAAATAAAACGCGTGAGGGGGCCGAAAGGCAGGCGGCAGTTGATGTGGTGAGACTTCGGGAGTCACGGCCAATGTTGAAGTGCGGCCATGGTACGGTATCAATCGAAGCCGCAAAATATGGAGACGTCTGTTCTTGTGAAAGGTCATTCGCGTGTTCGGTATGCGGCTGTACATGGGCAGGGGCCGACGTTTGTAGTGGTTGCAACCAGACGTTCTGGTAGTTCACATTCGGGAAATGTTTCACCAGTTGATTATCAAGGCATATCACATATCATTGCTGACGTATGTTCGTGACGGATGAAACCCTTGGGATGGCAAAAGTACGCCTGCAACATCAAACAATTCAACACACCCGATGCTTCATGGCATAACAGAAGAACTCTACCTGCTCAAAGCGAGACCTTTCAAGGCCCTGATCTCTTTCCTAATTTCCTCCTGTTGAGGGGTAGCCAAAGTCGAACTCGTCGTATAACCTGTTACGCCATACCCAGAGAAGCCGCCAGAAGGAAGGATATAAGTTTGTGTCGTCAGATATCCCGTAAGGTCCGTTAGCGTCTGGAGCATATGCTGATACTTGGGTTTCCAGCCCTCCTTAGTACCACTAGCGCCGGTTTCTTTCGCGGATAACGTTTCGGCGTTGGGAGCAAGAGATTTGGACAAGGAATCGAGCGAGGTGAGGTATTGAGTGGGTGGAATGGGGTCGGGTGGAATATATGTCCAGCCGGGTGTGTCCGCTGACGATGGTCGGAAGTATGAAGGATGATTGTTCAAAGTTTCCCATAGTTGATTCTACAATTGCACGAGGCGCGGCTGAGGATCAACGGAGATCGCGAGAGCAGGGATAGGGAACCGACCTGAAGCTCCACGTTGCTTGCAAGGCCAAGCCGTGGAAAATGGTCCTCGATGCTCTTGAAAAGTTCCTCGGTCGTAGGCTGCTTCTCTAGTTTGCCAGACGCCAGAGCGCATCTCAACACCGTAAAACGAGGGACAGTGTCAATACCGATCTTCTCAGATTCGACCCTTGCACCAAGTTCTTCGAGGGTGAAACACCCGGAGAACGCGACGTCCTCACGCAAGCCCGGGGGTTTCGCGGTGGGGAACACGACAAAAGCCTCTTCCTGTGTAACCCTAAGGGATCGGACTGATGTGTGCAACCGCTCGACTAAGCCAAGTTGGTGACTTTGGAGTGATTTTCGCGCATGCAAGGACGCGGTGAGTCGGGGGAGGAGGTATCTCTACGTCACAACGGGTTAGAGTTGACCGCTGAGGAAAATCTTTTCACGTACGAAGTATATTAGGACCAGCGCGGCGGATCCGCCGGCTAGCCATGTCATAACCCTGAACGCGCCCAAGAGGAGGGTGGGTAGATTCGATGGTGGCGGTTGAGGGTACGATCGTGGGGGAACGTTGGGGATACTATACGGCTACAATGGCGAGGAGAACCAACGGTATCAGTACTTGGAACCTACACGGGGTTGTTGGAGCCCACACACTCACAATTCCTTGTAACAAATGATCCACCTCTCCGGGTGTGAGACCCTTTTCTGTCAAGAACTTTCGTTTAGTCGCGTCGTCCTGGTCCCTGATCTGTGGTGAGGTCAAGAAGGCCTGCGCCCTGGACAAAAGATCTTGTCTAGATTCTAGACCGGATTCCGTGGGTGGAGGTGCGGGCTTAGGCTGGGGTTGGTCCGGGAGGGTGGTGGGTTCGGACATGGCTTCCGGTGTGCAGGGCTTGATCGGAGTTGTTCACTCCCAGAACTGAGGCTCGGTCTTTCGGAAACGATGAAGGCCGCCATCCCGAGGTAACAAAACGACAGGTATACGATTCCCGAGAGCTCGCACAATCCGTATGTACTGTACAAGGGGCAGGATCGGTAGTGATAAAAGATACAAAGACAGACGTTGTACTTGCGAGTGCAAGAGCGACCCAAACCCCTAAGAGAAAAGTTCAAGAGCCACAAGGGATAGAAGAGGGTGATGGTGGGAATAACCAATATGTAAGCAGATGGTATATCATAATCATAGTCCTGAACCATAAATTGGGAGGATCGCGTCCCGATATGTGGGTGTGCGTACGATGGGAAAGGGGGGATGGTGTGCATGAGTACAATACAAAAACCCCGCGCGAGGGCGGAGAACCTAGCACGTCCCGAGCAACTCCTGTGCTCGCCGAGCGTGAATCTTTTCGACCTGAATTGGGGTGGCCGCATGATCAATCACATAACCCATTATATCGGACGAGGGAAGGTCGTACCAGGAGGTTGGCGGTTTTGAAGGTGGATGAATACATATGGTTTATCCCGTTTTCCTCCAAGACCCGTGAGTAGCGGTTAACCAGACCGTGCTTCTCTATACTATGGCGTCAACAAGAGAACAAGGAGGGGCTAGGTGGTGAAAAGCCGTACCGAGTCCGAATTTACGAAGATCGATTTGCAAGCACTTTAACGGGCCAGTGAGCTGAGGAGAATAGTCATCACTGTCCTGGTCCTCTTCGCCTTCCGAGAGGTCACCGGTGCAGATGAGCATGTGTCTCTCATTCGGAGGGAACAAGGAGGATACGGTTGATACATCTGTCGTCAACGAAGAACCCTCTTCGGTCCGGGTGAAGCTAAAGAACGAGACACCATCCCTGGGTGGGGACGAAGCCGACTTGCGTGTCGACGCTATGGGTGCCATGGGAGTTACACATGAGCTGGCGGAGGCTTTGTTTTTCTTCAACACTGGTTTGCCGTCAGCCTCGTCCTCACTGCAATCAGGAGTGGGGATGCCCGTTGGCTTGACAGTCGAAGCGGCGTCTTTCCCAACGGAATTTTTACGAGATGAGGGAAGGCTCCTGTTGAGAATGAGATCCGGAAAAGCGACCAGCTTGACTATTTTCAGGGTCCAAATGTCTGCACTATCCTCAGACAATCCCACGCATGTCAAGTCAGGGTCGAGAATGGTGACCTCCGTGTCCTCGGAGGCTGTGGAGGTGGCACAGGATGAGGAACGCCGGCCGGGACCTGTGGGGGACTCAAACTCTGTCACCTTGGGCGAGTGGTGTCTAGAACTGGTGCGTGAACGTGTGATCACAGTACTGGTGGCAGAGGACTGGAGATCGAGATCAAAGACGGATGGGGTGTCATCTTCTGGTGATGCTGGGGCCGATAGGGGAGAAGATGATATTAACCGACCGTCGGTGGGCGGGTAAAGGTCAAATCCTGCATCAACCATGAGGTTGACGACCTCCCGGACTCTGGTCGATTTTACCTGGCGTGTTTGGTCAGTAAAAGTTTCCGGGAGGCTGGTGCATCGAGGACTTACAAGAATGAAGTCGCATAGATAGGAAGAGAGATACAAGATGGAAATTCCGGCTTCGGCAAGTGGTGCGGAGAGTTCGTGGACTCTAGCGCCAGATTTATCTGACCGGGAGGGTGAATGGATTCATGAATGGGGGAACGAACGCACTCACCGATACCATCTGAGTGGGAGTCAATCTGCAAAACGTGCCAGGATTCGCGGCAAACTTGGACACAGTCCCAATCCTCGAGGATCGGCGAGGAGGAAGAGCCCAAGTCTTGGGAGGAATCAGAGTCTCTGGATGGGGAACGAGATTTCTTTTTTCTGTCGCTCTCCGCGACGGACTCAAAGTCCTCGAGGGCCTGACTCTCGGCGAGGATGCTGAGCTCGAGCTCGTTGCATGTTACGTTGAGGAAAGTGTGTTTTGGGCTGAGGATTTGGCGGAGGAGGGGGTGATAAAACTTGTGGAGCCTTGCCCTGGGGATGTGTACGAGGGAGAGTTTTACTGGGAGAAAGGAAACGGTGACTTGCATATCCCCGGCGAAGGGACGAGGAGGTGAGAGGGGAGGGGGTGGGGAAGATAGAGGACGGAGGAGGGTATATGTACATCTACCGGGGCGGGGCAAACTTTGAATATCATTTGGGTTAGCTAAATATCTGCCGTCATGCCATCATCTCAATCGCTCGTTACGCCAAACTGAATGCGACCTTTACGGAAATGGTCTTGATGTTTGTACACCCAGCTACATACATGCACACAGAGTCCAATAGATCATACACGCGACATCCTACACAGTGTACAATAATCATTACACTTTAAATCTTCGGCCGCTCTCCCCAAATTACCATCGTCAGTTCGGACGTCACGCTCTTCCTCCTCTCCCCCCTAACCAGAGCGGGGAGAGGCCGTTCCAGGGCCGCGAGTTGCGATTTCGGCACGGTGGTCCGGTCGACATTCGACATGCTGTCCCGGTTCCCTCCGGACTGCAAAGCGTTGTCAATATGATTGTCGATCTTGATCCGCACCTGCGGTCTATGAGGAGCATCCAACGGATCGAGTTGTGGCCGTGGCGACACCAGTTCCTCGTCTTCCTCCAGCCACCGCTTCTCTAAATCCTTTCTCTCGGTTCCCCTGCAAGCAAAAGGTTTCTCCGCGTCTTGCCTTGAGTTAGATTCCGTAAAACCTGACAGCCTGAACAGGCTTCGCCAGCCCGGAGTGACCGATTGTGCAGGTAGGATGCGGTGTGTCGCACAGAAGAGAAGAACATTAATCGCCCCTGCAAAAACCACCGCGCGAATGACCCCTGTCAGTACATGCCATGCCTAGTGGCGTGATCGAATCGATCCCCTCACCTGATAGTAGGAAGACGACATCTCTGCGATTCCAGGATCGCACATCATCGAAGACAAGTCAATGAGGGTGCTGCGGGCAAAGTTAAGCAATGCCGATAAAGAACACTCACGAGAAGATCGTAGCGGCAAACGGAACCCTTCGTTCAGACCACTCGCAAAAACGTGCAGTCGCGATTGGGAGAATAACAACCGTGTAGGCAACCTATACATTGCCAGTTTGATTGAGCTCGATTTGTCCTGACTCCCGTAATGTAACTGCCGTGCATCCGTACCGGGTACCTAGACTCTCGAAATCAGCTGATTGAAGTCCGCTCGCGGGAACGGCACACGTACAAAAGCATTTTCCTAGCTATCTTAAGAGCGTAGCTTTGGGCAAACAACCTCCCTCTCCACTCCTCCTCCTTGGCCAATCTGAAACGGATGTACAACCCGTTGACCACGATATTCCCGCGCATCCGAAGGAAAACGAGGGTGTAAAGGATGAAACTCAGGATTGCCGAGAGGAACATCTAGGGTGGGCAACAGGTGTGTCTCAGCTCAGGTCCAGACCCCCACTCTCTAGCGACAGAATATGAATTTACTCACGATCATGTAAGCCATCCTACCGATCGGAAAGAGCAAGGCGGATAAGCGTTATCAAACACCCTGCAACGCACCAAATTGAAAGTGTCGGGAGAGGATCTCACGTTATCCGCTCAGTCTTGTACTCGCTCGTGATCCAACACCAATAGCCAGAGATTCCATCTTAAAGAGCCCGTCAGTCCGACATTGGTCAAGGTGGGTGACGAACGAGGAAACTATCGTACAGAACGGTCCCCTGGTTTTCGAGTCGAGAACGGTCGGCCCAAGACAAACCAAGAGAATGATAATGACATGTGCGCTAACCAATGCGGTCAACGCAGCCCACCTCGGTATCGTAACGCCAAAGAAGAGCAGAAAAAAGGTGTGAAATGCAATCACCTTCCGCCGGGGATGAAAAGAATTATCGAGCGTAAGTCTCCGAACGAAAAGAACGGGGATGAACGGGGGGCGTACTTACCAATGCCCTGTTTGCATGAGGAAAGTCCCCTCGAGTTAGCAAGTTGTCGTTTTTCACCGGTCCAGACCTGGCTATGACGTACCAGATTGCCACTCCGATGTCTGCGATGTGCTTGAAAACGGCTGCAAAAATTCCGTTTCCAATTCAGCGGGGACGTTGTTTCCAAGAGCTAGAACGCTAACCCTGCGAAGTACAAAACCCACCAACGTGCACGCTTGAACTTTGAACCCATCGTGCGTTCATGATAGATCCAACGGCTATTATTGGGGCCAATCATGCTGAGCGACTCCCCTTACGACTAATACAAATTCAGTTTGCTTCTCACATTGAAAGACGTCGCAGATAAGCATCGAGACAAAGTACGGAGCAACCCCGGTGCGGACGAATAGATGAGGATCCTTTGATTTTCGAGTGTTCCACCACGAATACTGTTATGACGACGGATGTCCGTGAGTACCTCAGTGACCGATTACACAGGATATTGAAACACGGACAGCAATGGCGAGCAGTAAGCCGGAGGCGGCAATTAAGGAAAGAGCAGAGGTAACAATGAGAACCTGGTAATTCGGCACCCATGAGCCACGGCCGGTGAAACCAACGCCTCGATGCAGAAACTCGCCAAAATACCCATCCGTTCCCTATTAAAAAAGCGGACTTCCAAAATCTCCAGGTTCCCATTCGACAAAAGAGAGGTCGTGGTGGCGAAAACGTTCGCTCCAGAAATATAATTGAATAGACTCAGTGGGTCGGAGTTCATCTCAGCGAGGGGTAGCGGGGTTCGTCTTGAAGCGTAGAGTTAGTGAACAGGGCCTATCAGTTGGGTATCTCGTCGCGCGGGGCTTGCACGTCGTCGTAAAGTCGAACCAGTCGGTAATTGGGTTTAGTAGGGCAAGTTAAAGAACGGAAGGCACAGCCTTCGGGGAGGACGTAGGTTTGCCCGAGGGCAGAGAGGGGAAGATGAGCGCACGAAACAAGGGCCGCAGTAGGCGTCCCCGCATGGATGGGTGTAATAATAATACAGAGTCTCACCGAGATCGAAGTCTGATGATGGATATGACAACAAACTGTCAGCCCTGGAGGTCGATTTGCTGAGCAAGGCAACAAGTCGAGGATGGCGATCAGCGCTGGCACAGCCGTAGATCGCAACCCACCGATCGAACGAATTGCACCCTGCTGTCCCAGCCTGATTATCTCTCACGTCTCTCTTCTTGGTATTGTAATTGCATCCCCGGAGCAGCGTCGGAGCACCCACAAACACCACCACCGGGTTGGATTACTTGCACCTGTACCTTACTTCCCCGACCCCGCACCCTGTTCACTCACTCTTTCCCCGCTGTCCGTTTTGAACTTCCGCATCGAGTAATCAGCGCCTACGATCTGTTTCCCAAGTCCATCCGTGTCAGAGAACTCCGCCTCTGAGAGCTCGAGTAGTCTGAAACACTCACCCATTGCATAAGGTCCCGGACAAAGCTCGGCACGAGCGGGGACAGTGGGGAGAGGGTGGCATAAAACGGAAGGTAGATCGTCTTGCTGTGTCGATCGTCCAAAGACGCGATGATTTTCTTCACAACCTCCAGCGGCTGTAGCGACGGGAAGAAAAACTGATACAGGCGCGACATAGGGTGTGCAACAGTGGAAAACATGGGCGTTTGCATGTGCCCAGGGAGCATGAGAGTCGTTCTGATGTTTGGGCATTTGTACCTGAGGAGTGCTTGAGTGGGATCCCGCTCAATTGGAGGGAACAGGGGTATTACCTCGCATCAAGTTCATAGCGAAGAGTCTCATGCAGAGAAATCAGAGCCGCCTTGGAAGCACAGTAGTCGGCTGTGTCGGGGTGGCGTCAGACATAGGTTGGGCGAGGGGCCGATCAGTTACTAGTTACTCACCAAGCTGCGGAACTCCTAACATCCCAAGCACCGAGCTGACAGTCACCTAATTTACAGTCCAGTCCCATTCAGTTCATTTCGTATCAACCTCGATCCGCCGTTCCGACATACGATGTGGCCTTTCTTCTCCTTGATCATACCCGGCAAGAACGCCTTCAAGGTCCAGAAACTAGCCAAGGTATTTACGTTGAATGTCCTGTGGACGGTGTGAGAAAATCCCACCAACGGTCGTCGTTTCACACTGACTGCTTGATATCCTTTGGGTCTAGGTCCAACAGTAGTTTGCCCTGCGCGACGCCGGCGTTGTTCACAAGAATGGTGGGTTGTCCGACCTGCTGGACATCAAAAAGTGAACAGTGAAGTAACACCATGATCGCACTTCTTGTATCACAACCTCTGCGACCTTGTTGACTTGTTCCCAATCGGATACATCGCATTTGTAGTAGGAAATATTATCTGTGGATATTCCCTTAGACACTTCTGGTTCCATTAGCCAAGTTTCTCTCACAGTTTTCCGTGACAATAGGCTTGACGTCCAGAACGACGACCGTCACGTTACGTACGGCAAGAGTGTTGGCCATTAGCTCCCCGACTCCAGATGCGCCTGTCAAATAACGCAGGCTCGTTGTGGTATGATATCAAGGCAAACAGACACCTGACGAACCGCCGGTAATGACAACAACCTGCTCACTCCAATCCAGTGGTGGACTCCCAAAGAAAAAGTTCTCATGGTTCCGATATAACAGCGAACACCACTTGACGAACCCTACGTTTCGATTGTTAAACACACAGGCGGACCCAACAGGATAGACAAAACGGTAGACGTACAGAACGAGGAGACCAGCAAGAAGTAACAGAACGAACTAACCACAGTGTCGTTCTTGAGGGTCCCTGCGTGAAAATAGTAGAATACCGGAATCATCCCCGTGAAAAACGGGCTGAACGCTGTGTTGGCAAGGACCTTGATGACGAGGTCGACGTTGAAGGTGTCGAAAACGAGGGTGCTGTGGTCCATGGCGAGAAATAAGAGGGAAATGCGGCTCAGCCGGGGGTAAGATGGAAAGAATAAGGAAGGAAGTAGTGGTAAAGGGAAGATACGGAATAGCAATGGAGAGACGACCACGTGATGTTGTTGTTGTTGAGTAGGGACTGTGGGATTTGTTATTGTATGATAAACACAAGCTACGATAACATAGAACACGATAAACAAAGATATGGTAGGAGATCTGTTGGAATGAAAACATAAACGACCAACAAACAACGAGAGCAAGGTGCAAAGCAATATTAATGACGATGGACTGGCGCCATCAGGTACATAACCTAGGATATGGATGAATATGCACATGCGAAAAGCGTTCTGGAGGTCTATAGAATCTAGAGCCATGGGTATGCTGTAGTGCAAGTGCCGGGAATGACTGATACCCCACATTAAAATGGGTGCTCAGAAGAATTCCGGAAGTGGAGGTGTCGCAAGGAGGCTGGCCACAGGGAGGGATCATGCCGGTAAAACGTAACCAGAACGAGCTGCGATGTCTTGATACCAGCTATCTAGCGGAGGGAGGTCGTCGTCTTCGTCATCACAGAACGTCTCGGTATCTTTTGGGGCGCCCTCCAATAGTACATCACCACCTCCAACCGGAGAGAGGTGGGAGTCCTGCGGGGGTGAGGAGGCGAACGTCATCAAGTCAAACTCCTCTTCTTCGTGAATTGGTGTCAGCAGGCCTGGAGTCAGGAGTGCGGTCGATGCAGGTGACCCAACAACAGAGCCCTCGGAAGGACTCTCTGGTTCCCACATATCACCCTCCCCTTCTGATTCCGCATATTGAGTAATGATGCTGCATCCCGATGTCGATTCCCCAAACCCAAGAGGTACATCCTCAGGGAAGTTGACAAAGTCTACGACGGGGCTGGGGACAACCAGGGATTGTCCCCATCCAGCATCTTGAGGGGTTTGCGTGCTGTTGTGCATGTTCACATACGGGTTGTAATCCCAGATCGGAGGTTCGGTGATAACAATGTGGGGGACGGTAAAGGGGGTGACCGAGTCTATGATAAGGGTTCCGGGGAACCGACGGAAACACGAGAGGAGGGGCAACGCGGGGTCGCTCCAGGTGACCGGCATCTCCAGGTGGGGGAAAGGCTCGGACGTCGTGGTTGACGATGAGCAACGAGAGTGCAAACTATAAGCAATGTCGCTCGCAACAGCAGCCTGCATTGAAAACGAGGGTGATCAGCCGACGCTGGGAACGAGTTGCCAAGGAGACTTACGCAGGTTGAGAACAGTCGCTTGTACAGAGGGCGCAGCAGGTGTGGCATTAGCTCCCGCTCCTGTGACGTAGCCTCAATCTTGGGAAAGAACAGTCAGCACAAGTGTGGGATTGGCAGGAGTAAAAATGCTCGACATACCATTCCCGTGAACAACGAAGGGCTGAACACCCTTGTTGGTTGCGTACCGTCAACGGAGGGCGAGTCATCGGATACCGTGTCATTCTCTGGTTCCTTCGAATCGGCTATATATATCTCCGCTCGATCTTCCTGTTCGATCCTCTCTGTTGGAATGGTGGCAAGTAATGATGTAGGGCACGATTCGGGAACGCAGAGGTTGGATTCTGGACGCTGTTGTAGGGGTGCGGCGTTTTCCCGCAACGTTGAAAAATCCGCCCAATCAAACTCTGGAGGTGTTATGACGATATGGGGAGCGATTTCTGGTTGAACGGAATCGAGGACGATGTTTCGTGGATCACGGCGACATCGGTAGAGGATGTTCTAAAGCGATAGATGGTCAGGAATGGTAAAGGCGAAGAAGGAATAGCTTACCTCGGAATCTTCAAAAGTAAAGGGAAAAGGGTTCGCCAAATCGTGTGTGGGACTATTGAAGATCATGGGATGCGCCTGATCAAGACCGTCAGCCGGTGGCCATGGGCAGGTATATGCGCCTGCGTTCACTCCATCTATCTGATCCTGGAGCATACATAATAAGCACCAGGCATTGAATGTACAAAGATTCACTCACGTTCGTTTCCATCGGGGTCTGGGGGGTTCCGGGCTGGTAGGTAGGGCAGCCATCATCCTCCTCGTCTTCTTGTACACTCTCCAACCGGACGACACGATGTGCAGCTGCCGTCCACGAGGCAGTTTTACTTGAGAAATGAGGATTCCATGATGCAGGCTTTAATGAAGAGCGCAAGTCGGACGAGCGTTGCGAGTAGGAGGTACTCACGCGCCACCTTTCAATGGAGGTCGCGTGAAGGTCGGGCTCTATGTGACGGAATTCGTCTTCCTGAGATCGAACGAGAGGCATGAAGTTAGACGAGGAGTGTATGCGAAAGTGGGCAATCGAGGAGAAGTTTGTGTAGGGGAATGAGTTGGGGGATGGAGACGGTGGATTTTAGGAGAAGGCGAGTGGCTGGGCGCTGGACTGCTGTAAGTAATCACGTGAATAGTCGTGTTTTCCTATTTCGGTTTCCCTCCCACGCCCCGGATCCAGCTCATACCGGCGGGGATAAAATATCGAGGTGGCTGGGGTAACTAACGTCTATTCGAGGGTGAGGCACTCCTTGTTCACGCCACTTGGAACACGGACCACTTTGTTTCTTCGGTCAAAGCGAAGGGAAGACAGCTGCATACATGGCATCAACGATGGCAACGGGCGTGTTCACGGTGAAACCCGATGCAAAGGGGGATGTACAAAGGAAATGTTTCAAAAAACGTTTGTTCGGTGGCCGATCCTCTTTATAATACCATCAACAAGAGTCTCCAACCTCTTGACCTCGTATTCAGCTTGGGTTGCGTTGTTCTCAATCGTGATAGATTCCGTCAAAGCGGGAAAAGTTGTAGCGCCGTAACCTGGGAACAAATCATCAGAGGCGCCAAACGCAGACGTGAAACCAGCGCGCACCCAGCCACTTTCCAGGTGCAACACCAAGGTGGCGGTACCACTCTCTATCCTTGATGCCATCCTCTGAGATGAAGCCTTGCTCGAACTTAGACAGGCGTTTGTTGACGTCACGGACATGCTTTGCTGCGCGGATGACCTCCTTGCGACCGAGTACCAGTTTGCGTCCAGAGTGGCTGTGCGAACCGCGGTGTTCATCTGTCTGCTCCCCTTGTTCCTTGACCCATCCAGGGAGGCGACCGATCCTCGGTTTGAATTTCACGTGCTCATCGCCTCGAACCAACTTTGGGGGGACGAGGGAGGTGATTTCATGTTTGCGCTCGTGTTTGTGTCGGTGTCCGTGTTTTGTATGACATGTTTTCCCAAACCAACGGCGGATCTTGCAATAAGCCTTGCGGAGCTTGTGGCGGATGACACGACGATGCTGGAGCTTCCAGAGAGCCTTCTTTAGCTGCCAGTAAGCGTGAACTTTCTCGTTGTCAAGCCTTAAGCTGGCCTCTCGCAATTCCAAAAGAGAGCGACGAAGTTTATGGAAATCAACTTGCGATTTGATAGAACTCTCCCTAGCGAGGTCTTCGACCCTGAGAAAAAGTATTGAGGGAATGGAAGTGAGGTGAATCAAACAGAGACCGACTTGTCCAAGTATGACTGGAGCTCAATCGAGTAGTGGGTTGTGTTGATGGGCAGGACCCATGAGTCAGCGAGGCGCAAGGTTTGCAGGCCGAGATGTTGTGCAACAGCGACCTGAAAACAGCAGTTGTAGACAACAGAACAAATTTCGGTGAGGAATGGCGTACGTGTTTGGCAAAATCTGGGTCTCCGTATATTTCCATCCAATGCTCCGAATCGAATATCGAATGGTAGTGATAAACGGCATCTGAAAGCGTTGAACCAAACCCGAAACCTAGGCTGGCGATCTGGGGGGATACAAGTCAGTCCCAATATGAATGAGTCGTCTAATAAGCGCACTCCAATCCTTTGTAAGAAAACTGTAAAATCACTGCCCGAACCCAGCGGTCTGATGCTTGAGAGTTCATTGTCAGTGATTTCGGCATCCATCTCAGCGTTTATTTGGACAATAGCTTCTTTGGACAAGTTTCCGTAAAACTTGCCCCGGTCGTTCCGTGCATCCCAAAGCGTGCTGTTGGCAACCGCAGGGTGTGAGACCAGCTTTGCAGTATCCCGAACGAGGTGGGCAAATGACGGTGAGGCCCCCATCACGTATCTGGATCCATGAACCGAGGCATCTTTACCGTTCATTCAGCGACATGTTGTGAGCGGGGGGTGGGGGGGGCGTTTACCAAGGTTAAGGTAAGCGACAACGTGCTCCTGGATCCAATCGGCGAAATCCTCGCCCCATTCTGTGCTCCCGATGAGACCGTACTGTAGGCGCTCAATATTGGATTGCTCTTACAGGGGAACATAACAAACATACCTCTTCAGCGTCCCAGCTGGCAATCAGGATAGTACGGTGAGGTCTCCAGCCCTTCTCGTAAAGAGCACCAAAGCCACGGACGACCTCGTTCAAGGAGACGGTTCCGGATATGGGATCGGAGGCTCCCAGAACCTGCACACTCCGGGTTAATCGCGCTTTCCACGGACCAGGAATTATGGGCATACCCAAGCTGCATTTCGTCAGAAACCGCCGCAGTCGAACAGTAGATCAACATACCATCGCGGTGGTTACCGACAACGACAACTTCGTCCTTGATGTGACCAGGGATGTAAGCCATCGTGTTCCAAATAGGTGTAACCTTCTGATCAACTACCAACACTCAGTACTCAGGAATTGAAAAGACGTGGATGGAATAACGGGGTACCATGGTTAATGAGCCTGACCGTTCTGCCGGTCCCGCCTCCTTGGATTTCCTTAAGCAATACCTGTGCGTTGGTCCAAGAAATCGGCAAACTGGGGATAGAGGGTATGTTCTCTCCGAGGGTTCGATTCGCGTCCTCATATGACGGGAATCCGGGGGTTGTGGGATCTCCTGGATACATGGAGAGGAATTCCACTGATCCGCGCTGGACGGAGTGTGAATTACGAGCAGGGCCATGTGGGTAACTGGGGGTGAGAGTTTACGATCAAAATGGACGGACTGTTTGGGTACACAGGATAGTCCACTCACGCCTTGTAGCCGTTTTCAGCGGTGACACTTCCATCGTCCCGCAAATCCGAGTACATCAACACGCCAACAGCGCCGAGTTCTTGAGCGCCCTTGACCTGAACGCGGACGCGTTTCGTTAGCAGGATGACCAGTAATGAAATGGTAATGACAACCTTGAGGCCACGGAAGTTCCTTCCGTATCTAGCGATGACGATCTTTCCTGTGAAATTGGTCCCAGCGGCTACAAGATCATCGTATTCCTGCTTGGTACCATAACCAGCGTAGACGAGTTGACCTGTCACGTTTCCATCCTTGCTGAGACCATGCCAAGCAGGGACAGCATCGAAGTACTTGTGAGCGTCTTCGTCGGTTTGATCCGCGGGCTCCTCGAGGTTTGCTTTCCACGCCACGTGGCCGTTCTCGTCGAGGATCTCGAGGTGACGATCGAGGGGGGTGTCCAAGACAGGGAAATACTTGTCGATCCATGCGAACGGCTTGTTGGCCAAGGGGATGTTGAGCGTGGCGTTGCGAGATTCAGGAGTTCCCGCAGGGTAGACGGGCGTTTGGTCGGGTGGTATGATTCCGAGGTGCTTTTGAGTAGCCTTGAGAACGCCGACAGCGGTGTCGTAGTCCGTCTTGGACCCGGCCAGATGTGGCTTGGCGGCGTACTCCCTGGAAAATGCGATAGCACTTGAAGCGTCTGGTATGGTTCTATGAAGCCGAAACGGAGGCAGATTAGAGGGGTAGGGGAGAGAATCACGGGGAAAACTACAGGAATAATTCTTCAACTTCTTTGCCGACAAGCGAACCAGATTCGTCGTATCCGAGGAGGTCGGGATGACCTTCCACCGAGGACTCGGGAACAAACGTGTGATGCTTGTGCACAAACCACAGCGCGACTCCGATGAACACACCCACGGCGATTGTTCGACGGCGGTGGGCAAACCTACACGTCTTCCCGGGATGCAGAGTCTGCGTCGCAGGAGGCAGCTCGACCTTGACTGATTTCAGTCCTCCTTCCGAGCCCATTGTGGTCGTTCGGCTGGAGTCTAGTCGAGCCTCTCACGTGATTTGTCCCTGCCCCCGTATCCGGCCACCAAATCCTCTCTAATCCCGTCCGCCTGTCTTGCGGGTTTTTATCAGCGCAAACCTTCCGGCGAATCTATACGTGTATGATCATCCCGCACACTCCAGGTACGATATCTGACATTATTCAATAATAAATTGCAAGCTGGAGTCAGCCTTCGATAATTCCACAAGTCATCTCCGCGGTTCTGAACAGTCACTCTTCCCATTTGAAGCAGATTCAAAGAATCTCTTTGGAAAATGTACAGGCCTAGGGGCTTTACGGGAGGAGGGGTCTGTCGAGATAGAGTACAACCCCGTCGAAGATTTCAAATCCTTCCCGATGCGCTCTAGTCATCAGTTCTTTTGCAATGTTCCCCGCAGGCCTATACAGCATCTGGATTCTGGAGCCTTTAGGGTTGACGGATCGAAATTAGACAAGCAGCTCTGTTGACCAACGGAGGTATTAAAGGTGCGTTCGCGGCAACCGGATAACCTGGGGTTGGTTCGCCACGCTAACAACAAAAGCGATCGCATATGGGAGATCTTCAAGATCCTCACCGTCATCTGGTCATCGTCGATGCTTTTGCGCGGGTGCACAGAACCCCGGGTCGTAACTCAACTCTTTTGCCCATCAAACCACTCCATCAACTACGAGGAAGATCATCTGCCTATATGCGACCGCTTTTGTTGTTGTCACCGTCGTTTCCCACGCTCGCTCGTCATCACCGTTGCGGGAAGAGAAATACAGTATTAGACGGTTGCTACTGGTAATACAGGTGTGAAAGTATAAAAGCGCACTGAACGTCAAACGCCAGTCCCACGCCTGGATGGCGGCCCCCCTTTGTTGTTTGTCTTCATCTTTTGCGCCTCCAGGATCAGCTCCCCGATCTGCTTGTTGAACATCTCAGAATCCTGCTGTAATGCATCTCGAGTTTGCAGGAGGTAAGTGAGCAGTGTCGATACATTCGCGGTCTGGAGCCTGAGGTTTGCCCTGTGCCCTTCAAGCGTTGCGAGCGATGACAGCGACATTTGTTCTGGCAAGCGGGTTAAGGTTGACATTCAGGGTTGCGTATCGACAACAAGTACCTGGGGGGAGGTTCAAGAGTCCACTAATGATCGCGTTGTCCAAAAGAGGTTTAGGACCCAACCGTAGCCCATTTGTGATAGCCCCTCGAGACTTCTTCTCTGGGCTCCCTGCGCGACTACCGACCCTTGAACCAGGCCGGGACCGGCGGGGACCTGGGGGAGCGGAGCGGGGACGTGTCGAAATCTGCAAGGCAGGGATCCTCTCCAGTGTGCGCGGGAGAACCTCGTCAAGGTTGATTGGGATGCCGAGTGATATTAAGTGTTGCCTTCTTGTCCGGGACCGAATCCAGTTTACTGGCTGTATTTGGGGAGTTGAGACGGGTATATACGCCTGGAAAACTTCCTTGCTAGAAATTACCCCCGGATTAGCTCGTATTCAGGAAATAGAATCGATTAGAGCTCACCTTTCTGGAGTGACCAATATCTGATCTGGTCCTTCCCTCTCCCGTATCGGCTCGTCCGTGACAATATTCCAGTCGATAGGCCCGACCACTGGTCCGAGCAGCTCGTCGACCTGCCTTCTTAGCTCACCTTTGTCCGGCATCGGGTCCAGTTGAAGGGGAAAGGCCGGCGCCAGCGCCGGTGTCTGCTCGAACCCGAACCCATCGGTTCTGGTGCCCTCTTCCACAATCTCTGCATCTCCAAAATCTCCAAAATCTCCAAAATCGTCATCGCCTGTTCCTCCCCCGTCGGCGGTCTCTGCAGGGGCCTCAAAGTTATCGAAATCATCGAACTGATTCTGCGAGTCCGCAAGGTCGTCCGAGGGTTGTGGGGGTAGCGGTAGGGTCGCCGATGCCGACTGCTGAGCCGTAATGGTTACAGGAAGACAGGACGGTGTGCTCCAGACAGACGTGCCGAAGACATCGTCGTCCATGGCTCGAGGTAAATGGCGGACGGTGCGTGATCGAGGTCCTTCGTGGCTTGGACACGCCGCACGGTCATCAGCCCGTCGCTTGTCACCGGTCACCATTCAATTGAATTTCCTACTTCTGGTTTTCACTTACAGACCTTGGCCTCTGGGTTGTGCTCCTTCCTTCACCTCTCTTTCCGCCACTCTACCCAGCCACCTCACAATGAGCTCGCTTCCGGATCGAAACCACCAGTTCCTATTCTCTTTGCTTAACCTCAGGAGCGCAGACTCCGCGAGGAAGGTCACCATCCGTCGGGTTTACGATGTCTGCATGCATTCTCTATGCCTAGGGGACGTTGAGCGGGCAAGGAAAGCATTTGGGATCTTGCTTAGATGCAAGGAGTTCGATTGGAAGGCCTCTTGGTCCCTGGCGATATACATGCTCAATGCGCATGACCCGGAGAGAGACGACGCCTTTTTCCTCAGTCAGGTTGAGCAATTGCGTTCGCTAATGCTCCAGGACCCCACTCGGGTGAGTTACTCGCCATCAGCCCGTGTCCGGACTCAATTAATTCCGTAGCGAGAAGAATTGTTGAATGAGGTCCTGCAAGTATTAACCAGGAACGGTCGTTACACGGAAGCCTTGGACGAAATCGAACTGTGTGTGGCCCTCACGCTTTATTATGCCCCGCCCCTCTCACGTGTTGTTGCCAGGTATCTTCCGTCATTTCCATATCAGGACAATCCCGTCCTTCACATCTACGCTGGGTCGATCTGCCTGTATATGTCCCAGGACCCCGACAGTCGGAGAGACCACAAATCTCCCGAGAGTCTTCTCGAAGAAGCCAAGGCCCACTTTAATCGTGTGATCACGATCGACCGTAGGAATTGCGTGGCACATATCTTCCTTGACCAGGTACATCCTGTGGAAACACCGCAAGCCTAGGGACACTGACTGACACCACCCACTCTCTCAGGTTGCCTTGATCCAAAGATGCGGACCTGTGGATGCGGACCCCAGTCTGAGTGGGGACGAGGTCTCCAGCTTGACGCGAGACTACCATATCGGAAATGCGCCAAAGCGGACTAAACGTGGTCAAGATGTCATAATACGGGCCACGAAGCAGAGGTACAAAGCCTAACCACCCCGGCCTACGAGCGAAGGTGGCGGTGATTAAGTCCACTTCATTGCAGCACGCTTATTGTTCACTCACTTGGCCGACTGTCATACCCACGTTATTTCGTCTTTGACCCTGGGGGTTCTCGTGGGGGTATGGCCCATGCCCGTATATATTCATCTCATATATCAAACACATTACTTCACCACAATGTGGCCCGCCAGGACGTCTTCACACTTCTTCATATCGTTTTCCAGTCCTTCCACTACCACCAGATCGGCTGCGGAGGTGTTTTGTAGAGTGAAGAGGACAAGTGAAGAATCACTAGTGGACCCCACCTTCAGGTGCTGTGTCCAAGTTACCTGAGCCAGCCCCCGTTACACGAATTACACGAAACCCCCGAAAAAAATGAGACAAATGGCGTGGCCACGGCTTGAAGCTTGAAGCTTGAAGCTTGAGAGCCTGCCGCTGACCATCTTCTACATTCGGATATCTCTCAATATACATTGGACATGGTCTCATGACGAAACGTGCTCCGTCAGAATTTCCTCCACACCTCGCACAAATATGTCCACGATCTTATCCAGTTCTTCGGTTGTCGCCGTATAGGCCGGAGACAACAGACAGTGGTCACCCTTTGTCCCCTCCAAGTTTGCGCAACCACCA
>Ga0307517_10000852_pt1 | contig 52194 bp, 27 predicted proteins | sample 23_EM_MG_FD_194515 | JGI IMG/M metagenome (GOLD analysis project Ga0307517, IMG submission 194515) | Populus trichocarpa ectomycorrhiza microbial communities from riparian zone in the Pacific Northwest, United States - 23_EM | ecosystem: Host-associated > Plants > Roots > Unclassified | place... | reverse complement strand
TCGGAGGATCTTCCGCTACCTTGCGGGTACTCGAGCACTTGGACTTATCTATGGGACAGGATACTGTGGTGGATATACCGACGCAGATTGGGGAGCGGGAGAGGACAGACGTTCAGTTGGAGGATATACCGACGCAGATTGGGGAGCGGGAGAGGACAGACGTTCAGTTGGAGGATATGTATTTATGGTGAATGGGTCGGCGGTCTCACGGGTTAGCAAGAAGCAGCAAAGCGTCGTGCTCTCATCCACAGAAGCAGAGTATATGGCGCTCACACAAGGGGTCAACGAGGCACTCTGGCTCGGGAAACTACTTGCTGATCTGGGAGCCTTAAAGCATCAGAAAGAGATCAAGCAGGTGCAGTGCGATAACCAGGGGGCAATAGCACTGACGAAGAATCCCGAATACCATGCACGGTCGAAACATATCGACATCCAGTTTCACTTTATTCGCCAGCATGTCGAAACTGGGGCAATCGAACTAAGATACTGCCCAACACATCAGATGACTGCCGACATTTTTACTAAACCGCTCCCACGTACTCAATTTGAGAAACATGTTGTTGGATTAGGTTTGGGGTACTCGCCTGTGGATGGAGAGGCAAGCTTCAGAAACTGAAGCTGGGGAAAGCCCTGCAAACTGCCTTGGTGGAGACGATCACCAGTGAGGGGGAATGTTGGCAATCACCGGTGATCATTCCACACCCAAGTATTTTTACCTGTTCGTACCTTTCCTATATTTCTTAGTTGTTAGTTGCTAGTTCCTTTGTCAGTCATTATCAATCTCGGAGGAGGAGCGAGTATACCTGGATTGTATACGAATAGCAGGATTCGCACACATGGCCGGACATGGGTGGAGAGAAAAGTGAGCAAGCGGCCGGAACCAAGTGCGAGCTGGCCTGAGATATCTTCCGCGGAAGGACTCCCGGGAAAGAAGATATGTGGTGGAATTCTTTGTATTTAAACCCGTTAGTCTGCCATAGATAGAACGATAAGCAAGGCTCACCTCCGATCAAACTACACACGTTTCCCCCTTCGCTTCACTTTGTCTCTTTGGCTTCTTTGTCCTTCTTCACCTGTCCACCACGTTCGTCTCGTATCCACAGCTCATAATAATAGGTATGTAGCAACAACGAAGAAGTACAGCTTGTGGGAGACTCAGGGTTTGAGAACGTGGGGGGGTACAGAGTAGGGGGCTCTTAGGCAGGGCCCCCCCGCTGGTGGAGAGGTGGGTAGTGGGAACTTGGGGAATGTTCAACGTGGCCGTGTCGCAAGGGTATCCCTTCTCGTAGAAGGGAGGATTGCGCTTCTGACCATCGGTTGCTAATACACAAGGTTTGATGGAAAAAAAAACCCTTTAATGGAAAGCACATGAATTTCATTTTATATATAGTCTCGGATCAGGAACCAGCTGGTGAGATGTGATAAAAGGTTGTTTTCGAAAAGTTGGGCTATCATCGAACGAGAGAGCCTAAGGATTCGTGTTTTTTCTACATCTCCGGACATGTCCTATATATACACAATCCTGACTCAACAGAAAGAACCTTTCGTCCACAATACACTCCAGTATGTTCTCCTATTTTCGCTCGCCATCCAATTTCTGAGAACTTTCCCGAAACTTCCACTTCCTAATTCCATCCCTTTAGTTTCATCCCTTTACATGGTTTGTCCCATCTTCTGCCCACGCCGATGAACGCAGGGTGTCACGATCGGATGATTGACCTTCTGCTCACCACACACCAGCCATCATTGGCCGATATACCCAAATCAGAAGGAAGGGAGAGCCCTACGAGATATTATGTCATCAAGCTGCTGATACCTGGCCTCCGTCGTCAGAAACTCATTAATGTTTCTAGCAGCGCCCGGCACAGGCCCCAGATTATCGACCCAGGAGACTGTATTTGGATCCTGTGGAATCCCAGACTCTGATTTAAAAAGCGCAGCTAAGGGTTGTGACGACCGGCCATCCGTGACGTAAGAGGATGCAGAGCCGGCGGTATACTAATTCCTCGGGGAAGACCGCAGCTCCGTGGGGAGGTCGGGATGAACTGGGTACAGCGAAGACGACGGACTGCTTCCACATTTGGGGTTGTATATTTTGAAGAATGATACTGGTTCTGAGAAGGCGGTGTCTCGAATATGGACTTTTTTTTTCTTTTTTTCCGAAAGGTTTTGGCCCCTCGCTCGTTTGGTCGGGTTCAAAGGAAAGGAAATGAAAAACCCAGTAAGAGTGAAAAAATTAGGCTTCCCGGTTTCTCGGCACGTTTTGGGTAATTCTAGGTTCTTTTCTTTGTTTTCGCTCGCACCGGTTGTGCCTGGAAAAACGGAAGTCGCGTTGGTGTGAGGGTAGCAGAATGATAGGTGGTATGTGATTTTGCTAAAGAATCGCCTTACCAATCGCATCCGTAAAGAGGAAGCTTAATGAAGGTCCGTAAGGCACGGTGATGAATTGGGAGACAAGTGTTCTAGGCGCGACTTAATATTGTTCAATCTGTGATGGATCGCGCCGGCACTCGCTCACACAAATTAAGATATTTTGGGATTTTCTCGAGATTTGAATGACAACGGGCGGCAAGGTTGAAGAACTAAGCATGAGGAAGCTGCCCGCACTCTGGGCACGACTACCTTCTCCATTCTCCTTGTTTTTTCGCGGCTCAACAAACCATAATAAAATGTTAGTGTATCATATCATATCTGTGGTTATAATTACCTTGGAGATTCCTAGTGATGGGCACGATCATGATCGAGCAGAAAATTTAGCCCATGCTCGAGCATAAATCGTGCTCGAGCACACCACAAATTTATGATCGAGCATGATCGTGCCCATCACTAGAGATTCCCTAGGAAAACGTCCAAAATTCATGCTGCCCCCCAGGGTGGCTTCCCTTTCTCTGAATCGTATAGCGTATGGTCCCTGCGCCTATAGATTTTCAAAGCCTGATCCCACAGCCGATTTCAAGGCCCCAGACTCAGGCACTCCCAAATTTCACACCAAATTATGAGATAAAGATTTGGTCCTCCCTTCAACTACTCTAGAAACTATCAAACATACATAAGATCCACCGCCCTTAGCTCCACCGAGCTACACAGTTGACTGACGATCATTTTATTATCATATACTAACTTCCTAACTTGCCTTCTTCCCCTGAGCTGCCCCTCTTTCCCTCTTCCACACGACTCTCTTCCTATTATTATCATTCATACCAAAGTTCTTTCTCAAAATCAGACCATTCCAGATAAAAGGAACTCCTGAACACCCTAATGCATCAAACCGTGACTCCAGTACGGTTTAATAGTCCCTTCCATACCGGCCGCAGTCCCCTTAAGTCCAATCTGCTCAACTTTAGCGTTAACAAAATCCCTCGGTGTGGGAATCATATGCTGTGTTTGCGAATCCTACCCACAGAGGATGTGATCACGTAACCTACAACCAATTGAACCTGCACACCATCACGTTTGAGCTTGTCGCCGAGATCGGTGGACTACAGTTGCAGGAAAGTCTTCTAGCCTGGGTAAGTGGCCAAAAAGGGAGTAGGAAGCAAACCGCCGAAAGAGCCCACAGTCAAGATCGGCCCTCTCTTTGGAGAGGCCGTCACCGGAGCAACGATTTGAGTAGCTTTGAGTTGAGTGTACCATTAAGATTGATGGTGATGATCTCGTCCATCTTCATGGACGTTTCCAAAAAACGAATACGGATATCATGATTTTTCCCAACATTACTAAACAGAATCGCGATATGAAGTCAAGCGCTCGTTGTCCACCGAGTGATTCTTCCCAAATCCCAAGTCTGGATACCGGAGTACTTGGATTCGATTTCATGACCAAGGGTAGCGAGTTTCGATTCGGTGCCAGAGACGAGAACAACGTGGAATCCTTTCGCAGAGAGCTAGCAGGAGAATCCCTTCCCAATACCATCCGAGGCGCCGGTGATGAGTGCCAGCGACCCTCTTGGCCAAAGTTTGTGCAGCTATAATAACAAGTGATTCAGTATTCCACCCAACCTCCTGCGAGATATACATTTGTCCCACTAAGAATGGACAAACTTGAGAAAGAATTGAAGATTTTGAGCGAAACATTGAGGGCAGTGGGAGCAGCGAATAGAGCAAGAGTGGAGAGCACAATGGTAGGGACAAAGGAGGAGATTTTGAAAATAAATTCGCCGGAGAAGGTAATGCTGTTTGTGCTCGGCAGCAACCGCGGAATCGATGTCTATTGAGTGGCCTTGGGGAGGAGTGACTCTCGTTTTGTGAAGGGAGCTCGGCCGGCCCGCTCGCTTTGTCGGGAATCTCCCACTCAACATTGATACGAATGGAGGGTGCAGGTGCGCCCCCAGGCGACGCCCACTGCCCAGTAACATTAACACCGGATCAGTGGACTCAGTGTCTCCGAGTGACAAAGTATCCATGTGATTCTGAAGAAAGTAAAGAATTCAAGGGCCAATTGGAGCCTTGTTTCGTTCTTCTGATGCGCGATACCTTATTAATTACTTATTCACCAAATCCTCTCCACGGAAACCAAGCAAACATGGTGTTACCTAGGTATTGCAGACGCTCAGTTGTTTCCCCGGAGCATCATGATAAACCGAGTCTAGCTCTGCTCCCCTCAGCTGTCAGAACCATCATTTTCCGAGTCATAGCTAGTGTTCCCTCATTTTTCCCCCCGGGGTACCATTAGTAGTTTTGGCTCTGGGCACATCGCTAATGTAGACACCGGTGGAAGCGAGGCTGTGAACCTAGCTGCGCAGTCATGCCGATTACCAACGATCAGCTACATACAATTCACTCTTACTACATTTAGGGGCGGGATAGGGCTATTAGCGGGGGCTTCCTATAGGGCGTACTAGCTATGGTGGGCGGGGCGGCGTGTCACGGCTCAGGGGGCCCCTCGTCGGGTTCGGGAGGGTAGAGGAAGGCCCCCCCCCCTCCCAACAGCAATGCAATTCTATTAATACTCAAATTCACTCGTAACAACAAAGCAGGGATGAAAGCGTTCTCAATATACGCAATATTTCTGCCAATCAAAGAGACTCCAACGCGCGGGGCCCTAGCTTAAAGACTACTGGTTCAACCCCTTGCGTAATATACTCCACTCTATCGTAAAAACCCCATCTAAAAATTCGAAACGGACCAGTAATCTCGTTGTGCTCATTTATGCCGACAGCTTCTTTCTTGTCTCCGCTAGCGCTTGCAGTATCATCTGTCGAGGCATTTGTCGATACCCTTGTGGATCGTTGGCGCCATATTGGATGTGTTAACAATATCAACAAGTGGGGTCAAATGCGAAAAGTAACTACGATTTCCATTGATCTCTGCAAGCTTCCTCAAGAGTCATTTCAGCCTTCCGTCCAAGCCCCTCGTCAGCTCCAGTGGGGACTTCCGTAAGATCCAAAACATCTCCCTCCCTTCCCGGGACAACATCATAAGAGAGGTCTCTTCAGAAAACATTTGAGAAGGCCATGGTCGTGTCGGGGGCTGTGGGGCCTTTTCCGGTACCGAGGTTCCATACCCGGCGTCAAGGCTTGTCTTTTAGATGTTTGTTTAGAGCCGCAATGTCACCCTTGGCAAAGTCAACGATGTGGATGTAGTCGCGAATCGCAGTGCCATCGTGGGAAGCATAATCTAGTCGGGTGAGCTACCGGTGTTAGGAGCGGCAAGATCTGAAGTAGCTCACCTGTTCCGAAGACCTTAAGGTTATCCTGGCGCCTAACAGCAACCTGCAATAATAGAGGTTGTAAGGAACTCATTGATGATCCTCCCACATGTATCCCGACTGATGGGCGCCGGCAGGGTTAAAGTATGTAAGAAGCGCAGAATTCCAGCGGGGGTGCGACTCAACATGGTCCTCGATAACTACAGGGCTAAATTAGTATAAATGAGCCAATCTTCAGGCATGGGAGCTGCGGAGCCAGTTTACGGCGAACCTAAGCATTCCCATCTCAATCATCCTCTTAGTTCTCCCGCAGGGTTAGTAGGACTAATGAGGAGAGCCTCTAGGATGGGGGTCATGGTTGGATATCTCGTAGCGTCACCACAAACGTTGGCCGAAGAGGGGAACACAATGTTCACGCTATTCGCTTGCATGGAGCGGAGGAGAGAGAGATGACCCCTGCGACATTGACGCGGTAGTCTTCGACTACGATCACGGTAGACTCTCCAATAGATTAGCGATTCTACCTGTTAGACGCACACCTAGAATTGTGAACGATTATGGAGTAGAGTCGGCTCGGATGTATGATCTTTAACAATCAACGTGTGCGAGAGGGCCACAAACCTTAAAGGCCGAAAAATGAATAACAGAATCGATATCGGGATTGCCTTTGAATATATATCGATGGCTTCTTGGTCTGTTACGTCTGCCCTGTAGAATACCGGGCGTTTACCGCAGATGAGCACGATACGGTTAAGAGACACTTCCGAAGAGTTGTTAGAGGCTGTCGGTACAGTACTAGGACAAAAAGATTTCCGAAAACTGATCGTGCTTGGCAACCCCGCAATACCACCGACAACCTCAATCCACATTATGCCACTCAGAAGAAAAGAGAAGACACCGGGAATTGGACGCCTTTCAGATATTGAGAAAGGAGAAATTATGGGACTGTGGAAGGTGCACCAGAGTGTTGCAAAAGTCTTACCACAGTTGACATATCCGAGACAAGACTCAGTGGTGGGCAAGTTTATCCAGAGGTGGCAGCAGAGAAAGGACCACCACAATCACGCGACACCAGGCCGCCCTTCCAAAGTCAGAGGGCGAGATCGGCGGTACCTACTTCGAGCAGCCAAAGCCAACAGAAGCCAGACTTGACATCAGTTAACGCAATCTGTGACTCCTAATGTCAGCGTACGAACAGTCAAGCGCATTTTAGCAAAAGAAGGCATTAAAAAATAGCGAGCAAAAAAGAGACCAAAATTGACTGAGGACCATGCTGCTGAACGCTTGCGCTGGGCTTTACACTATGCAGATTGGACTGAGGAGGATTGGAAGTGAGTAATATGGAGCGATGAATGCAGTGTTGAAAAGAGCAAGGATCTATGCACTGTGTGGGTTTTCCGTACAGCATATGAAAAGTGGGATATGGAGTGTATCCAAACTTATGAAAAGAGAGGGGGAGTGAAGCTGAAAGTGAGGGGGTGCTTTTGGGGCCCAAATCGGGGGACTTTTGTGCCTTTAATGGTCAAGTCAGTGGATCAATTTGTCTACCACGATCTTCTCGAGAATCTTTTACCCCCTGTTCTCCAAAGAGTCTGAGAAACCACTGGTGCTGAGCCTATCTTCATGGAAGATAACTCTAGGGTCCATAAGAATGGGGTGGTAAAGGAATGGCATGATGCGCATGGAGTGGAAGTGATGGAATGGCCACCGTATTCACCTGATATGAATCCCATTGAACATCTTTGGCGTCGACTTAAGGAGAAAATGCAGGAAATGTACCCTGGTATTGGGGACACCAAAGGTGGACCAGAGAGATTTAGGAAACGGCTTGCTAAAGTTCTTCCACTAGTATGGGATACATTGGAGTCAGAATATCTGGAGAGTTTGTGGAGAAGTATGCCAGCTAGTGTTTGTTCGGTCATTGCAGCAAATGGTTGGTATACCAAGTACTAACAAAAGAAAAATTCAATTCTCTATACATATAGGTTTTCTACTACCTGTAATTAATCTCCTGATTCATTATTGTATTTGCTCTATACGTGGTTGGGGTGGGAGAGTGGAAAATATCTGTGTTGCGGAGGTGACCGTGGGCAGACTTTTCATGTTTCGGAAATATTTTTGTCACCCGACTGTATCCATCACTTCGTAACCAACAACCAGGAGGTCCAAAAAGCGGTAAAGGACGCAATGTAACCAGTCCCCGTATTTCTGTCGTGAGAAATTTCAGCTGATTTCAAATTCAGTCGGTAAAAAAAACTAATGATTAGCCAACTAACCCGGCGACAGAAACAGTTCATTCTTTTTCCGGTATCTTTGACTGGGGATGTGACTGGGATGCGAAAGATGGATAGGGTAGGTAGTGGTTGCTGACCGGTAAAGGGACGGTGGCAACAGGGTTGAAAGAAAAAGGGGGGAAAAGCGGGAAAAAGAATCGGGGAAGACGGTTATTGACCGGGCGCTATCAAGTAGTAGCATATGGTGGGGGAGAGGTTAGGCTGCCATCCCCCCCTCAGACGCTTCTTTTTCTCTCTAGGCCGTGCATTCGCCCACCACTGCTCACTAGCAGGCAGGGTTCCGAATAGTCCGACCGGTCGGGTCTTGGGGGTGGGACCGGGCTGGCCAGTGCCAGTGATGGCGATGACTGGACCAGACTGGCTTGGGTGGTCCGGTCCGGGTTGAACTGGTCCCAGACCAGTCATTATGGGGGATCACATAAGTCTGAATGTCACCTAGCCCAACACTCGCTAAGAATAGAAGTATAGCTATACTAGGATCTTGGAGTCGCTTGTCACGCTATGAATCAACAGCCCCTCACTAGAAGCTGATATAATATCGTGCAGAGGATAATATGCGGTGGAAATACGATTACCTGATGGATAAGTCGCATCCAATACCGGTATTGTGGCATGTGGTCATGTAATATCACTCACTTAGTGAACCAAAAATGGTTCAATACTCAAGAACCGATTTTCGCCACCCCTAATCTAAGCGAGGCACTATCTCCACCATATAATTCATGGAAAACAATAAGTTTAATTAAGAAAGCCTTTACTTGAACGTAATATATAGTGATAAAAATAGCATATCCAATGGCTTGGCAGGCCTAGTCAGACCAGCCTTAGTCAAGTCGGTTTCCATAATCCTGACTGTCCAGTCGGTCTGATTTCGACCATTGGACTAGACTTGACTTTCGACCTGACTAGCTAGTCCAGTCCAGTCTTCCACCGACGATTCGGAACCCTGCTAGCAGGAGCAGCAATAGCGGAAACCTTTATGCGCCATCGCTATTTTTCCCCTCTCGATGGCGTACAATGTGATATGGGGCAAGTAATGTGAACTTACCAACAGGCTAAGTATGCCTATATTATAGGGCTCGCTTTTTTGCAGGGGCAGCCGAGTCCATACTCGTGTAGTAATCTCTCCATGGCCTCCAAAGGGGATGAATTTATCATCTCAAATCTCGAGCTTTTGAATGAATTTACCTTCTAGAACCCAGAACCTGGCGGCTTCTCGTAAGCGGCCACCCTGATATTCAAGCTGTCTGAGTAGCCATCACACCTTCATTTTTCCGGGGGACGAATGGGATATCGGAGAAATATAAATTGGGCAGAACTAGGCTCTCAGGGTTGTCCTTGCTCTGCCTTTGTCGTTGGGTTTTTTTTTATTTGCTGAGGAGTGAGGCGGATCCAGTACCAGAATTTGGAGAGTGATTATTTTGTATTCCCCTCTCATCCGAATTTGACACAAAAGAATCAGGCCCACCCACAGACCACAAAACCTCCATGGGCTTTCCCGTTATCTTACGTGTAACATTGCCCAAAATAATATTCGGCCGGCATCAATAGCTGACCAATAGCCTGATGTGAGCCCGCTTACCAACACTGCCGCTATTCACAACCCACCTCTCCTTGTAGAATGCTTACTTTCCTGCTGGTAAATATCAAACCTGCCTTTCAACACAACACCAGCAATGATAAGCATCACCCAGCAGGCAGCCTTTGTATCAATTTCTTTTCCTGACCCCCCCGAATCCCCCTGTGATATTGTCAATTTCAGTTTAATTCCTGGCCCAGATCCCTAAAGTTTCATCCCATATCGCTCATTTGAGCCTGGAAAAACTTGTCGTCCTCTTGAATTGTAACAATAATCAGCCCTGTAATAGTACACTAGAATGCTCCTTAGGCTAGATGATTAAGGTCAGCGTTCCCAGAATCTGTTGTTGATTAAGCCCGAGGCAGGCGAGGATGCGCTCAGAGTTCCCAAGCATCCACGGGACTCTGTTAGGTACTGCAGGCAGTCCCGTTTGCACCTGAAGACTGGTGGACTGGACTCTTGTGAACGCTGGATGAGCTTGACATATACCATCTGAAGTGCGCTCATTGGAGAAGACCTCCCATTATTACACCTACTATCCTATTACTCAAAATCACATCAATTCTAGAAGAAACGACAAAGGAAACCAAAGTACCCGTATAGTTTACGGGATAGGTATAGTGTTCGTTACGGGGCCTCTGGGGCCCCGAAAAACGCGGGCCCCCGGCCCAATTCCCCGTTCCGCCCCGCTGAACGGCCCGGGGTGGGGCGTGTTTTTTTAGGGTTCCCTGCCCCTGTCCCCGGCCCCGCCCATTCCCCAGACGGGTCCCCGTTAAAACAGGTGGGGAGAAACAGGGCCCCTTCCAGGGAATGAGCGCGGACTCGCCCCGGACGGGGGCGGGGCGGGAATCACCCCCAAAATAACCCCCCCGGCCCGTTGTAAGTGCGGGGCCTGGCGAGTGAAAACCCGCCCCGCCCCACCCCGTAACGAACTCTAGATAGGTACTGAAACAACAACTTTCGTCCAGGCAGATACTATCTTCCAGTGGGTGATGCGAACCTAAGAGTAAACTGAAGAACATGTTGAAATTCTTTGTATATTTCCTATGTATATTCAACACACTACTGTGTATTCTTTTCCTTAGTTTATGTTTCGGCTCCGCCTGTCCACGGCTTACATTACTACAGCTAAGATATAAGTTATGGTGTTTTATTGTTTATTGCAGGATAATATCTCGCGATTTAACATGTGCTTTCCAATCAGGCCTTTCGGATTTTACGGTTGTTTATGCATCCCTTATGCACCATTCATGGTCATAATATTTCCAGTAATCACTCCACACCAGGGTTCCGAATAGTCTGACCGCTCAAGTCTTGGAGGCGGGACCGGGCTGGCCAGTCCTGGTGAGGGCGATGACAGGACCCGACTAACTTGGGTGGTCCGGTCCGGTTTGAACTGGTCCCAGACCAGTCTTTATGGGGGATCGCAAAAGTCTGAATGTCACCTAGCCCAACACTCGCTAAGAATAGAAGTATTGCTATACTAGGATCTTAAAGTCGCTTGGCACGCTATGAATCAACAGCCTCTCAATAGAAGCTGATATAATATCCTGGAGAGGATAATATGCGGTGGTAATACGATTACCTGATGGATAAGTCGCATCCAATACCCGTATTGTGGTATGTGGTCATGTAATATCACCAACTTAGTGAACCAAAAATGGTTCAATACTCAAGAACCGATTTTCACCACCCCCTAATCTAAGCGAGGCACTATCTCCACCATATAATTCATGGAAAACAATAAGTTTAATTAAGAAAGCCTTTACTTGAACGTAATATATAGTGATAAAAATAGAATATCCAATGGCTTGGCAGGCCTGGTCAGACCAGTCTTGGTCAAGTCGGTTTCCGTAATCCTGACTGTCCAGTCGGTCTGATTTCCACTATTGGACTAGACTTGACTTTTGACCTGACTAGCTAGTCCAGTCCAGTCTTCCGCCGACCATTCGGAACCCTGCTCCACACCCTTTTGTTTTCATGCACATTATTTGGGATTTACTTGGTTGGATTTCAGGGTCAAACATGTTCACACTTATGTTTCTTACATTGTTTTTCCTATATTTCTCTTGCGCATATGGATGCACACTTTGCTATAAATACGGTGCTAGCACCCACCTAGCTTTGAAGAATTAAGAACCGGAACTCCTACCAATCCCTTCTTCACCTCCTCGCTAAGCGTGCCTCGCAACCCCCCTCTCACTTGTGAAGTATTATCCACATAGAATATATTGTGCCGCATTCACATTATGAACAGAACAAACCGACTGAGGAAAAAAACGGCAATAATATCACGATCTAGAAACCAACCACTACGAAGTTGGGCAATCGCCGCTCACACACGAAGTAGAGTTAAAGAAACTAAAGACAATTAAAAAAACCCCCCTGTGGAGAAAAGAAAAAATCTCTATTGACCAAACACAAGGTCCGCAGTTTTCTGTCCTCGTTGTTGTTCCTTCGTCCGGTCTCCCTTGTGTTCCTGTAACTGTTGCCTCCTCCACTTTCACCAAACCCTACGATCCTTGCCCTCTGTTACTAATCCCTGCCCCCTTGCTCCACTGGTCTAACACGTAGCTATGTAAACTTTGGGCTATGAATGTACAATACAGGAAACATTCTCGTAATATCGGTAGGCTTACTTCGAACCCCACAGTACTACAATGGGTATGAAGTTACCATTTGCTATGGTATTTAACATTCTATCAAAGAAAGGGTACAATCTTTGACTGCGAAATAGAAGTAGAGCTGGAGTTCGTTACGGGGCGGACGGGGCCCCGAAAAAGGCGGCCCCCCGGCCCTTTTCCCCGCCCGACCCACTCAATGGCTTGGGGCGGGCTGTCTATTTCAGCATTCCATGCCCCTGTCCCCGCTCAGGCCCCCGCCCAACCCATACCCCAGACAGGTCCCTGTTGAAAATAGGTGGTAACAAACAGGGCCCCGTCCAGGGAATGAATGCGGGTGGGCCCCGGACGGGGACAGGGCGGGGATTACCCCAAAAATACTGCCCCCGGGCCCGTATAACGGCGTGGTCTGGCGAGTGAAAACGGGCCCCGCCCCGCCCCGTAACGAACACTAAGTAGAGCAAGCTTAGACATAAGAATGATGTCGGTTTACTGTATTGTTTCCGTATCTCGATTTCTTTTCTTCTCCGGTGCTCACCCCGTCGATTTGTCACACATTGAATGTCTAAGAGGACGGCATTCAAGTTCAGCCATGGAAGGAGAAGAGATGCATGAATGCAAAGAAAAAAAATAAGAAAGGCGATAGAGGGTGTCTTTCGTCCATTTATTTGACAATGACGGCCAGTATAATCTGAAAGATCTAGCCTATTGTAACAGGAAACGAATATCTAATTGGAAAACAACCAGAGAAAAACCCAGTTGAAGAAATAGCAACCCTCATACGATTGCTGACACTTTTTTTCCTTTTCGCTTTTCCATCCGACCGAGCGCCAGTTTCCCAGACGATTATAATACCCCCATACCCCCCACAGATCGATTCAGGACTGCGAGCAGCGCCACCGGAAGGGTGACCAACTAGCCGGAAACCGCAACGCCCACATCAGTCGGTCTCACCAATGGTTTATCCAGAGGGTCGTCTATCTCGTCCAAACGGTCAACTGCCCAGGAAGCAGTTACATGAATGTGCAATGTTGAACATGGATCGTTCTGGACTGCTCACCATTTGCATATATCCCCATGCACGTTGGATAAGGAACCTTATCCCTCTGACCTGTTACACACTAAGTTTTCGAAAGACGTCTCATGACAATTAGCTTCATACCGATCTCCGACATCAACCCTGCATCCAAACCTCCATCCATCGACAATGAAACACGAACTATCATCAATAGCTGAACAACCATGGCACCCGCAGTTATACACTCAGTATTCAGCAAACCGGTTAACCACAGCCTCGGTGCTTGGGTTTCCACCACGGATAGGATTCGGCTGAGAAGTAGGAAAGAGCTACTAGTGTTCGTTAAGGGGCCTCCGGGGCCCCGAAAAACGCGGCCCCCCGGCCCAATTCCCCGCCCGGCCGAACGGCTCGGGGCAGGGCGTGTTTTTGTAGGGTTCACTACCCCTACCCCCGGCCCCGCCCGTTCCCCCGATGGGTCCCCGTTAAAAAAGGTGGGGAGAAACGGGGCCCCATCCAGGGAATGAGCGGGGACTCGCCCCGGACGGGGGCGCGGCGGGAATCAACCGCAAAATAACCCCCCCGGCCCGTTGTAAGGGCGGGGCCTAGCGAGTGAAAACCCGCCCCGCCCCGTAACGAACTCTAAGAGCTACTATGCAGAAGAAACTGTTCAAAGATAGGGCACGCGCAGGAAGTGTGCTGTGGAGGAAAGGTCTCATCTCATGGAGGATATGAGAAAGCCTGTTCTTCCCTTTGTTCATTTGTTTCCTGTCCATCATCGCATTCATTATTCATAGTGTGCGTTACGGGGCGGGGCGGGGCGGGTTTTCACTTGCCAGGCCCTGCCCTTACACGGGGCCGGGGGGGGTATTTTTAGGGTAATCCCCGCCCCGCCCCCGCCCGGGGCCCACCCGCACTCATTCCCTGGACGGGGCCCCGTTTGTTACCACCCATTTTTAGCGGGGACCCGTCCGCGGTATGGGGGGGGCGGGGGCCTGAGCGGGGACGGGGGCAGGGAATGCCGAAAAAGACACCCCGCCCCAGGCCGTTGAGCGGGGCAGGGCGTGGAAAAGGGCCGGGGGCCCGCGTTTTCCGGGGCCCCGTCCGCCCTGTAACGAACTCTAATTATTCATTCACTTGGTCTTTCTACTCCTTGTCAAAGTCATTCATTACCGTACACGATTCCATTATCTTTTGTTTCTTTGATAACTTTTCTCTATCCAAATTGTTCATACCAATAAAAGTTCGGCATCGCCAAATCACTGGAATCTATATTCACTGTGTATAAGCTTAGAGTGTTGAATATGCAAAAGGGCGGCCTCGAAGTCGAGCAAGCGATCATCAATGGCAGTCAAACCGCGGCGAACCTCGGCAGTCTCATTATCGACCTTTCGGTGGAGGTTACGAATATCGGTTCGGGTCTCATAAGCGTGGCGACGCATATCGGCACGAACTTCCGCAAAGTTTTTTCCAATACCGGCACGCACATCTGTACACTGTTGCACAAGTTTTTTGCCCATATCCACACGAATGTCCGCAGTCTCCTTGGCAAAATGTTTTCCAATACCGGCATCGATTCCGGCAAACTGTTGGGCTATTTCACCACGCAGATTGGTACCCTGTTGGGCCAACTCGACATGAATGTTGGCAAACCTTTTTGCAATGTCGACGCGAAGTTCTGCAAATTGCTCGTCCATGCGCTTGGACAATTCCGCGATGGATGCCAGAATCTTTGCGGTCGGGTCAAGTGGGGGCATCACTTGACTTCCTCCTTGGTGTCCAGCACGTACTATGATGTGAGCATAAGTACAGCGAAGTCTTGGTTGCCTTTTGGATAGAAATTCTGTGAGCCACGTTCGGCAGACTTACCTACAACCCGCCCTACACCTTGTCCACGATGGGTCGCGTGTACACTTTCATACATAGTGGCGGGTCTTTGTTTAGAGCTTCTATTACATAGTTAGCAATTCAGGCACCATATATCATAATTAAATTAGCAAAGAATGACTCGACTCACTGTGAGGGAAAAGGGCAAAAAAAGGGCTCGCTAACGGGCTTGTTTCTCTATCCTTGGGTGGGTGAAAGCCTTCGTGGCTTTCTGCGTGTGCTGCAGGCAAACACTCGTCTTATGTCAGAATCGAACACCGCTAAGCCTTTGTGCAAGGGTGTGACTTGCATTTTTATCTATTGTGCCGGGCACATGAAATCAACTGAAAACTAATCAAAAGCCCTTACCACCTTTCATTCTGCGACCCTCACACCAACGTGACTTCCCTTTTTCCAAGCATGACGGGTGTGAGCGAAGAGAAGGACAGAACCAAGAATTACCCAAAAATTACCGCGAAAATGGCAAGCCTAATTTCTTCGCGCTTACTAGGTTTTTCTTTTCCTTTCCTTTCAACTCTACCAAACGAGCATCCATATTTGAGCCACCGCCTTCTCAGCACTAGTATCATTCTTCAACACACACAACCCCAAATGTCGCGGCTGCCCACCGTCCCAGCCGAACCCTGTATTCCGGACCTTCCCCAGGAGCTGCGGTCTCCCCCGAGGAATTAATATACCGGCGGCTCTTCATCCGCTTAGGTCACGGATTGCCGGGAATTACAAGCCCCCGCGGTGTCTCTTGCATCAGAGTCTGGGATTGCACAGGCTCCAAAGCCAGTCTCCCTAACCGTTAATCTGGGGCCTGTGCCATGTGCTGCTAGAACCACTAATGAGTTTCTGACGACGGAGGTTAGGTATTCGCAGGTTGATGACACAGCTTCAAGTAGGGCTCTCCACTTCTTTTGATTTAGTATATCGGCTAATGATGGTTAGTATGGGGTGAGCAGGGAGCCAATCATCCGGTTATGACCTCCCACGTTCCTTGGCGTAGGAGCTGTTCCTGGGAACAGCTTTGCACACTATCAAGGAATCGATCTCCGAGCAATGCAGCGGTGCTACAAGTCAAACAATTATTGTTTTTTTTCTGAGTTGCTGAAGGCTTGGATCACTGTTTACACCCGTCTCTACCTGTGGGATTACACAACGCTGGGGTCTTTCACATCAGAGATTCTACACTCCATTGAGTCTTTGTCCAGGCGTATGGAGGATCGATATGCTGAGGCGGGGCACCAGTTTGCCTCCGTTCATACCGATGTTGGGAAGCAGATTGACTCTGTTTGTGCCGATGTTGCGAAGCATTAAGTCATGGCCGTTTGGATATAATTGATTGCTCTTTCGATTACCACTATATCTCGATCTCCCCACGGAGCTGCGGTCTTCTCCGAGGAACTCGCATACCGGCGGCTCTCCATCCGCTTACGTCACGGATTGCCTGTAATCACAAGCCTTCGCTCCGCCTCCTGCATCAGAGTCTGGGATTCCACAGCCTCCGAAGCCAGTCTCCTCAACCGATAATCTGGGGCCTGAGCCACCTGCTGCTAGAACCACTAATGAGTTTCTGACGACAGAGGCTAGGTATTCGCAGGTTGATGACACAGCTTCTCGTAGGGCTCTCCCCTTGTTTTGATTCGCTATATCGGCTAATGATGGTTGGTATGCGGTAAACAGAGAGCCAATCATGTTTTGAATAATTACTTAGGTGGTTAGGCGCAGTGGATCCAATCCTAAGTTACCGAATGGCACAAAACTTGTATTGATACGAACAACGATAATAGACAAAAGATATCAGAGAACAATAAGGAGTAAAGAGATCGTATGCGAGAACGAATGACTTTGACAAGACAAGACAAGACCGTAGAACAGTGAGAGAAAGATGTGATGCGTATGAAATGAACTAACTAAAACAAACAAAGGGAAGAACAGGCTGCCTTATATCCTTATCTGCAGAGTACCTTCCTCCCCGGCATAGTTCCTGCGCATGCCGGATTCTTCTCTCACTTTCCATGTGTCGGTCCTCCTTCTGTTTCGCTTCGCGAAGACAGATCCGAGGTAAGAGCTGTTTGGCCGAGGGTGCAGTTATGCTGGATGCCTCGGATCGTGTTGATGGCCGCAGGTATCGTAGATGTTCGGCTATTGACTGTCGTTCGTGTTTCGTCGTCCAGCGATCGGTGTTTGATCGTGTCGCATCAGGTATGCAAGGTGGTGACATTCGATCGTAAGAAGCTAACAATGGTGGAACGCTGTCGAAGCAACCATTGTGTTAACAATAGCGTAAATGTGTTTCGCTTTATGCAGGAACGAAAGTATGTATGTGGTGAGCAGCCTAAAATCAGAATTCTCCAACATCATGCGGTTATGACCTCCCACGTTCCTCGGCGTAGGAGCTATTCCAGAGAACAGCTTTGCGCACTATCCCGGACTCGATCTTCGAGCAATACACCCATGCTCGAAGTTCTACAATGACGGGGTTATTTCCTGAGTTGCAGCAGGCGTAGATCACTGCTCACAACACTCTCTACCTATAGGACGACACAACGTTGGGGTCTTTCCAAGGTTACGAAGCTCAGCAAAATAATATCACCGCTGTCAGACTATTTTCGCCCAGGCCGTGTGGCTTTTTCGCTTTTTTACCCTGGAATCATTAGCGCATTGGGTTGCCCGATCTTGCTTTGGTGAATTTGGCGTGTTTGTCAGCGACGTCAGCTATGTAATCGTTACCGCGACAACAGTCGATATCTTCTCACTCGGAGTACCGGCGGTTTTGAATGCCGGGGAGGTGTTACGCTTTTTGAGACGAAAATGAGCGCCCCGACTAAGGGACTTAGTGTTAGTGAGATTGAGGGATCTGAGAAGACTCGCCAGATATTCTTCAGTGGGGGAGGGGATACTGGTTTATGAATTCACATACTGGGTAGGCTGTTCACGGGTCCATAGTTGGGGAACTTATTTGCTAACGAAGATCAAGGCGGAAGAGAAACCACCTCACGGGGCATGTGGGAAGATTTACTAAACAAGTGGGGGTCCTTCATCATTTACCCCAGGAATATCATCGCCCTTCTTGAGCGGGCCAAGGGATCTGGAATATCTTGTCCAGGTGGCTATAGATGATGCCAGGAATCGAACCACACAAGCTGTCGTGAAAGTCAGCTATTCGGGCGTTCCATGTCAAGGGGGAGACTCAGGGTTCCGAATGGTCGGCGGAAGACTGGACTGGACTAGCTAGTCAGGTCGAAAGTCAAGTCTAGTCCAATGGTGGAAATTAGACCGACTGGACAGTCAGGATTATCGAAACCGACTTGACCAAGACTGGTCTGACCAGGCCTGCCAAGCAATAGGATATGCTATTTTTATCACTATATATTACGTTCAAATAAAGCTTTTCTTAATTAAACTTATTGTTTCCATGAATTATATGGTGGAGATAGGGCCTCGCTTAGATTAGGGGTGGCGAAAATAGGTTCTTGAGTATCGAACCATTTGTCAAGAAGTGGACTGTTTCGTTGTGCAGCGGAAGATTGTTGATTAAGTTCTCTATGTTGAAGAACACCGGCGATTATTCCATACTTACGTATTTTCCTTTCTTCCTCTCGCATTTTATTTCCTGTTAGTAATTAGTTTCCTTTGTGACTTATTATAAATCAAGAGGAGGAGCGGGGATACCTTGAAGGTATACTATAGGATATGTCGCATACATGGCCGGTGTGAATCGGAGAGGGAACCGAGGAAGATAACCGGAGAGGAAAGCCGGAGCAGAACCGGGCAGGAAACCGGTGGATGGTCAAGAACTGGTGACGGAACGGGGACAGGATATGTATTCGCCCTGCGGATCCCCGGATGGATTTCCGGTGCGATCATGGTGGCAAAGACCTCTTCATCTTGTGTATATAAGGCCTGTATTTCGCCATAGTTAGAATGTAAGAAAGCCACGCCTCCGACCAATATACATACGCTTCTCTCTTGACTTCTTTGTCTTTCTCCACCTAGCCAGCGCTTTCATCCCCCATCCAGAACTCATAACAATACCTTGTACAATAGCAAGATTTACCGCAAAAGGGCTAGATACGGTTATGAGACACCTCCGAAGCGTTGTAGAGGTTGTCAATAACAATGACCTCGCAAACAGCAACCGGGAGCTCTAATGCGATAAAAGGCCCATGCTGACGCCGTCACCAGCGTCCCCATTTAGCATAACAGCAGCACTAAAGCAAGGAGCCCCACCGTCGTTCTGGTTGCGAACTCTAACATCGTGTTCAGCTCTATGCAAAAGAAAAAGGTTCAGCGATTCAGTAGCTCTAGCGGGCGCAATGGGGTTGGGGCAGGGGGGGAGGGGAGAACTGAAGCGGTGTTTTCTACCACAACCCGCCACATGTACACCACTTACTTCCCGGTCGCCACTCCAAATTTCCAAGGCAGGGAGACACAGTGAGTAAAAAGGTAAAAGATGGAGGGCCTCAGCGGCTTATGTTAGGTCAAGTTTACGGACCTCTGGGTAGGAGGTCGGCGCTTCTGGCTGCTTCGTGTTGGGATTTCCACTCTAGAAATCAAGAGCGTGGCCGACCATTCTCCCACGACTGCTAACTGTCTGGGATGGCTGCGGAAAGGAGCTCTGTGGCTAGTTTGCATTAGCTATTGAAAGGAAAAGTAGGGCGAGAGTTGATGCCCTAATGGAACAATTATCTGGCCTTATGGCGTGAGTTTTTGCCCCCAGACAAAGAGGCAAGCTGTGGCCTACTACATGTATACGGTTAGGAAACATCAGCGAATGATCAGGGGTAAGTTGCTAGAGCTTGGAACCAATTTCTCCGGACCCCTACCCGCTTCCCATGGCTTGATCTCACCCCACGCTCACGCTTTAACAGCGTTGTATATGGGAACGATAGCGCCCATATCTTAACCTCTCGGATCAGTGATGGATACGATCATGATCGAGCATATAATGCGGGGAATGCTCGATCGTGATCTGATCGAGGGTCCCCATGGTCGAATGACGGATGCAACGGGGGACCTTGATCGAGTGATCGATCATGGCCACTGCTTGAGCATAGTTGACCTTAGCCGATTATCGTCGACTATACCCGAGTGTGATCCATTTTGCTGTGATTCAATAATATTTATTTAACTATAAAAGTAAAGGACGTCAAGGAACTAACGACGTAAAGTCCGGCCGAAAGAATTGGTATCTACTATGCTGGTAGACTCCCTTTATATACGTTGAATTTATGACCCAATCACTAAGATTAGCTGAGTGATCAATCATGATTCCAGATGGCCGAGTATGCTCGATGATGGCCGAGCATGATCGAGCAGTACCTACGATCGAGCAAATCGATCAGATCATGGATTATGTGCTCGATGATGATCTGATCGAGTGACCCTATGATCGAGGCTGATCGAGTAGACTATAGTCGCGCAAAACTCGATCATGATCTGATCATGTCCATCACTACCTCGGATCCCCGCCCCCACTCTTCAACCCGTTGAACACCTTCTCCAAGGAGTCTATGTAAATTCCAATCACAAGGACTTAGTACAATAGATTACCCCACAAGTTAAATGTCTCCACGTTCGCCCACGGGATTGTGGACAACTCACGGTCGGTGGTAGGCTTAAATCATAGGGGTTAAGACGACGGGTTTAGAGAATCTAGTGCATATTGGACCAGTCGTGGGAGGCTAAGGATGGCGTCGATGACAGACATGTTGAACAAGCTAAGTGGAGTGCTAGACATACATCTTCTCCGGTATCAGCGGGTTGGGATTTTCTGGGCTGGGCATTCATTATTGGTGGGGTTGGTGGGAAGGATTAAGGATTGAAACAAAAAGATTCACCGCAAGTGAGAGCGAGGTATCCCCCCATAATTGCATGTGCCAAGAGTGGAGGGAGATTACGAGGGCGGGGAAGAAAGAGATTACAAAGATAAGCTTGAATTTGGTAGTGAGTATAAAATACACAAGTATGGCTAATCAGTGACGGACACCTAAATAGTGACCTTGAACCCATGGGACTTCAGGCTATCAAGAATAGAGAAGGCTGGGGTGGCGTAAGTAAGATCTAAATTGTCATGGCCGCCAGTAACAATTCCCCCGAGACGACCTCGACAGTCGACAATGGCGGCGCCAGAATCTCCAGGGGCAGCGAAGGGGGGGTACTTGCTATCGTAGGGACAGATGACCCATTCAAGGGCTTTCTTCGGAGGAGTGTCAGTAAAATAGGTGCGGGTGAAAGAGCTGATTTCATTCGCCCTTCCCAGTGTTAGCCCGGTCGCCAAACCCCGTTTCATGACAATAAGGCTGGGCATTTCATTTCTGTCCAACATATTAGTCTTGGACGGATCTTCCTTGGGAATGATGCCCTGGATTTTCAAGATGCCCTCGGGGGGGTATTTGAAGCTATGACTATTGCGTGGGCTTGGGTGCATCATCTCGGTAAAACGAGCAGGGGAGATCTCCGTCCCGAGGTCTATTGCATTGCCGGTGAAGCAATCGGCATCAATCTTATCGCGGGCCATTTCGATTAATGCGTAGTCCTGTGTAAAATGTTTTTCATCCTGTACAAGCGGGGGAGAGAAGCGGAGGAATCCGAGGATCCTATTCGTGGTCTCACTCCAGTGCTTTTCCACATAGTTAGAGTGTTTCTGAAAAGCATCGATTCTCTTGTTAGCCTCGGCCAAACCAATCTCCGCATGATCTCGACGGGCTTGATCATTAGCGGCTGCCTCGAGGCATCTCTCCCAGTAGTCTATGATGACTCTCTGGTCGGTGATTGATTTCGTGATCTTGTTAAGGTAGGCGTCGAAGCGAGCGGGGCTGAAGTGGAGGACGTTGATGCGCCGCTGACTTGGCAACTTCCTGTCATACATTCTGTTGTTATCTGTCTTGTCAAACAAGAAATGGCGGGCAGTGATGAGATAAGTCTTGGACTCAGAATCCATGACATAAAAGCCACCGGTACCGTTTGAGTCCGGGGTCTTTTCATTGCATATGGGAAGCCCCAGGGTGGAGGTCAATGGCTCAAGGAGTTCGGCAATCGGGTTGTAGGCCGGGGCAGGTTCCTCCAGAGCAGGGCCGGCATAATGGGTAACGATGGACTCTCGGATTTCGACCTCGACATCATCAATTTTACTCTTCAGCAAGAGCTTCTTGCATTCAAAAGCAATAGTCTGACCATGCTCTCGACTCAGAGTATTAGGCATCACCCCGATCCAGATTACCATCGGTGCCGCTTCCTCGGTGGCATAGCCAATTCTAACAACATCCGTACTGGTCCATCGTACGCCATTCTCTTCCATGACTTGATGGATCTGTGGGCCAAGTTCTTTCTCCCATAAGCCCTGAAGTTGGTGTTTGCCAGCGGTGCGAATAGTCTTTGGCACGAAATAGGCTTCAGGACTGGTCTGTGGCTTCCATTCAGTCATTCCAGTTCGCGCGATAAGAACAGCCTCCGAATGAAGCCCATGGTAGTAGTGCTTAGCCTCCACATCGGAGATTGGGGATCGGGACGATGGAGTAGTGGTAATATTTGAGGCAATCTCGCTTGCGGTGACAGGAATAGGAACTGGGGTTTTGGTTCTGGATGTCATGGCAGTGGTGGTGTGCGGGATCCCAATTGGGTGGATATTCAGTAATCTAAAATCAAGAGGTAGAGGGAGTGATGGAAAAGTACCCCGACTTGGGGGTGTTGGGAATGTGTGAGTGGTACGTTGTGTGATGTGAGATGTTCGTTATAGACTAGTCGTACAAGGGTGGGACTACTTAAAGGAAACACCCGTGCCAAGCCCACTCCCGCACAACCAATGATAGACCTAACCACACACAGTAGGCAGTCACTAAGCTAACCCCTAGACATGACCCAAGTGGGTAGCCGTGCCTCAACATTACCGTATAGCTAAAGAGCTAACAGGGGGAGTGGTGACTCCGGGGTAGGTAGCAACAACGAAGAAGTACAGCTTGTGGGAGACTCAGGGTTTGAGAACGTGGGGGGGTACAGAGTAGGGGGCTCTTAGGCAGGGCCCCCCCGCTGGTGGAGAGGTGGGTAGTGGGAACTTGGGGAATGTTCAACGTGGCCGTGTCGCAAGGGTATCCCTTCTCGTAGAAGGGAGGATTGCGCTTCTGACCATCGGTTGCTAATACACAAGGTTTGATGGAAAAAAAAACCCTTTAATGGAAAGCACATGAATTTCATTTTATATATAGTCTCGGATCAGGAACCAGCTGGTGAGATGTGATAAAAGGTTGTTTTCGAAAAGTTGGGCTATCATCGAACGAGAGAGCCTAAGGATTCGTGTTTTTTCTACATCTCCGGACATGTCCTATATATACACAATCCTGACTCAACAGAAAGAACCTTTCGTCCACAATACACTCCAGTATGTTCTCCTATTTTCGCTCGCCATCCAATTTCTGAGAACTTTCCCGAAACTTCCACTTCCTAATTCCATCCCTTTAGTTTCATCCCTTTACATGGTTTCTCCCATCTTCTGCCCACGCCGATGAACGCAGGGTGTCACGATCCGATGATTGACCTTCTGCTCACCACACACCAGCCATCATTGGCCGATATACCCAAATCAGAAGGAAGGGAGAGCCCTACCAGATACTATGTCATCAAGCTGCTGATACCTGGCCTCCGTCGTCAGAAACTCATTAATGTTTCTAGCAGCACCCGGCACAGGCCCCAGATTATCGACCCAGGAGACTGTATTTGGATCCTGTGGAATCCCAGACTCTGATTTAAAAAGCGCAGCTAAGGGTTGTGACGACCGGCCATCCGTGGCGTAAGAGGATGCAGAGCCGCCGGTATACTAATTCTTCGGGGATGACCGCAGCTCCGTGGGAAGGTCGGGATGAACTGGGTTCGGCGAAGACGACGGGCTGCTTCCACATTTGGGGCTGCGTATTTTAAAGAATGGTACTGGTTCTGAGAAGGCGGTGTCTCGAATATCGACTTTTTGTTTTTCCGAAAGGTTTTAGCCCCTCGCTCGTTTGGTAGAGTTGAGAGGAAAGGAAATGAAAAACCCAGTAAGAGCGAAAAAATTAGGCTTCCCGTTTTCGCGGCAAGTTTTGGGTAATTCTAGGTTCCTTCTTTGTTTTCGCTCGCACCGGTTGTGCCTCTAGAAAGGGAAGTGGCGTTGGTGTGAGGGTTGCAGAATGATAGGTGGTAAGGGATTTTGCTGAATAATCGCCTTGCCAATCGCATCCGTAAAGAGGAAGCTTAATGAAGGTCCGCAAGGCACGGTGATGAATTGGGAGACAAGTGTTCTAGGCGCGACTTAATATTGTTCAATCTGTGATTGATCGCGCTGGCACTCGCTCACACAAATAAGCCAACCTCAGAGAAGAGAGCTGCGGAGCCAGTTTACGGCGAACCTAAGCAACCCATCTCAATCATCACCTTAGTTCTCCCGCAGGGTCAGTATAACTAATGGGGCGAGCCTTTAGGATGGGGATCATGGTTGGATATCTCATAGAGTCCACACAAACGGTGGCCGATGAGGGGAACACAATGTTCACGCCATTCGCTTCCATGGAGCGGAGAGAGATGACCCTCCGACATTGACGCGGTAGTCTTCCACTACGATCTTGGTAGACTCTCCAATAGATTAGCGATTCTACCTGTTAGACGCACATCCAGAATTGTGAACTGTTATGGAGTAGAGTCGGCGCAGATCTATGATCTTGAAAATCAACGTGTGCAAGAGCGCCACAAACCTTAAAGGCCGAAAAATGAATAACAGAATCGATATCCGGATGGCCTTTGAATATTTTTCGAGGGTTTCTTGATCTGTTACGTCTGCCCTGTAGAATACCGGGCGTTTACCGCAGATGAGCACGATACGGTTAAGAGACACCTCCGAAGAGTTGTTAGAGGCTGTCGGTATCAACGGCTTCGTAACCAGCAACCAGGAGCTCTAAAGCGGTAAAAGACGCAATGTAACCAGTCCCCGTATTGCTGTCGCGAGAACTTTCAGCTGATTTCAATTCAGTCGGTAAAAACAAACACATGATTAACCAACTCACCCGGGGACAAAAACTGTTCCTTCTTTTGCCGGCATTTCTGGCTGGGAGTGTGACTGAGGTGCAAAAATTTGATAGGGTTAGTGGTGGTGGTTGCTGACCTGTCAAGGGGGACGGTGGAAACAGAGATGAAAAAAAGGGGGAAAAAGCGGGAAAAAGGATCGGGGATGACGGTCAATGACCGGGCGCTACGATATCAAGTTGTGGCAGTCATGAGAGGTAAGGTATGGGCTAAGCTGCCCTTCCCCCCTCATACGCTTCTCTTTCTCTCTCGGCCGTGCATTCGCCCACCACTGCTCACTAGCAGCAGCAGCAATATGGAAAACCTTCATGCGCCCTCTCTATTTTTCCCCTCTTGATGGCGTACGATATGATATGGTGAAAGTAATATGAACTTACTAGCACGCTAAATATGCCTAGACTATAGAGCTCGCTTTTTCGCAGGGGCAGCCGAGTCCATACTCGTGTAACCGTATTTTTTTATGTTATCCGGAAATCCGCCAAGACCGGGCGTTCCTTAAGGTTTGACGGTGCATGGAGTCAGAAATCGGCTCCTTCAATACACCCACTTAACATGGAAGTCATAGAGTGGTTTTAGGTGTCTGCAACAATGCGGCTGGGCTGAGTGTGTCGTAATCACACATTTACAAGGGTTAGGATGGTGATCAGACAAAAGCCACGCACTTAGTGTTGGATTATTGGACATCTAAAACCAGCCGGCGGTTGCCATGTTAAGTGGGTGTGTTGAAGGGGCCGATTTCTGACTCCATGCACCATCCAACCTTAAGCAACGCCCGGTCCTCGCGGATTTCGGGATAACAAAAAAATACGGTAGTAATCTCTCCATGGCCTCCAAAGTGGATGAAATTATCATCTCGAATCTCGAGCTTTTGTATGAATTTATTTTCTAGAACCCTGAAGCTGGCTTCCTGTAAGCGGCCACCCGAACACTTTCGAGCTGACTAAGTAGCCATCACACCTTCATTTTTCCGGCGCAGGAACGGGATTTCGGGGAAACATAAATTGGGCGGAACTAAGTGTTCTCAGTTGTCGTTGCTCTGCTTTTGTTGTTGGGTTTTTTTTATTTGCTTAGGAGTGAGGCGGATCCAGTAACAGAATTTGGAGAGTGATTCCTTTGTATTCCCCTCTCATCCGGATTCAACACAAAAGAATCAGTCCCACCCACAGACCAAAAAACCTCCATGGGCTTTCCCCCTTATCTTACCGCTAACATCGCCCGAGATAATCTTCCGCCGGCATCAATAGTTGACCGATAGGCTGATGCGAGCCCACTTACCAACACTGCCGGCATTCACAACCCACCTCTCCTTGTAGAATGCTTGCTTTCGTGCTGGTAAATATCAAACCCGCCTTTCAAAACAACGCCAGCAACGATAAGCATCACCAAGCAGTCAAACTTTGTATCAATTTTTTTTCTTGACCCCCCCCCGAATCCACAAGTGATATTGTCCACACCTCCCCAATTGCTGGCCCAGATCCTTAAAGTTCCATCCGATATCGCTCATTTTCACCTGGAAAAATGTGCCGTCCTATTGAATTGTAAAAATAATCAGCCCTATAATAGTACACTAGAATCCGACTTACTCCAGAGCATTAAGTGCATTGGTCCCTGAAGCTTCTGCTGATTAACCCCGAGGCAGACCGGGATGAGCTCAGTGTTCCCAAGCGTCGCGGGGACTCTTTTAGGTACTGTGCGGCCAAAACTGGACCTGCTTAATTTTACTAAATTGTGGTAGCGGGCAGTTTAGATAGCTAGTTAGTTCGACAGGTGGAGTGGGCAAGTGATTACTAAGGAGGGGCAAGGATCGTGGGTTGAAAAGGAAAAGGAGAGGAGGCAACGGAGACTAAACTCCGAACACAAGGAATCACGGGCGAGAGAACAACGACATATTCGTAGACGACTCAGATCTTGTGTTTGCTGAATAGTGCTACGTCTTTCTTTACACGTTCCTTTTATCATCGTCATTGATTTCTTTAACTCTACCCATTGTGCGAGCGGCGATTGCCCACAGCGGTACTGTTTCGGTTCCTGATAGTCATATCATTTCCCTGTTCAATTCGTTTCGTTCTTTTCTTTACTTTGGGGTTAGTATCGCTCACGAGAGAATAGTATCCGCCCGGACCAAAGTCATCCTTTCAGTACTGCCGTCCGTCCCGTTCGGACCCAAAGACACATGGATTGGACCCTTGGGAACGCTGGATGAGCTTGACCTATACCATCTGAAGCGTGCTCATCGGAGAAGACCCCTCGTCATTACACCTACTACCCTATTACTCAAAATCACATCAATTCTATAAGCAACGACACAGTAAAAGAAGTACCCTTATAGTTTACCGGATAGATACCAGAATGGCTATGAAGCCACTTTTTGCTATGGTATTCAACATTCCATCTAAGGGAGGGTGAAATATGTGACGGCGAATTGGAAGTGGAGCAAGCTTAGAAATAAGCAGGATGTCCATTTATTGTATTGTTTCATTATCTCCTTTTTTCTTCTTCTCCCGTGCTCACCGGGTCGATTTGTGGCACATTCAATGTCCAAGAGTAAGGTATTGAGCCATGAAAGGAGGAGGGATGCATGAATGCAAAGAAGAAAAATAAGAAACGCGATAGAGGGGGTCTTTCATCCATTTATTTGACAATGAAGGCCACTATAATGTGGAGGATCTAGCCTATTGTAACAGGAAACGAATATCTAATTGGAAAAGAACCATAGAAAACCCCAGTGAAAGAAATACCAACCCTCATACCGTTGTTGACATTTTTTTCCTTTTCTCTTTTCAATCCGCTCAGAGTTTGTCGTAGTAGTTCTCAATGCCTGGAACCTGTTCGTGAAAAAAGTTAGCTTATGTTGCTAATTCTGATGTTATACTGGTGGTTAGTTTTACCTCAGTTTTAATACCCTTGCGTTTACGCATTTCCTGGACAATGCGACCAGGTTTGGTGGTGGCGTCGAGAGGGGAACCACCGGGAAGGACGGCCCAATGATCAAACATGGACTGGGGGAAGGCTTTCCCGCTGGTGTTTGAACGCAGATCAGCGGTGAAACCAAAGGACTCGTTGACAGGCAAATAGGCCTTGACGTTGAATAGAGGCGTGCCAATGCGCCGCTCTTCAGAGAAAACGTGACCTCTTCTTCGGGTCAGCACACCGTAGATGCCACCCATAGCCTCCTCGGGAACCTGGATCTCGACAAGGTAGATGGGTTCCAATAGGCGGGGCTCAGCGAGCAGCGTAGCGGCGTACAAGACACGACGAGCAGTCGGGATGATCTGCCCACCCCCGCGGTGAATAGCATCGGCGTGTAGGGTAACATCGATCACGTTGAAACGGACGCTTCGCATAGGCTCGTCGGCAATAGGTCCCTCACGAGTAGCCCACTGGAACCCAGAAACGACCGAATCCTTGATTTCGTTGAGATACTGCACGGCCTTTGACGTGTCAACTAGGAGATTGGCACCGCTGGTATCAGGACCGAAACACCAAATCTTACGGGCATCAGTAACATCCCATCCGTGCTCGTCGGCAAGTAGTCTCGCACGAGCTTTGAAATCGTCACGGGGGCCAATTTTCCCGGCTTCGATATCCTTAGAAACTTCCTCGGCAAGTGGGGTAGCAGAAACGTAAAGACGGTTGTGCTTGTTGGGTGACTTTGACAAAGCTGTCATACTCGAATCGCCGGTAACAGTCTCACGGTAGGAGACGACCGGAGGGGAAATCTTCAATGGGACACCTGCATGATCTTCCTCAAGATCCTTCAAGCAAATCTCCAGATGCAATTCACCAGCGCCGGCAACGATGTGCTCACCTGACTCAGAGATGGAAGTTAAAACACAAGGATCGGACTTGGAGAGGCGCTTAAGACCTTCGACCAACTTGGGCAAGTCGTTGGGGTTCTTGACTCCGACGGCAACCCGGACGACAGGGGATACGGAGAACTTCATGACCTTGAAATTATGGGCAGTCTCCGAGGTGGTGAGGGTACCAGACTTCAACAAGAACTGATCAACACCAACCAAACCGACAATATTGCCGGCTGGGACACCCTCAATCGGCTCATTGGAACGACCCATCAGTAGAACTGTGCGCTGAATGACCTTGATGAACAAGTCCTCCTTGCCACCAGGAGTGTAATCAGGACCTTGAATGCGGACCTTAAGACCGGACTTGACGGTACCGGCGAAGACACGACCGAGGGCGTAGAAACGGCCCTTTTCCGAGGTGGGTACCATCTTAGAGACATACAACATGAGAGGGGCCTTAGGGTCACAGTCTCGGATACCAATGCAAGCCTCATCATCCGAAGGGCCTTCGTACAGAGTCTCAGCACGATACTTCTGGGCGGTAACGGGAGAAGGTAAGTGCATGACAATCATCTCAATCAGGGCATCAGCTGCAGGTAAGAACTTCCACATGATGACCTTGAGGAGAGCCTTTCCCTCGAGATCCATTTCGTCAGACTTAAGCCTAATCTCAAGCTTCTCAAGTAGGATTGGGATCTCTTCCTTCTTGAAGTTCATGACGGCAGCGAAAATTCGGAAAATAGGGTCAAGAATAAACTGGTTGAAGGCACGTTCTAAAGGCTTGCCTTCGTACATTTCGGTCTTTGTCCATTTCTTTGTCTTTGGGTTGAAAAAGTTGTCACCCTGAATATTATGTTAGCATTATGAGATTGTTTTATTGAAGCCATAATTTGAACATACCCATAAACGCTCCATCATCTTGTTCCTGTCAACGCCGAACTTCTTAGCATAGCGTCCGGCGAATTGGCGGACAGTGAAAGCCCAACCGTGAAGACCTGAACCAAAAGCAACTGTTCCCTTGTCAGGATATACTTGGGCATCACCAAGAACTTTGTCAAAGTATGTGGCGACAATGACGTTTACGGACTCTATGGTTCGGGAGAAAGACCGGTACAAGTCCTCCTTCGATACCTGCAGTTCCAAAAGAGCACGGTCGACCTTGTTGATGATACAGACGGGCTTGATACGCTCGGTAAGGGCTTGGCGCAGTACGGTCTCTGTCTGGACACAAACGCCATCAACACAATCGACGACGACCAGAGCCCCATCAGTGACACGGAGGGCAGCCGTTACTTCAGAGGAGAAATCGACGTGACCGGGTGAATCAATCAAGTTAATCAAAAACTGGTTTCCCTCAGTCTTCTGGGTAATATCCTTGCAGTCCTCTTCAGAGAGTTGGGCATGTAGAGAGATAGCAGTAGACTTGATTGTAATACAACGGTCCTGCTCGTCCGGACGAGTGTCCATGTACTTCTTCTCACCGGTTTGCGCGACAGAAATAATACCCGCCCGCTGAATGAGAGAGTCCGTCAAGGTAGATTTTCCGTGGTCAACTATATTATCATTAGATTTCACACACTTGTTTCTTCAGCTTGAGGGACAGTTTCGTACCGTGGGCAATGACGGACATGTTACGGACGTTTGTAACATGGTCCATCAACTCACGGATCTAATTAGTGAAAGTTATCATCCTCTGAGTTGGTCCTTGATATCATTAAATTTGATTGGGATGAGTTGGCATACCTGTTCGATGGTGAATCTGAAAAAAAACAAAAAACACAGAATGTTAGCCAACAATCATCTCACCCAATCGCGAGTTAGATGCCGGAAAAAAGGCGTTCAAGTAACTCACTTGACCATTGTGCCTGTTTATTCTTTTTAGAAAAGACGAGTGAAAAACCTTTGCGCAAGGCAATTAAAGAAAGCTTGCAGAGGTTGACTTAGGCAGAGCAAGTCGTTCAATCGAGTGGATGGTTGATGGAGAGAAGAGTGTAAAGATCAAGGGATAGGAAGGGTTGCAAAAAAGTGAGGAGTTGTGGACGGTTTGTGTGGCGAGGGGTCTGACTTGTTTTAGATGACAGAGCGGGTTGAGCGTGGCAACACATCGCTTCCGGGCCCCCACAAAAATCATTACCACTCAACGGGCACCTCAAGATACTCCCCCTTTTTTATTAAGTCTGGTGGATGATATACAAGTACTGGATACTGCCATGTATTTTTTAAGTTATTTTTTACATATTTATTTTTCTTGGTTTGGTTGGGATAGTTGTACCGAGGAAGTTGACAACCTCACGGTGAAAATCATGAGTCGTTGATCGGTTAATTTTGTCCACGCACAATAGCTGCATGAGTTTTTCCGCATCGCAACCAGTGAAAAAAAAAGCTGTTCACATCCGGAACAAAGTACACAGGGCACCGACCACCGCCACCATGCCTCCACGAGCCCCTTACATAGTGCCCCTGCATGCTTGAGTCAAGTCTCTCTTAGAACTAGCAATTTTTTCAGGCAAAAATAGGAGTCGGCCTAGGATTGTGGGGCCCGAGGTCCAGCACTTCCATATGTTGATGGTATTATATTTGCCGGGTAACTTAACTTGCTCTTGGGAGAAGACTCACTTTGAGGTGCTTGACTCGCACCTATTTCCACCATTTTTTGGCCTAGAAGACTAAGTTTTACAAGGTAATGTAAGGCCTCTGCAGCCTTATCAGTATTCTTTCTTTCTTTGGCGTGTGTAGGTAGGTTGTGTTGCTGGCATTATGTTGGATTTCGACCTCGCGGGTGTTGGGAAGATTATTTTTTTAGCGATGGTTGCGTTGTTGCTAATTCCATCCCTTTAGTTTCATCCGCCTACATGGTTTCTCCCATCTTCTGCCCACGTCGATGAACGCGGGATGTCACAATCGGATGATTGACCTTCTGCTCACCACACGCCCACCATCATTGGCCGATATACCCAAATCAGAAGGAAGGGAGAGCCCTACGAGATATTATGTCATTACGCTGCTGATACCTGGCCTCCGTCGTCACAAACTCATTACGAAGGTACAGCGCCTAAGTTTTGAATATTTTACTAGCAGGGGATGTTCGACTAACAGGGATGAGGAGGTGAATTGGGTAACCACTATGCCCAATTCGCTGTCCTTATACCCGATTTGCTGCCTTGGCCCCTGCTAGCGTAACACCCCCTGCTAGTAAAATATTCAAAACTTAGGTGCTGTACCTTCGTAATGGTTCAAGCAGCACGTGGCACAGGCCCCAGATTATCGATCAAGGAGACTGGATTTGGATCCTGTGGAATCCCAGACTCTGATTTAAAAAGCGCAGCGAAGGGTTGTGGCGACTGGCCATCCGTGACGTAAGGGGATGCAGAGCCGCCGGTATACTAATTCCTCGGGGAAGACCGCAGCTCCGTGGGGAGGTCGGGATGAACTGGGTTCAGCTTCAGCGAAGACGACGGGCTGCTTCCACATTTGGGGTTGTATATTTTGATGAATGATACTGGTTCTGAGAAGGCGGTGTCTCGAATATCGACTTTTTTTTTTCCCGAAATGTTTTGGCCCCTCGCTTGTTTGGTAGGGTTGAAAGGAAAGGAAATGAAAAACTCAGTAAGAGCGAAAAAATTAGGCTTCCCGTTTTCTCGGCAAGTTTTGTGTAATTCTAGGTTCTTTTCTTTGTTTTCGCTCACACCGGTTGTGCCAGGAAAAACGGAAGTCGCGTTGGTGTGAGGGTAGCAGAATGTTAGGAGGTAAGTGTTTTTGCTAAAGAATCGCCTTACCGATCGCATCCGTAATGAGGAAGCTTAATGAAGGTCCGTAAGGCACGGTGATGAATTGGGAGACAACTGTTCTAGGCGCGGCTTAATATTGTTCAATCTGTGATTGATCGCGCCGGCACTCGCTCACACAAATTAAGATATTTTGGGATTTTCTCGAGATTTGAATGACATCGGGCGGCAAGGTTGAAGAACCAAGCATGAGGAAGCTGCCCGCACTCTGGGCACGACTACCTTCTCCATTCTCCTTGTTTTTTCGCGGCTCAACAAACTATAATAAAATGTTAGTGTAGGATATCATATCTGTGGTTATAATTACCTTGGAGATTCCCTAGGAAAACGTCCAAAATTCATGCTGCCCCCCAGGGTGGCTTCCCTTTCTCTGAATCGTATAGCCTATGGTCCCCGCGCCTATAGATTTTCAAAGCCTGATCCCACAGCCGATTTCAAGGCCCCAGACTCAGGCACTCCCAAATTTCACACCAAATTATGAGATAAAGATTTGGTCCTCCCCTCAACTACTCTAGAAACTATCAAACATACATAAGATCCACCGCCCTTAGCTCCACCGAGCTACACAGTTGACTGACCATCATTTTATTATTATATCCTAACTTCCTAACTTGCCTTCTTCCCCTGAGCCGCCCCTCTTTCCCTCTTCCACACGGCTCTCTTCCTATTATTATCGATCATACCAAAGTTCTTTCTCAAAATCAGACCATTCCAGATAAAAGGAAATCCTGAACACCCCAATGCATCAACCCGTGACTCCAGTACTGTTTAATGGTCCCTTCCATACCGGCAGCAGTCCCCTTAAGTCCAATCTGCTCAACTTTAGCGTTAACAAAATCCCTTGGTGTAAGAATCATATGCTGTGTTTGCGAATCCTACCCACAGAGGATGTGATCACGTAACCTACAACCAATTGAACCTGCACACCATCACATTTGAGCTCGTCGCCGAGATCGGTGGACTACAGTTGCAGGAAAGTCTTCTAGCCTGGGTAAGTGGCCCAAAAGGGAGTAGGAAGCAAACCGCCGAAAGAGCCCACAGTCAAGATCGGCCCTCTCTTTGGAGAGGCCGTCACCGGAGCAACGATTTGAGTAGCTTTGAGTTGAGTGTACCATTAAGATTGATGGTGATGATCTCGTCCATCTTCCCGGACGTTTCCAAAAAACGAATACGGATATCATGATTTTTCCCAACATTACTAATCAGAATCGCGATATGAAGTCAAGCGCTCGTTGTCCACCGAGTGATTCTTCCCAAATCCCAAGTCTGGATACCGGAGTACTTGGATTCGATTCCATGACCTAGGGTAGCGAGTTTCGATTCGGTGCCGGAGACGAGAACAACGTGGAATCCCTTCCCCGAGAGCTACCAGGAGAATCCATTCCCAATACCATCCGAGGCGCCGGTGATGAGTGCCCGCGACCCTTTTGGCCAAAGTTTATGCAGCTATAATAACAAGTGAATCAGTATTCCACCCAACCTCCTGCGGGTTCTAGGAGATATACATTTGTCCCACTAAGAATGGACAAACTTGAGAAAGAATTGAAGACTCCGAGCGAAACATTGAGAACAGTGGGAGCAGCGAATAGAGCAAGAGTGGAGAGCACAATGGTAGGGACAAAGGAGGAGATTTTGAAAATAAATTCGCCGGAGAACGTAATGCTGTTTGTGCTCCGCAGCAACCGCGGAATCGATGTCTATTGAGTGGTCTTGGGGAGGAGTGACTCTCGTTTTGTGAAGGGAGCTCGGCCGGCCCGCTCGCTGTGTCGAGAATTTCCCACTCAACATTGATACGAATGGAGGGTGCAGGTGCGCCCCGAGGCGACGCCCACTGCCCAGTAACGTTAACACCGGATCAGTGGACTCAGTGTCTCCGAGTGACAAAGTATCCAAGTGATTCTGAATAAAATAAAGAATTCAAGGGCCAATTGGAGCCTGGATTCGTTCTTCTGATGCGCGACACCTTATTAATTACTTATTCACCAAATCCTCACCACGGAAACCAAGCAAACATGGTGTTACCTAGGTATTGCAGACGCTCAGTTGTTTCCCCGGAGCATCATGATAAACCGAGTCTAGCTCTGCTCCCCTCAGCTGTCAGAACCATCATTTTCCGAGTGATAGCTAGTGTTCCCTCATTTTTCCCCCTGGGGTACCATTAGTAGTTTTGGTTCTGGGCACATCGCTAATGTAGACACCGGTGGAAGCGAGGCTGTGAACCTAGCTGCGCAGTCATGCCGATTACCAACGATCAGCTACATGCAATTCACTCTTGCTGCATTTGCGGGCGGGATGGGGCAATTGGCGGGGGCTTCCTGTGGGGCGTGCTAGCTGTGGTGGGCGGGGCGGCGTGTCACGGCTTAGGGGGCCCCTGGTCGGGTTCGGGAGGGGAAAGGAAGGCCCCCCCCTCCCAACAGCAATGCAATTCTATTAATACTCAAATTCACTCGTAACAACAAAGCAGGGATGAAAGCGTTCTCAATATACGCAATATTTTCTGCCAATCAAAGAGACTCCAACGCGCGGGGCCCTATCTTAAAGACTACTGGTTCAACCCCTTGCGTAATATACTCCACTCAATCGTAAAAACCCCATCTAAAAATTCGAAATGGACCAGTAATCTCGTTGTGCTCATCTATGCCGACAACTTCTTTCTTGTCTCCGCTAGCGCTTGCAGTATCATCTGTGGAGGCATTTGTCGATACCCTTGTGGATTGTTGAGCACCATATTGGATGTGTTAACAATATCAACAAGTGGGGTCAAATGCGAAAAGTAACTACGATTTCCATTGATCTCTGCAAGCTTCCTCAAGAGTCATTTCAGCCTTCCGTCCAAGCCCCTCGTCAGCTCCAGTGGGGACTTCCGTAAGATCCAAAACATCTCCCTCCCTTCCCGGGACAACATCATAAGAGAGGTCTCTTCAGAAAACATTTGAGAAGGCCATGGTCGTGTCGGGGGCTGTGGGGCCTTTTCCGGTACCGAGGTTCCATACCCGGCGTCAAGGCTTGTCTTTTAGATGTTTGTTTAGAGCCGCAATGTCACCCTTGGCAAAGTCAACGATGTGGATGTAGTCGCGAATCGCAGTGCCATCGTGGGAAGCATAATCTAGTCGGGTGAGCTACCGGTGTTAGGAGCGGCAAGATCTGAAGTAGCTCACCTGTTCCGAAGACCTTAAGGTTATCCTGGCGCCTAATAGCAACCTGCAATAATAGAGGTTGTAAGGAACTCCTTGATGATCCTCACACATGTATCCCGACTGATGGGCGCCGGCAGGGTTAAAGTATGTAAGAAGCGCAGAATTCTAGCGGGGGTGCGACTCAACATGGTCCTCGATAACTACAGGGCTAAATTAGTATAAATGAGCCAATCTTCAGGCATGGGAGCTGCGGAGCCAGTTTACGGTGAACCTAAGCATTCCCATCTCAATCATCATCTTAGTTCTCCCGCAGGATTAGTAGGACTAATGGGGAGAGCCTCTAGGATGGGGATCATGGTTGGATATCTCGTAGCGTCACCACAAACGGTGGCTGATGAGGGGAACACAATGTTCACGCCATTCGCTTGCATGGAGCGGAGGAGAGAGAGATGACCCCTGCGACATTGACGCGGTAGTCTTCGACTACGATCTCGGTAGACTCTCCAATAGATTAGCGATTCTACCTGCTAGACGCACACCCAGAATTGTGAACGATTATGGAGTAGAGTCGGCGCGGATGTAGGATCTTGAAAAATCAACGTGTGCAAGAGCGCCACAAACCTTAAAGGCCGAAAAATAAATAACAGAATCGATATCGGGATTGCCTTTGAATATATATCGATGGCTTCTTGGTCTATTACGTCTGCATTGTAGAATACCGGGCGTTTGCCCCAGACGAGCACGATACGGTTAAGAGACACCTCCGAAGAGTTGTTAGAGGCGGTCGGTATCAATGACTTCGTAACCAGCAACCAGGAGGTCTAAAAAGCGGTAAAAGACGCAATGTAACCAGTCCCCGTATTTCTGTCGCGAGAAATTTCAGCTGATTTCAAATTCAGTCGGTAAAAACAAACTAATGATTAGCAAACTCACCCGGCGACAGAAACCGTTCCTTCTTTTTCCGGCATCTTTGACTGGGGGTGTGACTGAGATGCAAAAGATGGATACGGTTGGTAGTGGTTGCTGACCAGTCAAGGGACGGTGGCAACAGGGTTGAAAAAAAAAGGGGGGGGAAATCGGGAAAAAGGATCTGGGATGACGGTTAATGACCGGGCGCTATCAAGGAGTGGCATATGGTGGGGGAGATGTTATGCTACCATTCCCCCCTCAGACGCTTCTCTTTCTCTCTCCGCCGTGCATTCGCCCACCACTGCTCACTAGCAGCAGCAGCAATAGGGGAAACCATTATGCGCCCTCTCTATTTTTCCCCTCTCGAAGAGATGCATGAATTCAAAGAAAAAAAATAAGAAACCCGATAGAGGGTGTCTTTCGTCCATTTATTTGACAATGACGGCCACTATAATCTGAAAGATCTAGCCTATTGTAACAGGAAACGAATATCTAATTGGAAAAGAACTAGAGAAAAACCCAGTTGAAGAAATACCAACCCTCATACCGTTGTTGACATTTTTTTCCTTTTGTCTTTTCAATCCCACCGACCACCAGTTTCCAAGACAATTATACGAACCCCATGCCGCCCACACATTGAGTGAAGATGGAGAGCAGCCTTATCGAAAGGGTGACAAACTACCCCGCCGGAGTAACATTCTCATCACCACGGGTCTTGAATGGTTTCTCCAGAGGGTCTTCGATCTCCTCCAACCTGTCATTGGCACGAGCAGCCTGTGTCTGAGTATCAAGAAGCTTGATATGGTAGTCACCCAGACGAGAATCGATTTTATCGAAACGGTGCTGAAACGCTGTGCGGTCCTTGCTAGTCTTGCCGCTGAGGTTCCTAATTTCTCTCCGAGTCTCGTAGGATTGGTGACCCATTTCGGCACTAAGTTCGGCAAATTGTTTCCCAAAATCAGAACGCACATCGGAACACTGCTGAACCAATTGTTTGCTCAAATCGGCACGAACATCACTACACTGTTGAACCAATTGTTTTCGAAGGTCTGAACGCACATCGGCACACTGCTGAACCAATTGTGTGCTCAAATCGGCACGCACATCACCACACTGATGAACCAATTGCTTCCCCAAATCGGAACGAACATCAGCCACCTCTTCCACTAACCTTTTCCCCATACGGGCATCGATATCGGCAAGCCGTTCAGCCACGTCTCCACGAAGAATGCTACTGTCATGCGCAAACTTGGCCTCAATATCGACGAACCCTTTCGCAAAGTCACTGCGAATCTCATTAGATTGCTGGTCCACACGTTTGGACAATGCCTCGATGGAGGCTAGAATCTCGGCCGTCGCATCAACTGGAAGCGCCACGCGGCTTCCTCCTAGTGGTCGTCTGCCTAGTAGGATGTGAGCAAAAGTACGGCGAAGCCATGGTTGCCATTTAGATAGACATTCTGTGAGCCACCTTTAACAGACTTACCTACAACTCCTGCTCCACCTTGTCCACGCTGCATGGCGTGGGCACTTTCATACATAGTGGTGGGTCGGGGGGTAAGCTCGGCTGGTATGGACAGTAGTGTTTGCTTCAAGCCTCTTTTAAATAGTTAGCCACTCCGGAAGCATATAATTAAATTAGCAAAGAATGACTCACTGTGAGGTAAAAGGGAAAAACAAGCACTCGCTAACGGGCTTGTTTCTCGGTCCTCGGGTGGGTAAAGGACTTCGTTGCTTTCTGGGTGTGCTGCAGGCAAACACTCATCTTATGTCAGAATCGATCCCCGCCAAGCCTTTGTGCGAGGCTGTGACTTGCATTTTTATGTATTGTGCCGGGCACATGAAATCAACTGAAAACTAATCAAAAGCCCTTACCACCTTTCATTCTGCACCCCTCACACCAACGTGACTTCCCTTTTTCCAAGCATGACGGGCGTGAGCGAAGAGAAGGACAGAACCAAGAATTACCCAAAACTTACCGCGAAAATGGCAAGCCTAATTTCTTCGCGGTTACTAGGCTTTTCTTTTCCTTTCCTTTCAACTCTACCAAACGAGCGTCGATATTTGAGCCACCGCCTTCTCAGCACCAGTATCATTCTTCAACACACACAACCCCAAATGTCACGGCTGCCCACCTTCCCAGCCGAACCCTGTATTTCCGGACCTTCCTCAGGAGCTGCGATCTCCCCCGAGGAATTAATATACCGGCGGCTCTTCATCCGCTTAGGTCACGGATTGCCGGGAATCACATGCCCCCGCGGTGTCTCTTGCATCAGAGTCTGGGATTGCACAGGCTCCAAAGCCAGTCTCCCTAACCGTTAATCTGGGGCCTGTGCCATGTGCTGCTAGAACCACTAATGAGTTTCTGACGACGGAGGTTTGGTATTCGCAGGTTGATGACACAGCTTCCCGTAGGGCTCTCCCCTTCTTTTGATTTAGTATATCGGCTAATGATGGTTAGTATGCGCTGGGCAGGGAGCCAATCATCCGGTTATGACCTCCCACGTTCCTCGGCGTAGGAGCTGTTCCTGAGAACAGCTTTGCACACTATCAAGGAATCGATCTCCGAGCAATACACCGGTGCTACAAGTCAAACAATTATGGTTTTTTTCTGAGTTGCTGAAGGCTTGGATCACTGTTTACACCCGTCTCTACCTGTGGGATTACACAACGCTGGGGTCTTTCACATCAGAGATTCTACACTCAATTGAGTCTTTGTCCAGGCGTATGGAGGATCGATATGCTGAGGCGGGGCACCAGTTTGCCTCCGTTCGTGCCGATGTTGGGAAGCAGATTGACTCTGTTTGTGCCGATGTTGCGAAGCATTAAGTCATGGCCGTTTGGATATAATTGATTGCTCTTTTGATTACCACTATATCCCGATCTCTCCACGGAGCTGCGGTCTTCCCCGAGGAACTCGCATACCGGCGGCTCTCCATCCGCTTACGTCACGGATTGCTTGTAATCACAAGCCTTCACTCCGCCTCCTGCATCAGAGTCTGGGATTCCACAGCCTCCGAAGCCAGTCTCCTCAACCGATAATCTGGGGCCTGAGCCACGTGCTGCTAGAACCACGAATGAGTTTCTGACGACAGAGGCTAGGTATTCGCAAGTTGATGACACAGCTTCTCGTAGGGCTCTCCCCTTGTTTTGATTCGCTATATCGGCTAATGATGGTTGGTATGCGGTAAACAGAGAGCCAATCATGCGGTTATGACCTCCCACGTTCCTCGGCGTAGGAGCTATTCCAGAGAACAGCTTTGCGCACTATCCCGGACTCGATCTTCGAGCAATACACCCATGCTCGAAGTTCTACAATGACGGGGTCACTTCCTGAGTTGCAGCAGGCGTAGATCACTGCTCACAACACTCTCTACCTATAGGACGACACAACGTTGGGGTCTTTCCAAGGTTACGAAGCTCAGCAAAATAATATCACCGCTGTCAGACTATTTTCGCCCAGGCCGTGTGGCTTTTCGCTTTTTTACCCTGGAATCATTAGCACATTGGGTTGCCGGGTCTTGCTTTGGTGAATTTGGCGTGTTTGTCAGAGACGTCAGCTATGTAATTGTTACCGCGACAACAGTCGATATCTTCTCACTCGGAGTACCGGCGGTTTTGAATGCTGGGGAGGTGTTACGCTTTTTGAGACTAAAATGAGCGCCCCGACTAAGGGACATAGTGTTAGTGAGATTGAGGGATCTGAGAAGACTCGCCAGATATTCTTCAGTGGGGGAGGGGATACTGGTTTATGAATTCACATACTGGGTAGCCTGTTCACGGGTCCATAGTTGGGGAGTTTATTTGCTAACGAAGATCAAGGCGGAAGAGAAACCACCTCACGGGGCATGTGGGAAGATTTACTAAACAAGTGGGGGTCCTTCATCATTTACCCCAGGAATACCATCGCTCTTCTTGAGCGGGCCAAGGGATCTGGAATATATTGTCCAGGTGGCTATAGATGATGCCAGGAATCGTACCACAAAAGCTGTCCTGAAAGTCAGCTATTCGGGCGTTCCATGTCAAGGGGGAGACTACGTTCTCCTTTAGCATCAAGCACTCATTTTCCGCATATGCTTGCCAACATCATGGTTATGATCGGGAACACCCCGTTACTAGAGCCTAAAACTCCCCTTGCTTCGATCAGTCCGGTGACCTAGCAAAGGGGCTCACAGAACTCGCTTGATTGCAACTACAACTGGCTGTCGGCTTTAAATGAGAGATTTGGCTCCGGAATACGCCTTCGGATGTTCAGAATCTGCCACGACCAGCATTAAGGTGATTCACGTTCGATTTCCCCCGTCAACCTGGCCAGCCTTGACGCCTACCCATAGCGCAAAGGTATTCGCACCTGGATACCTCTTTGGCCCCGTGAATAAACCCGAAGTTCTGGGTGGGCTCTTTTTCTATGCGCCTTATTCGGAGAGAATCGCGACCTTGGCGGAAGGAACCTCCTGGGTTACTATTATTGAGACGGGGCTATATGTGCGCCTCGACTCCACGGTTGAGGCGGTTGACTTGATTTCAGAATCTTCTGCGGCTAGAAAAGGACCTAACTGGTTCCGGAATGAGTCAGCTGTTCAAGGCGATTACCCATAATTGAGGTCGCTGCCTTGACCAATCCCGGGGTTCACATAATTAAGAAGAGGCGGGCTATTGAGGTCTTCGATTCTACTATCAGATATGGAATGTCCAGTTCCCCGATTGGTGTGGAGGCCGAAGCTAGGAATTTGTTTGAAGAGCAGGGGTGAGCGGAGGACCGCGCCGCTGCATCGGTAACTGATTGTGGGGCAAGCGCCGCGAGCGTCAACCAATTGCACGCCCTGACTACAGACGTGAAAATTTACGAGTTCGTTCGGAAGTTTTTTACCGACCCTGCCGGCAGGCTATGGGCTGAGAATGTTTACCATCCATCGGCATTACCTAGTCTAGAAAGGGTCAAATTTTCAGGAAGACCAGAGGATCTTGCACTCTATATATATCTCTACGATCCTAATGTTGCAGTTGCGAGATATCATTAGTGGTGCTCGTGTTACAAAACTGATACCCATCCAGGAGCAATTTGTCAAATTGCCAGCCTTCTTACGGGGGCAACCGTAACTTTAATGATGGATTATTCGCAGCTGAGTCCTTGATGAGACTGGATAGTAGGGTTGAGGAACTTGCCCAGTGGGTGGAACATCGGATGTAGCATCCTCTTGTTACCTTAGTTGGTAATACGGTCGCGGTTATATCGTTTGTGCTCTGTACGCTCGATCATAAACTTGGGTATATCATACTGAATCTCTCGGACAACTAGAAATCGGACGCCAAGAAGGTTACTCCTGTTGGTTTACTCACGAGCGGCCGTGGGGCCCGCTTTCCAAGGAGTTGGTTAGCGCAATGGTCAATAGAAATATGGCAGATTGGTTGAATACGGACACTATTTCTCATGCGTTACGGTAACGATGCGCGAGTTCCGGCAGCACCGATGATGTCGTGGTGCTCAATGCTATTGAACAGGTTCGCAGTGAAAATGTGGATGGGGATCCGGACAATATGAACCCGCCTCCGGTGGGGAGTCCGCGATTGTTGGCGGAGGCTGCTGCAAGCCGGACAACGGAGAACCTCCGGGATACCTTAATCGAATATCGGAGTTGAAATTACGATCCAGAATCTGTACTAGGGCCCTAGCTCTTACAGCCGCTAGGGGGAGTGAGAGGAGGAATGAAGCTTTAACATTTTTTGCTGATCGAGCGATTCCGAAGGTAAGTTTTCGTCCGGTATAATGATTGCGTATGATATCAGCTAATCCACCTGCTAAAATGATCCTAAAGCCCGCTTCCATGCGAAACGTGAGGAATGTTACTGGTTGCTGTTTGAAGCGTTGGACAAGTTGGACTCGAAGCTTGGGCAGAGTCCGGAAATGCAAGATGGCATGCAGACTCCAGCCACCCGCTTGCGAAATGACACGCGGCACTTGATCTATACCTCTGATCACGAGGTCCTCCATAATACTCTTAACGATTGGCCCCACAGATGTAGACTGTCCGATAGACTCCACAAGATTGACTGGCCCTATGTTCTTGGATAGCTTCAGCGACGAAGTTCGGAATCCACAGGCCATTACGGCATATTGCGGCAGTGCCACGCCCGTCGCGAGAGCTTCTATGGAGCTGCTGATCTTCTCCACAATCTTACCCAGAGTGATTTCGGTTTGCCGAGTGGGAAGAAACTAGGGTTTCTTAGCCGGGCAAAGGAATTCCGTGGTAGTTACGGCCCGGTGGGCATTATTCAGAAGATCGATGAGCTGAGCCATACTCTCTAGGAGGCATTGGATGTTGCGGTTATGCATGGTGATGTGCCTCGGCGAGTCAAGGAAGATAGCCGAATCAGCTCTTCAGAGAAGGAAGAGTTGATCATGAGTTGGTTTCAAACTTCTTCCTCTGAATGATGTATGCTTTAATTCGATTTCTTGCTTTTGTTCAAATGACTAATATTTTTCATATACAGCTTTCCAATCGCTTTACGGATCCCCATAGGTGCATTGAAATTTGCCTTGCCATTTCCCAGGGCCCAGATTATTGAGGGGCCAGGGAGATGATCAAGTGTTAGGAGTAACTCATCAGCTCAATCTGCACTAATGCAGCGGCCTCCGGCCTGGGCCATCCATACGAGCTTGTGTCTTACCACATTCGACGATTAGGTCACGGGTTTAATAACTCTGAATATTTTTTCCCTACAAGTATGCTCTCCTTTCATGACCCAGCCTCCACAATGCATTTCTAACTAGTATCAGACGACCTCATCCCACTCTTAGAAATTTATGCCTTGGAACACCCACGCGCAGTGTTCCCAACCGTCCAGTCCGTCCGTCTTTGGGTGAGGACGGGACGGACTGCGGCTCATAGTCCGTCTTTTTGAGGGTGCTAGGACGGACTACGCCCCGGAAGGTGAGGACCGGACGGACTATAGGGGACTATAGTCCTAGCACTTGGACCTCCTGTGCTAGCCAAGATGAGATCATGCACCTCCGAACGAATTCTTTTCACATCATAAGACATCACTCGTGCCGTCCCCGGGCGTCGCCGGCAGTCCCCAGCCGTCCCCTGCCGTTCCCCGCCGTCCACCCCCCCTGCCCTGAAACATGTCTCACCCTGTAGGGCCCGCCGTCCTGCCTAAAGACGGCTACCCAGCCCGGGGGTTGCCCTGGACAGACTATAGATAGCCGTCCCGTCCAGTCCGGGGCTCTTGGCAGTCCACCCATGGGGCCCCGCCGGGCCCCCGGACGGTTTGGAACACTGTTACAAATATTGACCATGAGAGTAAAATGTCATCACCTCCTTTTGAGCACCAGGACCAGGAGCCCTCCATATCGCCAACAGGTAATCAATCTTCAGCAATATTCTTCCCAATATTCTGCTAACAATTCATCCAGTCGCAATTCTTATAACCTCGGCCTGCGGAACATTACAATTCGGAGATGTCGGCTTTAGCCACCCCGCCTGCTCGGGTGTATGCACCTTCAGCGGTCTAACTTTCTCCATCACCCTGGGTACAAAATCGCTCTAGTCGACCCTACCGGGGGCGGCAAGTCAAGAATCGGTGCCTTGCTCCTCCATTTCTACGACCCTACCTCCGGCAATATAACCATCAACGATGTCCCCGTTTCCACCATGAACCTGGAATCCATCCGTTGCCGCACAGGCCATGTCTCGCAGGGGCCGGTCCTATTCACTGGCACCATCGCGGAAAACAACTACGGAAACCCACAGCAATGGGGTCCGAAATCTTAAACCCTTGTAGGAAAGCCAAGAGCACCCTCATTTCCGATTTCCCCGATGGGCTACAAATTCGCTTGGAATCCCGATCCGCCACGCTCTACGCACTGTTCCCAAGCGTCCAGTCCGCCCGTCTTTGAGTCCGGACGGGACGGGCGGCAGTACCTGAAAGGGCGCCCGGGACGAACTGGCGGGGACTGCATGTGTCTCTGGTGGGGCAATTTTCCGGGTAACTTCGGATGATGGGCGGGCCCTGTAGATGACTGGCGGACCTACAAGTAATTGGCGAGGACTGTAGATGACGGGTGAGGACTGCAGATACGATTCGGGAGTTGCCGATACGTCGAGGACCGTAGAGCCCCACAGTCACCCTCTTAGACGATAGTCTTTCTCGGAGGACGGACGCTCTTGCCCCACAGCTTGAGACAGACGCCCGGGACTGCAGTCCTAGCGGTGCCTACAGGGCGGATGGGACGCTTGGGGACACTGGCCCTGCGGCGGGCAAAAACAAAGAAATGCGGTTCCGGAAGCGCTCGTCAAGAATCCCGATATGGTTCTGGACAAAGCCACCGGCTCAGTGGACAGAAAGGGCGATGCCCCCCCCACAGGTAACCACGCCGCTACCCCCCGAGACGCCGAGAAACATCTTTGAAGCGCGCCGCAGAGGACGAGACCACCCCTGAAGCCGAGGATGCCTCTGTGAATCTTGGGGACGCTGAGGAGCAGCTTGCTAGGAACCCACTTAAGAGGCTCAAGGCAAATAGTGGCGGGGCGGCTGGGGTGACTGCTGGTTCTGGGGCTAGGGAAGCTAAGGAGGTTGCAAAATCCAACATCCTTTGACTGAGGTAGGGGGCGGGGGGCTGGGTTTATTGAGTGGTGGGCAGTGGGCTGTGGAGGGCATGACAATTACCGAGCTGAAGGTGGGGACCGGGCGCTGGGCCAAAAAGGGCGCCCGGCTCTATTTACATTAGGGGGGCAGGGTGGAGGGGGGCATCGTCTTCGACGACAATATGGATGGGCTCCCGCTTGTTTGTGTGCTGGGGATGGGGGAGCTTATTTTTGCGGGTGGGAGATTGGGCTTTTGGGGACGCGTGTTGGGGGGGAACGCAGGCTAGATATTCAGCCTGCGCTCTTCACCGGGGAGGATGAATAAATCCCGGGGGCCCCGGCGGGGGCCCACTGGGTGTACCATAGTATGTTTCCCCCTTCTTTAATATTCCCAAAGATTTTGAGGCTAACTACCTTCCTCGGTTTTGTCAATAGTGAAATTGGTGTACATTAAATAAGGTTAGGGGATGTGGTTGGGAGGTTGGGGGGCTTGTAAAAATTTAAAAATTTAAAAAAAAACTGTATCATACATTAATAAATATTTTTCAAACCCTGTATTCGAAGATTTTGTTATGACCGTCCCTACGGGGCTGAAAATGAGTTTGGATGGAATCCTGAAATGGCGTTCGAGCAGGTTTGCGAAAGTAAGGGGATGTTTAGCCTGAGAGGAAAGACAAACACTACATAAACAAGGAAACTGTGGAACCTGGGTCATAATTTTGGCATAACCAGGGTTCCGAATAGTCCGACCGGTCAAGTCTTGGAGGCGGGACCGGGTTGGCTAGTCCTGGTGATGGCAATGACTGGACTCGACTAATTTGGGTGGTCCGGTCCGGTTTGAACTGGTCCCAGACCAGTCTTTATAAAAAGATCGCATGAGTCTGAATGGCACCAAGCCCAACACTCGCTAAGAATAGAAGTATAGCTATTAGGATCTTAAAGTCCCTTGTCACGCTATGAATCAATAGCCCCGCAATACAAGTTGATAGAATATCCTGGAGAGGATGATATGCGGTGGAAATACGATTACCTGATGGATAAGTCGCATCCAATACCGGTATTGTGGCATGTGGTCATGTAATATCACTCACTTAGTGAACCAAAAATGGTTCGATACTCAAGAACCTATTTTCGCCACCCCTAATCTAAGCGAGGCACTATCTCCACCATATAATTCATGGAAACAATAAGTTTAATTAAGAAAAGCTTTATTTGAACGTAATATATAGTGATAAAAATAGCATATTGTATTGCTTGGCAGGCCTGGTCAGACCAGTCTTGGTCAAGTCGGTTTCCATAATCCTGACTGTCCAGTCGGTCTAATTTCCACCATTGGACTAGACTTGACTTTCGACCTGACTAGCTAGTCCAGTCCAGTCTTCCGCCGACCATTCGGAACCCTGGGCATAACTGATGAGTTTCGACTAGAGCGAGTGCGCCAGACATCCGAACTCATATGTTTTCTCATTATAATACACTCTTTACCCATAAACAGAGGAAGAAGAAAAAGATCTAAAGATACCAGGAGAGATCACGGCAAGGAAGACGTGTAATGTGTAGGGGTGGAGGATGATTTGGAAATTTGTGATCGTATCCAATGGCATCCAAACATCAGGCTTTGGTTAATTTTCACTTCTGTTAGCAAGAAGGTCACAGGTAAAAAAAGAATGCTAACCCCGATGAGGATAGTCTTCTCTTTATCGCCTTTATAGTTGGCTATCGCGGCTCAGGGGCCCCGAATAACCGGGGCCCCGTGCCCATTTCCCGCCCCGTCCATTTCCCGCCCGTCCTCCTCTACTGCCTGCTGTGATAGCGCCCAGTCATTGATCGTCATGCCCAATCCTTTTTCCCGCTTTCCCCCCTTTTTTTCCATCCCTGTTTCCAGCTTTCCTATTTTCCCCCTGCGTCACAGATGCTTGTTTTTCACAATCTAGTCATCTCTAAGCAAACTAGGATGCCCAATTCCTTGACCACCACCAACCTAATCAATTTCTTTGCATCTCAGTCACACCCCCGGCCAAAGATAGCTTCAAAAGAAAGAATGTTTTCGTCACTGGGTGAGTCTGCCAATCATGTGTTTGTTTTTACCGACTGAATTGAAATCAGCTGAAATTTCTTGTGGCAACAATCTAGGTAAGTTACTCTTTACATTTGGTCTTCCACTGCTTTAGAGCTCCTGTTTGCTGGTTACGAAGTGAGTGTTAACTTTCTTCACAACCTCTACACATCATCGGAGGTATCTCTTAACCGTATCTAGCTCATCTACGGTAAACGCCCGATATTCTTCCTACAAGGCAGCCGTAACCGACAAAGAAGCCCTCGACAAAATATCTAACGGCCATCTGGATATCGATTCTGTTATTCGTTTTTCCGCCCTGAAGCTTTGTTGCCCTCTCCCACTTGGCCTTTTCAAGATCATACATCCGCGGTGACTCTACTGCATAGTCGTTCACAATTCTGGGTGTGCGTCTGACAGGTAGGACCACAAGCCTGTTGTAGAGTCTACTGAGATCCTAGTCGAATACTACCTCGTCATGTCGGAGGCACCATCTCTCTCCTCCGCCCCATCGAACCGAATAACATGAAGAACATTGTGATTTCTTCTCCGGCCACTGCTTATGTTGACGCTACGTGATATCCAACCATGATTCCCATCCCCGAGGCTTGCCACATTAATTCTACTAATCCTGCGGGGGAACTAAAATGATTGTTGAGATGGGTATGCCCAGGTTCGCCGTAGACAGGCTCCACAGCTCCCTTCCCTGAGATTGGGCTCATTCATACTAATTCAGCCCTGTAGTTATCGAGGACCATTTCGAGTCGCACCCCAGGTGGGATTCTACGCTTCTTACATACTTTAAACCTACTAGCGCTCATCCATGGTGAAACATTGGAGAGGATCCCTCAGGGCGTTCCTTACAACCTTCTACCTTTATTGTGGCAGGTGGGTGTTGGGCGCCGGGATAACCTTATGATCTTCAGAACAGGTGAGCTACTTCGGATCGGGCCGCTCCTAACGCGGGTAGCTTACACGAATAGATTATGCTTCCCAAGATGGCACTTCGTTTTGCGACTACATCCACATTGTTGGCCTTTCCAAGGATCACATTTCGGCTCTAAACAAACTTCTGAAAGACAAGCCTGGATGCCGGGCATGGAACATTGGTACCGGAAATGGTTCTACAGTCTTCGACATGATCAAGGCCTTCTTGAATGCTGTCTGAAGAGAGCTCCCTTATCGGGTTGTCCCTCAAAGGAAAGGAGATGTTCTGGATCTTACGGAAGTTCCAACTAGAGCTGATGAGGAGCTTGGATGGAAGGCGGCAATAAGGCTTGAGCAAGCTTGCGGAGATCTTTGGAAATGGTAGTTACCTTTCGCATTTGACCCCACTTGTTAATAGTGTTAACAGGTATCAGGACGGACCAAAGTCCCAGCGCTTTGACCTCCAAACGAATTCTTCGCACATCATGAGACAACACTCATGTAGTCCCCCGCAGTCCCCCACCGCCCCTGGCCGTCCATCACCATTCCCGGACGTCCTCAATGTTTCCCTGTCGTCCCTCACCGTTTCCGGCCATCCCCTGCCGTCCGCCCCCCCTGCACTGAACTAACATGTCTCACCCTGTAGGGCCCTCCGCCCTACCCAAAGACGGCTATCCTGCACTTAGGCTGCCCCGGACGGACTACAGATAGCTGTCCCACCCCGTCGGGGGCTCTTGGCCGGCGGTCCCCCCCCCGCCCCCAGGGGCCCCCGGATGGTTTGGAGCACTTGCTAAGGGGGTTGAACTTTTGGAGCCTACCGGGTGGTGGTGGGGGGGGGAATATGTTGAGTGGTGCGCGGCGGGTCGTGGAGGGGGTGAAGGTTGGAACCGGCCGGATGGCCACAAAGGGCGCAAGGCTCTATATACATTATAGGGGGAGGGTGGAGGGAGGCGTGGTGTTCGACGGTTATATGGATGGGCAGCCGTTTGTGTTTGTGCTGGGGGCGGGGGAGGTGATTAGGGGGTGGGAGGTAGGGCTTTTGCAGAGGCGTGTTGGAGGGGAGCGCAGGCTGGATATTCCGCCTGCGCTAGGCTACCGGGACGAAGAGAAAATACCGGGGGCCAAGGCCGGGGCACACTGGGTGTACGATAGTATGATTTTCTTTTTTTCATATTCCCAAAAACTGTGAGACTAACTACGTTTCTCGGTTTGGTCAATAGTGAAACTGGTCTCCGCCAAATAAGGTTGATAGGGTTAGGAGGTGGGTGGCTTGTGGAAATTTCAAAAAGATTTCAAAAAAAAAAAATCATTGATGTGTAGATTAACGTCATTCACCTATTAATGGCTCATCACCGGGATGCGGCTCACCATGGCAACCACTGGAAAATCAAATGTATATTTTAGTATCTGCATAAATAGTAGTGATACCACATTGAAAATTTCTTAGAAAGTACTTTTAAATATGGAGAATCAGAATATGAAGGTTTCAATTAATAATAAAAAATAATGCCTCTTGTATACTCACTTTATTCCAAACTAGTTCATTTAGCAGATTGCTTACAATTGAAGTCAAGAAAATTGAAACCAATCATGGAAGTAACAGTTTGAGCAGGTAATAAGAGCGCATAGATCACGTATTTGATGTATGAACTACTTTGGTATTTATTTGTAGCTATTATGGAAGGTATTGTGACTTTTAAAAAGAGTATAGTTAAATATATATGCTATAAAGTGGATAAGATGATATCTACTTATAGGGTTTATGTAATGTTCCAATACTTTGCAATATACTTCAATAAGATAATCCAAGATATGATATAAATTTTCAAGGCCGTTGGTGAAGTTTTACTAGTTTTATTCTCTGGTAATAGGAAAGTAATTTCGCAAGAAATGCTACTTTCCAAGCTTGACTGTGTGGGCTACACATGTAGGGTCAGGCTAAAACCCATTGGATATACTCTAGTCATATAGGTAAAACTATTATCTGAGTTTTAGTCAGTTCGGGGTATGGGATCAAGAGCCATCACGCTATAACTCTACTAATACTGAAATTAAGAGTAAAATTGTCTGTCTTTAGAGTTGCTATGTGAAATCTCTTGATCCCATAGCCCGAACTGACTAAAACTCATACAATAGATCTACCTATATGACTAGAGTATACCCTTTGGGTTTTAGCCTGACCCTACATGTGTAGCCCACACAGTCAAGCTTGGAAAGTAGCATTTCTTCCAAAATTACTTTCCTATTACCAGAGAATAAAACTAGCAAGACTTCACCAACGGCCTTGAAAATCTTTATCATATCTTGGATTATCTTATTGAAGTATATTGCAAAGTATTGGAACATTACATAAACCCTATAAGTAGATATCATCTTATCCACTTTATAGCATATATATTTAACTATACTCTTTTTAAAAGTCACAATACCTTCCATAATAGCTACAAACAAATACCAAAGTAGTTCATACATCAAATACATGATCTATGCACTCTTATTCCCTGCTCAAACTGTTACTTCCATCGTTGGTTTCAATTTTCTTGACTTCAATTGGAAGCAATCTGCTAAATGAACTAGTTTGGAATAAAGTGAGTATACAAGAGGCATTATTATTTTTTATTAATTGAAACCTTCATATTCTGATTCTCCATATTTAAAAGTACGTTCTAAGAAATTTTCAATGTGGTATCACTACTATTTATGCAGATACTAAAATATACATTTGATTTTCCAGTGGTTGCCATGGTGAGCCGCATCCCGGTGATGAGCCGTTAATAGGTGAATGACGTTATAACCGATGGATTATATACACAGGCACAGGCTCACACATGACAAACAACTTAGACCTTTTTATAAACTTCGGGAACGTGAAAGGCACTGTTAGGTTAGGCGATGACTCTGTTGTTGAGACATGAGGCCGTGGAACAGTTGTGATCTTGGCCAAAACATCTATTGGTCATGTTTCGTCAGCATGCCTTGAACGTGTTCTTTGGGTTCCTGGTTTAGGTTCTTGCAGTTTGTTGTCCAGGCGCGCAATTGTTTCTTTGGGGAAGGGATTTTCATGGCTAGTTCCGGAAAGGATATGTATATTTTTAGGGAAAATAAAACAGAGGTTATCTGGGGAAAGCTGGACGCACAAGATTATGTTGTGCAAGAAGAGAAAGAGTCGGCAAAGAAGATGATTTACTACAAGTGGCATGAAGGCCTTGGACATCCGTCACGTGACTATCTCACAAGCAACAACTACTCCGACGCTACCAACCTCCCGAAAGTTCCGAAACAATGGCAATGCAAAACATGCATCACTTCCAAAAGTGTAACAGGTTTATTCCTGTCTAACGAAAATACAATAGGACCGGCGATAGACCTGCTAGCGCTGGAGCTAAGGGAGGCTTCAAGTGACCGGTAGCTAGAAGGATAATAGTTGAAGGACAAGTTGAACTCAGGTACTCAGGGATTGCCGTTCAACCAAGTGTATTCTTAGACTGAAGGTCTGTCGAAGTCTCCTGTCTCCTGCTAGCCAGGAGACTGGTTTAAATACAAAACCCAAGATCGATAGCTTGTGTTCGTTACGGGGCCTCCGGGGCCCCGAAACCGGCGGGCCCCCGCCTCAATTCCCGCCCCGCCCCGGTCAACGGCCCGGGGCGGGGCGTTTCTTTTTTTAACCCGTGCCCCTGCCCCCGTCCAGGCCCCCGCCCCGTTCAATGCCCTGAACAGCCCCCCGTCAATGAACTTTCTCCGCCGAGGGCCCCGCTTTTTCGTATATTCCCCTCTCGAACATTGCTCTTTTGATACATGATTGAGTAATTGTGTGAGCATATACACGTCCCTGGGATGAATGGACCGAACACCGCCGTGGTTACGGGAGCTGAAAGCCCTTTGCCAAGGAGCCCCCTGGTGTTCGGTCCATTC
>Ga0307517_10000851_pt1 | contig 52282 bp, 58 predicted proteins | sample 23_EM_MG_FD_194515 | JGI IMG/M metagenome (GOLD analysis project Ga0307517, IMG submission 194515) | Populus trichocarpa ectomycorrhiza microbial communities from riparian zone in the Pacific Northwest, United States - 23_EM | ecosystem: Host-associated > Plants > Roots > Unclassified | place... | reverse complement strand
AATCCAACCAGGTGGCTACAGAGGGTGAGGGAGGAGGTGAAGCGTAGGCTGAAAACGTTGGCTGCGGCACCGACTGATCCATGGACGAGGTGGTATGGTCTGGGGTCTTTCGACAATTCGGCGACACGGATGGCGTAGCACATCCATGCGATTTGTAGACGCCCTCGATTTCGTCAAGGGCGTTACCAATGATGGCATGGAGTCTCCGAAGAATAGCAAAAGTCATCGAAAATAGAGGTCGGCTCCCCGATAGTTGCTACCAACAAGGTTTTAAAGTAGAAACCAGGCTTTGATAGAAGAGGGCAGGGGGTGGAGGCGAGATGAAGAGAAGAGCCAGGTGGTGGTAGCTGACTTTCCGCGCGTAGCTCCCTTAGGATTCACATCGCAAGGGTGTAAATTTGCCACTGCATGCCAAGGCTGCCAAAAAGCGATAGACATCCATGTCAAACTCAGTTCGAGTCGCCCTTCAAGCAGCCTTAATTTATTTACATATACACGTTATGCAGTCTATCGGCCAGGGTTGAGTAAAATTTCAAACAGACTGCTTGCCTAAACCAAAGCAAATTGGGCGATATCCCAAAGTCCATTGTAAGGCACCTTCAACAGCAGCAGATAATCGCCCTCGCAGATCCTCGTAGTTCAGGTGTCGTCAATCAACCAACTGTCGCTTCTGTGTCAATCGGTTGATGTGGAACGCAATGTCGGGAGTACTCTCGACTCTTGCGAGCCAATTTGTTTGTGTTCCTTAGGACAGATCCGTGCTTTTAGGAGTTGAGACTGCGGATACATGTCAAGAAAAGGTGGCCTGCAAGTTGCACGGAGATGAAAGAATATTTCAGAGTAAATGGGAACAGAGAAGACACTGGGTTGATATTGTGATGGATGTCCATCAATTCAATGTTTGCCTCTGTGGTACATCTTTCCAATCCGGCTATACCCTGTCCTTTCTGGTGAAGAGAACTATCTCCTAGTCTTTATAGAGGGATTGTACCAGAAAGTCAGCTCAAGATGGCCGTCTGTCAGGACGAGAGTCTTGTGGCAAAATGCTTCATCAGGAAACGTTATTTATCCATTTGCCGAAAGAACACCAACCTGCTTGGAGAATATTCGGTACCCGTCTCCATCGTGGAAATTGGATTCCTTGTCCACGATAAGCTCAACATATTCCAGACGCCGCATTCCAAGGTCCTTGGTAACCTTGTCCGCCACTGTCGCCTTGGGTCCAAAAAAGCATAGTTAGTTCAATATCGCCAAATAGCTAGCGCAGAATGGAAGCAAAGTCTGACACAGCGACACAATCTACAGAAAATCTTGACATCAAAGGAGCCGACAAACTTGACCAGGTGTTAGCAATCGAGTGCTAGCGAGTTTTTGTCATCACTCTCTTCTACTCGTCTTTTCACTCTCTTCTACTCGTCTTTTGGCATGCAGACGCCTTTACATAATTTTCAAGTTCGGTGGTACAGGCTTCTTCGCCTCAAGCTGTGATGTCTCTCTAGATTCACGCAAGTCGTAATCAAACTATTCGTGATTTCTCTCAACTGAATTTCGACACGAGGAAAGGATATGACAAAACTGATATAAGCTCGCAACAGTGCGTACATAAGTGACGAGAAGGGAGGACGCAGTCCTACTAAGCGAGGGACGGCTTGTGCGCCGCATTTACTGAGAAAGCCTGGACTGGAGTTCCCTCGGAAGTCCTGTACAGTACATTAACTCAGTATTCTTATAAAAGGCGACAGGCAGGAAAAAGAAAAGAGAGCAAGGAGATCTGCTCACCGACATTGTTACTAGAAAATGGAGCCAGCGCGCAGGAGGCGCTCACCATTGCCGAAACTGTTGAGGATCGTGGATACCTGAGAATGCTGGCGATGTACTGTTTGAGACTTGAAGGGCCTCCGTACTTTAGCGCGAAGATGAAAAAGGAGTGCGGCAGGAACGAGTAGCCGCCAAAGTCCTTCATGAAGTTGGCAAGAACTAGGTCAGATACGCCAAGGCGCAGGCCGTGACTGGCGATCTCAGGCTCGAGGCTAAGGCGCTCGCTCCTCTCTGTGGTGTGTAAATTCTGTTTTAAGAGTCATCATTCATCATAGAGAGCAGCCAAAGTGCGAAAGGGACAATGCGAGACAGAGGGTAACACTTACACCATTAATATGAGCCTGTAGCTCCTCGGCGGAATTGTACCAGATAGAGGACGTCCGGTAGACGAAAAAAGGGTGTTCGATCAGATCTCCACCGACGGGCCCAGGCATTGGGCTGGGGCTCGGGAATCTCCAAGTCATTATTGAACTTGTTCGTCGACCGCCAGTCATATAGCCCACCAGGGCGTCTGTAGTCCACATAGGTAAGGCATGTGTGCCACTGGCCATGGTCATATACCCTAGAGGTGCTAGCCGTATCAGAGCCTTCTCCGAGGTCAAGGTTTATAAGAGAGGCGATAGAGACAACGCCAACTGCATCGGCGCTTTCGTAATCGGGAATATCGGAATGCAGACGACGAAAGTTCTCTCTATGTTCGTCAGTGATTATGTGGCCGTAAACACAGTCACCAGTTATCGATTCAGGAATAATGGGAACCCTCCTGAATATTGGTTACTAAGATCTTAATAAATTATAATCATGTAAAAACGCACTCGAGTTTGGGATTCAACCCTGTGACATACATGGTAACTAACTCTCAACCTACAAACGTGTGACAAACAACCTACGAGGGGTGAAAGTCAACCTAAGGGAGGATAATTCTCATCCAAGGGTAGGTTTATCTGATGTAATGTGGTTCAACGAGCTTGGTCAGCAAGTAGGGTGGATTGTCTAAACTGCCAATTGCCACAACCTTTTTTTTTCATACCCAGCCAAACACTAAGAAGTCGAAGGTTCTTGGACATGGCTGATCCATCTGACACCGAAATGCAAGTACGCGTCTTATCGTTCATTTCAAAACACCCGATATTGACGTTTAAAAAAAAAGTGCCCCAGCAATTGACTCAACACCACTCCCCGACACTTTTAATAACACCACTTCCAGTCAAAAAGGAAACGCCAACGAGTCAGATTGGGTACGCCTACAAAGCGACGACGGGTTTTCATATCTCGTAAGGAGGAATGTCTCCCATGCTAGCGGCACGATACGGAATATGCTTGATCCTGCTGGCGGATATGCGGAGGCCAACAGCCTGATATGTGAGATCAAGGAAAGGTAACGTATTTACTGCTTGGTTTTGAGAATCAACTGAAAATATCCCTCGTAGAGGTATGATAGTGGAAAAGCTCATCGAGTACATGTGCTTTAAAATACATTACGAGAAGGTCGGACCCAAGGGAGAAGTCCCGGTGAAAGAGATGTTGGAGCGAATACCTCCAGAGATCGCTCTTGAGCTGTGAGCACCCTATTCTCCCTTTCTGTTAGAATTGTTTACTGAAATTTCCTGCCTTTTACCATAGGTTATTAGCAGCAGATTATCAAGACAGTGAGTTCTCTTTGTTGTTATCGACGTATCGAACTCAGCAGACCTGCAGTGTAACCCTTAAACGATCGTTAGCTATACCACTAGTTAACTACCATCGTTGTCTGGATGGCGGGCGACGAACTGCATCCACAGATGTGTCAGATACTATCTCCAGAATTCAGAAGAAAACGATGATGGAATGTGCTAATTTACAAAATACCCGTGCGGTAGTGCTAGTCATAGGCAGGCACTCTAGGAAGAAACCAAAAAGTCGCGGACTGTTCCGAACAATCTACACCGACGAAAATCCTGCGTTCACTTGCCAGTGGGGGGGGCATATTTCTCTGTCCACTCCTTGCTAACCCGCTGTGCGTCCTTCTCATTTTCTTTATAATGCTTCGCGACGTCGGTTGCAAGAGGATCGTCTGGATTCGGAGCGCTCAAGAGAGCTTGAATGGATAACAACACCGTTCGAATCTGGAGTGCAGGCGACCATTTGTCTGAAAATTTCAAAGAAAAGAAAAGATTCAGTGTGTGATCGAGGTAATAAACCATAGTGGATGTCTCGTACCTTTCAAGATATCAAGGCATATACGTCCCAGCTTGTCTGCGATGACACTGAATACCAAGCTGAACTGGCGGCCAGAAAGTATTGCACGTACCGATATTTGGGTGATAGATCTTGGTCAGAAATCGGACTTTTGGAGGAGCCATAGGGTATTCCTCAGGCAAGAAGAGTTCGAGCCTGAACGTTCCATCTAGAAAAAAGTAATCAAATGAATTGAAGCACGAGGCACTAATCGATGGAAGCTTGGGGGTTCACATACTTTGGAAAGGGCTGCCTCCTGGACCGTCGATCGTGACATCAAAGTATCGTAAATTATCCTCATGCGGTGTAGCCGTGATTCCGGGAGCAGGATCTGCAACAAGGCGTTCTGTTTCCTGTGAGATTAGTCGCTTGAGCGAATTGATGTTCAGAAGAGTGGGTTGATGTTAACCTTGATAATTCGCTGCATCCCCGAGAGATTAAACCGTTATTCCATTGAAGTTAATTATGCACACACACCTTGGGAAGTGACATACGCGCCTCTATACAACTAATGGAGGACTGTGTGAGGTGGATGAAATCAAGTTATCGTGCTTAGTCAGCGAACCTCCTTTGGCATCATCTGTGCCACCAGTTGCTCTTCATCAAGCGGATGTCTTTGAAACACTTCAAATTTACCGGCAATTCATCTATGCTAAAAACCTTAAGCACTGCACAAAAATCTGCGTCAGCAATTCTGAAGTGCCGAAATCTGGAGTTTGCCAAACCAAGTGCCAAACAGCACCAAACCAAAGGTTTACACTCAGGCCTTTCATTCTCAATTCATAATCTCTATTCCGACTTCACCATGCTGTCCCTAGAGACATTTGCCAAGGTTCAGCAGCCTCTTCACCTCTTGTTTTCTTGTTTGAAAACGAGCTATTTCTTTAGACAACATTCGCCACTGCAGCCACACTGTCGACAGTCGGTGTGTCGAATTTATGTCGAGTGATGGGGTGTCTGACTTGGCTTATCATAGGCATGGGGCTCATATGGTATGGCCAGAACTACCTGATATATCCTTCGGCGTTTCCTCCCGGTTCACGCACAGGTAATTAAGTCAATGCCATAGGGTTACAAGAGGGTTCACCAATGCTTATTTCGCACAGATGTGGCTACGCCCGGAGACTACAATATGCCCTATGTACCTCTAGACCTGAAGACTGAAGATAATGTTATCCTCAGATGCTATCTACTACTTCAAAAGAAGGATCACCAATTCCGCGTTCCCACTGGCATGACAGACGAGGAGGTATGCTAATCAAGTCGCGTTCGTGGTATCTCATTTTAATGTCCGTCCCTGCAGTTTGTGTCGACGCGACCAACGATTCTGATGTTTCATGGAAATGGAGGCAATGTTGGTCATCGAATACCGCTCGCTGCCATATTCTACAAAAATATGGGGTGCAACGTCTTAATGATGAGCTATCGAGGGTAATGCCCAAATCTATTTTTAAGAAACCTGATATTCTTATTCCATTTGTCAGTTACGGTCACTCTGAAGGATCTCCCTGCGAGCAAGGTTGGCTTTCTCGTCTTTTGAGGTGTTATCAAGTTAACCAGGTTGTAGGTATCAAGATAGATGCGCAGACAGCTTTGGATTACTTGACGTCACATCCTGTTCTGAATAAGACTCAGATAGTAGGCCGCTTTTCATGTGTTTTCTGCGTTTTTTTTTTACATTATACTAGGTTCTTTATGGACAATCCATTGGCGGTGCCGTCGCTGTTGACTTGGCAAGTAGAAACCCATCAAAAGTACGTTCCGCTCTCGCTCTCGCTTTCACGAAAAATGTTACTCAGTTATCCGATGTGTAGATAGAAGCTTTGATACTCGAAAACACTTTTACCTCTCTTCCCGATTTGGTTCCACACGCTCTGCCCGTGCTTAGTGCCTTGTCTTTTCTCTGTCACCAGAAATGGGATTCTGCGTCAAAGGTTCCGTTGATTCCTGCAACTACTCCCATACTGATGTTGAGCGGAGTTCGGGACGAAATCGTTCCGAAAACACATATGGTTGCGCTATGGGAAGCTATAGCGAAGAGAGGCGAAAAGAAGAATGTGCATGGGAGTGAGTTTAAGGTTGGCCTTGAAAGGGCCAAGTATATCGAGTTCGAATATGGGAGCCATAGTAAGCTGCAATCTTTTGATGTGTGGAAATTTGCAAATTGACGTGAATAAGATGATACATGCGTACAACCTGGATATTGGGCCGCCATCGCAGATTTCATTAACAGCTTTCGACGGGGTGTTGAAGAGAAGGACGGTGCGACCAACTCTTGAAAAATCCTCTTGGCCAGCAACTCTTTCATTTTTATCGTTATTTTATCTTGTGGTATATTCAGCAACTTACAACACGTTATATCATCGCATAGTTCATTCTGCCCTTGCGCGTATTTTCTGTTACGGACGACTTTGGTACTGTATATACTTTTACATCATGATATCATGGATGTATTTCGAAAGGGGCAGGTGGGGAACCGAATAAGCAAAAACGAAGAAATGCAGTCGGCGTTGATAGGAGCTGCCATTGGGCAATATCAGATATGAACGTATCATATCATCCCATTCGTTCCGTTGGCAGTTCTGGCAGATTCAGGGTAAGCAATTTTTGAACACATCGGGGCCCGCTCACCGCCTCGCAAAGGCAGATTCTTCAACCTATCTCCGACGACGCCTGCTCCTCACTTGTGTGGCAACGGTGGAGCTGGATGGCGGGCTTCCATCACTCAGTCTCCACTTCAGGAGAGGAATTAATCATTGCAACTCCTTTCTTTCGATTTCGAGCACAATGCACCGTCACAGTAATGTCCCAAGTAAAGCCAAGGCAATGTATTCTGTTCACCGAACTCCCACAGTGGAGCCGAAAAACATCTTGATCCCCAAAAAGGAACAAGCTATGCCGAAAAGGGATTCCGTCAATCGGTCAACTACTCCAGAAATAGACTAGTTCAAAGAAACTCTGCCAACTTCCCACATGCCACCCAAATTATTATAAATTGTTCGGTACCCAGTCCATTTCATTCCAACGCTCTCCTGCCAGTGTCCCGTCTTCTGCTCCTGCTCACACTCCTTTTTTCCTCACTCTTTTATCATACACAATGCACTTCCCATCTCTCGCCGTCTTCACCGCCCTGGCCTGCGCCGCCTTCTCCATCGCAGCTCCCCTGACCAACGTCGAGAACGCCATCGAGCACGTCCCTCGTGACACCGACGTCGCCTCCCCTCTCGTAGTCGCTCTCACCAGTCTGTCCACTGACCTGCAGCCTGCACTTGCCGCACTTGGTAAATTCTTCCCTCTTTATCATCAAAAGATGCTAAATATAACTACAGTAAAAGTTGCCGAGGGCAAGGTCACCGTTGAGGTAGACTCCAATACAGTCAAGGACGCCGTCGTCAACGTCGTGACAGTCATAACTGTCCATGTCGAGGACATCAAGCAAGCCGCTCTCGCTTCCGTCGGAAACCTTCAAACTCTTGTTGTCGGCAAACTTTTGGTCGACATCATCACCGTGCGTATTCACTAGTTTTTATTTCCTTTTCGTTGGCTAACAACGTTCTGCCCTTCAAGGCCGTCTACACTGCTCTCGATGCCGTCGCTAGTGTAAAAGCAGTAGCATCAGGTGTCCTCGACCCACTTGTTAACCAAATCACGTACGTTTGTCCGTCTTCCAGAATACAACAGTCCATGACCTCTAATCCATCACCTGCAGTGCACAGCTCGCCGAGGTCACAACCGTCGTCCAGAGCATCGTCCCAGAGGCTATCTCCCTCGTCCAATCTCAAATCAAATCCCTCTATACCCAAGTCGTAACTCTCAACTTGGCATACATCCTCACAACTCTTGGTGTTGAGGCTCCAGTATAAAACTTGGTTCACTAGCTATAGATCTCTTCTTGTAGTACCAAGCATATTCCCCCCTTTCCTGCTTACCACATGACATGTGTGTATAATTTCAACTTGTTTATAGAATTGCCCTGATGATTAAGAAAAAAATTTAAGCAAAAGAAATCCGCAAGAGATATTCGTTGTACAGATCAGTACATACATTTTTTCAAACCCTAAAAGATCTTTCGAATACATAGCATGCATGTGTCAGGCCGTCCCATGCCTCTTCAAACCCGACGGCCTACTAGTCACACTTCTCCCCCTTGCAATTCTCTCCGCCAATAGCTCAACAGCACTTCCTTCAACACCCTCCTCCTCCAATGTGCGTTTTATGAGTTCTTCCATGTCCACACCTTCCGACGAGCGTCGTGTGGCCATCCGCATGCTCGGCACTGGATACATCGTCGGACGATGTGGATCAAATTCAGGCAGACGCTCATTGGCAAGATCAACACGGCGACTAGGTGTCGGCTTGAGTATGAAACCCAAAGGCAATAATAGAAACTCACGCATCGTCAAAGGTTCGGATACTTTTGTTGATTCTGTGACCTTGCACAGAGAGTGCGCCCAGTCCATTAAAACTAGTACCAGTCGAACCACCAGGCATCCCAACATCCATCTCGAGTTCTGTAGCATTCTCGGCCTCTTCTCTATTTCAAAATATTAAAGCCCTGCCAGGAATCAAAGATCGGAGATCGACGAACCTCAGTAATTGGAACACTCTCTGCATCCTACCAACAGCCAAGATCTTGTTCTTGATAACTTGTTTCCTCGCAGCGAGATCTTCCACACTCGGTGCCTCTTCTTCACTTTCTTCCGATTCTGCAAGTTCCTCTTGAGTACATATACTTAAAATCGCGAGAAGCATCTCAGTAACTGAAATATGGAGGTGGGTAAGCAAGACATCATCAAATGAAAAACAGATTACTTCACTTTTTGATCCCACAAAGGGCAAACTCCATGTGAAAGCATCCATGAAGTTGGGTAACCAATAAGGATGTGTGGTCGAATTATATTGTCGAATCGTGATATTCTTGTTCGCATACTTGAGAATCGCTCCTCGATTCTTGTATACATCCAAATAGTTTGGAGCAGAGAAAATGGTAATCACAGAAGGGAACTTTTTTGTCGGGGTCTTGCGGAATATTGTATAACCCGCATCTTGGGCCTCATGACCCCGGATGACGGTTAACAAGTTATTTCTGTCGAGGAACTGACACACAGCGTCGTATCTGATTCCCTCCCAACGTTAGTTACTCATGACTGACGAAGGCTATCTGATTTACCACTTACGTATAAAAGAAAGAACATCCTCTGACACCGTTGTGTATAAATCCCCTTTCTATCATCCTGGGTTCCTGATCCGTACCAAAATGCGAGATTGGGTCAGACCAAAGTAAATCGCAAAGTAAACCATGAGAACCAGGTTCTTGGTGTCGGTTCAACTTTTTTTAAAAAAAATTTGAGTGAATGTTGATCAAAAATCACTGACAACGAAACCTCACATTGTCAAGGTCACGCAGATGCATCAGCTGTGGTGACAGCCCACCATGAACACAAAAGAACTTGCCATCCACCAAGCCGGCTATGGGTAATGCGCAAAAGGATCGTATACATGCTTCATAAACGTTTTCAGAGTACTTATGCAGGCCTTTGGTAGAAATTGTTAGTCGTCGGACCAAATTGCGACAACGAATCCAACTGACATTCTTTCTTGAAAGTGAAATATTCCGTAAGGTGCCGGCATTCGTGATTTCCTCTTAGAAGGAATATCCGGTTTGGGAGCGATATTTTGAGAGCGTAAAGGTAGAGAAGACACTTCATACAATGGTGTCATCATGGGTAGCAACGGAACGTTCCAGAAAACACACCTCAATGCCAAAATCTCCTCGATCAACATAATCACCCAAGAAGAGATAGGTACTGTCTTGCATAGAACCACCTACTTCGAACAACTTCATCAAGTCATACTAGAGGAGCAAGATTAAGAGCCGAATTCACGCTTCGGATGGAAACATAAAATCTAACATATTGACCATGAATGTCCCCACATACTAAGGCAGGTATTAAGCCAGATATTGAGCTGAAAGGCACAAGAAAACACTCACTCGTGACAGGACTTGTAATGTTCACCATGTTGCGCTCACGAGACAGGACATTGGTCGCCTGCTCAATAATATAGAGTGCTTGCTGCTCTTTTAATCTCCCCTCCCGAATGAAATGGTTCTTGAGATACTCGTGATTCACTCTCCTTTGTTGCCCCTCGAGTACAAAAAGTTCTTCATCACCAGGTCTGTGAACAACAGGCGGAGGAACCTGGATAATTGCTTATCAACCCCTGTACGATTGACGATAATTAATTATCCGACATACAGACGGGACAGGCCGCGCTTTACAATCGATGGTATCGAAAAGATCGTGCGGTGGCATTGGGCCTACGGATTGCAGTGGCGATGGAGCTCCATTCCTAAAGGTAGACGGGGGTTGGACAGTCGGATGAGAGAAAGATCCAGACTGGGTACGCGCGTGATGCATAGCGATGAGCAACGGCCTGCGACGACCACGGACGACGATGGAGACGATAGAAGGCACGAGGCAGAATGCGTTGCCTTTGTATTTGGTTGTGTTAGAACCTGCAGTCCTTTAGCGCCCATTTAGGAGACTGGTGTAGGCGCAGAAATTGCGATTCAAGATATGGGCATTCTGAGCAAAATGCAACAGGCTGTATCCGCATCACGGCAATGGAAGCGTAAAGCAGGTCACAAAGTTAGCTAGCCGCCCTTAATGAAGTCCTCATGACAACATCAAAGGCAAAGGCTGTGCATTGAAACCCATGTTGATTGATCCTGGCTAAAACATGCCTGAAGGTTGAGATAGCCCCAGATGTTTAGATCAGGGTTTCAAATTGATACACAACCAGCGCCTATTTCTCTAAACATCCTCTAATGAGATCCCAGTGTACTCGTCGTAGCCCAGTGCGAGATTCACATTCTTTGTGAGGGGGGTCAGCTGTGTAGAGAAGCCGAAGGTGGAAAATACTCACTTGCAGACACTGTGTCGCAGCTCCTTTCATCAAATTATCTAGTCCGCCCTGATGGATAGAAAACGTCGTTACAAAATAGACATCTTGATCGATGCACACTTACCACAATGACAACTCGGTCCCCGTCGCTACTCATTTGAAACCCACCCACTCTCCACCCATGTTTACTCTCCACATCCTTGATCTCGACAACATCTTTCTGAATTCTGATCAACGTTTCGTCGCCATATTTCTCTTCGAACAATGATACAACGTTTTTCGCCGTCAGTTTCTCCTTCAATGGAATTGACGCCGTAGATACGATTCCACTGAACCATGGTGCAACAGCGGGTATGAATCCAACTTTCACTTGGCCATTTGGAACAAGGGATGAGAGATGATAAGCTGCTTCACGCTCGTGAATGTGTCCGGTCATTGAATAAGACTTAACTCCTCCCAGAAGCAGTTGCGGTGTGATTTTGGGCATAGTTACCAGATTTCCTGAACCATCTGGCTGCACAATAGTCCCAGCACCGCTATAGCCAGAAATACCGAACACTGTAGGGAAAGCGTCAAGTCTCAGGAAATTTACAAGGGGTGCAAGGAGAAGTTGCGTTGATGTTGCATAACACCCGGGATTCGAGATACGCTTGGACGACCGAATGATATTGCGGTCATAGAGTTCTGAGAAGCAGGACGTTCGAGGATATAGCGATGATCATTTAGAGAAAAAAATTGTTACAAAGCAAAACACACATTAATTTCTACAGAACACTTCAAAAAGAATATTCCTTACCCGGGAGTCCATACGTCCATCCTTTTTCGAATCGATAGTCTGCACTGAGGTCCACAATTACACTTGTTTCTTTTCCTTTCTCTTTGGCACCACGGTCTATGGCGTCAACAAAGGGTTTGCAGATGCCGTTTGGAAGTGCCATCACCCAAGCATCGACTTGTCCCTCCTTCTCCATTTCTTCGACGTCCTTAGCAGTCAGGTTCGAATACCTGATAACTTTTTTTGTGTAGTCTCCCAGCACCTCTCCAGCGAGCTGACGAGATGAGACATGGCTTAGGGAAAGGAATGGGTGTTTGTCGACAAGGGAAGTCAAAACTTGACCCGTATAACCTCTGGCTCCTATCAAAGCAAGCCGTTTCGGTTCCGTAGATGCTGCAGTGGCATAACCACGAGATGTACCTGGGGTACGAGCGCCGAATGCGCGGCGTGCCAGAGTTGAGTATGGACGTGTACCGTTTGGGGCATCGACACCAACGCCACGATGGGGAGGTGCAGATGGTCCGACCGGGAGATAAGACCTTTCAATTCTGCCTTTGGCTTCGAAGTTCTTGATTACCCTCTCAACCTCTGCAATGTCTTGGATCCCGTACCAAAACAAGCTCTTTCCAGCTCTCGTGAAGCTGCCATCAGCACGTTCGAAGTGCCATGCCCGGTTGTCATCATCTGCATGCGAAGTCCAGAACAGTTTACGGTTATCCCTCTTGATAGCATTGAAGACGTTATCGAGGACATTATTAAGCGAGCCACTGCGAGATGCAAGCAGTTTAGTCAGGACGGGTACCTCGCCTTCTGGATTCGAAACAACGGCAACAACGGCAAGAGGTTCGTCACCATAAATAGTGTAAGGTGTATTCTTGAGATCGTTGAGGACACCAGTGACGCTTTGGTATCCAGAAAGTATATCGGGGTCACGGTCGTGCAAAACTTGGCGGAACCGGTCAGCTCCGATCCCATCAATAGACTTGTGCTTGAAGAGTTTATATCCACGACGTAGAAGGGTGCCAGCCCCGCTGTCTGTGAATAGTTCTTTCTGCAGCGACGATGCAGAAATGACGGCTACAGATGATGAACGGGGCAGGTGATCAAGAAGCTCCTTGAACTCTCGAAGCTTGAGTTTTGTTCCATATTTGACCCATGGCTGCTTCATGAGGTCATCGTACTCCTGCAAGACCGTCAGAGAGAGCACAAGCCGAAATGCAAAACACAATTACTTCATCCAGATTAATGATATCCAGTTTTTCTCCTGTAACTCCATGGAATAATCCTCCCTTTTCATTGAGAAAAACGATTTTCATCGGCTCCAGTTCCTTAGACAACTCTCCGGCCGCAATATCAGCGTTGACGTTAAGAATCTGACCATCATCCGATTCGGCCAAACTCGTGAGTATGGGAAGGGCTCCCGCTCGAATGGAGGCTTCGATGGGTCTTTTGTCGACCCTTGTGATTTTCCCCACAAGGCCGTATTTTTCCTTATCCAAGTAATCGGCGCTGAAAACCCCACAGGTTATTGGACGAGCACGGGTCCCCAATCTCTCCAAAGCGGCAACAAGTTTTAAGTTCTCCTCCAAGAAAACGCGACGAGCGACCTTGAGCGTCTTGGCACCTATTGATGTTATAACAGATCACCGTGAATGAAAAATAATGTTAAACCACACATACTAGTTACCCGAATTCCGTCAATGTAATCAGGGACAACGCCTTCGCGCTCCATGATATCGTTCAATTGTGGTCCTGCGCCATGGAGGACAACAGGGTAAAGCCCTACTCGATACAGAAAACTCAAGCTCAATGCAAGCTCGTCCAGGTCGGCAAGAACTGCACCCCCAACTTTGATGACAGCAAACTTAGCAGGTTGAGATGGGTGCGATGCGGATGAGAATATCCTAAGATGACGCTCGACTTCTCGTTTGGTGCCAATCGAATAGAGCAACCGGGTGATGGTATCCTATAGGCAGGAGGCATTTGTTGAGATATTGTAATCATCGAATGCATTCAACATACCCGGTCCGTCTGAGCCACAGACTGGACTCCACGAGCTACTCGCTTGATTGTTTGAACGGCTGCTCGCTGCCCAGCGACAGTGACAATGCCTCTTATTGTCAGACGCGAAGCAGCCAACATGGAAGGAAGGGGATGATGGTGGTTATGATTGAAGGAAGAATTTGGTTCATGGCCCGTGACCACAAATATATTAAATAATCGGACCCGACGTTGTTCAGAGCTTGCTATGATATCCGTTGCCGCTGTGTGTTGTGTAAAAGCTTTCCGGGTCTGAATACTCGGGATCGTCAGCTTGAAGTACACACCGTTTTCCTTACTTACCTCCATGTATCAAGTGCTGTCTGAATCCAACTCTCCGCAATACGCATTATCACGGCCACACGACGATATGTCAGTCGTCAATCTTGATATTATATGCGAGGTTGATGGATCACATAAAATTATTCCTAAGAGGGGAATGCAAGGCGATCTTATCCAATTTGCCCTTGACTGCAATGCTCATAATGAACCTAAAAATATAGCACCCACTTATGTAAAATCCATATCCTCATAGTGTAGCGTCAAGGGGGAAATTTATACGACTGCCCTACTGTACAAGGTTGGTGTGTACTCATTCTTAGAGCTACCTTGTTACAGTTTATATTAGTATTAGTAGTACCAGACACAAACCAGACAAGTGTAGGTTTTGGTTTTTCCATAGTCCAGAAAATATATTAATATATGCTTAAATATTATAGAAACCCCAAAAAAACCTGCAATACTTAGTACAGGTCGTATCTGCCTAGATGTGAAAGTCGAAAGTCGACGTATGTTCGAACAGCCGGTCCGAGGTAGTAGTCAAGCTTTGACTACCACCATCTCGAATCGGCGAATTTATGTCTGGATGTCGCAACTACCACGGTTAGGCCCTGTTCAAGAGACCATGACAATCAAGGAGAAAAGGCGACTAAATTCAAGAGCACCCATTTCACGACTTCCTCCTGAAATTCTTTCCCTCATTTTTTCCAACGCAAGGGATGACCACCTTGCTGCTTTAAGAGAGGGGTTTAACCTTCCATTCCACAACGTTGGATCCGAGCTTTGGAAAGGTTTCACACATGTTTGTTACCGTTGGAGGGAAGTAGCCCTTTGCACCCCGACATTGTGGACTCGCATAGTTTCGTCACCCAACAATAACAAGTGGACACAGGAAATGCTCCTGCGCTCGAAAAGGTGTCTCCTCACATGCATCATAGAGGGCTGTTTCGATTCGTGTGACTCCGCAAATGGACGCACAGAACTGATAAAGTGGCTGGGTCAGTGTCATACCTTAAGTATGCGGGGAATTCCTCGTTTTGACCTACACAAGTACTGGTCAGCGCAAGTGGACGCCCCGCAACTGGAATTCCTAGTCATTCAGGTTAACGAAGGAAACACATCCTCAGAAGCCCCATTTATTTTTTCCGATTCTCATCTTCATGCACCATCGTTGCGAAGCCTGGAGATTGAAAACTGCGATGTTGATTGGAAAAGTGGGTTTCTGACCTCCAGGCTTACGCATCTCGCGCTTTACGATTTACCGGTCGATTCCCGACTGGCATGCAGCGAGTTTATCAAGGTCCTGGCCAAGATGCCGTTCCTGGAAGACATTTATCTGAGCTTCGATTACATTCGAGACGAAGACCCGGACGTTTCTCCCCCTTCTGACAATATTCCGACTCGTCTTTATTGGCCTCATTTGCAACGCCTGGATATAATAGACGACATTGTCAATGTTGCACGTTTCTCCAATAACATCACCCTCCCACGTCCGAGTTGCATTTGAATACATGCAACCTTATGGACGAAGGGCCCCACATTTCCTTAGTTCTTGACTGGCTTTCGAACCATTTCAAGCAATTCGCTGGCGGTGGCGCATCTCGGTTGGCACCTCAGAATTGTGTACGAAGCTTCGAAGTCTGCGAGCTTGACAACCGATTTACGATTAAAGGATTCAAAGAGGTGCTTCACCTTGAGCGAGAAGGATGGGGGGCCCATGCCCTGCTCCTTTTCAACTTCGTAGATTTCGAAAACGAGAATTCCTACGTGTTCGGTAGAACCCTCGCGAATATGTTCCTTCCACGCCTTCCCATCAATTCCATCGTATTCTTGGATGTGGACGTTTGGAGTTTCTATCTGCCAGCATCGTGTTGGTCGACTATCTTCGGCTCTATCCCGACCTTGGAATCAATCCGTCTTGCCACCCCCCAACCTATGCTCTTTTTTCATGCTTTACGTCCGGATTCCAGTAATGGCCGCTTTCTACCATTTGCAGCTCTGAAGTCGATCATGTTTTCCTACGTGAATCAAATCGACTATCTAGTCGTCGTTGAAATTCTACGTGAGCGGACAGAACTCGGGATGCGACTACTAGAATTCGTCTTTCTCATTCATATTGATTCTATCCCGCCTTATCCCAGTTGATGGAGGTAGTTCCGAAAGTCGGAATATATCACGGGGAAGTCGATGAATCTCACTCGGATGCAGAATAGTTGCCACTCGGTCATTTCGATTGGACTTTATAGGGTGATTTGAACCGGTGGACTGAGGAGTGGGAGAACCGGGCCAACCTCAACAATTCCATTTCGTACGTTTCCTGTCAGTCTATGTTTCCGTCATATATGAAGAACAACCACTTCAGTGAAGCATGTCATGATCATACTGTGAAAGTGACCAACATGTCTTGCCTGACACCCGCAAGACTTTGCTTTGTCCGGCGAATGTTATTTCCTGTCGGCAAATATGTATGCCCGGGGTTTGTTACGTCACTGAGGGGATAAAATCATGGACAATGCGATAGTCTATCCGGAACTTTATTGGTCTCTATCTTCACTACCCAAAACTTCACAACAACAGGTGGAAGTACGCTGTTATATGCCACCACGATTCGACTCTCGAAGGAGACTACATTTACGCCAAATTCGCCAATGCTTATTGTACGACCCGACCAGCCTTGATGCGCTACCTCAGGCCTCAGGTTTCTACCCCAAGTGCATTACAACCTCTGTATCTACAACACCAATAAAGTACTCATATAGCCTAGTTCCAAACTTAAAGTCGGAACAGACAGGGTACGGGAGATCTCGAGAGGGGCTTACTAAACGACATTAGTTCATGCTTATCACATCTGCCTCACAGACTTGACTCCCCGAATATGGATTTCGGATCTTGGTATGTAGGTAAAACCATACATGTTACCATTCAAGTTGGCATCGAAGTTTCCTAACACGTGATCAAATTGACCAAACTTGAACTAAGCTTGCTTCATGAGTTTTGCTCTCCACAACCATCACCGCCCTATGAGATAACAGGGACATCAAGGTGACAAGTCTTCATCGTTTCACTATCTTGACTAGCATCAGCCGTTGTCCTCATTTTTTGACCTCCGTAACATTGTCGGCATCTGCAACTAATCTATGCACAATCAATCACGAAAGGATGGACTTGGCCACGTTGGCAGAACAGGACATGGCTGATGCCAGCGTATCAGCAACCACATTTCCTCCCAAGGGACCTTCTGTAATGGATGAAGAACATGTTACGTGGCAATCATCCCAACGTCGCGAGGTTTTGAGCCGTTTTATGGTGTCCACCAGAAAACGTTTCCAAAGGGATAGAAGTCCTGAAGGTATACTGCCCATAAACATCATTCTCGGCGATATGTTAATTTTTGCATTAGGGTGGCAACTTGATCCATTCAGCACTGAACCATCCACCCAAAGTGACAGCGGAAATCTTTCTGCATTTTCGAGAAGACCTCTTTCCAGAACGCATACTTCTGAAGAGAACATAGGACCTCGCTCGGATCCAGCAAAGTCTTCGGCCTCTGATTGCACCTCACCCATACCATTTTTTGATAAAGCGAATCCTGCTCGATTCCTCGCGTTGCTTAAAGGAGTTTCAGCCCGCGTGGACGAAAATGCTGGCTTGCGGAATTACGACATTTCCGGACCATCTGGACCCACTGATGGTATTGCCAAGGTCAAGAGAAAGCGGCCGCAAATGACCAGCATCGGCCGTTCACTGGCAGCCAAAAGGATTAGACCAAATACCTCCGGAGGCGAAAATGCCGGAGAGTTCAGACCAGCCCTTGCGATGTCGCAGGATCTACGGGGCTGCCAGAGCTTGCCAAATGTTACATCCGAAGATATATTTTCTCAAGAGACGAAGGAGTCGCAAGATGAACCTGTGTTGTTTAATGGACCCTCTCGAATTTCCCCGTCTTTTTTTCAGAAATTCAAAGATCCTCCTCTTCCTCCGCCTTCAGAAAAACAAAAAACAAACTTCGACGACACGAAAAGTAGTCAAACGAAATTGCATCCACTCCTGGAGAAGGCACCTTCTGAACCTTCGTCCATGACCCCTCCTCGAGGACCCCACTCTCGTGTTGCACGGATACGCGGTTCTTCAAATTCTACCCCGGATACTGGGCTATATTCTGGAAAGACGTTATCACCGGAGTTATCTGCGTCATCCCGTACGTCGACTCCTGGCGCAGCTGAGAAGTTTTCTTCCTCACGGCTTCCTGTGCTTGGAATGCGTCGCAATCGTACCTTGCCTTCTCAACGTTACGGCTTCCAAACCGGGACGACTCTAGTCTTGCCCACAAAACAAAGAGGTTTCAAACCTCCGCTGTTACCCAATCAATCACAACAACCGAATTCCAAACGGCCATCTTGATGTTGGGAAAGGTATAGCAATACCATCCATCGCATCATTGCCACCGGGCAATTCACATGGATGCCTCCGGCAACTGCACACGGTTTGGGATTGGCGCCTCATATTGAACTCACGAATCGCATGGACACGTCCGTCAACCTGCAAGCTGCCTTGCGAAGTTCAGATAGACTTTGACTGGTTCCTGGATCCATTCAAGCGCCATCTGCTGATGAGAGATGCTGGCTGATACAAACACGGCGGAGGAGGGATGATGGGAACGTGAAGAGAACGGATTGTAACAAAATGCAAAATGTACATTATATAATTAGGAGTGCAACCATCATGAGTTGCGGTTGGAATGAGATATCGGGCCTTGTTACGACATTTGGAGAGGTGTGGGCGAGGTAACAAGTCAGGCGTATTGGCATCCTTCTCACGGGCTACGACGACCGTCTTGGAGCGATACAGCCAGCCCGAGTAAAGCCCGAGTCCATTTTCAGTGCATTGCCTGCGCAGGTACATATAGAACTGAGCCAGACGCCCCTTGGCTCCTGCAAGCATGTCCTCAAGTTGTCCTCCACAGCTCCAGCTCACTATCCAGCCCAACACCACGTCCTTCAAGAGATCCTTCCAGCAGTTTGGCTTCGACCTCCCAAGTCCCGTCGAGGGCAGCGACAGTAGCCCAAATGACGGCAACGATCGCAACAAGCGGGCTCGCAGCGAGACCAGTTTTTCTGATTCCACCGACAGCTCCCAGTTGTCCATCGTGGAGTCCTCCTCTTCCAGCTCCTCGAGCCCTTCTAGCACTGCAGGTGGTGTCAGGACAGCAAGAGTATCCTCGGATACGTCCTTTGGTCCACCCAGACTGTCCACCCCTGATCTTGACGATGTCCCAATGCCCGACTATCCTAACGACGAGCGGAGCTCTGACCCCTCTTTTTCCTCCCAGAACGAAGCAAGATATCGGTTGTCATTAGGGAGCTTCAACTCTCTCGATAACGAGGATGCACGGTCGAGACCTTCGTCGCCTCCCCGCTTACCATCCTCCCCTCCAGTCTTGCCACTCCTCGCCATCTCAGAAGGTCAACCAAGGCTATCAATATCTTCAACTGCTTTCATGGAGACCCGACCAGCGAGTCCGCTCACTGATGTTTTCTTTGATACCGAAAGTCCTTCGCGGGCCACAATGCAGAGCTCTCCTGCGGAAGACTCGGATTTGGTGCAGGGATTCCGAGCCAGGCTTACTGGTGCCCTTGAACGGTTGGTACCGCAATCACCACTTGTTCCTGGCTTGGAATTAGACGATCGAGACGAGCAAATACCGACCCTCTCTATCAACCGCCATCTACTACAAGAAACTACGCCTATCGAGGTACCTCCGGAACCACCTATTCTACCACCCATTCCTTCTGTGAGCAACACTGCCGACATCGAACACTTCAACATTGAAGTCCTCTTGAGAGAAGGGCCGGCCAATTCCTTATCCAGCGCAGTATCATCCACTTCTCGCTCATCGATTAGTCCATCTTTGGATAACCACCCCTTGCCTTCTCCAATTCTTCAAGATCTACGCACTTGGATGCATGGTCAAGAAAGACCCATGCCCGTTGGTTTCGCAAATCCGACATCACCTTACTGGCAGTTTCATAGCCACGATTCGGGTAGCCCTTCGGCGTCATCCAATACGGCACTACAGCGACCAGTTGAAGAATCTAGGGTTCCTGGTGGTATGTTCTAATCATGCCCTCAACTTTGACCCTTGGCAGACTTCTTTATTTTAGATTCTGACAGGTCTCACAACAGATTCGTCGCTGAGCCTACGACTTATTCCTCAAATATACCGCGAGAAACGGACTTGTGGGAAAGGTGAAGTTTTGATCGGTCCTGCAACTGCTTGCTTTCGAGGCTAATGTTCAATATAGGCGATCGTTTGAACTCGGGAGCCCTTCTCACGACGAAACAACTTATAGTGATAACAGTAGCCGGCAATCGATCACGGGGACATCTTCATCGCCTGACCCCAGCTGGTTGGATCATCCTCCCCGCTTGCAGTTCGCCTTCAGGCGGCGTTCGCGATTAGGGTCAACAATATCCCTTGTCACCGAAAATTCACTTGAAGCAAGGCGATTGGCAGACCAAGATCACATTGTAAGAGACCAGCACTCTGGGACGAGACCGGGAGTGGATGATATTGACACGGATGTACCGAGGAACGACAGTATTGAATCGCCACGGGATGATATCTTATCGCGACTTGATCTTGGCCGGTTTCGTGCACCCTATGTCCATTTACCTCCTTTTCCATCTCCTTTAGATGTTGCTCCTGAACCAAGAGAAGAGGAATATCGCCCTGAGCATGATTCGGGTCGTGGAACTATATCGCCTGTGTGGTATTATTCAACAAATGGGCCAGGAGCCTATCATGGAACGGAGCGGCGACAGCCGAGTCGTTCGCTTCCAGAGAGTCCAGACGTTGAACTGGGACCTCACAATTCCTTCACATTTTCACAGTACTCACCCCAACCAAGACCACTATCTCCGATGCGCCCTTCTCCACCTGTCGCTGTTCTACCACCTTCAAGTGCTTTTGTTCGGGTTCCACACAATCATCGTGCACCAGTGGGCGATGCCTATAACCGACGTCCCCATATCAATCTAACGAGGCATCTTGCCCTCAGTCAGCGTCGCGAGCCGCCACCGTTGCTTCCACAACCTGATCTTGGTCATGCATTCGTTACTGAAGGGCAGGATCGAGACATAGAGATGGGTGCTTCACGGGCGCCGGGACAGCCTCACGGACAATATCACCCTCATTCAGAGGCTACATCGCCATCCGACACTACCTACTCGCAACCACGCACCCACCGCGAGGAAAACACTCGATCTTATTTTTGGGATTCTCACCCAAGTCCCATCCATAGTCGACCACCCGAGTTTTACCAGCCACCAACCTTAATTGGAGATTCACCCCCGGCTCCCAATTTGCGGTTCCAACGACAAGTCCATATTGTGCCGAACCCTCTGGATGTTACTGGGAGGCCAAGGCCTCAACCCGCAGACAACAGGCGTGTCTTACGTTTTGCTTTGCCGCAGCCAGAAGAAGCTGGAAGGTTTTCAACTTCAGGTCCCCCCGTTAGGCTCCCCGAACGAATTCCGCCCGTTGTATCAAGTATGAATGATGATAGGTCGGAGAACCAAGCATTTAGCCCCTTACAATTTTCCCATCGAACACCAGAATCCCGTTACTTCCCTGGACCACCTGTCGTGGAAAATGTCGACCGTCGTCGTGACAGCCTACCAGCTTATTCACCCACCACCTTGGACCCGGCAGCCTTTGCCCCTGGTCCATTCAGGAATACTATTCACCACTCATTTTTCCCGAGAATGAATCGTCCGACACCACCAACAATTCCACCGTTGCCTTTCCAAGAACCTCCTTCGAATCCCCACATCCAGACTGTGCCTCTTCCTTCTCCTGAGGAAACGTTCCCTCCTCGGGGACCTTTCAGTCGAGATGAGCCAGCTGAATTTAATTACTCCGTCCGAGTCCGACGCCCACCCCAAAATAGTGAAGAGCGCCCTCCTCGACCTCTATTCACCCCTCCAAGGACTTTCACTCTTGATCGTAATGTCGACGACAATACAGCAGGAAATCGGAGACACATGCCAATGCATAATCCAACCCAAGAGGGTCGTGTCGAGGCATCAAGGCTAGCAGACTTGTTATCCCTTGGCAGCAATCCCGCTACCAGTGGCACTCACCCTTTGCCCCATCGCACAGACTTTACGCGTTTAACTGCAGAGAGACAGCAGTTCATCAACTACCTTCATCGGCATGCAGAAAGTGAACGGAGGCGGGGGAGTGGAGATTCGACTCACATGGAAGGACCACAGGCGAACGATACTCGTCCTGCAAGTAATTTACCTCGAAGGTTTGGTACTGTAGATCTGGAACATTGGAGGTCACGCGCCAGGGGAAGGTTCAGAATAACACCCGAGTTTTTGACAGCGGCAAGGATAAGGCCAGGTGGCATGGGTGACTTTATCGTAAGTCTCCTCATCGACTCTGATGTGGAGAAAGGATTGATCCTCCAACGCAGCACGACGATGATTTCGACGATTCCTACGAGAACCTGGTCAATTTGGCTGTGACGATTGGTGATGTCAAGCCAAAATCAACACCGACTGACGTCCTCGAGAAGCTAGAAAAAGGGACTTATAAGGAGTGGAAAGCTGATGATGGAGACAAGCGATGTCCTATTTGTCTAGATGATGTATGTGACTTTTTTCTCTTCGTTTGCTGATATTGAAACCCGATTTAAGTACACTGACCATGATACTCTCCTCAAACTTAACAACTGCGATCACTGGTTTCATCAGAATTGTCTGAAGGTTCGTGACTTCCTTGTTTCAGTTCTTATTCTGAATTTGGCTTCAGCAATGGCTCCACACAGCCAACAGCTGTCCTGTTTGTCGCAACACTGTCCACAACTCGGAAACCTTGCCCAACAGTACCTCACCCCGACGGCCTGGTCGTCGCTTTGGCTTTTGGAGAGGTGGTGCACCTCCTCCGCCAGGTAGTGGTAGCGGTGTAGAGGAAGGCTCATCCAATCGCCCTCGTAACAATGGAAACACTGGGACAAATAATCGTTGGTCGACTCCCCTGCGGAGACGATTTGAATAAACTTTCTTTTTTCGATATAAGTATGCCTCTCTCCCTATCATCTGTCTTTTTTCAAAAGGTTAATAGTTCATGATCCCTTCAACATCTACCTTCCCCTGCTTGATATTTGCTATTAGTCAATATGTAGTTCATTTACTTTTCATTTTAGTGCCATTTGTCACAACTGTAGCATTTTTTACTGATTTTTTACGGACCGAATAGCCGATATAAATAAAGTTGGAAGGAACAAAGTATATGTTTCACCCCAAGTTCACCCCGCTGAGGTACTTCGTATATGAACCATTCCAGTATCAACCTTTCCGCTGGTGCCGATGATTATATAGGCTGCTTCGACATTTGCTGATGTACAAGCTGGTTACGGGTTCGGCCAAGGTTCGGCGTTTGGAATGAAGTTGCTTTCAAGTTCTTGTCAATTCATCTAAAAGTCTACTGTCATACCCACTTGTCCAACAATCTTGGGTGTCCATGTCAATGCCACTTCAAAAAGGCTATAAATTCAGATGTCATGTTGTATCTGTCTTTCGAGAAAATAGGGTCTGGGGTCTATTCGAATCTCGACAAGCGTTTTGGGTGGTTCCAGGTAGTTATGAAGAGTTTTTATTTTTTTATTCTTTCCTGGCTCAGGGCACTTACTGAGGTTTGAACTTTTGAAGGAGAACTCTTGGGGATCCTCAAACTTAAACTTTTGCATCTCAATTTTGTTTGCCTCGTCGGGACCACGTTAATCATGCGTCAGCCAAAACTGCCCTTCAATATTTCACAGGTAGTATATTTAAATTGCTAAAACCTTTATTACAAGGAAGCAACCTCTTCGGTCTGTCTGCCGTGTATCTGGTTCACTAAATTTTGCGAGCTTTCAGAGCCCGGGGTGTGGATTTGGATCGTTTAATTGCCTTTTGCTCTTTTTTTTTTCTTGGGTGTCTCTCGTTTCTGTGGATGAATTACACGAAAAGGACCGGCCTTCTTTACGGAGATACTTTCTGCGTCAGGTGTCTTTCTGGCTCTTTCATCCATGGCGGATGATGAGGCTGAGTTTACGCGACGACCCGCTCGGCGTTGTAAAAAACCCTCCCCAAGATTCACGTCTTCTGCGCTGATAGAAGATTTTTTTTTTCTCAGCGTGTCCATCGGCTTAATGAGTATGATGTTGGGCTCTGGTGCTTCACACAAATATACTCAGGCTATACCCAGAGTGTTCTTATGCCATATCCATCAAATACTGGGGAAATTTGTTAAACTGGCCCTCAAGGATGAGCGACACGAAACGGCGGGTGCAGCGATATGGTGCCAAATGAATGTGCTTTGATTGACTCCCTTCCATCTCGACACAATCAGAACCAGAAGAATCCAATATTCTTATCCAACAAGTAGGATTTTTCTCTCTCTCTTCGTGTCATATAAAGCGACTCAAGAATAACTTTTTTGCTCCTCACCTTCCCCAGAGTCTTGCTGCGGCGTCCGAAAGGCTCTCACTTCACCACTGATCCGAGTGGTCACGGGAATCACCTTTGCTATGGGTATGCTTCCAACACAGGTGCTGCAGAGAATGTTGACGTCGACGGTTTTGGAGTCCGCATTTTTGCTCATCTCGGCTGGCGCCGTCCATCTATCGCTCTCACCTCCAAATCCACCAGTGAACAAGTGCGAATGCTACTTTGGAAAGGAGCGGACGAGTTCGTTATTTGAGATTTTCGTCCAATCCATCACATGGTGTAGTAAGGTGGGGTTATCTTTCGTTCACTCCCTGCAGAACCGATGGCTTATCAAAAAGACAAATCAGATGATGATGTGGATAGGGTCGATCTGCAATCTCTTGAAAATAGTTGCTGATTCTTGGACCCTGGACAAATTCTACATGCTTTCGATCGCGTGCTATTGCTCCCCTCGTTCATGGAATGATGGAACATATCCGTTCGTCTTATGTTTGGGCACCTTTTGTGTTATTGGCGGCACATCCCTTCGTCTTTGGTAGTACTTTAATTCTGTTCACGATTCATACAATGCTGATGATCTATCTATTGCAAAGGTGCTTCAAATCGCTTGGTCCGTTATTTACATTTGAGATCACGATTCGTCCTGAACACCAACTTGTCACAAACGGTCCGTACGCATGGGTACGACACCCGAGCTACACGGGGATCTACCTCACCTTAACTGGTGCAACACTTGTCCTGATTGGTCCTGGAGGGTGGATGAAAGAATGCGGGATGAAGACGCCCTTTGGGGTTCTTTTTATCTGTTTATGGCTGATGAAATGTCTTTTCGCGTTTCACGGCATGCAGAAGAGATATAAGATGGAGGATAGGGTTCTTAGAGAAACGTTTGGCAAGGAGTGGGAGGAATATGCATGTAGAGTCCCTCATAAATTTATACCTTGCGTTTTGTAGTCTTAATAATAGCACAAAGCCAGGAATAGAAAGTATCTGCCACGCTGGCCAACTCTAATCTCTGCCAAGTTGCTACACCACAGGCGGACGTTTCTAGGATCTATTTGGACAGCCATGCTGCAAAGTCCAACAGTGACCAGCTGGCTGAGGGTGTCTCCGCTGGAAGTGCTCATCACTCGCGCATGCGAACCGTCATTGCATGAACCAAACTACGCACTGCATCTGGAAGTCGCAGAATATATCAACAACAAGAAAGCCAATACGTATGGGTTTCCATATGCTTTAACTAGATCTCTGCTCAACACCAGTGTGTATTTTGTCTCTCATCTTTTTTAGTCCCAGAGAAGCTGCGATGACCATCGCGAGACTCTCAAACCATCGTAATCCGCACATTGCTATTCTAGCTCTCTCACTTCTCGATACGCTTGTTCAGTCCTGTGGATACCCTTTCCATCTCCAGATATCCACCAAGGAATTCCTGAATGAGCTCGTAAGGCGATTTCCAGAGCGCCCGCCACCTTTCCCTGGTCCAATCATGTCGAGGATTTTAGATCTGATCCACGGTTGGAAGGAGGGAATTTGTACGGATAGCAGATGGAAAGAAGACCTTGGCAATATTCGCGATATGCATCGACTCCTGACGTTCAAGGGATACAGATTTAGGGACTTGTCGAAAATGACAAACACAGCTAGTGCTGTAACAGCTGTATGTGGTCTTTCTTGGTTTCGATTTCGAGAATTCATTCTCCTTTTTTAGAATCTTAAAACTGCTGAAGAGCTTGAAAAGGAAGACCGAGTTGCGCAGTCTGCCAAGCTTCAGGAACTCATTCGACGGGGGACACCTCGAGATCTTGCAGCTGCCCAAGAACTGATGAAATCTCTGGCAGGGGCGAATCCAGATGCCAAACCGGATTATCGTTCGCAAGCATTGACGGAACTTAACAAAATCGAGCAGAAAGTCATCTTGTTGAACGAAATGTTGGAAAATGTGGACACTGAAGGAAATGAAAAGTTTGTCAGCGGAGATGCTTATGATGCAAGTCTTCCTGTTTGTTGGGGATATATAACGTATTGACGGTATTTGCCCTGTTATAGCAAGTATCATCTATCCTAACTGCCGCACGACCCAAACTGCAGAAGTGGATATCGGACGCAGAAACGGATGATCCTGAGTCACTCGGTATCTATCTATTTATACTTCTCTTCTCTTGCCGTCTTCTTACTCAAGCTTTTTTTTTAAAGACACGTTCTTGCAAATTAATGACCAAATTAACACCGTACTTACGCGATACGAAGCGTTCAAAAAGGGAGACTTCTCCACTGCTCGAAATCCTATTCCTTCAGAAACCGGTTCAAGCTCTGGTGGCGGTGGCATATCACTAATCGACTTGGACGATGGCGAGTCACTTAACACCGCCCCTGGAATATCCCTCGGTAATTCCTCCTCAGCGAACGATCTTTCTGGGCTCTTCCTTGCCGGGTCTTCTTCTTCTCAACAACCATTCCGTCCAGGCGCAATGGGCATGGGCATCCAACATCAACGCCAAGTCACATCCAATATCAGTCTTCAACAACAGACTCAACCCCAAACGTTCTCACCGACGCCTGTTTTTGCTAATGGCGGGTTTTCAGGCTCGTCAATGGCTGCTCTTCAGCATCTTTCTCAGACTCAGACATCTACTCCGCCAGCGTCCATCATGCTTCCTTCAACGCCTGGGTCGCACAGGGGAACACCTATACCAGTATCGCAGTCGACAAATTACACTGGCAAGGCACCGCAGCTCGGTTTTGGCGGGGCGGGCTTTGGAAACAACCCTCCCGTTGGCATGATAGGTCAAACTGGTTTCAGTGGGGCAGGATTTAGCTCTCAGCAACAATCACGACCATTTGGTCTTGGAGTAGAACCCTTGCAACCACAAGTGCAGGCGCAGCAACTGCCAGTTTCAACCTCGAATGTTGCAAGCACACAACAGAGCAAGGACCCATTCGCAGACCTTGCAGGTCTTTTCTGATGGAGGGCAAATCTGTTTTAGTTTGTTGATACGAAACGCGTAGTGCATTTAAATAAATGTGTAAATTTTGTGGTGACATCATATCTTGATATTCCACAACTCAATTGAGGCCACAATATGAATATTGTGATTTTACAAGATAAGGAGGTCTGATTGTAAACGAGTCAAGATGATGCCACGGGATAGTGGTTGAAGGATATTCCCTGGAGCGGGTGGAGTTCTATCGGGAATCAAAGAGGGTTCGGACGGGAACATACGGACGAAGGCTCCGGAGGCATGTGACCTATTCTGAAAAACTGGTCTCGCTTTGACGTTGTGCTTGCATTCCCTCCTGGGTGTTTGCGATAATGGATTGGAGAATCTGGGCTCGACATCTTAGGGGGATGCGGTCACAACAACGGCGTGATTGTCAGCACGTTCTTTAGGAGGCAAGGGTGGGGACACAGCAGCGGACTGTGCTGGACGGGATAGCCCAAAGCCGTTGGTGCGGCCTCAGGGTTGGCATTGTATGCCTGGTGTTTAGGTTGGTTATTGGTCTCGATAGACTGGCAATCTCGCGTTCGCGAGGTATCGCGCTTTTACTGGACGACGATGGTTCTGACGAGGACCCGCCTGAAGCGGACGGTCCCGTTTCGAAAAAGTTACGACCTGATGGAGGGTCGTCTATGGGAGAGGCAATCCTGTTGGGAGTGCCGAAAGCCTGGATCGACTGCTCAACTCCAGTAATCATGGCGGGGACGGGGACCGCATTCGCATAGGGATGCGACCGACTTCGTATGACATTGCCTTCTACCTCCTTTATGGAGATTCCGTCGATGCTTAGAGAGGCTCGACGGATCCGCATAGGTCTTCAGGCATATGCTACAGAGCAGCCGCACCTTGTTACCCCCCCTCTTGGTTGGCTCGAAATCCGGCAAGTTGTGAAAAGGAATGGGCGAGCTTCAAGTTACCGATCCTCATATTCACGATGAGAGAATTTGTGACGCTCCATATCGCACCGTCTACGAAACGCCTTCCCACAATTTGGGTGGTTCGCCTGCGACATTGTCTGCAGATCCGAAGGAAGATCGTCAGACTATGCTATTGAGCCCACAAAAATTGCTCACCGGCTTCATCATGATGGGAGGAGGGAAAGTTATGATTCCTTCGAACATGCCACAAGTCAGACTTTTATAATAAACCGTCCCTGACATGTGGCATTCTGGAGTCAGATTCTTTGGGTTGTGGGTAACGAGAGAACAATGACTCTTATTCATTGTGTGAAAAAGTACCTGAGATAATTCTTTTTATGTAAATACAAAGCAGACACTTGCGATGATCGGCTTGAACCTGTACCTCAACCTGCCTTGTGTGCCGCGACAACCGCAACATGGTTCGAGAACAACCACCATCTATGAAACGAAATTCGATAAGACCTTATCGATTCCCGTCTCCAAGTTGGCTGGAGGGATCGTTTCAAACACAAGACCCAATACCGTGGCTGCGGTTGATACAATACTTATCCCATGATCCTCCAAAGCAAGACATCTCTGAACACGAAGCATATATAGACTGTAGTTGGAAATTATTTTGGGTATGTATTCGTTTCCCCTGCAAACATCAGTTGTGGAGCTCATGACTCAAGGCCTAGAATCTCTGACTTGGTCGTCTGGTGTCAAATACCCGTTGCTGGGTTGAGAATTCGAGATTCGGCCGTTCACCTCGCCAATTATACAATGGGTCAACTAGTCGACTAGTCACCCGTTGCGTTTCATTGCGGTGATGTCGGTATTTCCATATATTCCGTTCCAATTTCAGCCCGCTCATGCCTCATGCCATCATCCTTCATGCATTGACTCACTGCAGTCATGCCATCGAGCACCTCGCGCAGGGGCGGCTCTGCCCTGAATGAGGACGTCCTGCACCATATTGCTAGCTTTCTTCACCCTGAAGAACTAGCAGGAATCAGCCATGCTGCTCGTGTATTCTTCTACGAGCACATGAAGAATGCATACACCTCTCTCACCTTTTGCAAACGGGACAAGCAAACCAAGAAATTCCTGCTGCATCTTGGGTATGTATTGTCCGTGCCTGTTGTTGCTTATTCCTCTAATCGAAATCCGTTTGATAGCGACGAGAGCTCTGATGTTGCCCTTTGGGTTCGCCGGGTCACCCTCCAGCCATGGCTCGTACAACCCCGTACAAAATCTCCGAGAAGTCGAACAGAGAAACTCATTATCGGCCTAAGCAAATTGTTCGACCCAGATTATACAAACAAGGTGGCGAAGAAGCGTTTGCAGAAGAGGCTGAACCAGGACATGATCCGCATCATCTCAGCGTTCAGCAGAATGCAGAACGTCCAGGAATACGAAATACGCTGGGGCGACAGCCGCAAGTATCACCCAGAGCTCTATCAAGCTTTCGTATCCCCAATTCTTGCAATGTGGTCGATGCAGTTGGTCAAGTTGACGTTGAAGATCCCCCCACCATTTCTCAACTCCCTTGCTGGAGTCCATCTTCCCAAACTGGAGACCTTTTGCTTCACCTTCAGTACATCAAATCTGTCCTCTTCTGAAATCGACGCCGTGCACACTGGTTTCATCGTTTTCGTGAACAACCTCAAATCCTCCCTCCAGTCACTGTCCTTCTTGTCGACAGGTGCGAACGAGAATTTCGACCTCGGGCGCATATTCCGCTTTCTCGGCACATTCCCTTTCCTACGAAGTCTGTCGATATCACTTCCTTACAACGGAGGGCAGCTCCCGACTCCCTTTATCGTCGTGCAGTTCTTGGAGCGTCATAGGGAAGGTCTCCGCGATCTAAACATTTTCACGAACAAAATCTGTGTTCGTAAAGAGGAAGGAAGCCCAATTTGCATTGAATGGGTTCAACAAATCCTCTCTGCTATCGTCATTCCATTTCCTCTTCTCAAGTCCCTTTCGGTCGCACTTCGGCCTCTCCGACACAAACTTGATACAGTTTTCAATTTCCTTGATGATCATGCGACTACGCTCACGAGTTTAAAGTTGATGGACCGGTCTCTTGCTGCGCATGAAATAGGCGCTCTGTTTGGGGCTCATCAAATACTCGCGTCTAACCTCTCGATGCTGCATATTAAAGTTGATGTCTTCGATCCGTACTTCCTGACAAGCATCGCTCGGCGTGTTCCGAACCTTGAAACACTTCATATCGAATGCAATATGGTGAAGCACTGGTCGGAAGCGTTCTGGACTACTCTAGTTTCGGTGAGTGAAAAACTTATGTGATACTCCTTCACAACTAATGTCTATACCAGTCTCCAGAGATATTTCCAATGCGCACATGGAAATTGCAATGTCTGTTTATCGCAGTGCCTAACGACCACTTTGTGATTATCGAACCATATCTACAACAAATTCTTCCGCATGTCGTCATTGGTGACCTTAATCTGGTTCGCCTCCCTCATGGTCAAGGCATCTACTAATGTTTTTTTCTTCTTTTATTTGAACGTTTTGATTCATCTTGCGCTTTGTAACTTGGATCCTTGTCACAAATGTTTATTTAAGAAAGCTTTTGTTTTGTTCAAATCGATGTATACTACATATATTTCTTTCTCCTTGTTCTTTTCATTTGTGTATCACTATGCAACTCATCTATGCTAGCTATTGTAACTGTTAGGTTGGTCGTCAGGTGTTAATGGATCTTTTAGGCAGATTTCTTTTGTCAGACAGAAATGCACTCCCAAGTTGTGATTATTTCCAGATTTGCGCGGTTAGAGAGTTCACTGGAAATAAAATGTGCCGACACATTCTAAGTCGCCGGTTTAGTAACCGAAGTCACTGTTTCGGTCTTGGTTCGGTCATACCCTCGATTTGCCCCTCTCCCTCTACTCGCACCAAAATTTCGAGGCTGGCTGAAGGAGCCTGCCGGAGTACATTCCGGGTGTTTTAATAGAAGCAAAAGGTTGGTCCAGTCACACTTGTGACTTCTGGATGCCTTGCCATTCGGAATCGTAGAAAGTATTCCATCCATTTACTTAGAAGGTCTTCAAAATCACTGGCATCCTAATAACTCTTGTCAGTGCAATCACCACTTTTTTCTTCGCTGAGGGTCGCCATGAAAAAAATGTCTGGTCACGACTCACAAAGGGAAACCCAGAGTGTATCGTAACTTCCAAGAGGGCAAAGTTTCCCTGGACAACTTTATGGCGCGTTTTAAGGAAACCTGATTCCATTGTGCCGGTGGTACCTAGCTCAATGTTTCCTTTCGGTTCGGAGGGACGGATGAGATTACATTCTCACAATGCACATTGGTGTTCATCTTCCTCAAATAGCTGGTTTGGCTTTTCGAGAGTCGGGCACCCTGTTTGGGAAGACTAGATTTAGGAAATAAAAGAAAGATGAAAGTTTCTCCAACGTCGGGGCCCGCAATCTCATTCGCACCTAACAGATCCCTGGCTTTCTTCGAGAATGTCTTGAATTCACTGGTCATGCTCCCGCTCCTCGTCGAGTCGTTATGCTCTTCATTGGAAGAATAATCTTCTTCGAATTTTTGAGAGTAGACTTCACGGAATTTTAAAGAATTCTGCGACTACTTACCTTCTCACACAAATCCGCTAGTGCAAAAATGATCTGATCTGTGGCACTGCAATTACACCGCAAAGGTCAAGCTAGGTCAAGGCTTCAGTGCGAGACGATGTCCTTCTCAGCCTTCAATTTATATGCCAATCTGTTCGTAGGTGAGATGACTGTCGCTGAGAGATAGCAGGCGGCCCGGAACCCAAATCAACCATGATTACCGCATTTGGGAAGGTTGGCAGCCCGTGTCGCATGAAGTTGAAGCTGACTCCTGATTTCAATCTCACCCAACCACCACCGATATTCTTTTTTGTTTCATATTCTTCATCTCCTTGTATAACACCCACGTCGTATTCCTGGTGTAATCCCCAGTATGAATTTCTTCAACCTGAAGACTAAGCCAAGAACGCCCCCTGATATTGTACGGGGTCTGCGAGACGCTGCAAATCGTTTGGAGAGCGGGGCGCCTGGAGATACAAGGAGGAAGGTATGTTTGGAACTGCTATACCGCTCCACACACACCCCCTAAACTGTCTTTTTTTGATTCTTTATCGTATTTAGGCCAGTGAGGATGTTTCAAAATACCTCCAGCAGATGAAGGGCATCTTATACGGCGACGGAGGTAGGTTATTTCAGTGATTGTCTCATCTTTACATTTCTCTCACGGTAATACGAATTGGAAAAGAACCAGTACCCGAACTCGTCGCACAACTAGCGCAGGAAACCTACAACTCAGACCTACTTTTGCTTTTGGTGCAGAATATCTCCAAATTCGAGTTCGAGGCGCGGAAAGATGTGGTCCAGATATTCAACAATCTCTTAAGGCGGCAAATCGGCTCACGATCCCCTACTGTTGAATACCTTACCGCAAAACCTGAGATCATTTTCGCGGCTCTTGCTGGGTATGAGAATGAGGAAGTGGCATTGAACACAGGGATGATTCTCAAGGAGATCCTGAAACATGAACCACTCTGCAAGATCCTTCTGTATTCGGAGCAGTAAGCTGCACCTTTGTTTTTGGCCTGGGCATTTGCTAACCAGAATCAGATTCTATATGTTTCCTCATTACATCGAATCAACGACATTCGGTATCTCATGCGATGCGTTTGCAAACTTGAAGGAAACGTTGACGCGACACAAGCCAATGGTGGCCAAATACCTAGACCAACACTATGATAGAGTGCGTACTACTCTCTTCTGTAAACTTTGTTTTTTTTTTCGAAATTAACAGGATAACGGAATATAGTTTTTCCATTCGTATTCCACACTCATTCAGTCAGCCAATTATGTGACGAAGCGGCAGTCGTTGAAACTCCTCGGAGAGATTCTCCTTGACAGAGCCAACTTCAATGTTATGACGCGGTATATCGCTAGCGAGGCGAATTTGAAGGCGATGATGAACCTCCTTCGAGACAAAAGTAAGAATATTCAGTTTGAGGCATTCCATGTGTTCAAGGTGGGCATGATATTTTTAATTTGTTGGGGGCTCACAGCTAATAGCGTGTTCAATAGGTGTTCGTCGCAAATCCGAAGAAACCACCTCAAATCGAGACTATCCTCAGGCGGAACAAGGATAAACTTCTCAATTTTTTGAAGGGCTTCCACAATGATAAAGAAGGTTCGCATTTTCTACGATTTTCTCTTATGTTAATCGACACATTCTCTCAGATGAGCAATTCAGTGATGAGAAGCAGTTCCTCATTGTACAAATCCAAAGCCTATAATTGCTCTCGCTATTTTTTTGCACCCCCGACTTCTTTCCAATGTAATCAGATAAATGTTCTATTAGCCTTATCGGACTTCGGGTCCTTTCTTTCATGTCTCCTTTTCTAAATTTCTATGGAACTTTTTTTCTGGGCCTGTGGCCCCACGTTTCAAATTGCGGCAATCAGCGCGAACGGTCACGCGGTCACGTTTCTGATGACTCAGCAAGTGCTGCTTGGTCTCGTCTTGCCATTTATTCTTTGAACCCCTTCAGATACTTTTAACTTTAACCAACTCATAGACCGCGTTTCGAGCATATCTCAAACATGCCTGCTACGACTCCCGTCAGTTCTGGTTTTTTCAGGAGGATTTTTTCTCTAACATGCTGGGATCTTACAGATGACAATGAAGCGCATTCAACGCGAGATTATTGACATAAAGAAAGAGGACCTCGGCAGTATCGTGCTGGAACCTACAGACAATCTCCAAGTATGGCGTGGAGTCATACCTGGTCCTGAAGGAAGCATTTATGAAGGCGGCGTGTTCCAGGTGGAAATCGTGTTGCCAAATGATTATCCGTTTGTCCTTGTTATTGTCTCTCAATTTCTATTCTCATTGTATAAAATATCTCAGGTTTACTGCACCCAAAGTCGTATTCAAGACGCGGTGAGTGTATCAATTTATTTACGGAGACGGAATACTAATTTATTTGGGAAAGAATATACCACATGAATGTTCGTTCTATGTTTAAATTCTACAGGTTGAAATGTTGAAAATTTCTTCTTTCGTATCCTAGATATCCGAGCATGGCGGGATTTGCATCGACATTCTAAAAAATAATTGGTCCCCTGCATTATCATTATTTAAAGTCATGCTTTCCCTGTCTTCATTGTTAACCGATCCAAATCCCAGTACGTTCACCTTCCTTCAACAAATATCATGCTAACTTTTTGGACCCCTCAATCCTAGAGGACCCACTCGGTATGCCTTTCCTGAGTCTCAATCTTGATCTCACTGAATGACCCGTTCCCTTGATTCAACGAAACAGTCGCCACCGTTGCCACCCAATACGTCAGAAACCGAAAGTTGCATGATGCGACCGCACGCCAGTGGACAGAATTATATGCCCGACCACTTGAAACCAAACCAGTCCCCAAAACCCACTTATCTACTCCACCGGTTCTTGATTCCGAACCCATCGTGACCACCCCTCCAATTCCCGTCCTATCATCAGCTCACGATCATAACAATCAATCTTCATCATCGGTCTCTCGCGGTAGCCGAAGAAGGGGTGATCATGTAGCCGGTACATCAACGTTTTCATTACAATCGTCAGCAGGCTCGACTGCTACTGATGAGGTCATCGTGCTTGACTCAGACGATGAAGGGCCTTTGTTAAGGGCAAAGAAACGAAAGAGGAAGGCTGATGAATCCGCCAACAATGTGCTCAACCTCAGTGATTCAGAGGGAGAGGCTGACAGAAGGAAATCTTCTGACAAAAAACCAAGGACACAAGATACTAGACCATCCATTGACGGACCTTCAGAGACTTCTAGAAATCGAAGAGGTCTTGGCAGACCGTCAGATGTGATTGTTATTGATGACTAATGATTTTTATTTTCCTCATATTCGTTTGGACATCACTGCTACAACACATTGTGATATTTATAAATCCTAGTTGAACATAATCCCTGCAAAAAGCTGTGTTAAAATTAAATCTCAAAAGGCTTCAATGAATTCGACGAACCTCGGCAATTCTCTGCTCCACAAAGACACTTTGTATAGATCTTGTCCTTTGGTTCATCACTCTCCTCGTCCTGTAGTGACTCATCCTCGTCGTCTTCCTCTCCAGGATATATCCCTTGATAGTTAAAGCAGATCTCAGCGTCTGGCTCAATGTCTCGGATGGAGAAGACAACAAGGAGTGGCTTCTGAATGTCTCCTTCATTGATATAGCAGGGATAGAGCCTGCAGTTTGGATTACAGGAGTGATTCTGGGTGATTCCGGGAATGGTGAGGATCAGTAGTAGTATAGTAATAAAGTGGACATACCAAAAATCTTGTAAACTACAAGGGTAAATCAGTAAAATTTTACAAATAATCAAATTATTGACCAACATTGCCCGAATGGTAAGCATCCACTGTGAAGAGATTTGTCCAGTCCTCATCAGCTCCTTCCTTCAAGTGGTGAAAATCGAGGTCAAACAGGTAGGTTGTTCCGGCTTTATTGTATTTCCTGAGATTCTTCCCGTTAGCAGAATGATTTTTAGATCAGAACAGAATGGTATATTTACAATCCCCTCATATGTGCCTCTTCGTCTGTTAGGAGTTCTCCTGCATAGATACCAATAAAGGTTCCTTGGGGTATCTTCTTGAGACCATTGAACACACCTGCGGGACACCAATCAGGACTAAGAATACATGTGAAGCAAGAATAACAGTTACCCCAGCCTTTATTTTCAGTTTTTCGGATCACAACTTGAACTTTACGACCATGTTGCACAACCTGTAGAAATGGTAAGAAGACACGTCTTTTGATAATCACAAATGCCATACCCTATTCGTGCACTCTGGTCCACACCAGCAAGTATTGTTGCACTCGAAGATTGGGAACCCAGGGAATTTCAGCCTGCCAGTCTTGTCATATGCAAACTCAGTCGCTCTGTCGTCTCCCATGGCTTTGCATTGCCGTTGAGCGCAAGCACAGGATTTGTTTTTCGGGTTGCAGGCGCCCCGACAATCACATCCCATCAAGCTCTTCACGTCGGGGTCAGGAACTCCGTTACCGTGCCACATCTTGTTACTATACCAAAATTCCCAGGGAGGTGTAGGTTCGTCGTCCACGCCGTTTTGAATTACAATTGGTGGTGCATCTCTTTCGTCATCGGCAGTGTTCTCAAGAATCATTGCCTCGAACACCTCTCTAATCTCACCCAGCATCCTCACCTCCTCAGGCTGATTGTTTATGTGATCTTGAATGGAAGAAGGAAGGTCGGCAGCATAATTAACCCTTGGAAAATTCTTCGGATCTTTTCGAAATGATTCAAAGCGGTATGCTGGAAAGCCACCCAGTGTGCTGCAACGAATTCTGAATGCACCAACATCATCGGGAGATGTACTTCGGCTGCTTGGGATGTAATGTACATCTGCATCTTCGCTGGTATTCGATAACAAAGACAACCTTGAGGAGCGACGCGTAGAGGGGACCGAAACTGGGGAGTTACAGCCAAGACCTGGGTCACTTGAGGTTTCCAATCCAGAATCCGATGATGTAAGAGATGGTCTTATCGCCTTGATTGTATTCTGTGAATGGGCGAGATTTTCCGCCACACGTCCTGCCTCATCATCGATGCACATCCCAATATCAGATACAGATGGTTCCTCATCCATTGGTGAAGGGTCTTCCCCAACTCCGACATCAAACCCATCGGCCTCTTGCATCGCATCATCGGATTCATCATCAGCAAGTAACTTTTCAGCGATATCCGCCTCACTGGACAAACGCATTGCACTCTGAGTCGTACTTTCGGTTTGTGCTAAAACATTTTGCGAAGAGTTTTGGGAGAGGGTTTCGCCACTTGAAGGCTCGATTTGGATTGAATTTTTTCCATCGGTTAGAAGGGGTTGTTTCGAGATAGAGGGAGGAGATGACGAAGATGAATCGGACACTGATGCAGATGGAGGGGGTTCTGAAAGCGAGGGAGTGGTTGTTTGCTCGTAGATCTCGGTTGGAAGTGATGTAGAAGAAGAGCTGCTTTCGTGTGATAACCCGGCTGATCGAGGGAAGTCCGTCAACATTCCGACATTAGGGCTCAGAGAATGTGATCGTGGCTGGGTTCGGATATCAGCGGGTTCATGAGATGAAAGGCTATATGAAGGTGGTGCAACTTGGTCACTACAAATTGGAATCTCGGGAGCCACCGACGAATCCGACTCCTGGGGTGGCAAAGTAGCATCTTTCAGAAAAGGATGGTTAGATTCACTTTGGAGGGCGCTCTCCAGAGGTGGAGAAGTTGAAGTTGGGAGTATTAAATTGGCGGCCTTGGGTGACGATGGTGATAATAAAGGCGAAGGTTGCACTGCTGTCGCTATCAGGATTATCAGCAACAGTTAAGACGTAAAGAATCCAATATACCTGCATCTGAAGCTGTTGGGGGAGTAGACAAGTTCCCGTTCTTTAAAGAGACTGACTCGTTCATTATGTTTTCTTCATCTTCATCCGAGGCAGTAAGGTCGATTATGGAGGCACTCAAACGGCCTAAAACTCCAGCAGGCTTGCTGGTGGCTCGTCCTTCCTGTACTCTGAAGGTACCACGCCAACTCGTGGACTTTCTTGCAGTTTTTACCAACCGTCTCTGTAGCAGTCAAAAATAAACATACTGTCAATATAACATAAGAGAAAAACTTGCTTGGATTGAAACAGTTGATGGGGCATCTTCTTTACTCTTGTCCTTTTTCGATGGCAGAGGTATACCCAATGCAGCATGAAGGTCACTCATATTAACACTTCCATCGTCCGAGATACTAGCGGATATACTGGCATCATCCGACGTCATGGATGTACCTGAATTCTTTCGTGGAATCCGTCTCAATGCCCTGTCAGTTACTGGAGACGGAGGACTTGAGATTGGGTTCGCCCCTGTTTGAGGAACTCTCGATAGGGTAGGTGAAGCAGACAAACTAGATTGATCTGGGCCTTTATTCCTTGAACTCAAAGAAGTGCTAGCAGTAGGACTGGAAAAAGGCCCGGTTGTGACTAACATGCTATTTCCTCGATCTAGAAAGGATGATTTCACAGAAGACGGGGTTGTCACACCCAATTTTCCCTTTGTCGTCGGAGGAGGCGGAGTGCGCAAGGAAGACTGTAGAACCTGAGACGATGGACTTTGATTGGGATGACTCGAGGCTCTTTGCAATTCCAGTTCCTCATCGCTGTCGAATATTTCGATGACCTCAGGGTGGGTCACCATAGCTGGTCGACGGTTAGTCCCCATTCCTTTTTTGTGTCTCTGATTTGGAGAGACAGGGGTAATTTTATCTCTTCTTTTCAGGGAAGGAAGAGTATCGGAAGACTCGGAAGATATTTCAATCACATCGTCAGGATCGGGGACACTTCTAGGAGACTGGGAAACCACCTTGGCTGACACATTTGAGAACAGGGCAGAGTCCAAAGAACTTGGAATATCCTTCCCCTTCGACGGAACTTTGAAGGGCTTGGATTTCAATGCAGACGACGGGGTATTGGAAGGAGGTGCGCGGGATGTCAATTTAGACTGAGGTTTGGGTAACGGGCGGCCAGATACGGGAGATTTAGCAACTTCCTTCCTAACACGGGAAGGTAGTGGGGGTGGAAACATTGAGGTGGAACTTGTAGATCTGCTTGATATTGAATGATTCAATCCAGAATTACCCGGAGCTACTGGAGCAGTTGCTGAATTGGACTTGACTAAAGTATGTGCAATTCAATTCCGTGTAAAACATCGAAATGCAATACCAAGTAAACGCACCTGTTGACTGATTTCCCTGTCTTGAAATACTATGAGACTGATCGTGTTTCGCGCGTTTTGGAATGGATTGTATCTCCCAGTCACTTTCTTTTCTCTTGTAGGCGGGGCGGTCTGATTGTGGCACCGAGTTGGGGGCTGGTGTGGCACGAATCTGGTCAAGTTCGTCCGTGTCCGAACCGCCATCGCCAGACATAACAGAAGGTTCTGACATTAGAGACGCGTGAGTCAAATAATATTCAACTTGAAGACGAGAATACCCCTCATTGCCTCCCAAGTCGGCAAGTCAGTGGATCCCGTCATGGTGAACGTAAAGTGTGAGAACGACCAAATACGTAGAGCGCTGAGGAATAGCTCAAATTTTTGGGTCTGCGATTTCAAGTTTTAGTGAACGTGGGTGTCCTGTTTAGATAACTGCCAGACGATTGGACAAGTGGACTCCATTCCTTTTATATTCCTTAACACGTGCCATAGTTACAATGGTCATGATCATAAACAAAGCAGATTGTACTAGTCCAATCAATCTGATACAGGCAGAATCGATTTCCCCTTCTTTTTAGATTTCAGCATGACCAGAAGCAAAGATACCAGCACTACGGGCCAGAAAACTCTGTTCCAGAAGGTCAATTCTTTCCTGTTTTCTGTATCTTCGCCTTCGGGAGTCCCATCGTCAGAGGATTTTCCTCGAGGTATTTTGATATCAAGCTGGTAAGCGACGATGATATAGATAGACAGAACCGTCAAGGGAAGAGAAAGAGCAAAATATTCCCAGAGTGTTGTGTCACCCCCTGGATTGATGTTGACGACATTCATCGACCAGACGTTCTTAAATATTAAAATAAGGTGTGAGGAAGGTTGAGATCCTATGAGGGAACTCACGGCGCAAAATCCGGCAGGAAGGAAAAACATTGTCAAATACGTGAGTTGTTTCATGACTGCAGGTCATTTAATACTCAAGGGAGACGTGAAAGTCACCGATGTCAACGAACCTGCATTATCATTCAGAGAGGCTTCAGTCAACTTTTGCCTCTGTTTGTTGTCATCAATTTCGATACGGCCAAAGGTCTAATTGCCCAAAAATTAGTAAGATCAAAAAAGACATTGAAACGATGCATACTAGGGCCATAACATTCTTCAACCTCAATTCCATTAAATGGCGCGTCCTTTCAAGTCTGTTGATCTCAGACAACAGAATATTACACTCTCTATCCATTAGTTCCTCGCTGAGTGTTTTTCGTTCCTCGACTTCGCTGAGACTTTCGTCGTCATCTTCATCGCTCCCAGGTACGGCACCAAGCGATGGGTTTGGAGTTTTATGTAAGAAAGTAATAGACTTGGTGAAATCAACGAGAAGGGCAGTATAGTATTGGAGACGGGCTCGTATGTCGTGCAATTCGTGAGTCGTGTTCAATTGATCCGTGTTAAGGGCACTTGATTCCTGAAAGCAGGTTAATCTGAGATACCGGAAATACGAGTTGAGCCTTACCAAGTAGCTTATATGGTTGTACAAATTCTCTAATGCTTCGTCCCAGGCATAAATGGCATACCAAAAATAACTCAAAAAAACAAAGGTAGGGTCGGTTGTATCCTTGAAAATTTTGCACCAATAAACCGATTTGCCAGTTAAATGCACTCGGGTGTGAAGTTGTTCAGCAGTTGTGGCGTGATGCTTTTCAGGAGGATGCAGCGAGATGATTGTGCCACTTGTACGTGAACGAACCATGTGTAGCGCAAGGCGGTCGAGCAAGAGGTATATATTGCCTGGACAGTGATCAGACAACAACTCGAAAAGGAACATCGTGCATACTGGACCGGAGAGGCAGAGGCGTCTGAGTATCGATTGCAAGCTCAGGTCTCGAAGTGAGGACGGACCGTCGACTGCTACCACCGTAACTGTCATTTAGACTTGACGCAGCTGTTCTCGAGGCCGGGGTAGAACGGATAAAGGTAAAAATTATAGTAAGGTCTAGAGGACAATTGTCAGGGGAAATTGGCTATCATCTTCCAGGCTCACGATCTGATTCGTTTTTTTTGACATTTGACTGGAAGCGACAAGGGGTCCATCCAATTGTTGATGAGAAATAGAAAGGTTCGATATTGTAGCGCGTCCCGATCATCTGGAGGACAGGACCCGAACAGTTATCAATAAAGAGCATACGAAGGCGAACGTCATCCGGGCGCTGCAAGAGATTCGGATTCGAGGACTAAGTGGTGATCGATGATCGACTCACTTCTGTTTGAATTGCAGCCCAAGCGCTATCCAGTGTATTCGTATTCACCTCCTTTTCAGGAGCTCCCATAAACATCCCAGCCGAGTCTACATCCAGATATCGAATAAGGCAGTGGTGTCCCCTCTTTATGGTATCAAAGAGTCGGCTCTTGTGCTGCTGACGCAGTGTCCAATTGGGATATAGGGATTGAGGATATTTGCACCAGCAAAAATGTAGCCCGCCAATTTGCTCGTTGTGTTCGCATGGGCAAGCTGAAAGTGGGATGTGATTAAGTGGGTCGTCCAGACGTCCTTCATCGACCTGTAGTGTTGCGTCAAAACAAAGAATTTGTGGAAAGCAAAAATATCCACCTCGTCGTCGAGGTCCACGAATGGCCAAGGACCTGGTCTCTAAATTTCAAGGTATTTTGTATGGATTCAAGACATACCTGAGGGTGCACCGTGTCTTTGACGGCGTTGTGATTGCTTAAGGCTCAACATCCTACAAGACCGCTCACTTCAATGTTCATGGACATGCTGCGCCTGCACCTGTCAGGCTTGGTTTATGTACCGAGTACATCGGGGTCACGCCCGAACTGTCACCGTGCCCCCGCAAGTTACACAATCCTCCATACATTTGTGTACATACCTCCAACTTTACATTTCCACGAAGTTCCTCGTTTACTGCACTTCTAAGTTCTAAGGACTGATCATCAACTTGATTTCCTTATTCTGGGGGCTTGTTAGCGCCGTGTTTCTTAGCAACATGATGATTTGTTTTACTTGATAACATCCAGAGTTTGCTGGTTATCCTCGAGCAACACTGCAACAGAGACAGACAGAGACCCATAAAGCCTGTGTGGCATTCAAAGAACTCCGCTGTCAATATGAAACGGATTTAGAAGGGGTTGGCCTGCCGATATAAACATGTTTTGAACGTTTGCAGACGTTAGTAACCTTGTTGAATGTGTCATGGTATCAGGTTCGGCAATTGCAACCTTGGTGGTGTTCCTCTTGTCCATCGTTTGCGTGATACGCCCTTTCTCTATCCCAATCTTTGGCTACAAATTCCCAATCAACCTAACTACCGCGCCTATCATCGCAATTCTCGTTCTATGGGCCGCCCAATGTCTGATCGCAAAAAATGTGAGGCTTGAGTCCAACCAACTGCCATGTGGCTTACTTTTGGTCCTAGATTCGCGACGGCATTGTGTGAGTTATACCCAGGATATTTCGATTGTTAACCACCCTAGATCTGCAGAGGTACAGATGGTGTCAAGCCTTACAACATTCTCATCCTCTTCTTTTCACTCGCTTACATGGCAATCACATTGGACATCACTGGTGTGCTGCAAGCTGCGGCTTTCTGGGTTAGCAACAAAGGAGGGTCGAACGGCTGGAAATTATTCATCTACTTTTATATAATGTTGACTGTGCTCAGCATTGTTTTGGGAAACGACCCGGTCATCTGTATGTTTTTCAATTCTCTTTCAGAACCTTATTCGTCTGAACCACAGCCCTTCAGTATCTGGTTAGGCCGACAACTTGTACACCCTGAAATCATACTCACATTGCATATAGGAACTGTCTTCCTCGTCTATTACACTCGAGTTAACGAGGTAAGCCCAATGGAATCCAATCCACACGGTATCTAACATAATTTTGAAAGCTGGACCCCATGGCGTGGCTTATTTCGGAATTTGCTGCTGCAAATACAGCCAGCATGGTGCTCTTTGTTGGGAACCCAACGAATGTCGTTATCTGCGAGGGATTCACCATAAACAACGCCACTTTCACCGCCTATACGATCCTACCTTTCCTAGCGTGCAGCATAACTTGCTTTTTCACTCTCGCTGTTCAATTTCGCCGGTCAGAATACATTCAACACCAGCTGGACGTGGCAGGAGACTTGGATGTGCGCTCAGTCCTTCTCGACCCAAAAGGCGCAATTGTCGGGAGTTTCCTCTTAATAAGCTGCCTGACGATTGCTGTCGTGGTCGGTTTTCTGCATGTAGATGTGTGGGTGATCATCCTTCCATTCGCTGTTGCAAAATTCATTTTCGACATTGCCTGGGATCAATACCGATATACCCACAAAAGTTCAATCCATTCAAAGTCAGGAATCGGGACTGATATAATACTCCGACAACTACGACAGCACCGTACTATCCTGGTGGCGGAAAGCGCTCTTCTCGAGGGGGAAATCATGCCACCATCAATGATAAGAAGCGAGACCACTGCAATCCATTTGTCTTCTTCGATTCAGGTCGTCAACAACCATTCGAATGCTCAGGTAAAAGAGCAGCCCGTGTTTAGCGAATCACCCCAGCAATCCCAGGGAAATCTTGCACCTTCCCTATCGTTTCCCGCTAAAGTCAAATCAAGGTTGCAGAAACTCAAGCGAATAGTTTCCAAACGCTTTCCAACACTCTACACCGCTTTTCCTCGACTTCCATTTGCGTTGATTCCCTTCGCGTTCTCGCAGTTCATCCTCATCGAGGCGCTCGCATACCAGGGTTGGATCCATGTGTTTGGTCGCTGGCTCGTTGCTGCGTCGGGTCGACGAGTATACCCAACTATTTGGTTGGTCGGTGTGCTTGGTGTAATTCTTTGCAACTGTAGCGGAACCAATATCGGAGCCACGATCCTTCTTACCAAAGTTATCCGGGAGGCCATTCATTCTGCACCAGCCGGTGTAAACTTGGATGCATTCAGCCGCTCAGCGGCAATAGCACTTGCCGTTTCATCCAATATTGGGGCCGTATCATTCACCTTTAGTGCCAGTCTTGCTGGACTGTTATGGATACAGATTTTGAACCAGAAAGGAATATATATCAAACAACTTTCATTCGCCAAGTGGAATTTTTTCCCACTAATCGTCATGACAAGTGTTGGTCTTGCTGTTGTATGTGCCGAAATGGCAGTACTATATTAGACTTTGTGCAATTCAAAGAGTAGAAGAACAAAATCGTTGGTCGGGCCGTCTGGCTTGTTGATCTTAATGTCACACAGCCACATTGAACTCTTGATTACAACTTCGAGTCATGTTCTGAAAGGTGAAATTTCTGTGACTCGACTAAATTTCGACTTATAAGAATCGTGAACAGACACAGCTTCACCTTGCCAAAGCCTTTACAATGACCACTCGAATACACTATCTCGCCTTTCGAAAACACAAAACTAGAAAAAGAACGAGGAACTAAACAATGTTCGGGGAATCCGAGTCCGAGAGCCCACGGATACCAAGTCCATGGGATACTCTCATATCGACCCCGCCGACTCCGAATCCCGCCATGGAGAGAGCGCGCAATCCCAGTCCTTTAGCCATGGAACTCATCCCGAAGCTCGTGCCAGAATCCGACGATGGCAATGTGGAATACAAATTACAGTTGTTGGACCCCTCCCCCGGCCGCTTTGCACGTCTTGTTACGCAGTTGAAGTGGAGGCTTCTCGAGGGGGGTGGTCAGGCATATTACGAGTTGGGTGTGGCCGACTCCGGGGACCTCATTGGACTTTCCCGGGATGAACTCGAAAAGAGCTTAGAAACGCTGGAGATGATGGCGGGGGAAATAGGGGCCAGCGTCATTGTAGTGAAAGAAATTGAGGTTCCTGCAGGCCTGGCAACACTCGCTGGTTTACGCAAAGAAAAAGTCTCTGATGCCCATGGCACACCTTCGTCCCTTTCTTCCACTGAGGGTGGTTATTCTTCGAACACATCCGCAACCACGATCGAGACCGACCTAGATTCACTATCTGGAACTGACCTGGACGAATGTCAGAAGACCATTGTCCCGTCGAACGGCTTCAGCCATGATGAAACCCTAGTCTCGATGTTCACCATGGATTCTGAGGCAGAGGATACCCCGAACGCGACAGAGGAAGAAGTCCCTACTTCTCTCCCATCCCAATTTTATCTAGAGATCTCCGCCGTCTTCAAACCTCGCCCTATGAAACCTCGTCTATTAAATACCTCCCATCTCTTCGGAGGCAAGAATAAACGCAACAAAAAATTCAAGCAGGTCGATCCCGCACCAAATACGAAACAAGATTCTCAAAAGGGAAACGGTGCACAGAAAATAGAAAAGGCTTTGCAAAGGAGGCAGAACCGTGATAAGAGGAGGGAAGAAAAGCGAAAGAATTTGGAGGCCCAGGCGATGTTACCGGTAGATGTGCCGCACGGGAGCACAGTTGACGACAACTCCTGTCCTCCTGGAGACGTGCTTGTCGACAGTCTGAAGATGCTACATGTCAGTGTGTTAGAAGAGCTTCAACCTTCCAGGGAAGGCAATATCGACACTCTAGAGGACGACAACGACCTCTTTACGGCCAAGCCGGGTTTATCGTCATTACCCAGCTTTACCACCAGCGAGTCGCATCTGGACGTTGATCCAGCCGCAATCGCCAGCGCTGTGGGCGTTACGTCGAACAAGGAGCACAAGACTCTGATTGTCGAGGCCCTTGTTGTGCGAAAGATCTCGTACCAAGAAGCATTTTTAGATTTTGAAGGATTTTCAGTTTCTTGACCTCAAATTGTTTTTGATTAGTTACCTTATTGTCATATCTTATGTCTTTTATATTTTATGGTTCTACTTATGATTCTAAACTTTTCTGTCACTTGGAGTACTATTCAATTTGGTGACACGACACAAGACCTAGGATCCCGACCCAGATCCACCACTTCGGAGGGTTCAACTATTTTGTGGAAAAGTTCTAATAGTATGGCGGCAGCATGGCTAGACTTCGTCCTGTCTTCCTCAGTCTCAAAAGTTGTCAACAGTGAGCAGTGTATTCACTTCCGTGCAAATGGTGTATTGATACTGTGAGCTAAGCCTATACCAGTCTGTTAGAGTCGATCCCCTGCGGATCCTACAGTTTTGGCAAAATTTCAAAAGTCATCCGACCATCCCATGCGAACCGTTGGGGAAAGCACTGGTAACACAACCCTGACATGGAAAGCTTGCTTCCCACAAATTTAAACTGGTCTACTGATTGGTTTGAAAATTTGACTCTTGGTTTCGGCCCTGTATCACATATAGCATGGGATGCGCAGACATCTTCATCAAAGCAGACTATGGCCAATCAACGGCGTCATGTACTGCACGGTTTATTCGAGCAAGAATTACCCCCTCGCGAGTGCATTGTATTTCGAGATGCAGTTGGCGATTTTACTTCCACTATGAAATTTTGCAGGCCGGAGACAAATATGTGGAGTGGCTAGCTTCGGGAATAGGGTGAAGAGCAGTCGCTTTGTGCCTGTCTACACGCATCTCGAGATGCCAAACTGAAAAACTTGAGACCTGTCAGCTATATTGCCAGGCGAAATCACGGGTTTCTCGATCGGTTGGATCCTTATAGAAAGGAGGACGAGTATTCTGCAGGTTTGAGTTAGCCAGCCATGTGAGAATGGATTGTACCAATGACGATGGTATGCGCTGCCAGGAGAGCACAATCCACAGCGTTGGGCATTTGCTAACTGAGAGGGTGGTCCTATAAATCATTGTCAGGGTACGTCGTGAAAGAACTTGGGTGATCGGCTCACTGGTTTGGATGTCCATCGAATGCTGCGTGAGGTTGTCTACAAGAACTCTCCTCAGATCGTTATTGTTCGACTGTTTCCCTATCTGCGTCGTTGAATATTCACTGTCAGCAAAAGAGTACACTCTGATATAACTCACAAAGCAGGGACGAATATAAATTCATAGGCTCGCTTCAGCGAGGAATGGAATAATTGTATACCGACAAAAGGCGTGAAAGTCGTCAACAGTGAACTGGGATAGGTATTGGTCAGCTTGATATCACAAAGTCGGACATATATGCATGCCCGGGCCTTGCAAAGGTAAAGTAAATGCGAAAGTCGTAGGACAACGAAGGGAATACTTACGATGATGAAGAGTCCATCAAGAGTCCATTTTTAGAATCCGGTGATCCTTACAGTAATGAGGCGTACGCCAGACTCGGATTTGACATCACCTTTCAACAACAGAGGTTTGCCCTTTGCGGTGGCTTTGGTATACCGTTGACACGCACCACACAAATTGTGTTGAAATTCATTTACCCAAATGAAAATGACAATAAGTTGAATAACGCAGGACTTAGTTGTCACTGCACAATCGCCACATAGTTGCAAACGGTCAAAACCAGTGACTAGTACTGTTCGTGTTGCCCAATTGGAGCATGATTGCAAAAACTATATTGTTTTGACTGTTCATAACCACTGGTGGCCATATTCAATCAATATTGGATTCGAAAAGTAAAAGAAAGGCGTATACTACATGCTTTGTCTGCCAATGACCTCGATCCTGTCAGTTGCCTAATACCTATGGTGAGAAACAGGAGTATCAATCTGCTTACGTCCACACAGAAAGAGCTCTGGTTAGGAACTTCAAAGACGGGTTTAACGATATGAAATTCACTGGGGAACTACGTGCTACCAGAGAGGGGGGAGCAAATAGTGCCCAAATAGAATAAATAAAAGATCATCGTTTGCTCTTGGACGAAGAAGTTGAAGTCTTCATTTGCCCAAACCGAGCTTCGGTTGAGGAAAGCTCCATCTTTATAATTCGATCTCCGGACGTCGATGGAGAGGACGAGAGGGGCGGAATTGCAGGGCATAAAACGAGGAAGATTTGTGATTGACATACATGGTTTTCGGACAATAGAGAGGCTGGCTCCGTTCTTTAAGATGCAGCCGTATTTCCTGGATCTTTCGAAGTGTTTTCTTGACCGACGAAGGACTAAAGTGCCGCCACAAGCAGCATCACAAAGAGAGGACAAAGAGAATTGACTTTTGCAACTGTAAACTCGCAAGCTCCAGATCTTTGTACAGCGCTTGTTGGCGGGGAAGCAGTGTCAACACTACGTGGTGTTGTTGACGACCCTAAGGGTATTGAAGTGGCTGTCGGAGATATTCCCGAAGGTGGTGATATCGGGAGAATAGAAAATGCTGGAGGTTCAGGTGTGGGCTGTATATGGACGGTGCTTCCTGGTTGTGTTGGTCCGAGAAAAAAAGATGATAGTGTTCGATCTGGATTTCGACCAGGGAACGTGAGTTGATTGACGAGGAACCCTCGAGCCGCACAAGCAACAACTAGATCTGGAAGGGTCGACGTTAGGTAAAATAAGTAGATTGGAAGACATACCATCGAGATTTCGTTGGGCTTTCGTATAATAATAGTCGGTCTGCGCATTTGCTTGTGCAAGGCAAACGAAGCAGTCAAAAAAGGACTGTGCAAAGCTGTTCGTGCAACATTGGGTCGGATTGCATGTCTTTTATCGAGTGGTTAACTTGTACAACATAGAAAAATCCAATTGAAATCAATCACCCCATTTACAAGAACAGAATCTACAGGACTGCATGTCGACTGGCACTGAGCCTGTCGAGCGAACAACTTGAAAGTTTGGTCTTTGTTAAGAGATTTAAGATCAAGGTCAGCGCCGCAGAGACCCGGCGCCGCTAGCTGAGCACATATGGTTCCAATCGTAATTGCAAGGAGCAGAGTGAGTGTTGCGATGAGCATCACGATGATAGTTGTATTATGTAGTTGAGTGGAGTCACGTCACGGTATCCAGAGTCGTGTCACGAAAATAATGTGACACCTCTTTCACCTGAATCACCATGGTCAACTCGCGCCAAGTCCGTAGTCTAACGGACTTCCCCCCTGAAATTATGGAATACATCTTTGAACAACTGGGACCCGAAAACTCGAGCCATCAGGATGTGGATTTATGTACGGAGACATTACGTTCATCCTTGTTCGTCTCAAGATACTACCGAGCCTTTGCGCTTCCCCGTCTTTTCCAATCCATACGGGTCCATGTCCAAAATAAAGGTTCCGAGTCATCTCTACCCCGTCTCGACCTCTTGCTCAGCATACTTTGCCCATCGTCACTTCACGTTCAATGGATGTCCATCCTACCATTTGTCCGGAATTTCGAGCTGACACTCTGGTGCCCTTACGACACCGACTCCGAACCGTATCTACCACGTTTGTTATCCATTTTGTCAGGGGATCAGTCTCACCAGCTCAAAAGTCTCGATCTCAGTCTCCAAGCTTGCCGCTCTCTCGATTGCCGCCACTTCACAAAAGCATTCCAAGACGCTGTTGTGCACCTTCTAAAAATGCCGAAAGTACAATCAGTAAAAATCGCCGGTGCCGGTTTCTTGTCTCTTGACTTCCTTCGGAGTACCCACATCCGCCAACTCGACGTCCTCTCATATGACCCCCAGGCCTATCCCTATTCTCGCAGCCCAGACGAAGAAAAAAGGGGCAATTCTCGATTGCGCAGCCTATCCACAGATTCTTCATTTCCATTCCGGGTTGAAACGCCTGAAGCGGAGAGCCTTCTTGAGGGTCTCGACCATCTCAGTATTGATATAAATGACAACTGCGAGCATATATACGCAAAGGTCGCAAACATCCTGCGGTTCACCACAACTTTGAAGACGTTAACACCCTCTTATGGTGAACATTATGGTGAGTTAGATTTAGTTGTATACGTGCACCATGATCGTTGACTGATATATGTACTTCAAAGGGTATCCTCCGGCTCAGCTTGAAGACTGGCACACGAATTTTGGGGAGATGCAGGCTTTGGAAACTTTGGAGATGTGGTTTTGTAGTTTTTGCACAGACGAGGACGTGGAAGGCGTCATCGTATCAGCTGGAGAGGATGCATTGTATCTCCTATTTGCTGCTTTGGACACCATTCGTGTACCCATGCCTCGATTGACCCGTTTGCGATGGCAATATTCATTCTGCATGGCCAACCCGACGAAAATTCCTTTTCTTCCATTCGAGGACTGGCTGCGGCAATCCCCTCGCTGGGGCACATTGGACAGGACACTCACGTCAGATATTTTTCCTGTCCTTTCAGCGGTCCAACTCAAGTTCGACATTCTTGGCCTTGGCCTCGACGAAGACTCTATTAATCAAATTCCAGGTGTCACTACCAGGATGCAACAGTTGAGGAAGGAAGTGTTTTCGCGTTCCGTTGCCGCTTTTGGAGAAAAGTTTGAGCTCGAGTTGGAAAACTGAAAACTTTCAGGAGTATGGAAATTCAGTTTTATGTTACTGACAAAACAATCCGTTTTATTTTGTAATGTATAAGACCCCGTAAAAACTTTCCGTCCAATATTTTCCAGTAATTTACCCATCCTTGGTGAGGAGTTGTTTTTAAAAAAAATCAGTATTGCCATTTTTGTACAGCATCAATCTAATTGGGGTACTTTGTGAACAACCTTGACAGTACATAAACGTAAAAATCGCAGAACTTTCAAATATGTGAGCTACAAAGATGTTCGTCGAGATAGATTACAACTACCTTCAAGCACGTCGAACAATGTTCGTAACATTTCCTGCAGTGTCGAAATGCTTAGGAACGGGTTTCTGGATTGACGCAAACCTAACCGGGTCTTCTGCCTTCCCTCACATTAGAGGCGAATCAATCGTTTCGAGGCTGTGGGCCGCTTCCACGATACCTGGTACCACTATTTACGCCCGGGAATAATACAAGTAGGCTTGGAAACCTCGAAGTCAAGACCAGTTGAAAAGCTGCAGACCAAGGGCCAGCCAATTGCACTGTGGAGAGCTGCTTTGTGCCGTGTAGAAACGATAAGCTTTGTGTGGCGGGAACATTGGTGCCATATCGAGTAGAGTACTGAGTATGAGCAGAAAAAATAATGGAGTTGACACCAGAACCTTTCTCCTCTTGTGAAATCTGTCGGAGCTGTCATTATTGTAACTCCAGACTCAAATAACCAGACATACTGGTGAGGCAACGCTAAAGTTCTTCAATGCCACCAATTTTCTTCGGCGTCATCCTGGATAGTACCAAGAAGGCTCTTCGTCTATATCCATGACCCGCTTAATCTTGTTGATCCTTTCACGAGTAATAAACTTCAGCCCCTCGGGCGTTCGATTGTGCCCAACGGCGATACACAATGCTGTGCCCTCATCCTTCTGGATTACATATGGCCTAAAACCACTCTCTTGTAGTATATACAGCAAGACATTGGAGGTTGTCTTGCTAATATGACCATCAGATGAGGTAACCTTCTTGTTTGCCGCGAATTCCTCAATCCACTCGTCCGTTAGGGCAAACCCGTAAAGCTGAGGACGAGGCCTAGAGGGTCTTTTGGATTGCACAGACTGGTTCCTACAGGTACCAGTCATGTTAGCCAATGACACGGGACAATACCGAACTTACATGGCTTGTAATGAGAGAGCTGACTTATGGCAATGTCACATGAGAAGAACAGTTCGCGTCAGGTAAGCGACGACTTCTCTCATTGCACGAGCTGAGCGCTGAGGCCCAACCCGCAGACAGACGTGGATAGGCAAGTTGTGAACAATCAAAATCTTTGATTCAACAGTGTATGGGATATCATTATGCTACAGATCGAGCATGTATACGTACAATCTAAGGGGTCTAGGATGAATAATTTGAAAAATAGTGATTATCATGAAGAAGGCGAATGAATATGTAATAAAGTGCATGATGCTATGAGGACAGGGAAATCGAATAACAATCGAATGAGCAAGAAGAAAGCGAGAAACACCTCCAGACCAAACAACAAATCTACCAGTCTAGTTTGGGTGGGAAGAATTTGGAAAGGAGGTTCTGATAGTATGGTCGCAGTTTTTCGACGTTGCAAGGCTTGTCGTGTTTGCTGTACAAGTCGTAGGGGTTGAACGCCTGGACGGCGACGAGGCTTTGAATGTCTTTTTCGTTCATGAGGTGTTTATAAACGAAGGATAGAAGCTGTGATACCGAATCATAGCCAGGGCCTCGCTTGGCAGCGAACTCTGATCTATGAAAACGTTGTATAGGTA
>Ga0307517_10000850_pt1 | contig 52295 bp, 75 predicted proteins | sample 23_EM_MG_FD_194515 | JGI IMG/M metagenome (GOLD analysis project Ga0307517, IMG submission 194515) | Populus trichocarpa ectomycorrhiza microbial communities from riparian zone in the Pacific Northwest, United States - 23_EM | ecosystem: Host-associated > Plants > Roots > Unclassified | place... | reverse complement strand
TCTCCTTGTTTATCCTCTTCTCTTCCAATTCTTTTACCCTTGCACCACGGATATCCGCGATGAACTGAAGTCCCTGTTAATTTTCCATTGTGATCACCATATAATTTGTTTCGTACCTGGGTCAGTCCACGCATGCTTGTCGCCATCTTGGCGATTATGTCACGGGATGTAAGGAGGAAAGAGCTAGTTGTGAGGGCGTTAGAAGGTAGTATGAGGATTGTCAATGGTCTGCTGGATAAGGAGCGTTATTTCATGTTTATTCTTCGACGAGTCCTCGAGGAAGTTGGGTGCCGTTGAGCTCTGATGCCACTTTCGCGATCGATCACGTGATAATTGAGAGCCAATGCGCTAAGTTACAGTCTGCCGTTGATAAAAAGCAGAAAAACTAAGATATAGATATTATACTTTACATCCAAGTTGATGAATCCCAAATATCTAATTAGGTCTAATTTAAAATCGGCGGAAACGACTTGGGGTGCCAGGTCGCGATTGGAGGTAGGTGGGTGTCGAGTATCCAGATGCTGATCCTAGGGGAGGAAGACGCGACGCAGTTGAGAACGGGGAAGAGATTGGCGTTGCGGCTCTCGATTGTTGTCGAGACTGAGTTGCTATCCTTTCATCACTGAAGCGGTTCAGGATATCCACAACATCACTGGTAAGAACGTCAAGCTCCTTGATTTCTTGCATTGAAAGACGGTAATCTTTCATATCATCGCCTTCGTCGCCGGATTCGAATTCGCGTTCTTCTTCCCGAGGAAGGATGGGAGGATGCTGTCCTTTGCGCTGCTGCATAATAATGCCCTCGAATACACGAAGCATACAAGCTTCCATTGATGTTTTGAGGCGCTGCACTTCGTCCAAAGTTCTGATGTCACCAACGACGGGAAGCCAGTCGTCGCATTCTAATCCGCGTTCGGTAACTTCAACATGGTAAGCACCAAAAAGAATGTAGGCCAGTGGATCCAAACGCGTGGTCGTCACAAGATAAGTCGAAGGGGCACCACCTACGACCCCTGACTCGTTCCGCCGCTTTTCTGCATATGCATAGAGCTGCTTCTCGTCTGGTTGAATACCCTCCACCGACACCTCACGTTTCCGATGATTTACGCTTGAGGGGTGAATAACGGCGCCCTAAAAATAAATTAGCGAAATTCATAAAATAAAAAAAAGCAGACCAATTCTCACTTTGTCCGTTGGCGTGCGGTAACTCCTCTCCCCAGTACGAATGCCGAACTTTGGTTGCGAAGCGATAGCAATCAAAGCGGCCAGAAGCGGAAGCGAATCTTGATTTGCGTTGAGGACAGGTGGCACCACCAGGGATCTCACACCAGAGTTTTCGCCAAATGAATTACTGGCCTGACCACCCGCTGAAACATCAATGACACCAGCTCGGTATAAGGACTGCAGAAGATGTGCCTTGACCTTCTGGATCATTAGCAAAGTTGGCTTAGCGAGGAAGTTGTCGATACAGAATTTATTGGCGGCATGATAGTCGCCGCGCGATTGAAGGGTCCACCACGCATTGAAAGCGCGCAGAATGGCGAGAGCGTCCGACCTAAATCCATCTGGGGCCCATGAATTCTTTTTCGATGCTGCTTCCTTCTTAAGGTGCATAGGGGACACGAACGGATCGCGGCTGGTCAAAATAGCCGCCAGGGTAAGGGCAGGGTCCAGGCATCTGAAGAAACTGCCATAGAGCACCAACCGTCCCATCTGAGCGTCAACGGGCAACTGCAGAAGCACTCTACCTAAAGATGTCAGCGCCTTTTCTGAGTCGAGGGCTCCAACCATCTGGAGATTTTTGATAGCAGCGTCGACTCGGGTTGGGTCTGGAGGCTCAATGGAGGCAGCTAGGACACTCTCTACAGTCATACCAGGCAAATTGAGGGCCTTGACGTGCATAACGACATTGCTCAAGTCAACACGCTTCATCTCAACGGTTTGATACGGGTGGAGGGCCTCGGCATGGGCTTTGCTGAGAATGCCAAAGTATTCTCCAGATCTGTGACGTCCTGCTCGTCCTGCTCGTTGGTTAAGATTCGACGACCCAACCCAAGCGGAAACGAGAGAAGACATATGTCTGTCCGGGTCATATCGCTGTTCTTTAATCTTGGCCGTATCGATGACATAAACCACATCGGGAATGGTAATCGAAGTCTCCGCAATATTGGTGGCCAAAATGACCCGACGAACACCTGGGGCAGGAGGCTCGAATATGACTTGTTGTTCAGCCAATGGAATGGTAGAGTGCAATAGATGAAGTGAGTATTTGGAGGAATTGAAGTTAATGCCCAGAGGTCCGAGAGGTTGCAGCAACGCTTTTTGGGTCGATGTGATCTCTTCCCAACCTGGAAGGAAGACTAGGACGTGACCATCCTCGGAGGAGTTCAGGACGTGGGCGATTGTGGAAGCAATGAGAGGATAGGGAAGCTCGAGGTCCTCATCCCGAGGCTCTGCACGGGGTGGACGGATGCCAAGTTTAGCGATTTCCGTTGAACCGAGTTCTCGGAGGAGATATCGAGAAACATTTTCTTGTTCTGTCACCCATCTTGAAGGCCCTTCTATTAATTTGGGGAGGTAGTCCTCCAAGAAATACTTCGTCACAGGATACGATCGCCCCGGAATAGAGATGAGGTCTGCAGAACCGCCAGCTTCGTCTGCAAAGTATTTCTGAAAGAGCGTAGGATCGATTGTGGCACTCATAAGAACGACCTTCAGCTTCTGATTCTTCGCCTTCTTCTGCGCCATGAGTTGCTTAAGGACGACCAAGAGCAAATCCGTGTCGACATCGCGTTCATGGACTTCATCGACGATGATATGGGTAACAGAGTCGAAATTTTGTGCTCCCTGGCTGTGAGGCAACATGGCTGTTTGCAACCTCTTCAAGAAGATGCCAGTGGTGCAAAATGTCACTGATCCATCCTGTTCCGGAAGATCCATTTCGAACCGGACCTGGTACCCAATGGACTTGCCCAAAGTCTCTCCGCGTTCCTTGGCAACACGAGTTGCAACGCTGATAGCAGCTAGACGCCGGGGCTGCGTGCAGATAATGTTACACTTTGCACCTTCTCCACGTTCGATGTATTCATCCAAGACTATCTGGGGAATTTGCGTCGTCTTTCCTGAACCAGTGGCAGCCATACAGATTGTCACGTCGTTATTTTCAATGTGCGATAGGACCTCCTTTGCTTGAGAATACACAGGCAGCGACATTCTTGCATTGCGCACACGCTCCATTTTTGGATCAGCCATGTAGGCTTTTCTACGCTCGAGAAGCGTTTTTGACTTTTCCTCCAAAGATTGCATGTAGCGAAAACCTCTTCTGACTCGATAAACCTGGCTTTCGCGCTGTGACTGCTCAGCCTGTGCAGCGGTCGCATCTCTTAAGGGTCTATTCCTATAAAGGCTGGTCCTCCGAATGTCGAAGCAAAGATCTCCAATAGCATCTTCCAGAGCAGGGCTCATCTGGAAACGAACCTTGGGAGCCATACCAAGGTCTTTCCCTGTCTTCGCTGCAGTAACATACGTGCTCCATAGTTCGGGGTCGCAGCTTTCGAGATACTTTGTGACGTCGAGATAACATGTGGTTTGCGCTGTTTTCTTGGTTGTCCCCGCACCCAACCCAATACGACGGCCCCCAACAGTCATAATGGCCTCCCAGCCTGAACGCGATTCAACGTAATCGATATCAGGTGGTGGAAAGGAGTATCTCCGACAGTAGTAGTCCATAAAGCTCCTTGCTTGTTCGTAGTGGACGACAGTGGAATCGGACAGGACAACTTCTGTTGTTGGAGTGTCTTTCGGTTTCAATTTTTTGGCATCCTCGAGCTAAAGGTAGAAACAAAGATAAAAAGGCGGATAAATTGAATGAATTATGGAAAATAATAGTTATCGTGCTTACAATCCCCAATTCTTGTAGCTGATAAACTGCAGAAAGAGCTGCTAATGTCACGGACGTCTTTTTATCTGCATGATCTCCAATGCCGATGAGAGGGGGGTCTATGTCAAGTGCGACGGTCGACCTAAGTTGAGAGATATATTCAAACGAATGGAAATTATTTTAAAGGAACATGTCGGCTTACCTCCAAACAGAAATAGCACGGTTTCCGTCCATGACTGTGCCACGAATCGAAACATACTCAGGTTGCTTAGCTTTTACAAGTTGGTAGAAATTGTTGAGCGAGCCTTTGGGCGCATCTTTGTGCAGTGGTTTCAGCGGAATGGGTGATTTATGGTGTTCCTGCTCGATGTATTTTTGGCTATGGTATGGGCCATCCATCAAGTTCTTTGGGACTTGATTACGAGCTAAACCAGAGCCCTCTACTCTCTTACTGCGTTTTGTGGCCTTGGCGCCTCGCGACGAGCCAGATGGCGAGGGATGAAGGTGAGATGAAGATGATCCAGGCTCTGCAGAACGGAATTGGTGTCTGCGGCCAGCGGATGGGGTGGACATGTCGTTTGCGTGTTCGTGTGTGAAGCGCCGGGAATCCGAGAAGGGGGATGGTTCACCGGAGAGATTAGCAGAACGGGGAAGCTTTGCAGGAGGGGGGGTTGGGGCTGGGATGTGCGAAGGTGATCGAGCCAAGGCGGCTGCCTGTTGAGAATAAGAGCGCTTGATACCTTGACGGGATTCTACAGACGAAAGGACCTTTTTTGTGGGGTCGACTTGCATGAGGAGGCTTCGCCTGTGCCGAAGAAGGAAAGCAAATCTCATACGGCGTGGGCAGCCTTATGCTGCTAAATATTGCTAGCAAGTTGCAAGCCAAGTACGGAAAATTGTGACACTTTCGGATAACCCCGAATCAAATATTATCAATCCACTTCTTCGCTGCTCGATCTATGCCTTGTAAATATCGTAACCTAATCGTAGCAGACTTTACAAGAGCCCATTCCCGCTTTTCTATCAATGACGTCAACTCGCCAATGGTTCGCGTGATGTTTTCTGAGAGAGAGGAATAAGCCGACACTGGGAAGGGCGTAAGAAGAAACATACGTTGGTTGCTTTCTATGAGCGCTTCGACGTCCCCTTTGTTCTCTGGCGTTGCGTCGTCAATCACCTCTCTGGCATCCATGATGTTGGCCATGAACTCCATATCCTCTACCTGATCAGTCTCGTTGGTTTGGAGGCCATTCTTCTCGAGGATATATTCTGCGCGTGGAAGGGGATGGAGGAGACATTGATAGGCTTCATTGAGACGGGAAGAAAGGGAGTGAGCGAGGTCCTGGTCTCTCTGTAAAGATATGAGGGTCCAACAGGTTTATGGGGAAACAAAAGAAATAAATATACAGGTGATTTCGAGGCCCATGTATCTGGATGACATGCGGCTTGTGCATCTCGGAAGCGTTTCTTTAGAGTAGGAAGATCTACCAAGAAAGGGTTACTGCCCTCGTCGAGACCAAAGAGGTGGTGGTGTGAAACATGTGACGGAAGGGGATGGATGGACGAGCAGGCGGTACATGCTGGCAGATTTGTTGGCAAAGGTCGCGAACACGCCTGGCAGAGCGACAAGAGACGAACAGAGAGAAGAGGACGGTTTGGGAGGATGCGGTGGAGAAGAAAGGACATGGTTGTTATGACGTAAGGTGATCCATGGACCTCCTCCTCCCTCCATCTGCTCTTATTCAGGATGACCCAGCCGCTGCCGACCCTGCTCGTCGGAAAGTAGCCCCAAAGTCCCGTTTATCCCGCCTCTTCGCTTTTCGCTCCACTCCAAACCTTCATCGCGTACCTTCTCAGGAGGAACTCCCTGCGCTAAACCTCTCAGTCTTGGACGTAGACAGCACACCCATTACCTTGGACTGCTCAACACTCGGGGATGTATTCACCGACCGCTACGAGTGGGCTGTTCTGTACGAGAATCAAAGAGGGTCCGTTCTTCTCTTTCTCCTTTCTCTCAATCTCATCTGCCATTCACAGGCTCACTGCCTTCTCTATACCCTACTACTCGAGCCTATCACTGTTGCCATCTGACCCCTCACCCTTTACTCTTCCAAATACCTCTCTCAAGCGCTCAAAACAGCCTCCCGTTTCTCTTGACAACTACCCTCTTCCAGATGGGAATTGGCATTGGGTATCCCGCTGCTGGATGATCGACATGCGCTCAAACACTGGCGAGGTTCAACATGATGGCTTTGAATATAACTGGATGTTTCGACGGCACAACTGGCGCGCACAAATCGGTTCCTTCAATGCTGGTGGTTGGGTCAGGAGGCGTCGTTGGGTGCGTCTCATGGTTCGCCCTGCCAAACAGAAGCCTCAGGAGGCTGAAGGCATTGGCACTTCCATTGGCCCGAGCATGAAGAGCTCTGGCAAGAGGAAAAATCGCCAGTCTACGGCTTCCTCATTCCCGCCCTCAATTCTCACACATAGGACTGATACCACGGACGACTGGACACAAATAGATCCCGATGAAGTGTGGCTGGGTGACCCCGAGGCGGACTGGAAGCGTTGTCGCAGTCTCATGAAACGTTTTGGAAGAGATGGCCGCAAATTAGAACTATGGAGGCTCTGGCTGGGCTTTTATCACCCTGAACACAAGGAAAAGTTCATCAACCCGGACGACAAGGGAAAAAGGAGAGAGAAACAATGGACAGAGGACGACGGCCCATTGCCTTCCGAGGTAGTTGCTGCCGACATTCTCTCAAGAGAATATGTGTCGATTGCCCCAAGGCAACATGTCGTCGCCGTTCTTCGCATTCATGTATGTTCATGTTCATGTTTTCCGAGCTTCCATCACTGACAAACTGATCTTGTAGGGCGAACACATGCTTCACCTTTATGTTTTCCCAGAATCGCGTGTCCAATTTTTGAAGCTTTTGGGGCAGGCTGGCCTCTTGCCAGAGCTGAACGCGGACCTCGGAATTGGATTTGGCTCGGAACTTGACTTCTGGAGCTATTCTAGCGGACTGGGGGAAGTCTTAGGGGTAGATGCGCTGGCGAAGACTAAGACCCCTGTCCCAGGTAAGAAGGCACTACGGACTGAAGATTTGAAATGATCAGTGACTCTCATATACCCTTACTTTCGTTATCGCCGATATCTACATTATATCACATGTGAACAACCAAAGTTTTTAATTTACTGTCCGAACACTGTCCGACCTGTCAGATCGTGACGCCCGTCATGAGCAGCGACTGGCTCAAACATATCCCTACACTCTCTGATGACCCTACACATCCCGCACAGATCGCCCTGCGTACCTACGCCGTTGCCCTCTCTTTATCCCTCGGTCCATCCATAGTTCCATTTATTACCGCTATCCTCTTCCCAAATGCACGCTCGCCATCACGCACTAACTTTGCGGCCCTGAAGCGCGTCTTGAGGCGCGAGCTTGGCCACGACGGATTTGCTTTTGCGATCACACTCTCTGTAGCGGGTGGCGCCGCTCTCAGACGGCATCTATGTTGTGCATTACGCGACCAAGATTCCCACCATAAAGATCCCAATAGCAATGGAACACCGGACAACGGCCAGGATTCAAGTTTGTCTTCCAGCCTCCCGGACATCTTGAATGGTCTCAAGCGCTGCGTCTCATGGTTGACACCTGTACAACAGACCTTCATATCCTACTTCCTGTCTTCGACGGTCGGCATTTTTCTGATCCAAGCAGGTAGAGAGCGAACATCCCGCCTTCATGCACGGCGCATGGCAGCGTCGCCATCCTCTCAGACCACCAGCTTGACATCGCCAACCCTGGACCTGACGCTTTTGGTCCTCGTACGTGCTGTAGACTCACTCGTCCAGACCTTCATTCTGCGAAGACAAGTGTCCCATGTCGGAATCTCCAATGGCGAAGGAGGCAACCATGGGCAGAAAACGCACGCTGCTGTAGAGCCTCAACTTGTTTACGAAAGGTTGGAGAAGGAGAAAGTAAAGAGGGAGAATTATATGCGTCAGCAGTGGACTTCTCATGTCGATGCCTTTGTCTTTTGGGCTTGTAGTGCAAGGTATGTGGAATAGACCTCTTAAATTCTCTGCTTGTAATATCGACATATTTTATCAATAGAATAATGTGGTGCTTCTTCTACGAGCCAGAACGGTCAGATGCCTTCTTGCCCATTTAGGTTCTGCACGAATTTACGCGATAATTTATTATTTTTTTCCAGACTTCCTCGCTCTTATGTAAAATGGATCGGCACCCTTGCCAACCTTGATGGACGAATAATAGATGTTCTAAAATACATTAGAAAAGGCACATGGTCGTACATCGCCGGCTCTCCCCAGCACCACAGACTGCTCCAAGCCAGTGCCCGAGATCTCGGTTTACCTGCGGCCTGGGGCGACCCGACTGTCGTTCCCGCCTATGGGGGTTCCATCGCAAACGAGGCATGGAAGAAGCTTGGCCTGTCCAATCGGCCCAGTGTGGGTGGCATCCCTTGCGAAATCCTTCATGCCGAAGTTGGCTCGAGCTTGGGGCTCACATCGAGTTGTACAGCAAACGCATGCTTGAGGACGTTGAAGGGTTTCGTTGAGGCACTTGCTATTTACCTTCCTGTTAGTATTTCTTCTTTCCCGCCGTCGACAAATGAGGCTAAAATATTCGAATCTAGGTGCACTTTCTGCCTGTTCTGCTGACACGCCCAAAAATTCTCATGCGGCCTCATCGGTTACTTCAAACACTTGGAGGTGCGGTTCGGAGCGCGACATTTTTGTCTTCATTCATAGGGTTGTACTGGTACACCGTATGTTTGACACGGAGCCTCGTTCTTGCAAAACTCTTCCCATTCGTCTCGCATGATTTCTGGGATGGCCCTTTTGGGTGCATTATGGCGGGAAGTTTGGCGTGTGGCAGCAGCATTTGGATCGAAAACGGACGAAGAAGAGGAGAGATGGCGTTATACGTTTTGCCTCGTGCTGTGCGAGCCTGCTTGCCTGATGCGTGGATTAAAAGTGGAAATAGAGGCGTAAAGCTCGCTGAGAGGTTCGTCCCTTTTGTGAATTTATTTTGGCCATGTCTCAGAAGCCCTTTACTTTTAATAGAATGGCCTTCATTCTGTCAACCTCGACGCTCTTAACGGCTGCCATTCATCGTCCGGATTCTTTACGTGGATTATCTCGCTGGGCTTTAGCATTTGTGACGAATGGCCCAAATGCGGGGTTCTGGAAGCGCAAACGACAGGATCCCAGCGTACCTCCTACTCCAAGCATACCTCTTACACCGTTCCTACCTCCTCAACCTTAGCTAGTCCGATGAATTCCGCCCACATACCTCCAGAACTAGTACTAGTATCTAAGCGATATACCCGCAATATAAGTTAGATCATAAATGTGCGGATGATATAGAAAGGCAATCTATTTTCTCAATTGGACATTTATTAAATTTGTCAAGCCGACCACAGACTCATCTTGTGGTCATAAAATGAGCAACCCCCAATTAATGTTTCACCACTGGCAAGAGGAGGGGCATGCGACCAATCCGCCCCGTACGCCATTGACTCGTGATCGTCGCGCCTCTTCACGACCTCAGGTTCGCCCGAAAAAACACGACTACCATCAGTGGTAGGTCCAAACCGCACAACTTTGAAGCCGTCATGCATGCATGCGACCAGAAGATCCTCTTTGCGCGTTTCATCGGGATGCCACTTTACCCGCCAGGCACCGCCCCCGACGTTGGTCTGAGCCACTGGGGATCCTAGTTGCCGCACATCGAATATCCTCACAGTGCTGTCGTAGCTGTTGCAGTGGATCAATGTAATTCTGACCGCAGGATGGAATAAAATACGGTACCTCCCAACAGCGAGGAGGTGCTGTACATGCGGATGGCTTTGGATGGAGGTAACTCCTGCATCAAATCTAATCATTCCAGATTAAAGACGACCTCGCCGAAAAAATGTAATCCCGACCGTTTGTTGACGAAAGTCGGTTGGGTAAAGCCTTGCCGGATATCCCATGCTTTCAGTTTGAGATCGTCTCCACCTTTTCAGATAATGAATTCCCATTAAGATTATGGCCTCGAAAAAGAAAAGAGAGCCTCGGGACCTGAATAAATGATATCGCTGCTCCAGTAGTCCCAGGCTGCAACCCATGGCTCATAGTCGTGAGCGTGCCAGGTGTCTATCACCGAAAAGCCTGCCCCATCAGTAGGTCTCAAGAGGCAGATGCTTCCATTTGAAAGAGAAACCACCAGAGATCCGAGGTCACTGTGTGAAGGGAGGAAAGTTAATTGACTAATTCTAATAGAATATCCTGATCGATGGACATACGTCCCTCCCAAGCGGCGGTTTGACCAGTCAAGAGAAAGACATAGTGTGTCCATAGGGGCACACCGAATCGAATCGATTTGAAAAAGAGACTCCTGGAGAATGATGCTTTAAAGACCATTTGAGAAGGATGTCGGGTATTGACCTCTCGCCATTCATGCAATGTAATGCTTCCTTCAGAATCAGCAATACAAAGTAATGGAGAACCCTGTTTCGATGCATAGGACCTGTTTATGGTCGTTTAGCCGCCATAAGGCCAACCCATGGAATCGATATAGACCATTTCATATCTGGAATTGCAGGTAAATCAAAAGATTGTATTTGACACCTAAAAAATAATAAGGAAACCATGCGGTAAATCAGAGATGGCCGCACAGTAGATTGTCTTCACGAGGATTGGTCCGAAATACAAGACATTGTCCACGACGATTTTGAGCAACACTCGGTCCAACTTCGCCAGATTCTGACTGAGAAGGTGGTTGCTCAAGCAGGTTGTAGGTCCCACAGACAAATATGTCTTGATATCCGATGGTGGGACAGAACTCCAGACTGTCTGCTGGGAAAACAGTATCGAAGTTGACCATCACGGTCGAGAGCAAGTGCCATCGGCCCGGAGTATCCGCTGATGACATCCAGACTGCGCCAGACTGTGCTAAACTTCAAACTTGCACCTGCGCTGACCGCTCTACCACGCCTTTCTGCTCGGTCGCTCCTTAATATCTCTCGTTCTTTCTGAATCCGCTTGTTAAGAATGGACTTCGCCCAAACTTTAGATCCTTCTAAACTTGTTCTTGCAGGAACAGTGTGTACAGTTCAACTCTGCAGTACGGGCTCGCGACTTACGCAGTATATTCCAGGGTCTTTCTTTCATCCTTTCAATCGGGGCATCCCCCCCGTACAATCTCCCTATTTTTCTCTTTGGATGCTACGCGCAGGAGGCTACACAGGCAGCCCAGTCATTGCAAGTTGTGAGTGTCTGATTGACCTTATCTTCGGCATACGGTTCAATTGAACCATTACTTCCGCTCCCTTCAGTTTACTGCACTTTTGGGTGTCTCCACGATCTTCGACATTGCATGGATGATTAAGAATGACCAAAACGGATTCCTTAAATTCCTCACAGTTTGTCTTCTTTTGCTCAAAGTATGTCATTCGATTAGGAAGGGCTCTCTGCAATGCTCGGCTGAACTCTCGTACCTTTAGTTACCTACACTCCTGGCCTTCGTTAACGCTCTTCGGCAACGTGGTGGTCAGTTTGTCGGGCTTGGTTCCGCCAGTCTGGGCGGTCCTACTGGTATGTTTCCCTAACATGTTCGTCGTTTGTCTCCTCATATCCATAATAGTTTGGTCCATGCCAGGTGGCTTTACCTCCAGTGGCAGAGAAGGGTATCAAACAGTCGATGAGGAACCATTCATTCGCAACGTTAGGCCAACACCACCCGCACCTCATCGACCTGGAAATGTAGCACCACCCGCTGACGTACCCACAGCACCGGGAGCCTATCAAGCAGTATAAATATCCTGACTCCGTTCCTTGCTCTGCGCGTCATGTACGGACTCAAGGCCACCATTGACTAAATAATTACTATGTGTGCTTTTTCGCGATAGAAGATTTATTAAGATCAGATTCAAGACGAGAGGCCCTTTTCCAAGGTTTGTAGTCCGTTCTTGTATTTCAATTCGACGCATACATGTCGTCTTCCGAAGCATCCGGTGACGGATACTCCAGGTCAAACACATCTGTCGCTGCCCCTTCTCCTTCTCCCTTCTCATCCATGCCTGCATCAATTTCCTCCATTTCTTCCGAAAGCTCCGTGAGAAGTGGGACAAGTTCCAATCCTGCTTCTGCCTTGCGTCTTGCGTAGAACCACTGACAATCAATGGATTCACAATGAATGGGCTCAGACGGCGCAGAGCCTGTACATGAAACACAGACACGATGGGTATTCATTACCCGTTCCTCTTTTGTCCTAATCCGAAAATTCAAGTTGGCAATGGTGTCTTGGGACGAAAGGCAGCAGCTTTCACATATGCCTATAGGGACGTAAGAAAGATATTTATCTCAGTATATCCAATTTCCATACTTTGTAGGGCTGGTTCTCCGCAAGACAAACACTGCGTGCTCGTAAAGTGTCCACCAAGATTCGTTTCATCTGGGTTAGTGGGTGGGGGCGCGGCCTTTGGTTTTCTAGGAGAGACTAGTTCGGGGATGATTGTCTTTGGCATTTCGTCGTACCATTGCCTTACGTCGGCACCGACGAGGTTGAATATTCGTTCCAGTGGGGGAATGAGTACCCTCGTGATGTAATAGATGGCATCGAGACGAAGTTGGCTGTCAATATGTTAGCTGCCGAGCAACCCATTTAGTGAGAGAACCACCTATTATTCATGAATTCCAATGGATCTATTGCCCTGTCGGCCAGCCTCCCACCAGAGGTGCTCCGAGCGATGACATAGGGAATTCTGTCACCGTACTGAGGCTCGTCGTTCGGATCCAGAACCATTCGTCGAGCTGCAATAACAACTCCTGGAGGGGGTGCACCTCTGTCACTGTCAAAAAGTCAGGCATTTCCGCCAGGAAGATATGGGATCGTCGCCATGTACCTATACGTCCCCATCCTGACTTCCTTAGAAAATATAAAATCATGCACTGGGGCATTGTTTTCTAATAACTTTGTCCACGATCTGCAGCAGTAGTCCTTGACTTCGCTCAGATCTTGTGTCCGGAACAGAATCCTATTTGCGTTGGTGAGATTTCTGTTAATTACGACGGGCCATTCCACATACTTCAAACAATTCTCTACCATCTTGCGCTGGGCGAGTACTCCATCTCGACGCACAGTTTCGATGCCTTTAGCATCAAAAACTGGCTCAAGGTCGTCGATATTCTCGTACTTGAAACCCACATAACGTTTTTTGGCCATGAGAACACATGGGAGGTAAACCTGGGGAGCGATCAAAGAATGAGCCTAAGTGTGCCATCTGAAGGTATACCTTTTCAAATTTGAGTTTGATTGGGGCTGGATTCATTGCCGTGATGATCTCCGCTATTTCATTGCCTATCGCAAAGGCTTTTTCTTTGGTTCTGCCAGGTAGGTAACTATATTGTTGTCAGTACAGAAGGTTGAAGTCTAAAATATGATACTGACACAAAGACACTGTCAGTATCACCGTAAACAACCTAAGTCATATTAAAATTAATTTCGGATAAACAGGGCCCTCCGGTAAGGATACCTTTGCGTCCCACTTCTTGGTATTTTCAATAACATCGATGGCCTTTCGAGAGAATCAATATCCAATGGAGTGATCAAAATTTTTGTAACAAACCTTTTCAAGCGTTTCGCGGCCACTCTGGACGATGCTATCAGCAATCTCTACAGCAGGCATCCTGCCAGAAAAGGTGGCCCCTGTGTACCCATAGGTGACATTGGCAATGTACTTTAAGCTCAGCTGGCGGGCGTCAAGTATCCTCTTTCTAGCCTAAATGAATGTCAATCCTGGTCTCAAGTACGAATGTTTTACTTTACATACCCTGTCACCTCCCACCCGCTTCATTGCCTGCTTTACCATGACTCGCGTATCCAAGAGTTCAACCAACATTCTGCCGAGAAGACCTTTGCGGACATTCGACTTGACATACATGATGCCGTTTGGCGCCACTGAAGAAATGATCAAGATCAGAGTTCTTTCGTCAGCAAATCCATGATTTGGACGGTGCTCGCCTGTTATGTGCTCTTTGAGCCTTTCCACAAGACCTGCAGGGATGTCCAGGTGAGGAACAACACCAAATTTATTCGTGCCTTGGAACTCCGTAATCCGCCCGATACATGTGGAATAACAATAGTTGTAAGCAATCATGATCGAAGGATAAAGGGACTGAAAATCAAGTACGAGGAGTGGACTTGAGTAGAAAGCCGAAGCTGGCTCCATTATTAAAGGCATGCACTCGGCAGCGTTCTGCGTTCCAACCTTGACACCACGACCAATCAGCAGTCGAAGGCAGAGCAATTTGCACACTTACGTCGCCTTTGCTAGGGGAGATCAAGATAAAATTTTCGGGTTTGGCGATGCGGAACATGAATGATTCCACCTTGAACTGGGACCCACGACTCATCACAGAGAAGAAATCGACGCCGAAGACCCGAGCGAATTCGCTGTGAATTTCCAAGTCAATAAAAGAAAAGGACAGCGCGAGAAACAAAATCAACAGACGCTGTTTTAGTGATGGTTTCCGTTTTCTCAAGAAGGTCAAGATTGGCACTGGTGCGCATTAAAAGATATTGAAAGAGGAGAAAGATGTGTGCAGGTACGGGGCTATGGTACCATTCTGTCAGCGTTTTAAAACTGTACTTGGGAACTCTGTGCGCTCCAGTTATCAGGTTAAGGTAGTGCTGCGCCTCGTTCTGGAACTCACCTTCTCCCAAGGACATCGAAAAGAACGTGTTCAAACGTATAGATAGTCAATGTTTTTTCCGATCGCATTACCCGCCAGAGGTTTAGAACGTGGCGTCCTGCTACTTTAAATGTTGAATTCTTTCGCAGCCCCCAATGGTCAATCGATGGAGGGCCAGAGTGTTTAGGAGGAGCGCGACAGATAAGGTCGGAGAATGTAAGACCTTCGTTGTGGAAAGTAAGCCTCGGTATTGTCCAAGCCGAATCGCTTACCATGAACGCCGCTTCGTGCTTCAAGATATCCCCAAGAGCTGAGCTGGACGTCCCACCCAGTCAGAATGTCTGGATCCAGCTCGAGAATGAGGTCGATTAATCTGTTGAGGATGTCAAGTTCCGTTTCCAGTGTCTCGACTTTTATCTTCTGCAATCGTTTCTGGTTTAATTGGGGTGTTTGAACAGCCAATACACCTGTTTGTATGACTTCCACGCCCGAGACATGATGAGCATAAAAAACGGCCAAAACCTCATCCAAGTCTGCATCTGGAACCCTGCTTTCACGTGTTGCGACTAGCAAGATCACATAAGGCGATTGTCAATTTTAATCCAGGGTGTAGGGATTCACCAAATATTTCCAACGACAAGATTGTCATGCTCGTTCGTCCCCTGTTTGCAGACATGTCCCCAAGCGGTGACACGTTGAGGCCATAGATGTTTGCTTGTGTAGGTCCTTCAATCTAGCAGAGAACATGTTCAGCGAAATACACGGATGGATGCAGTACTACGGGACCTGGGATCTCGAAACTTCTTTCGCCCTCTTTTCCTTCGCTCTACAATTAAGAGACACGCGTACTTCCTTGACACTTGGGGGGTGGCTGGCGTATTCCCATCCACCAATGCCAGTGGCATTCAAGCGGTGTAATACATCTGGCGAGTTGCCTCCTTCATTTCCTTTGTCCGTTGACCATTCTTCAAGTGTCGCAATCCCTTGCCCGCCTTTGAGACGGTATACCAAACCTGCGAACTCTTTTGGAATCTCAGGAATATCTGAATCGTTTGAGTAATGAGGGGCTTGGTATATCTTGCTTGCCAAACCAAACACTGGGAGGCTTTCTTTCAGATCCTGTAATGAGGGTGGTGGCACGGAATAAGCGTAGCGGTTGAGATTGGTTGCTTTACATGTGTTGAATGCTCTTGAAAGCTTGACTGCGCGAGCGTTAATGAGAGACATCCTTTCTTTTGCACTCTGAATGGTGGCGCTTGGAGGATGCTCCTCGCCTCCTTGAATGGGCGATCCTTGCTGGACATTGCATGGGTTTCCAATTAATTCCGTAGTAACATCTTGTACTGAGCCTAAAGGATGGGAATTGGACTGAGTGGGCGTTTTGTCACCATCATCGTATTTAAAGGGCATGTCGTTCGTGCCAATATCCCTAAGAAGGTGGGTGAGGATTTACATGAAAGTCAGCAAGAGGTCAAAACCTACTCATCTATCCCCTGCAACAAGTCCCTATGATCATTTATATACCGTTCAACGGCAAGAATCTGACATCAGCTTCATATGCGAACTCACTTTGTTGGAGTCAGAGAGCCTTCGCGGTCTCGTGGAGGGGTATGAGTTGGGGTTGGAGGGCTATCAAATTAATTTATATGAAATCTGAGAGTTGTGAATGTTCTACCTGTCTAGCCGATATTCATGTGGATGCGACGGGTGATCTCTTGTGGGCTCGAGAAATGGATCTGAGGAACTGAAACTGCTCAGTATATCATTGTAGTCTTATGGAGATAAAAGTCTACCCGGGATGCTGCTTGTCGGTTTCCTCCGGTGCAACATCCGAATCCTCTTCGTGAATAGATTCCTCATATACATCCTCGGGTTCCTCTATTTCTTCCTCTCTTGCGACATCGTCCAACAAATCCCTGTTTGGGTTTTGTTCCTCTTCTTGGTCCAGTTGATTGAGATCTTGGTTCGAGAGCAGGTTGATATCGACTTCAATCCGATCATCCTTTTCATCCACCCCAAGAACATTTTTGGGTTCCCAAGAATATCCTGCCATCGGAAAGATGCCCTCATTTACATTTTCTTGTTTTCTTGCCGGTTTCCATATCCTATATTCCCTCTCCCAGATTGCCTCGACGCTTTCAAAAGCGGTCATCACGAAGCGCTCCCAATCCTGTCGTTTGCTGTCAGCTACAGGGTCGTGTGTTCCCCTTTCTCGTTCGATTCGTTTGTGGATTTCATCCCACCATCTGGCTTCAGCTACCCATTCACCTCCCTCAGCTCTGGAAGATTCGCTTAGGTCAATAGGTATTTCTGGAGAAGGGTGCAGTCCCAGAGATTGACGGTGTTTTCGTTCATCGTCCCATAACTCTCGGACACTGAGAACCAGCGGTTCTGGTGGTAAATTTGACGGTGGTTGTGAAGGATGATGTAAGTCCCTTGCGGACAGCCGATGCCTGTTCAGGATGTGTGGTGCGATGACATCTACTTCCAGGGGAAGGCGAGACTCCCTGAAGTAGGAAGAGGAACCGAACTTAGTAGAGTTCGAGTCCTCGTTTTCATCTGGAGATTCGGGGCACCGCTCTAAGGCATCCTCGATTTCAATCTCCCCGCAGCCGTAAAGACCAAAATCACACATGAACTGGAGGATGTAGCTGAGATGACTTTCGAAAACACGGAAACGTGTTCCCATGACCGAGCCAGATTGAAGAATGGTTACGATCCTTGTCACGTATGTCGGATCTGCCACCAGTATTTTGAGAAAGGGCGTGTAGGAAGTATGAAACCCATAGAAGTGGATCCCCTTCACCAAAACAATTGCACGGATGAATTGTGACCTTGAGGATTCTGGCCTCCGCTTGAGGGAAAGAGCAATGGCATGATTCAAGGAGCGTAGAAGTTTAGATATATAATGGTTGACTGCAATAGTTTTAGTCCAAAGGATGGGAAGGAAACTAGGATTCCTCACCTTGACGGTGATTTAAGTTCCCAGTATATTCAACAAAGAAATATGGATATACTTGATGAACATGTACGCATGCTGTTTTGCCAGTTGATGATGGGCCGAATATTCTGAGCACTGGAACCCGTGGAAGTGAAGAATTGTCGAGGCTTCCTGGAGGAATAAGAGTGTGATCGATCTGGTTAATCCGTACTCGCAGCCGAGCAGGCTGTGGGGTTGTTTTTCCATCAATTTTAGGCATGCTGAGAATTCACCATGTTTGTGATTTGAAAGGTAGGTTTGTTACCGTTTGTAGCATACCGGTATTACCATGATAGCCATATAACGTATGTATAACGTGACTCGTTCCTGATGGACGATATCGGACTTACAACCATTCCATTGCACTTGATTTGCGCTCGAAGTTCAAGTTAGTTTAATTTGAACATGCCCGTAAACGCTTCAAAAGATACTGTTTTCTTACAGCACCCACAGGTGTGGCCTATTTTCCACTGAAATTTACGTCGCTGACGATGCTACTAGGGGTCCCAGGTGACAATCCTTCTATACGGAGCGACGGTTATATCGTGGAAGGTCGCAAACGTTGTCGGAGATCTGCAGGAAAGACTATTCGTTTCGGCCAAGGCTCCCTTAGACGGATCCAAGCCTGTCCGTGGAGGAATACCCATAGTGTTCCCATGCTTTGGTCCTCCAATCCACCCTGAACACTCTCGACTGTCCCAGCATGGGTTTGCGAGAAGCGAGGATTGGAAAGTTGATAAGGTCATCATGGATAATGATGCGGGTGTGTCAGTAAGGCTAGGTACGTCGTCCTTGGCTTAGATCTTCAACCTCCTTCAACACTTCTGCACCCCGAACTAGTGCTTGACCCAACAGTGAACAACAAAATCGCCTCCTTGTTTCCGAACCCCTTTCTACTGACCTACGTTGTTACTCTGGCTGCCCATCAACTCAGCACTGATCTACATGTTACCAATACTTCGCCCTCCGAGCCCCTCGAGTTCCAAGCATTATTGCACAACTACATCCTCGCGCCTGCCGACGAGTTGTGTGTGACTCCTCTTCAAGGCCTATCTTACTACGATAAAACCGAGGGCACAGATGAAGCTCGGGCAACGCCAAAGACTGAGACCAGGACCGAGGTTGACGTCAAAAAATTTACAGATTCTGTCTATGAGAATGCGCCCCAGAGATATGAAATCTCGTGGTTGAATGGAGGCCTCGAGATCAAGGCAAAGGAATTTAAAGATGTAGTTTTGTGGAATCCTCAGGAAGAGGGCCGAAAGATTGCTGACATGGAAAACGAAGGGTGGTGAGTCCCTTATCTGTTGGCGCTCATCAACAACTTCGCAAGTGCTGACTGTTGCCAGGAAAAAATATGTCTGCCTGGAACCGGGTTATGTCAAGGGTTTTGTAAAACTCGAACCATCGAAGACTTGGATCGGGCAACAAGTTTTGAGCGTTCCACAGAAATGACTCACGTCAGCGTGCGCTCAAGAAGTTTGAAGGATGTGTTGTAAGATCATGTATACTTACGTGGAAAGGTTCTCGAATTTTTTGAATATACTGAAGGTCTCCATTGGTGTTTTGTCTACTGTAGTTGGAGGCAAATACCTGTGTGAAAGTTAATTTAGGTTGATGTCATGGAACAGGAGCAATTCAGGGGTCTGGAGAATGCGAGCTTGAGACTCGTTACATTCCTGATGTCGGTGATGGTTGATAGCTTTTAGCCGAGTTAGGCGCCGGACTTCGAAAGGGGTGTGGACAACGAGAGCCAAAGAGTAACAAATACACGCCGCCCTTATAATACATTGTCCGTTCTTTACCTCCCTCACCTTTCTTCATCTCACCACTTGGCAACCCGCCCTCAGTCCGTATATCTTGGCGCTAGTCGTCCTTTCTTGGTATCTATCTACGCTACGGATCCTCGTCTCGACTGCCATGTTTCCCCGCCTTCTGAGTCTCGCCGTACGCGCCATCGCCGCTCTGAATGCCATCTCGACAACGCTGTCGGTTTCGGCCACGCCAATACCCCTCCCTCTTCCTCTGATGGCCGCAGATTACTCGCTTAGTCTTGTCTCCGTGAACCGAACGACCCCCCGGCTTGCTGGCCAGTCTTTTGGTACTCTCCATCTAGAGCGGGGCTCACTGTCAACCCGAAGCGTCGACTCTCTGACAAGCTTATATGGATACCGCGATGGCGCGGTTAAGAACTCGCAAAATTTGAGTAAGCGGATATCTTTCTGACGTCTCGCGGTTTCGACTGACCCCATAATTCCAGGGAACCTCGCTACTGAATCAGCAAACACGGGAAGTGACAACGATGACCTGCACCGACAAGCTCTCTCGGAACTCACTGGATTCAACGAGAACATTCAAGGCTTCCAAACAGTCTTCGCCGAAGCCACGTCTGACAAAGGGCTGGCAAATTATCAGGAATCGGAAGCGCTCGAGACGCTTTTGAAAGATATCATCGATGCTAACAAGGATGTCTTGAGCGCGACAACCACTCTCATCTACAAGATTCCAGGCCTGGGTCCGGTTTTGGGTCCTAGTAGGTCCGAGTAACTCATATATTGGGTCGCGAGCTTATGGCTTTTTCCAAAGTAATCTACCAGATTAAGTGTTTTCTGGACGCCATTCTAGACATTACCGAGGATCTTACGGACGCTACAATCAAACAATTATTGCAACCACTGTTGGTAGCCCTCCTTGGCAGCGCGAAGGATAGTTTATGCCAACCTGGCGTCGAAATACTTGGACTGTGCCTTTAGTTTGTGTTCGTGTTTAAATACCTTGTTTTACACATTTATCTATGACCCTCCGCATTCGCGCATACATTTGTATCCACTATCAACCTCTATTCACTCACACTACTCCTTAGAGCTGTTTTGTAACCCATGCATTGTACAGTGTTTCCCCTCTTCGAGCAATACTAGGATGAGAACAGAATAGATTATATGCACACGGATATATTATCATAAGGACAGTGGCTGAGGAGAGGGCACGTTATTCACCGTTATCTATAGTATTTACGGCTTATGTTAAGGTACCAGACTCCTACGATAATTTAGGTCACCTGAGATTCGGTGATTGCCGGTGTACTATGCAGTTTTCCTCAGCCACCTATTTCGCTTTCAAGCAGTACACGTCCTGCGGCATCGGCGACGACCTCAAGCACAAGGTAGGATTTGGTATTCTGTAAAATTGAAGGGATAAATAACCTCGATCCTAGATTCCGACCCCAGGTTTTCAAAATGGTGAGTTTACGAGCCCAAATTATTTGACCACCGGGATTGTTGGGGATGGGCGAGGTCTTATGCTCATGCTAACTGCTCATTGCGAGATTGGCGTATTCCATGGTGAACATAGCTGACTTCTTTAACCTAGGCCGATAACGCAGCCCCAGTTACCATTCGCACCCGAAAATTCATTACCAACCGACTCCTGGCTCGCCGCCAGTTTGTCGTTGATGTCCTCCATCCATCGCGTCCCAACGTCTCAAGATCCGACCTTCAGGAAAAGCTCGCTGCTCTCTACAAGACTGACAAAAGTCGCGTCGTCGCATTTGGCCTCCGAACACAATTTGGTGGAGGACGAAGCACAGGATTCGCTTTGATTTATGATGATGAGGCCTCACAGAAGAAGTTTGAGCCCAAATATCGTCTAGTGCGGGTACGCTTTCCCCTCCTTTCCTTGCCATGGACGGTGACTGACCCACCCAATAGTCAGGGCTCGCAGCCAAGGTTGAAAAACCTTCTCGCAAACTACGGAAGGAGCGCAAGAACCGTGCAAAGAAGGTGCGCATAGTGTTCTGAACGCAACATGCCTGTTCCTTATCCAATTTTCAGCTCCGTGGCACCAAGAAGGTCAAAGCTGCAGAGCCCCCCAAGAAGGGCAAGTAGTCGACTCGCATCACCGTTCAATTTCATCGCTTCATTTCTGTATGCGTACTATGGTTCTTCAAGAATATCATGCATGCATGCAATCTCTCATCGCCTGCGTTCTTGCCCTCAGGTTCCAATGAGTTGACTGATCGCTCTTACTAAAATATTAAAAAAGCGTAATATATATGGGTATCTTGAGAGAAAAAGCAACATTGACATCTAAAACCCAGATTTTTTGTGAATGATGTCCGGGTCCTCTTGATACTCCTCGGCAGAAATCCACATCTGTAAAAAGGGTTATGAGTGCAGAGCGGCGAATTTACGTTGAAGTTACCTTTTTGAAGGTACTTAGACCAGCTAAGATGGATCCTCCAATCCAGGTTGAATACTTTCGTTCTGGTGGAGCGTAAATCTTGATCTTAATATCTTTCAATGCCAGCTTTTTGACTTCATTGAGCAGTCTATCACCAAAGCCTAAAGTCATATACCAGTACATTTCAGAACGATGATAGGTATATGAAAGGCAATGTACGAACCCTTGCACAGAGTGCTTCCTCCGCTTAAAATGATATTGGAGAATAAACTCTTTCGAAGGTCCAGGTCGACCCGGTTGATGGAATCGACAACGACTTGATGAACTCCGGCATATTCTTGACCGATTAATTCGGGATTGAATAGGATTTCAGGTGCACGGAAACGTTCAGGACCAAGCTAAAGGTTAAGGGAGTTGACCAAGCTTTTCATCTAGTCCAATGCGAAACACATACCTGAACAACATTGCCGTCAGGCAGTCGAAATTCCTCTGTACGGCCTGCTGCGTCCTTTTCTTCCTTCTGAGGATTAAGGGCAACATAACAGCATTTTTCCTTTATTGTCCGGACAACCTCACGCTCCGCGGTTGTATGAAGGTGATGTCCAGACTTTCGGAGAAGCAACTGCAAGTGATCGGTCACATCTCTGTGCCACCTTTAGAACAGAAAGAGGGTGATATGAGAACTCGATTACCTTCCTGCTACATCAACACGACGAATGGCATGAGGCATTGAGAACCCTTCGAATACTGGGACGGCGTGTGTCACACCATCTCCAGAATCTAGCACGATCCCAGTTGTTCGTCCTGAAGAATATCTATTAATCCCAACGTTAGTAAATACATCAAGGTTGGTGCATTCCACAACGTACAGTGACAAGACCGCTTGTACCGAGGTAAACAGGGCTGGCACGTTGAAAGTGTCAAAAAATATTTGGGCCGCTACGTCTCTATTACTCCGAGGATTGAGGGGAGCCTCGGTCAGTAGAACGGGATGCTGGTGTCACAAAAAATTAAGCACTAGCTTGTATAGAAGGACGTGTAACGCACCTCTTCGCTCAGTGTGCATAGCTCTGCCGTGTAAACCCAATTCCATATCCGTTCCATATCGTCCCAGTCCGTTACGATTCCGTGTTCCATGGGGTATTTTATCTTCAACAATCCCCTAAATTCTTGCGCACGTTTTCCAATGAACACATCACCCTCCAGAGCACCGGCCATGACGCGGATATGTTTCGGTCGTCCGACGCTACATATTGATAGAGACGCTGGTTAACAGGAGGTGTTTGCGTCGATTAACATGCGTAACTATGAAAACGCACAAAGACGGAAAGTAGCATTTTGGGTGATCTTGTCCTGCGAATCCAGCTTTTATTGTACCGGAGCCCTACAGAATATTGTTTGAGCCAAGAGAAGAACGGATGAAGAAATAATGACCCACATTATCAATAACAACTGGGTGATTGGTGAGTACATCATCGTATTCGCCGGACATATTGCAAAAAACGAGGTTTGCTGGTCGGTAGAGGCCTTACAAGCCTTTTAGACGCGCAAGCTGGATAATGTCCAAAGACGCGTTCAACGTTGAAGTTCAAGCTCAGCTGCGTTCTTATTTGGTTTGCACAAATGCAGCTCCAAGTCGATCCTGTACGAACATGGCTCCTTCGACCCTAATGCTGCCTACGTTCGTTCTCTTCATCCTCTTCGTGAGTTCTACGCGGATAATAATTAATTAATATTCAGTCCTCTTCCAGATCTCTGTCGAAGCTGGCTGGAAGAATTGGGAGGCCACGAATTTTTGTAAATGTGCGTCGCCAGCGCGAAGCCTGAGGAACCATGGCTCTTGAATACCTTTGACACATCTAGGCATATGTTTTGGTTCAAGTTATGCGATCTTGCCTTTAACTATTCCTGATAACCCTTCGCAACCCTGTCTATCCTGCACAAAGCAATGGTGCTTGAATCAAAACCTTCCAATCTGCGCAGGCGCGTCTTTGGGAAACACGAATCCCGACACTGCGACAGGAAAAGAAGGAGACGTTGAAGCAAGATGTTTCCGTATGATCCATTTCTGATTCCAGGAATTGCAGATCCTCAATCTACTCTAGAACGCGATTCACCACGGGACCAGCTTGTCGTTACCTTATTCCTGCTGACAGTTTTTGGTCTACTTCTCGGTGCTGGAATCAAGAACCGTATGTTGAGAGCGGGGCTCACCGGTGAACTTCCATGGAATCGGAGAAACCAAGGTAGATGGTGGGAAGTGAGTAGAATACATTGTTGAATGTGGATACGCATTGACTAGGGCCTCAGCCTTGGATTCCTCGAAGACAGGAACCTGACGGTCCCATAGGACTATCTCGATTTGGGATGAGTGCAAGTCATCCGGATAACGGCCGAGGAGAGTATGGACATGTTCTTCAAAACGATGGTTCTTGACCGATCCCTTATATGTAATTTTATGATGGTGAATTATTTCTAGAGATTAGTGTAGTCGTCACATGCGCAGCGAAATCTTGGCTGACATCCTTATCACAAATGGGTTCTATCTGTTCAAAATCATCAGTGCACGAAGGTGGACATACCTTGCTAAACTCAGGTGCCGCCAACGCAGCTCCTTCCACCAGACCCAATCCCGCTCCGTCGGATCCCCGTACCGCCGCGGCGCAGGCTGCAGAGAGGCGGATACAAGCTGTAAGCATCTACCATCACGAATACCTACAAGTTCTATATAGAATTTATCTTCAGGCTCAACGAAAGGGCGTAAATGAAGCAAATCCCAAAGCCGGGAAACTTGCTGGTCAACTGGCGAAACAAAGTACCAGCAGTGCAGCACCTCAAACCCAACGAGAAGAAAGGCTGGTGGTGAGTGAGTTCATCCAATGTCACCGCCTGCCGGTCGCTCATGAGCAACACCTCTATCCAGTGGGACTAACTAGATACCACCTTTCTATTGATACCTGTGGGGCCAAACTTCTCACCTTGGAAGTGTGTGTTATACAGTGCAACGACTCCCTTCGCAAGGTTCCATATAGGGTAGCCCTTGCCCCAATAATTTTTTCTGCATTTTACTGGAAATGGATTGGATGCCTCGCTCTCCACACGTTTCGGAAACACCTGGCGGTAAGCATAAGAGTTGAGGCCTTGAGGAGGATCGTGAGGTCGGGAATTCGATCCGATGGTTTCCTGTCTGTCGAACAGGTGTCGAAGTCCTCACTTAGTGATGTCCTGACATGGCCAAATGAACAAGGAATTAAGCAGCGATAATGCCCCTAGAATTTTGTGTAAAATTATGGGCGATGAAAACAACAAAAGCAAGTAGCGCCCATGAGTATTGGTAAGATACCTGTAGATACGTGTGACAAATATTTTGAACCTCACCCATGCCTATGCCCTGATCTCTTGACTGTTTTTAACCTTGTGGTTTGCGCTAAGCGTTTTGTTTGCCACCTTCTCATTTTTCACATGATCACCCTATTCCATGAATGACACTCAAGATTGGGAAAAGGTGTTGTGGAGAAGACAGGCGTACCCCGATAATCACGTTCCTCCAAGGCTATTTCTCGCGTCGTTGCAAAGGAATCGTAAGATTTGCCTAACTATCTTTCTTGCGCGTCGCTTTAACCAAAATTTCAGCCAACTTTAGACCTTACTGTTACTGGCCTCTTGTTATACTGTCCTGCTCCATCACCCAACACCTAGCAATCATTTTTATTTTCCTGGCGATCTTCGTCGAATTAAAAGAAGGAACTTTGGACCCTCGATCCTTAGTGTGTATTTCGGTGCTACTTTTTCTCGTTGGATATACTACCTGGAGCGCGCTCGGCACCCAACAAAAGAATACAGATTACTTTGCCAACCGTTAGTTAAAACATATATGGACTGTGGCAATGCTGACGCCGTTTGCAGATCTTAAAGCTTTGAAGTCATCCATTATGATGTTCCTAGCTCTCATGGCGCTTTCACCAGTATTACGCACACTAACTGCTGCCACATCTTCCGACTCCATTTGGGCCCTGGCCGCAATTCTCTTTATTATCAATGCCCTCCTCGCTGATTACACCGCGACAGATCCGGGGGATCCACATGAAGGGTAAGATTCGTGTGATTCCTTTTGCTCAGGCCATTGTCATATGAGATTATAGACTCTCGTCTGTACTCTCCATGAACGCTGCTGTATCTGCGTCCGTGGTATTATCCTCACGCCTTTCGACAAATGTGTCCGTTTTCGCCCTTATGTTGTTTTCAATTCAATTGTTTGCATTATACCCAATCTTCCGACATCGCTTGCAGGTGATTATTTTTTTTCTTGTTCCCCCCTCCTTCACTCATTACCCACTAGACATCGACCATAGGTTTGTGGCTGATGACCACCCTCGGACTCTCCGTTTTAGCCGTCTGGCTAATGGCCAATCTCTCCCGCACCGTTATGTGGTTGAATTTTGCTGTATTGACCTTTATCACTCTGGTTGCTCCAGCAATCTTGATATGGGGCCAGCGATATAAAAAGTTGGGATCTTTCTCCTCAACAGAAACGTAACGTAACCTGATATTCATCTATTTTCCCAGTATTATCCGTGGACCCTGGGATACCGCTGTTCCAAAGGTTAACTAGTCAGGCCCAATATAATGTCATTTGTGTTTAACAAATCAGTAAATAGCAACAATAATCCTAGGAAGAGGTGTTATATACAATGTGTAATGGCAAAGCAATTCGACAAGAGGGATGTATAGTACAGCAGGGAATGAGTGGAATACATGGTATAAGGCAGTGAGGTATATGCAATGACAAGGGTCTACATCGGGATCCAAAATTTGTGGAGTTGACTATATATACAGGACCTCCATGGGTGGTTCTAAAAGGTCAGAAAGGGCGAGATTATGGGGTTTCGAGGTCCAGGTCTTCTTCATCTCGACGAGCGCGCTTTGAACCAACAGTTGGTGCAACGCCGATACCTCGAGCTTCTAAAACATGATTTGCAACTTTAGCAGCACCCTCGGTGGACTTCTTTGTCCGCGCACGAGTCCTTCGGAGGGCACCAAAGGCCTGGGCTTTAATCACAGCAACAGTGCAGGAGATCGGTGCGGGGCCAGGAGACGGGGAGCGCGAGTGGGATTGAATCGTTTTTCGTCGAGATTGCATCTGTGGGGTATTGAATGGAGGGTCGCCGTCGCTGCTGCATTGGTCGTGGTTCGAACCATTTTCGCTGGGAGCGACAATCGGCTGAAGGTCGGCCGCACCAGAATCTGGCCCGCGGCCCACTCGATAACGTAGTGGGTCAGAAGACTGGCCCGTGAGAGAGATGTCGGCAGTGCCACCATGGAGTGTCACCTCTGGGCAATGGGGAAGAGAATGTCGCCGGTAATCAAAACCTACGCGCTCCTGTCCTGCCGAGGGTTCATGAAAGGTAAATTGAAAGGATGGATTCAATGGTAGGGATGCTGTTGAGCTCGGCGTTGATGATGAAGGAGACATCGAGCGGCTGTTTGGTACGCTGTCTCCTATGCCTTGATGAAAGCGTTCTCCGGTTGGGAAAACATACGGTGCATTGTCTAATACAGAGGTCAGCGCTACTTTTTGCTCGTCTCCAGAGAATCTTCCAGGATATGCAGCCATCTCCGTGGAGGTCAAGGAAGGGGATTCCATGTAGGGCGGGGAATGGGAGTGTGGAGGAGTCGCAGACTCGCCTCCGTTCAGACTCCCTGAAGGTAAAGCCGCACCGGTCTGCCAGCGTGGGTCTCGAGGAGATTCGTGGGCTGAATAGGGATATGCTGCGTACTTTCCAACACGATGATTGAGAGCTGATCCTGAAGATCCGTCAGCAGAAAGCCCATTATTAGGAAAAGAGATGGTAGTTGGAAAATTGGTGTTGTTGGCACCAGGAGTATTGTAATGGCATGCTGTGGAATCCTCCCCTCTGTATGAGAGTCCACTCCCATAGGGGTGCTGAATTAAGGGCGCAGCGGCGAGGCCAGAGGGTTGAACCTGGGCCAAAAATGGTGATGAGAGCGGGGGTGTTGGTAGATCATCGCTCTCAGATGCCTGCCCTGCCTTTCTCGCTTGGTAGAGTGGTCTCCAAAACTTTTCACGCTCCCGATGTTCAAGACGAAGGCGAGCGTTTTCTTGGCGTAATTCGACCAACTCGCTGCGGGACTCCCGACATGATTCCTGGAGTTGAATGACCACCGACTCCAAGCTCGTGACTAGGCCGATGTCAATGAAATATCGGGGATGATCATTTGGATAAGCGGTTACCTGTCTCTTCAAGGGTAGCAATGTAATTGGCTCTCCTGGCGCGGAAAGCAGCTTGGGCGTCTGCGTTTTTCTTCTTCCTGAGGGCGACGTCGGACATGCGGGGGATGGTATCGAGCGGTTGTTTGGGCAAAGAAGGAGATTTTGGCATTGGAGGGGCAAAATGAGGGGAGAGGAGGATTAAAATGGCATGGAAAAAGAATTCGAATCAGGGGGCACGAGGGAGAGGGTCCGCGGCCCTTTATCGACCACTTAGCCGATGTTATGGACAATTTAAGTTTGGCCTCAAGGGGTGCGCCGCACATCCACTGACAGCCCTTTCTCGAAGACTACTATGGGACCTGGGATTTTTATCTCCATTGAACCATTCTTAATCTAAACCGCAAAAAAGTTGGCGCCACGCGCAGCATCTGACGCCGGCAAACAAGAGGCATCTAATTAATTGCCCAATTTCGAGCAACGGGCTTGCCTCCGTATTCTCACCGCAATATCCGTCCTTCCATGTTTTCATTCCCATATCGAGTTAGAAGGAACCAACGGATGCTGATTTGGTATCATGCACACCTTCATTGTTTGTACCGGTTCCCCAACTCGCAAATGAAGTCCGTCGATGCAGGGAACGGCGTGGTTCCGGACGCGGTCCGAAATTCTAACCTGCTCTTGCATCATCCGCAACTTCCATGTCCTCCGCGTCGCCTTCCAGATCAAATGACTCCAATGTAGTCCCTGTGCTATCCATGATACAAGCCACTCGTCGTCCTGCTCTACCATTCAAGGCAAGCGACACTTTCCCGTGCCTGCAACCAGAGAGCGCTCGCCGTCGATTAATCGGAATTTTTGAGGAAGTCAGCTAAAGGTTCAAATATACCCGAAATCAGTACCTCCGGTTGAAGAGCGTTGATATTTTGCCCTACTTTGCCATTCTTCCACAACTCCAAGGCATCCTGCATCAAATCTTCATGGGCGGACCTCTTTACGTACCCTTCGTCCAACAATTTTTGATATCCTATATTATTGTAGTTGAGCGTGGCTAGAAACGTCTGTTCTGCTCGTTGATTGAGATCAGTCAGGGCCTAAAAAGAAACTTCCTTTGTACTGACTTTCTCTCTGCCGAAGTCGGTAAAGAATTACGACACATTCATCGTCAAAGAAATCGGCTTCCAGGAGGTCAAAGTCACTTCGTTCTTCGCCTTCTTCGAGTAGATAGCATTCAAGAAGCGCTATGCCAATTTCAGAAGGCAATTCAGATACCTCAACTCCAAAATGAAGCTGAGTCAGAACCACTACCCCAGACCCAATTCTCAGCGGAATAAGCCAAAAAGGATCGGTGGTAAACGCACATATATTGTTGGTGTTGTTGTCAACCTGCATTCGCCCAACAAGGTGTTGAAGCAGTTCACCGTTCTGTGGCTGTTAGATTATCGTATTTTATGAAACAACTATTAGCTACCTCGTTTAGAACGGCCCGTTCTCGGAAGGGGAAGGTCTGGGATTCGTCGGGCGAAACTCTATTCTCCGGTACCCGCTCTGTTTTCAATAAAGAATCAAATGAAACCACAGCAGAGCGAGAGGCAGCCTCAGCTGCGTGATGAAAGATTCGTCGAGAACGATGGGCCAAGTCCTGGATCAAAGCTACCATATTTTTGTCTAAATGGCTATGGTCCGTGACGGATGAAGTCTGCCAATACCTTGATTAAGTGTGCATGCCTCTCAACCAGCGAACGTACCGTTTGCCAAGACATTTGGGAAGCATCAGTCGCAACGATGTGAGCTCGTTGGAGCTGCTCGGCCAGAGATCTTTTCCCCTGGTTAGGGATGCCCAGGTCGGCGGGCTGAAACTGAGGGACGGGTCCAGAAAACCATTTGTCGATAGTGCTAGACGGAAGGCCTGATATGAAATAATTGTTGACTTCCAGCAAGTCGTGGCGGGGGATGTTACCGTCATTTGGGGAATTTACATTGCTGACCTCTGCCCATGGTCAAATGAACGAGGTGCACAGGATCATAAGTGTAACGTACCAAAACGCAACCAAGAGATGAACTCTCGGAATCGGTACAATTCCGTCCGTGATACAGACGCCAACCAACTTGAGAGAACTATCCCTCGGCTTACTGAGTCAAGACACAGTGCCACCTCTTCTTGGGGTATTTCGAACACAGAAAAGTGGGGCCTTGGAACGATGAGAAAGCTGTGTAGAGTATAACCTTGAAGGCACAAACTGACAACTTTGCCCATCCTTGAAGTTCGGCCAAAACTACATGTAGCCTTTGAAATGCCGGCGAGACTCGTTTCTCGGCGGAATCGCGGAGTTTGACCAGGGCCTCAGATACAGTAGATTCCCACTTCTGAATACCCTGTATCAATGATTTAGTATGGTTGGAGGGTGAGAAAATGGGGTCATTAATAAGGCACCCTTTCACTCATTTGTTCGCCACTTCCCAGAAAGTCTAGTAAGGATTCAGTCGGCCGACCAGTTGTCAGAAGGATGGTTAGATCCAGGATAGGTGTCGGTATTTCTTCTGAAACAGATTCTGATTATTTTTACTGGCTTAAGAAGTAGAAACACGCACGACCAAATTGTTCTCTCTGTTTTGCCTCAAGCAAACCAATCCATTTGGGGCCAAACTCCCGGGCTCCAGTATTACTCTCTGATCCATTCCAAATGCCCTGCATTTCTGTAATGACTCGGATAGCGTACAACATCAGCTCTCGTGCAGTCGAAGTCAAGGCGGCCAGATCTCGAGCGTTCCTTTGCGTAAGGAGGGGCATATGAATAACCATAGGGTTCAAACAAATTTCAGAGGAATTTCCTCGCACGACGCTAGGTTGACCAACAAAAATAGGCTGGAGGGGATGTTTCACCATTGAATTAAGGACAACATTTGTTCCAATGGGGACAAAACCCAGAGAGAACGTTCCATCAAGGTGACAAAATAGCCGACCATGATCGTCATTTACCATGAGGAGGCTGTTGACATTGGAACTATCCACTTCATTGATGTTTGCACCTTCCAGAGATGGTTTATTATGGGAGGAGGAACTAATTGAAGCCGCTGCAAGATCCGTCGACAAGCTAGGCCATGAATCGATGACCGGTGGAAGTTGGGTTTTGTGGCTTGAACGGGTATGGGAGCCTTGGAACGCAAAAAGATCAGTTGCCCTTCGTGTCAAGCATCAGGTCCGACCTAAGTGAACAGAGAAAACAGTGTCGTACGTGGATTTCTCTGTTTCTTCCTGGATGTTGTCCAGTAAAGGAAGTAATTTTAGAATAGAGTGGGCCGATCCCGTCTTTGAGAGTAGAATTAGCGGTAATTTTGGGACGATACTGGATAACGCACGATGGTTTCATTCCGTTTGAATATATCGGGAATGCTTGAAATAATGGGTGTATTCCTTTCGTCGCGAAACCACCATACATTCATTAGATGGAGGGGGCCCTCTGACACGGGCAGTGAAATGCTTGAAGAAGAAAGTGTGACGCGTCCGTCTTGCAAGGAATGCAAACTAATGGCTGGTGGGTCCTGCAAGACAGCGATGCTCTGACCTAGAATTGTACTTAGACCGGGCAACTTGTTATGAGAATAGAGGCCAACCATTGGGACTCCATGCTATTCCAACAACATGACAACCACCTTTGCCGTCTCCGACATCTGTCTCCCAGATCCTTGATCCCTGATTAGAGTTCCAAAGACCCATCCTATCTGTTCCCCCAATCCGAGAGAAGAGAACAACAAGGTCTTTGTCAGGGCAGCAGGAATTTGCAAGCAATCGGCTAGGCGAAGGCAAGCGTATGTTCGCGAGCGACGTAAAGGCGGTTGTAGACATCTTCGACTCCTTCAATCGGACGTGAAGGTAATGACGGGTAAAGGGTGCAACTGCGTGACGAATCTGACGTTTGTGTTGTTATCGACAGTGTCAAAAAGCGAGTTCATAGTTAGAGTAGTTGAGCCTCAACGTCAATTCGGGTACTAGTCTAAGTAATCTCAAGCCGCAAATTGATTTTTACAGGTGTTAATGTGACCACGTTCACGCGTCCACTGAGTTACTTAGAGATTGTCCTTCCCTTGCATGTTGACAAAAGATGAGACAAGTTGAAAGGCCAAGAGTGTTGCAGACAGGAATGAACTATAAGTATACCCGCTCTAGCCTTTACCGTAACTTGAACCATCGTAAGTCTGGGCAGCATAAGATCAAGCTCTTACCTTAAACCCCACAGGTCTCCTAGATTTAGATATTTCACAGCATTGAGGTTTGATTCAGCTTTTGAACGTCATCTTCACCGTCGAGTTCGTACTAGGATAGTAGGTCATGCTTGATTGAAACTCTGGGGTTGCTACAGCAAGGTTGGACATCTGAGAAAAATAACGAAGACACTGGATCTTGATCATTATATCAAAGCAAAAATATAGCAGTTTGAACTAAAGTCCGCGAAATCCACAATAAACAAAGAACGAAACGAAAACATCACCAAAAGAACAGCCTGCGCAAACCCGCGATATCTCTAGGTTGACTCGGAGGTGAGACGGATGGATGGGCATCGTCGAAATCAAAGTCCTCGGATTTGAGTCTTGACTTTTGCATCTTGATTTGGGTGATAATTAGCAAGGTTGCAAGAAATTGTGGCATGTACAAACCTCGGTACTCATGACAGGCAATTTCACGAATAGTTCCGCAATTCCTGTGCGTTCGGGGAAGTCATAGTCGTTGGAATTTCGACACTGAGCTTGGCATTGCAGAGTGCTAGCAATGAATCTCCCCATCATGTTAAACTTGGCCCAGTGAATTTTTGAGGGGTATGCATCGTTAGTGTCTCCGTTTCCTTCGTGTGCCCTGATGAGGTCCGACATATGGACTTCCCTGGGAAAGTGTTGAATTTCATTCTTATGGAGGGCAATCAGCACTCACAATGCAGGAATACAAGCCCCTTTCGAATTCCGCAAGGCCAAGCGATACGACCGATGTGACCGTATTTGCTGGAGAAGTAAATCCCAGGACTTTAGATTCTTGGCCTGGTCTGGAGATCTCGCTTTAAACTGTTCCATCGTCGGGTCATCCGTAGCATTATTAATGCCGGCGACGAAAGCACGCAGCGCAGAATAGTTGTTCATCTGCCTTAGCTTCTGTGCAACTTCAGCGAACTTCTCAATCTGCCTAGCTCGATGCCTTGGCCGTTCGTGGCACAGAATAAGGGAAATGACCCTGCGTTCCGAAATTTGAATGAGATGAAAAGGGCCACAAGGAAATCCACTAACCAGTCGGCCAAAAGATTTGACACGGCATTGAATACAGTAATTGGCTCACTGTCTATTTTCTTGCCTGCACCAAAGGAAACAAAGGTATAATGCAACCAATCGCGGGGCTGGATATTTGTTTAGAATCAAAAAAGAGAGCTTAAGATCTGGCCACAAACCTTGATCTCCAAAAAGCGTTTCACGCCCTGTCTCGTAATTTCCTGCGCGATCTCGTCCGAGTCAGTATTCAGTACAGTTTGGGCCAGTTTGACAAGATCTTTGATATGTTGCTTGGGGGATTGATCGTACGCGTGTGGATTAACACCGTTCAGTTGGGTGGGAGACAACAGCGCATTCGGTAACGGCAGACTGGTTCTACGCTCCCTGGAAGGTAATGCAACCCTATGTGAACCGGCAGATATTGAACTGCCACTTCCGGCTTGCGATCTAGCTGTATGCGTCTCCTCGTCGTCCTCGTCGTCGGGGATGTAATCATCACTGTCATTATCTGATATTACCACCTTCAGCGCCCAAGCTGAATCCTGGTCCACAAGACCAGGCAGCTGCTCCAGGAAAGGTAGAAACTCAGAACCGTAATGCAGGAGGTGGGTTTTCGAGATGATGGATTTAATCAAAGCGGTTAAAGCGCCAGCAGTACCCTTGACAGCGAAATCGTGAGGGAAATCACGGATCCAAGTTTCCAGAAGATGACATATCCTAAGAACGGGTGTCAATTAAAAGAGCGCAGATTTAAATGCACAAACCTCATTTGTGCAAAGCATGCAAACATAGGATCTCCGCAAGGGTTATCAAGTTGGCGCATCCGTTTTTGCATAGCAAGAAGAACACTTCGAGGTGTGGCGAATCGTCGATAGGTGAGGAGAAAATGGATCGTGAACGTGGGATCTGTGCGGAGTAGGTCAGAGACGAACTGACATTCCGAGAAGCAGGCGCACCATCTCCGCTCACAGCGAGGAATAGAAGCTTGTCGAGTAAATCATCCAGGTCTGCCCACTGTGCGGGACGCCTAGGACACCGATACACATGTTAACGACAATTCTTTGACAATAAAGGTTATACCGACGGTTCTTTCTTTTCCCCGTTCTTCTTCGCCTCAGAAAGATAATTGGGGCCTTCGTCTGGGAGACCTGGAGAATTCTCAAGATCATTGTGGTGGTGGGTATCTTCTGAATCCGTAGGGGCAACATCCTCGCCTTGGGACCCAGGCGTTTGGTTTTCTTGCACCGAGTCTCCCATCGAATTCATCCGAGGTAGAGATGGCGGCGCCACAGAATCCAGAGTTGGGGCAGAATCAATAATGTCTGAGGGTGCATGGGAATTAACATCCAGGGAAGGGAGGACAGCTGGGGAGGGTATTGTAGGCGAGCTAGTTGGGGTATTGTTTGGTGACTTTGACCACGGCGCCCCATTGAATGAAATGTCGGGAGTTGCAGGATTTCGGCCATCAATGATGCGGTCAGGGCCTGGTATTTTATATATATTAACAGAAGTACTGGCAAAGGGTTAAGAGAACAAGCGACGAGCCCACCTCTTTGACGGAGAATGGCCCTTAATAAATATCGGAATGATTGGTCCATTCTTTCTTTTCCTTGATTTGTCGTACTTGATACTTCTATCAATCCAGTATCGTAGCGCTTGAGCATTTCCACTGCATCATTAGGTTCCACCTCATGCGGAAGATCAGCTTTACAACTGAGAACCATGATTGGCAAAGTCATATCTCGATAACCCTCTGATGGATCGTGAGGTGATGTTAGCATATATCCATAGTCAAGTATTCTTTTCGAGCTCACTAAGAAGGCTTTCAATCGGTTGATAAGAGCTCACTGTCGATGAATCATAACAAATGAGGATCCCATCAATGGCAGGTAGACCCTGCGGCCATTCCACAAGACCACTGCTCGTCGTTTGAATTTCTACTTCAAACACGTCAAGGATTGTGGAGCCCCCAGGGGATAGAGATTGATCAAATTGATCGATCATAAGGGAGCCAGTTCGGCGGATATCTGTTAGACCGAAGTTGAGCTCTAGAAGGATACGATTAAGGAGATACCGCTTACATCGGGAGAAAGAAGAATGTGTGGACTCAGAAACCACCGTAGACTCCGCTAGGGCCCATCCCGGAAGTGCGTACTTGATTACAGTTGATTTACCACAACCCATTGTTCCAAAGACGACAAGAGTGATATCTTGCTTCGGACTTGAGGACCGAATCTGGATGATCTGTGAACACTATAACAAATGAAAAGAAACTTTCTGACTTACAGAGGGAGAAATGTGGGGGTTGATAATCGTCCGTTTGGTAGAATTTGGTGGATTATAGCCCAAACTGCCACTCCGCACCCGGCCCACTGTGGGAGTGGCGAAGGCAGAACCTCGCCTGGACGAAGCTTGTGGCAAAGGAGATGAGATGGAGGGCAAATGTTCACGTTCACGAGGACCGTGACCTGAAGGGCTGGCCACCGCACTGCTGCTCTGTGTGCGCGATGGGAGGGAGAGGTCCCCAGGCCGAATGGAAGCTTTTGAGGGGTCTTGACTTTTCAGAGAAGGATGTCGGAAGCGTTCGATGGCCGGGAGGCTGATGGGATCGTATCGGTCAATGTCACAGTCAGGCGGTGAGGATGATTCATGATCACGGCGGAAGGCGTTCAAGCTCTCATTATGTCGTCCGGGCCAAACCTGTGCATCATCTGAACGTCTCTGAGTCACTGGGACGTTGTTATAAACATTGGAATGAGATGGTTCTGGGGAAGAATTCAATTGGGTTCGAGAGTCGTCGTTGTACGGGGTAAATGAATCGACAGACACGGATTTTCGAAGGCTGTGGGGTGGGGCAAGTGAAGAGAGGCCGAGACGAGTCGCTTCTTCCACATCGTCGTCGGGTGAGGTGAATGCTGTAGAGAATGAATCTGCAAAAGATGGAGTTGGAGATTGGAGAAAATGGGCGGCATCCTTGTCTTTAGGAACGGACAGATTGCTCTGACCTGCGGCTGGATTTGGGTCTTTCTGCTCAGAGGTTTCCAGTGGGGACAGCGGTAGGATTCCAGCGGTAGCAGCCATTAGACACAAACTTGAATGCTGCTGTCGCTGGTGCCGGTGCAGGTGGAGATTTTCCAAGTTCTTCAATCCAGTGTCGGAAATTTCCGAACCGAGTTATAACGCGCCACAACGCGCCGTAACGAACTTTTATCGGCACTCGGGAATTTCCGACAAGGGTCCACGCTCTTGTCCATTGTTTGTGCCTAGATCAATGCCTAATATATACGGCCTCCCATCAACCCATGTCCTCGAATCCAAAAATCAGAGTCCTTCTAACAGTGAGTCGGAATCAAATCTGCAGAGCAGCCCATTAATTCATTGACATTTCAAGAATGACGATGGACCCCCTAACTCTACAGATTCCCCGTATGTTCTTGGCCTGTACCGTCATTTAACCGAACATCTTGGTACGATATAACAACGAATAATTGGAACTGAAGTAATATGTTCTCAAAGGATGGGATGTAAAAGTTGTCCTTCCCAGTGCGCAGAAATCGTGGATTGGTTCGTCTCTGTCGTTTTGTCTTTGTCGATTTGGAGTTTCATTCTGTTGTTTTTTTGCAGGCAAAGCATATCATATAAAGGAAGTAACGAAAGGAAACTACTTCTATCCCAAAGGAGACGGAAGTGGTGACATCACCTTGAATTCAAGGCCATTAAAAGAGGGAGAAATCGTAAATCTGATTCTTTGAAGTCGCAAATTTTATGGATGCTCATTTGACATCTGCAGGACGAATGGATCCTTCTAGATGGAGTATGCAGACGCATTGAACTGCAGGTTTTATATATCTAATCCTTATTACAGACTCCAGCTACTTGTGCAAACGTCGCTCTCCACAACCTGTTTGAAGACCAGATAGATCTTGTGGTGGGTCGATGCATTTCCTATGGCTGGACCCTACATGACATCCACGGGTCTCCAGATTTCCGGCCCCAACTTGGGAAGAAACACATCTTGTGCGTTTACTCTTGATTATCGTTGATTGTCGCGCCTCTGAAGTCCAGGGGCTTTATGATACAGCCGCATTCGCTCTTTCTTCCGGGACTATCGGTGCGGCAATGTCATCATCATTGTCGAAGAAGCGCGCCATTGCAATCTCATATGGTACAGTCGTTCACCCAACACCAACGACCTATTTCGAACCTGCTCATCGCATGAGCTGCCAAATTATCAACCACCTTTGGAATAATTGGGGAGAAGACGAATGTGGACTCAGAGATGGCGAAGTCGACCTCTACAGCGTCAATATCCCACTCATAGAAGACATCCTCTCCAACGAGGGCTTGAAGATTTGTTGGACTAGAATGTGGCGCAATTCTTACGGTCGCCTTTTCAAGAATATCTCGCACTCAAGCAACCGTTCCGTTCAAGCTCCTGGTCCAGATGCCATTGCCAATCGTCAAACAGAAGCGTCTGGACCCAGTCTAGAAGATGAAGAGAGCGGTGACTTGTTATTCAAGTTCGCACCCGAAATGAAAGGGCTCATCACGCCTTCCTTGACTACCCTTCCCGTTGGATCAGACGGATGGGCGTTGCATCATGGATGGGTGAGTGTAACTCCTCTGAGAGCGAGTTTCGGGGAGCCGCATACTCATGGTGGTGTTGACCCGGAGAGGTTGATGTGGAAGATGAAATTGTAATCTTGGATAAATACCTACTATACACTCGAATCGATTAATTTCGATGCAATGCTTGTGGTAGAAGTGTTGATTCTCTCAGAGATTCATATATTACACAAAAAGAATGGAGGTAAATATTGCCAGGCACAACGATATCCAGAGATGAACCCCATTATCAAATGTATGCGTTGATGAACTAGTAGTAGATATACGGCCAGCAAGCGCCTGCTTTCGATAAACATTGAGGGAGTTAATGCTCCAAGTGGCATTCTGCGACAGGTTTGGCGAGTAGATCATCGGAATTCAAGTAGGAAACGTACCTCGAAGTTCGTTGGTTCCATGAGCCTTTCCTCGCATGTTCCAGGACAACCGGAGGTAGCATAGGAATTCCCGGCCCAGTCGCCTATCCATTCGTTACTTAGATGGAAATGAAGGTAGGAATTGAGAATACAAACCACAGAATGTGATATCTGGGGGGACGACAAAATTCGAACTAGCACATTGCGATAGGCTATAGGGTAGACTGACCAAAAATGATGGAATGATTTCCAAAATACTTTTTGATGTCACACTGAGAGGCGTGTAGTCTCGCGGAAGGTAAGCCCCATCCCGATGGATTGGGGTTGCCAGCCGCGACATCTTTGGGGATTGCGGCGCGGTAAAATGACCCTGTCGAGGACCGTCAGGTTTCCACAGGAAGAGTACGATCTAACATGAGCGTGCGTACATATGGAAATATCGTTCTCATCCCATTTCATGGCAAACACACCACCTCCTTGGGAGTCGAAATACGGGCCATATGAAGCTCTGCTCCATTCTGTTATCCCACAACCAGCGTTGCTGTTTATAAACGAATTGCAATCGGTATGGTTTTTGCCACCACTCGACTAGAAAGTATGCAACAATTAGGATCGACTTAGACTTGCAGTGGCGGACTAACCGAAATGGTGCCAGTAAAGCCGGCAGTAGTATTCAGTAAGCATCCTAAAATTGTTGAGCAGTTGGCCAGGGTGATGTGTGATTTAAACCTACCTGGTGCAGTGTGCCAGGCAACTTGATTGTGTTGGTTGTCGTGAACTCCTTCAATTATGTCAATTTCACCACCCTTTAAAGGACCGTCAGCAGGCCTTACAAACATACACACCAAACGACGTACATATGGCCAGTTCCCTCCTACTGTCCAAAATGCGGGCCATATACCTTTCCATTGTGTACTGCGTGTCAATATATGGGCAAATGCCAAGAGATTTTACTAGGCTTACCACATCCCCAGGGTGCTTGGTTTAGATCTAGAATGAATAGGCCGGTATTGTAGGTTGCAATGCTCTCGATACGAATGCTATCACGAAAGTAAGCCATTATGAACGTCTTCACAGAAATGCCCAAACCTGTTACGAAAGACACCCCGATCTAACTGGGTTGTGTGGTCTGCTTTCATGATAACCGTTCCCCCATCTTCAATATAAACCAGACCACTATCGATTGCAGCGGTTTTATTGATATAGCTGCAAAGCCTATGAGATAGGAAATGGAACCATCCAGAATACGCACTTTACGTGCCCACTTAAATGAAAGAAGGTCAGCACCACGTCACACAGTGTAGGCAAGAACACACTTTGTTGGATCGGGATGGTCAAAGAACCTCCAACGACTTCAATCAAAGTCAACACTCCGTGAATAGTTCCTAAAAAAGAGGACGTACTCATAGAAAGTCTTTCCCTTGTATTCATCTTGGAGCAACCACAGAAAGGGAGAGCCATCGGCGTTGAAGTTGATATTTTCAACATCGCGCTTGACAGCAGTCCCAGAACGAATCGGCCAAAGTTGGCCATGAAAAGAAGGCAAGGCGATATTCCGGAAATTGGGGAGAGCAAGACTTGACGCGACGTTAAAGGATAATATACGGAGACCGAGAGGGAGGATATGCATCATTGTACTGGTGGCCAAGGGGAGAGTGGGGATTCATCGCCTCAAAGTCTTGGCTTAACTTAAGAGCGCGGCGGAGCGTTTGACGCATGTTAGGAGGCGGGCTCCGTGACGTAACAAGGATCATTCCAGCCTCGTGTTACAGTCGTTTGCATATTTAATTGCCGCTTGATTTCGCGAAAACTATGTTTGGTCTTGTGTAGGGCATCAACGGCGACATGATGCCGGCGACCCATCTCCTCCAGACCACTTTCTGCCCTTGATATTTTTTACAGTTTGAGCTTAGAGCTACCCCAGGTCCATTCAAGGAGATCTTATTCTTGAAAATGCTCACCGGAATGCCCATATGGGTGCGAGTCTGAGGCCCGGGATCTGCCGTGAGGCACCATCAACTGTCAACACGTTCAACAAAAAATGGAGCGGCAATTATTTATGCAAACGACTGTAGCGGTACATACCCGTTCCTGTCAAAACTTGAGTCATAATGATTGTATTTTGGCTTAAAATGTATAACACCATAATCACAGCATGATGTAGGAAAATTGGAGGTAAAGAACCGTAAAGAAAACAAAACAAAAGATCAACGGTATCGGCGCAGACTGAGAGTGTTGTGCTTTTTCCAGGTGGAGCGCGCCGGCGTATGGTTGTAGCGATGGCCTTTGCCCAATCCGCGGTTCTGAACAGGGAAGAGGTTCAGAGAGTGTCAATGTTTGCGACTGCATAATACATACCTGTTTTCCGATGCTGGTGAGACCACGAGCCTCGCGGCGCTTGTGGACTGGATTGACGATCCAGTTAATCCTGGCATCACGGCGGATCTAAAATGTCAAATCGGTAAATATACAAGAGAAAGGAAACAAATAGATGAAACTCACGGCCTTGTGGTTGGGATCGACGAGGATGACTTCGTAATATTTGTAAACTCCGTCCTGATTCACCCAGTAGGAGTTCAACACTCGCAAGTTTCCGCATCTCTTGCCCACTCGCTCCTCAGCTGTACTCCTGAGACCACGCTGGAACTTGAGGTGGTTGACACCCTGACGAACGGGTTTACCGTAGGTGGCACCTATCATTGTCCTCAAGGGTGAAAATCTGAATGTTTCCTATGATTTTGGCACATACCCTTGGGGACGGGCTTCTTGCGGTTGCCGCGACGAACTCGAATACGGTATACAACGTATCCCTGCTTGGCCTTATATCCAAGGCGGCGGGCTTTGTCGGGGCGAGATGGTCGGGAGGCGCGGTGGACGACACTCAGTTGTCGGTATTCCCAACACCTATCGAATATTTAGTTAGATGGGAATGATAACCGCGATGTAGTACACACCGGACACGGAGCAGGAAGCGGAGGACATCTGACTGCTTCTTTTTGTAAAGTTCCCCGATATACTTGTAGGCGCCCATCTTGCGGCTAGGAAGGCAGGAGTGAGCCTCGAAAAATCGCCAAACACCAGCTGAACGACGCACCTTTTGCTTGAAGTTGTTGTGACCGGTAGCGGATATTCCTCCAAAAAGGGCCCGGGAGGCTGAATGAACTGTGCAGTATTACCGGCAATTTCCGTCAGCACTTTGCTTACCAAGCAATATCTTTGCGTTTGCTCAAGGAGGTCTGCGTTGTGCCGGTCATCATGCATCATGCATCATGGGCCAGTAATTATCATAAGTCATGGTGGTATTTGGATAATGGCGCAACTACACAAGCTTCTCTGATCCATTCGTACTATCCGTCTCGATCTTATTCCTCCACCTGATCGACAGCATCCACAAACATGTTACTATCATCGTCAAGGTGCACAACCCAAATTCTGTCCAACCAAGCGCTTCCACCGTCAATGACTGTCGACACCTTGATAATGTGTCTTTTCTGGGACAGCTGCCCCCTGTCCGCGTATTATGCATGATACCCGCTGCAGTTCCCTGAATGCACCAAGTAATCCTAGGTCAGGCGAACCATCTATGCTTCCAGGGTTGTAAATAGACTTGCCCATAACGCAGAAGTTACAACGAGCCATATGACGGAGCTTGCGACGTTTGCAAGGAAGTGGCTCGCACCGTCTACATACCACAACATGTACGTCGTCGAAAACAATGTCGTCCACGCTGCATTGAAGCAGAACATGATTAATCTGTGCTTCTCGTCAACTTCTATTCAGACAACATTCCAATCTTCTTCAACTCACAAAGAATGGTATCTTGCACTCGGCCATGCCCCGCTCTCGTTTCCAGCATTAATCAAAAACGAGGTGAGGCCAAGCTCAGCTATTCCCGACAGTGCCATCATTCCAAACAAAAATGGGTGATAGTGTGCTTCCAAGAAGGGCATCTTCTGCCAGGTGTTGTGATTACGGTGTCGATTACGCCTTCTGGGTCTCGGCGGATAAATGGGACGTTCGAGTTCTGCTCGAGGAACAGGCGAATAAAATCGTTCGACTGTGGATGTTCGGCGCTTCCGGAGCGGCTGAAGTGGAATAGCAGAAGACTTGGACGAAGAAGGGAAAGATGCGGACTGAGAGCGTTGGCGGATACGCAGAGCACCTATACCTCCCATGGTGGGGCAGAAGTACCCCCTCGGCTAGTTCATGCCACAGTAAGGCTGTGAGTTACATCACTCAGGAGGCTGGCCGGTAGGCTGCTCCTTGTCGATCTCATATTCGGGAATTGCATTGGAGGGACGGCGCAGATTGTAAACACGCGTCCTACGCATGTGGACAACACCGACTCAACGCCTGGCAATCTATCCTGATCTGTTTCATATCATTTGAGGGGGTACATGATTTATACACAATGCAATGGGTCATCTACACGCACAGTGCAAAAAAAACATGCAATTGATTTCGCGAACACAAGGAGCCCACGAGGCGAATTTAGAGCAAGAGATATCCAGGGTGGAAACCCTTCTAGTTATGTGTGGCGCGAGATGAAGGCTTTTATTTAATTCGCAACCTAACGACACAGTTGCAAATCTTTATGTTGTACAGGGGTGAAGTGATAATCTTGTAAAGTGCGTACAGTACAAATATATTGCAGCACTCGATTGCCATCGCAAGTGTTGCGATGCATCGGTGTAACCGATGGGGAAATCATCATGCCGATGATGCTGGACAATCCAGCATAGCCCAATGTTGGGCTGAAGAAAAACCGTTTAGCGGTTGCAGTCATACATATCCACATTCATGCGAAGAATGCTAGAAATCACATCGCAAGCGCAGCCTGAGCAATCTTTAAGGCACCTTCCTTAGTCTTGTTTCCTATAAAAAATGTCAATGAAGCGATTCATACGAAATAAAGGGGACATACCGCCGATAAAGCCAGACGCATGGATGAAAATGCCGCCAGCTATACCAGAAGCCTTTGAGAGCTCTTCATCCCTTAAGCCTCTCCATGCCTCAGGAAGGGCCTTGCGGCTCTCGAAACTTTCTGAAGAAACGGGAACAGCTTGGACGCGCCAGTTGCCTCCAGTCTCGTCAGGATAAACGACATAGATTGCCTGGTTAGGTTGAACGTCAAGCACACTTTCGTCTGCTTCCAATTCGAATAGGTGCTCCTGTACATATCCGATGAGAAAAGATTCAAGTAAGAGGAGACACGGTGTATTTACTTTCCATGGAAGGAATTGTTTGAAAACAATGATTTTTCCAGTAGGATCGGCCGTGGCCTTGCTGGCAGCAACCGAATCGATGAGAAGATCTCTGGCGGGAAGCCATGCATTTGCGTAGTATTCCAACTTCCCAACAAATTCTTGACCCGTGAGCAGGGATGCCTTCTCAAACTGGGCCTGTGGAGAAGGTCGCGTCAATTCTCTTGCAGCTGTTTCGCAGTTTATGAGTACGCACATCGACAGTCAGTGAATCGGTGGACTGGTTCCACCAGGGGTTGAGTGCGCCAACACGACTGGAGAGATCAGTGCGGCTACGGTATTTGGCCTTGATGTCCGTTGGGTATTGAGAGATCCCATTGTCAATGGCATCGATTGCTTCGATGAACTCCCTGTACATCTTCAACCAAAGCACATTAACTTTATGGTCCTGGATCGGGAGCTGGGTTTTGTTGGCGATAACCTCTTGGCCAAAGTGTCTGATGAAAGTTTAGCACAGGCAACTCTCTCGAGTATGCAGCTTACTTGTACACGAGACCAGCCGATGACAACTTGGTGTCAAATCCATGGCCAAAATTTTCCGTGAAACCCCGCTGGTGGTGGTCAAAGCGCTGCTTGGATTCGTCATATACAGCGCCAACGTCGACCACGATGTCGCAGGTTTCGAGAACTGCAGGATCGCGGCTGCGCTTGAGAGCTAGAGAAGAGTCAAGGAGGTTGTGTAGGAAAGATACGGCATCCTTACATGCATCGCGGTAGATTGCTGTCTGACGCAGCAAGAACACAGCGAGTGCCTCATCGCAATGAAATGTGCCGTTATGAGTGCCAATGATCTTGAACAGATCAGTTCAACTCCCCCAAAACGATGCGAAGCCAGCAGCCTACTTTTTCCATTTTTTGGCGCTTTGGTTCGGGGAGAGTGGACATGTGTCTTTGAGATAAAGTAGCGGAAAGGCGTCGAAGAGAAGTTGCAAGCATGTCCGGAGTCCGGCAGATGCCGGCAATCAGGAAGCAAAGCAAATTGGGATCTACGTAGTAAGGTATTAAATGAATTGTTCATGTACAAAACTCTGGCTGTACGAGCATAAGTGTGTGCGTAAAAGAACGGGTGATATAAGATGATGACGTCTGCTCGAATAGAGTCCTAATCCATGTGGTGTGTAGAATTGTTTAAAAGACAGCCAGAGCACCTCCAACCAGGGATGCGATGAGGCTTGCACCAAGTGCGTTTTTTGCGATGGTTGATGCAGCAGCGATGTAGTTATCGTCTGGGCCGTAGACTATGCCACCCCCTGTACTTTGAGCACCTGGCACAGGCGCACCCCCTTGTCCGCCTCCATTTACGTTTGTTGGTGCGGTGGGAAGAGGGCTGGATGATGTTGATGAAGTAGAGGAAGTGGTTGCGTTGGTGGAGTTGCCTGATGTCGCATTTCCTGTAGACAAGGGCAGGACAGTTGTGAAGACTTGGGTGCTGAGGAAGGTGGTTTCTACTCTGCCGGGCCCTAGACTAACAGATGAAAGGATAGTTGTGGCGGTTACAGTGGTAGACGCGGCAAGGGTGGATGAGTTACTCTGGATAAATAGTGAGTATGCCGTGGGAGAGATGGGAACGCAGGTACCTGTGCGAGGGCCAGGCAGGGAAGGATAAGAAGGACGAGGAGGGCAGAGTACATGGCAGCTAGAAAGGAAAAGAGTGTTAGGTAAGCAGCCCATTTGTAACTTGATGATGACAGCGATTACGGCGGCGACAGTGGACACGCTGCTGGAATATGTTGACCGTGCCATCCCACCATATCTACTGTCCAAGCCTCTCCTGCAGCGGCACCATTTTCTTGGGATTTCGCCAGACAACCCGACGGAATATCTCGCATGGCCCTCAAGCGATCGGTCTCACGCCGTGCGGCTTCTACTTCAGAGCCACCCTATTCCTCCGTCCCATGACACCCCTCTCTGCGTGAACTATACGGCGGATCCAGAAAATATCCTTGCTCACGTCCGCATTACTCCCGAGCTCCGTCTTATATTTCTCTGGGATTCCGACCAGTGGCTCTACCACAACCTCGCACTCATGCCTTTCCCTCCCAAATCTTATTCCACCTTCAATGAGGCCCTCGTTGCTTACACCTCCGACGATTTTCTGCAGGAACAGTCGTACTCTGTCACCGTCGACGACGACTCGTACTGGAATTCTTATGGCAATGACTCCGATCAGCCCACCATCTCCGCCGACGCCTTAGATCCAACCCCAAGTTCAGAAGATGCTTATTGGGCTCAGTACTCTACTGTACAAGGTTTGCCTCTTTTGATCCACTCTCTCTTTACTTCTCAACAGCCTTTATTATATGTAGGATCCGGGGACTCCACACTGCCCTCGCCACTCTCATCAAAGAAGAAAATCCGTTCTGACGCTGCCCCAGAGCGTGTCTTCGTTCCCTCTGACGATCTTCAAATATACCACGGAGACCCCTACAACCCTCTAGTGCCGCCGTCTCCTGAGGCCCTCTCCCGTCGTCTAGCGGCACTCTCGGCGGCCGAATCAGGGACGGCGTCCCGCCCAGCCTCCCCACCCCTATTCGACGATTCTCCCACGACGGACTCTAACACCGCATCCCCTCAACTAACTGAAGTTGCCCCTATAGAGGACTCCTCATTACCATCCCCAGGTCTATCTCAAGAACCTGTGAACGAGTTCCTCGCCGTCGATCCGGCTGCAGTTAGCCCCGACCATGTCTCCCAGGAACTTTTGAAGGATAACATCAAGGCAACGTTCCGTCTTTGGATGTTAGGACGAGGGGAGACATCGACTGATCGGGATAAAGATATTTTCCTTGCCACTGTCCGGCAAGCCCTGGAACAGGTTTAAACCGTTACAACTTCCCATCATAAACATATGGTTCCCAGCATCACAATACAAGCTTCCCACATTGCAATAATTTTTTTTGGCGAGGACGAAGGCAATTTTATCACCAAACCAAATGTATACTACAACAACGAATAAAGTATTGAAAGATTTCATCATCCATGGGATACAGAGTCTAGTGTCCCCATCAGAACACCTCCCATACCCACCATGGCAAGAACCATTTGCTCAAGGTTACCTATACTATCAGAGGGTGAAGCGACAGCTGCAGTCGTCGTGTTATTGGGTAGCGACGCGCTGCTCGTAACGGAAGCGCTGCGGGTAGCGGTGTTAGACAAGGATGTCGTGACCCGGCTCGTCGTGGCCACCTTCGAGGTTGTCGTTGGGGTTGTGCCACTTCCGTACTCCCAATCACCCTGGAGTACTCCATTGAGCGAGGGATCGAAGAAACTGTACAGGCCACTGGTGAAGTCCAGGTTGTTGTAACCACAACCTACGCACTGCGCGCAAAGCTTACTATATCACGTTCATGAACATGATGAAATGAACCTACTCGGTCAACGATCAAAGCATGTGCAGTCTTCCCATTAATTGTAATGGTAATAGGCGCGTTGCAATGTTTGCCGTTTTCCCATTGCTGGATAAAGTCAGAAACCCCCTGAGTTTGCTCCTGGAAAATTTTACACACCAGCATGTTCAACGCCACGACCTGAAAAAACGACAAGTGAATCAAGCATTAATCCTACATCTACATCCTGCAGAAAGGAACAACGCACGAAGTCTGATGCCTTATTGTAGGTGCCGCACGCGCCTCTAATTATTCAATACGAAAAAGGTAACGAAAAATATTGAGCATCGCGAAGCTCGGAATCGATAAAATTCAACGCTCACAGTCCGGTCACATAGTAGGTGAAACGCGCATTGGATGCCCTTCTTCCAAGATGCAGGTTCAAATCGGTGCGTCGTATGCTTGGGCTGTGGCCCAATTCAGCATGCCGACGAAGGGACGGCAAGGAATTCGAATGGCCAACCAGATCCCTGGAAGTCGACCTTGTGAGGTTCGAGTGGGGGTTCTGGAGCTCCGCGGCATGGGCAAATGAAAGCGTTCGGCCGCTGGAGGTTGACTGGGTATCGAAGAGGCTAAGGCGGAGAAGAGGGACAAGAAGTATGGAAATCAGAAATGACAGGGAGGGTGTAAACGAGTGCATGGTGTGGATACCGACGGGCGAGTATCCTAGTAGTTCTGAGTGGCCCGGCCTACACGATAGGCGTGGCTCGAGGTATGTAGAATAGCCAGGTTTATTTATTATAAATGGGGAAACGAAGTTTTCGTTGACAAACTTCATTACCGCCCGGTGGCCGCACTCTCACCCTCAATGCTACCGGCCATTCCGACATGTGGGCTCAAATTTTTGAGTAATTGCGATTCTGAATCTAATTATGGAACACGAAGAGAATTTCTGTTGGATTTCTGCAGCACATCAGCGAGGCGAGCTTCTGAATCGAGAGAAGCTTCCACTAAAAATAGGTATCAATTCCGTATGAAAGGTTTTTACAGCACTATTTATCAACACACATTAACACAAAAGCAGTGGGTACAAACGAAGGATGACAAGTCAAGTCATAATATGGGGCAAGTTAACAAACGAAGGAACGAGATCAGTATTTAACCAGTGATGAGGTTGGCGCAACAATAAAGAAATCGCAATGATGAAAGAGAAAAGACAGACGCACGAAGGTAGAAAAATTGTACGGAAGCCTGAAACGAGGGTGCGGGTGGGTAGTACCATTCTTCCCCGTCTAACAGAAATGGGGAGGTCAGGAAACGCCACGAAACTGGATTAATTTAGGAGTAGGGAATTTGAGTTTAGTAGCACACGAGTAGCAGCCGTAGTGGAAATAGTAAGGACCTATGAGTAGCCAAGAGCCTCAGCCAATCTGGGTCTTCAAGCTTCAAAGCCAAGTATGAAGAACTCACAGAGAGAGCACAAGCAAGGAGAGAAGGGTTGTGTGGGTGGTGGCGCATAGTAGTTGATATGGTAGTACAAGAATTAGTTGGTGTTATATCCTCATTCTCTTCGCATGAGGGCCAAAATAGGTGTTCTTTAGCATTCGCCTTGGTCGAAGCTGCCGGACGTACTCCTGGGAGGAGTCGGAATCTGTACCACTGTTATTTCCGAACATGGGGGTTGGGCTATCAGGGCTCTCCGGAATGGCATCGTCATCATCATCTGAGTCGGAGGCACAGCGCTTGTCGCCGAGAATGGGTTCGTGTAACCACGAACATCCGTATGTCAGTGGAGCTGGTGCAATGCCGTGGTACTGTAGAACATCTACAAATGCGGATAAACATTTCGATCAGAAAATTTTATTGATGAAAATGAAGGCGACATACCCAAAGGCCGGTACTTGAAAATAAAGGTAGCAAGCTTTCGAATGCTGGAGACTTCTGTAGAAGAAAAGGGAGTCGCAGATGACAAGGGGAGACCTTCGTCCCGGCGGTAGTAGCTCGAGAGACCTTCGTGCAACCGATTAGCTTCGCCCACCTCCACGACGTGAATGTCAAGGGTGATTGTGCCAAGAGTTTTCCAATCTGCACCGATACCTGAAAAAGTGTACATCTGAGCATCGTACTTGAGATTGGACAAAAGATAAGATTACCTGCAGACCTGGGAAGACTCGAAAAGGTCAGAGGCAGACATGAGGTGGGAGAGGTAGCGACGCGAGAGAAGATCGCGGAGGCGTGGCTTCTGGCTTGAAGGACTCGCCCGCCAAGCTCGTACCCATCCATCGTCACAAACCCACTGATATCCCGGTGGTAGATCCTCTTCGTGGGATCCAACAGGTCTGACTCTCGCCAGCGGATAGCAAATGTCTGGAAATATGAGAATCAATGTTTATATCCAATGCTGATCGGATCGACAAGGTTAAAAAACACGGAGGCAAAAACGGAAGCAACAGTATGGAGTTTCCGCGAGCGCAAGAACAGATGGGTGTGTGGATCCGAGCGCTTGCAGATTGCATCCTCGATTGCATCGGTGTGTTTAGAGTAATAACGCACCTGTCCAGGTTCAGCACCAATCCAGCATGTCGCCACTCCAGTCGCCTGGTCAATCTCAGGGACATACTCTTGTACCTGCACCTTGTTTTCCACCGTTATCCAAGCTTGGATTCCGTTCACTTGCAGAGGCATTATTATTGAGTGTCTGTTTTTCCTTTTTTTTTGGTCCAAATAACGGACTTCCTGGAGATATTAAGGCGTAGAACTGAACAAGGGAGCGTGGAGAAAGAAGATACTGAAGAAAAAGGAAGAAAGGGGAGCTCTACTGGCTAGAACTCTGGTGATGACCCACAGCAATTGAGCACTGCCCAGGAGGCAAAGCGACGCCGATTGCTAGAAGTAGATACGTAATCAGGTAACATGACCTGGATCGACTGAGAACGCGACTTGGCGTTACTAGTAAACTTACAGTTGTTACACCCCATCTCTGTAGTGTAAGCCTCCTCTTTTCAACGCGGAGCACAAAACCCAAACTTCCTTACTAAATACAGGCACAATGATATCCAATGACACATTACTCACCCTCGCAAACTCGCTGGGTCTCCTGGCTATGGTTACCGTCGTTGGATACCACGTCGTCGCAGTGAACGCCCGGTATCTCGAAGAGCACAAAACAAGAAATTAACATGAGAACTTTGGTGTGGTCCCCGACGCATTTTACCCGGGCTTATGTTCTTTATTTAGTGAGCATTTACCTAGTAGATGTGTGATGCTGTTGTGCTCATTCATGCGTCAGTATTACTATGTGGTATCCACCTCTTCTATATGAATCTGCTTCAGCTGGCATTTAGCGGACCGAGACGAATTGTGGTTGAATTGAATACCAAGTGCACCTACCGCAATATCCATAAAATGGGTTGCTCTCGACTTAAATAATTGAAACTCGACATCTCAGCGTGTTTTGGTACCTCCAGTTGACGTATCAAATCAATAGTTGGTGGGTTCGATGTGACACTAACGCTTCCTTGCCGAATTTACCCTATCACATCAGTTTTGAACCTGTTCGGAAATATAGCTCGCGAAGGGAAGCCAATTGTAGAAGTCGTTGAACAAGGCGTTGACAATGGCTTTATGGGCCTCTTGGGATCGTATGGGTTCAGTATGGCCGCCTACACAAAGATTGATTTATGACCCTTGGTAAAAGAAAAACTGCGACCTACATAGATACGGCCGTTCCATTGCAAAGGGCTTGCCGCAGACTACTAAAAAAAGCTGGAGAAATACCCTCGGAGTGGAGATTTACTCTCAAGGTCATTTCTTTCTACGCAATCCCACCTCTCAATGATATTGTGAGTGGAAGTCGTTCTTATTGAGGATCTATCTTTTCCATCTATTTGTCAGTTAAATGTACCCTCGTGAGTGTCCAAGGGGGTATTGGGATTTTAGTATTTTTGTTTCTCAGTCCTAGGTGACTTCAAACGAAGATTTTCCGCACTCCAGAAAACCAAAATATATTACACAGCAAGTTGATCCAAATTAGCTGGAAGAATATGAGGGGGTTTGGATATAAATGTAAAAGGTATAGATGGAATAAGCGGATAAGATAGCGACGAAAGCAAGGAAGAAAGCAAATCTGGGTATTCTCATGGTGCACTCGAAGTCGGGTGTTATCACTCAGGATTTTCTTCCTCGCGGGAAGAGCCCTCTTTGTCGATTTTGTTGTCATTCTCCTCATCGTCGTTATTCTCCAAATCCTCAGATTTATCAACATCACGGACGGGCAACGGAGGTTGGCCAGGAAGGCGCTAATGTGGCAGGGATGTCGGTCAATTTGCGTCATAACATGGATCTATGTAACCCACCTTGAACGCAAATTTACAGACTATGTACCCTTTTGAGTTAAGCCCCTTTCCAAGCCAAGCCTAAGGGAGAAGGTGAAAATTAAACGATAACAATATGCATAGATCACAAGTACCTTTTCCACCCTGTAGAGGCCGTCATAGCGATACCTATGTGAGACTGTAGCTTGAGCGTTAAATTGTTCGAGTAGAATTCGTATTTACCCTTCACTGGGGGCATATTGGGACTTTGATTTGAATCCACGGATAACGCGCACCGGTTTCTTTAGTTCGCAGGATCTCTTTATTAAAGAATAAATAATAAAAATTGGCAGCAAACTGAAGATACTCTCAACGTACTAGCAGCATTTTATTGAACTGCAGTATAGAGTTAACTTTGATGTACTGGAATTTTGAAACATGCTTACCGTGTTGTCAAAAGTCTGATCAGAACTCTGCGGGGCCGTGCGAAGCTAGAGGCGTTTCTTCAGTACTCACTATGGCTAGGGTATGTTACAAGATTCATATTCACGTTTTTTGGAGCAGCCTTGGTGCCTTTGAGATCCCGACCGCCTAGATGACATGGTGGATTTTATACTTATGGTTCCAACGGATAAAAAAAAGCCTACCAGAGCCAGTGTAGGTACTGCAAGGAGTTAAGATTAAAATTAGGATGCACAATTCCGTTGGAAACTCACAATGCATATCCAAGGTCTACATCGTCATCATAACCCCCGCTGAGGGCAACACTGTAAGCCCCTTGACTCCCGCCCGAAATTCCTCCAACCCATGGCCTTTAACGAGGATGAGTGCAATAATTGGACACGGAGGAGGGAGACGGACGCATGGATAGAATCCGCACTGCAACCCTGCCTCGTTTCCCACCAAGTGCCGACTTCGATTCCTGGAATAGAGCCATAGGTTTTACTACATCGCTGACATGAGATAGAAGTTCACAGAAACCAGGCAGACATACGGATCATATTTACGCGGTCCATCTTCGCGTCCCATAGGTCCTGCATTCTCCGAGGTTTTCACCCCACTAGAATATGCCACGGGGAGAGGGGAGCCTTTTATGATTTCGTTGTAGTCCACGACCTTTCCCGCATTTCTGGTGCTTCGTCTTATGCCAGACTCTGGTGCAGAATCCGATACCTTGTTAC